>Ga0326727_10003076_pt1 | contig 54536 bp, 42 predicted proteins | sample MB2enrmetagenome_FD_207643 | JGI IMG/M metagenome (GOLD analysis project Ga0326727, IMG submission 207643) | Lab enriched peat soil microbial communities from McLean, Ithaca, NY, United States - MB29MY | ecosystem: Environmental > Terrestrial > Soil > Wetlands > Peat | place: USA: New York...
CCGGCATGTTCGAGGTCACCGGCCCGATCGGCCAGCTCACGCCCGACATCTCGCCGGGCTACGGCTTCACCGCGATCATCGTCGCCTTTCTCGGCCGGCTGCACCCGATCGGCGCGATCTTCGCCGGGCTGCTGCTCGCCCTGTCCTATCTCGGCGGCGACGCGGCGCAGGTCGACCTCGGCCTGCCCAACGCCGTCACCGGCGTGTTTCAGGGCGTGCTGCTGTTCCTGCTGCTCGCCTGCGACATCCTCATCCTGTTCCGCGTCCGGCTCTCCGGGCCGCGCGCTGCGCCCGCCGGAGCGGCCGAATGATCTTCTTCCTCACTAGCTTCTTCGTCAGCGTGATGGCCGCCTCGACGCCGCTGCTGCTCGCCGGCTGCGGCGAGCTGGTGGTCGAGCGCTCCGGCGTGCTCAATCTCGGCGTCGAAGGCATGATGCTGGTGGGAGCGGTGTGCGGCTTCGCCATCGGCCATCTCACCGACAGCTCGGCGCTGGGCGTCGTCGCGGCGGCGCTCGGCGGCGCGGCGCTGTCGGTGGTCTTCGCCTTTCTCACCTTGACGTTGCTCGCCAACCAGACCGCGGCGGGCCTCGCGCTGACCATTTTCGCGCGCGGCTTCAGCGCGCTGCTCGGCGCCGGCTATGTCGGCGTCAAAGGGCCGGAGCTCGCCAAGCTCAGCCTCCCCGGCCTGTCGCAGATCCCGTTCTTCGGCCGGGTGCTGTTCGGCCAGGACGCGCTGCTATACGGCTCGTTGGTCATTCTCGTCGCCGTCGCCTGGTTCCTTTACCGCACCCACGCCGGGCTGGCGCTGCGCGCGGTCGGCGATTCGCACGACGCCGCGCACGCGATCGGCTACCCGGTCAACCGCATCCGCCTCGGCGCGATCCTGTTCGGCGGCGCGATGGCGGGCTTGGGCGGCGGCTACATGTCGCTGTCCTACAGCCCGTTGTGGGCGGAGAACATGACCGCCGGGCGCGGCTGGATCGCGCTGGCGCTGGTGGTGTTCGCCACCTGGCGGCCGGGCTGGCTTCTGGTCGGCGCCTATCTGTTCGGCGCGATCATGTACCTGTCGCTCTACGCCCAGGGCCTCGGCGTGGCCATTCCTTCGCCGCTCATCGCCGCGCTGCCCTACCTTGTCACCGTCGCGGTGCTCGCGATCATCGCCCGCGACCGCCGCCGCATCCGTCTCAACCAGCCGGCCTGCCTCGGCAAGCCGTTCTACGCGGGCGCCTGAGTCATGCCGCCGGAAGCCAAAGCGCAGACGGAAGAGCCCAAACCGCCGGGCGCCGAAAGGGCGACGCGGAAAACCCTAGCTTGATGAAAATTGTGGTCGCGCACTAGCCAAGGAGAAACGCGATGGATCGTCGGACATTCAACAAACTGCTGGGAACGGGCGCGCTCGCCGCGGCGGCGACGCCGCTCGCTTTCCGCGGCGCGCGCGCCGCGGAGCCCTTCAAAGTGGGCTTCATCTACGTCGGCCCGGTCGGCGACTTCGGCTGGAGCTACCAGCACGACGTCGCCCGCAAGGAGGCGGAGGCCCATTTCGGCGACAAGATCAAGACCGTGTACGTCGAGAACCTGCCGGAAAACCCGGACGCGGAGCACGTGCTGCTCGACCTCGCGGCCAAGGGCAACAAGATCATCTTCGCGACGTCGTTCGGCTACATGAACTACACGATCAACGCGGCGAAGAAATTCCCCAACGTCTTCTTCGAGCACTGCACCGGCTACAAGCGCGCCGACAATGTCTCGACCTACAACATCCGCTTCTACGAGGGCCGTTTCGTCCAGGGCGTGATCGCGGCGAAGATGTCGAAAACCGGCGTCGCCGGTTACGTCGGCTCAATGCCGATTCCCGAGGTGGTGATGGGCGCGAATTCGTTCCTGCTCGGCATGCGTAGCGTCAATCCGAACGCCAAGCTGAAGCTCATCATGATCAACTCCTGGTACGACCCCGGCAAGGAGGGCGACGCGGCCAAGGCGCTGATCGACCAGGGCTGCGACGTCATCACCCAGCACACCGATTCGCCGGCGCCGCTGCAGGTCGCCGAAAGCCGCGGAATACCCGCCTTCGGCGAAGCGAGCGACATGGCCAAGTTCGCGCCCCACAGCCAGCTCAGCTCCGACGTCAACGTCTGGGGCCCCTATTGCATCAAGCGCATCCAGGCGGCGATGGACGGAACCTGGAAGAGCGAGGACGTCTGGGGCGGCTTCGGCGCCGGCATGCTGAAGATGGCGCCGTTCGCCAACATGCCCGACGACGTCAAGGCGCTGGCGCAGAAGACGGTCGACGACATCGCCGCCGGCAAGCAGAAGATCTTCGTCGGCCCGCTCGTCGACCAGAGCGGCGCGGAGAAGCTGCCCGCCGGCCAGGTGATGGACGACGCGACGCTGTCCGGCCTGCAATGGCTGGTCCAGGGCGTCGAGGGCAAGCTGAGCTGAGGCGACGCGCGCTGAGCGCGGCGGGGCGCGGCCGGCGGCCGCGCCTACAGGCCGCTTCGCTAGCCGATCCGCATCGTCGCGTCGCGCGCCAGCCGCGGCGCGAGCTTGCGCATGTCGGCGGCGGCGATCGCCACGCAGCCCGCCGTCGGCGTCAGGCCGGGGCGCGCGAGGTGGAAGAAGATCGCGCTGCCGCGCCCCTTGCGACGCTCCGTGAAATTGTAGTCGAGCACGAAGACGAGGTCGTAGAGCGAATCGTCGCGCCACATGCGGTCGGCCCCGGCGGCGGGCGGCGGGCGGACCGGGCGATTGTAGCGCCCGCTCGCGGGGTCCTCGCACCAGCCCTGGTCGGGCCGTAGCGGCTTGAGCGGCGCGCCGCCCGCCGGCGGCCGCCGCAGATCGGGACGATAATAGCCCCACAGCAGGCGGAAGCGCCCGGCCGGCGTCGCGCCGTCGCCCTCGCGCTTGTCGCGGACGACGCCCTTCGGCCCCAGCGCGCAGGCGAAGCGCAGCGGCCCGGCGGTCAGCCAGCCCAGCGCCCGCGCGCCCGCGCGCGGCAGCACGCGCAGGGTCTTCAGGCGGAAGGATGGGTTGCGGCGCATGGCGGCGAGAGTGGAAGATTCGCCGCCGCGAGACAAGGCGGGAGCGAAAAGGGCGGAGAGGCCGGCGGCGAAGCGACAGCGCCCGCTAGGCAATTCGCGACGCGCCCTGCTAAGAGCCGCCCATGCCTTCCTTCCCGTCGACCGGCCGCGGCTTCGGCGCCGTTCTTTACCTGCTCGGCGTTTTCCTGTTCACGCTCAACGACGCGCTGGGCAAATGGCTGGTCGCCGATTACGGCGTCGGCGAGCTGGTGCTGCTGCGCGCGCTCGGCGCGGGCGTCGTGCTGGCGCCGATGATCGCCGCGCTGCGCGTCGGCCTGTTCGACTTCTCCCAGGCGCCGCTGCAAGGGCTGCGCATCCTCTGCATGGCCGCCGACACTTACGCGTTCTACCTGGCGACCCGCTACATGCCGCTTGCCGACGTGATGACCTTCTACATGGCGACGCCGCTGATCATCAGCGCCTTGTCGGCGCCGCTGCTCGGCGAGCGGGTCGAGCGCTTCCGCTGGGTCGCGCTGACGATCGGCTTCGTCGGCGTCGTCATCGCGCTGAGGCCGACGCCGCAGATGTTCTCCTGGGCCTCGCCTCTGGCGCTGTTCGGCGCGACGATGTACGGGCTCGGCCAGGTCGTCACCCGCAAGCTCCGGCGCACGCATTGGCTGCCGCTGGTGGTCTGGCAGTTCGCCGGCGCCGGGCTGATCGGCGCAGCGACGGCGCCCTTCGGCTGGACGACGCCCTACCGCGTCGACCTCGGGCTGATGTTCCTCGCCGGCGTCGCATCGATGAGCTGCTTCATCCTGATCACCCGCGCGCTAGCGATGACGCGCGCGGCGGCGCTGGCGCCGCTGCAGTACACCGCCATCGTCTGGGCGACGATCATCGGCTGGGTCGTCTGGCGCGACGCGCCGACCTGGCCGATCCTGGCCGGCGACGCGATCATCATCGGCAGCGGGCTCTATGTCGCCGCGCGCAGCGCCGGCGCGCCGGCGGCGGCGATCGACCTCGAAAGCGCGCCGCCGTCCGATTGACCGGCTTCAACCGCCGGCGCGCCGCGAGGTTGTTCAGAGGTCTTCTAATCTCCGCCGAGGACGCTATGGCGGCGCGGCGGCCTTCGCCGCGGACGCCGCTCAAGCGCGCGCGGCGCGGGTGGGCGGGTCGGCGCCGTAGGCCGCGAGGAAGGTCGCCACGGCGGCCTTCGCCTGTCGCTCGAAGGCGTCGGGATCGTCGGCGCCGACGACGCCGAACAGCCGCTTGCGGTGCAGCTCTCCGGAGCACAAATCCATGAATTGCGTCACCGCGACCGATGCGTCCGCCCGCCGCAGATCGCCCCGCTCCATCGCGGCGGCGAAGTATCCGGCCAAGTGATCGATTCCGTGCTGAACGCCGAACTGGTAAGCGGCCTGGCCGACCTCGGGAAAACGCGCCGATTCCGCGACCACCAGCCGGTAGAAGGCGATCGTGTCGTCCGCCAGCAGCAGGTCGAGGAAACGCCGCCCGAATCGCTCGAGAACCGTGCGCACGTCTCCCTGCGTTTCGTCCATTTCGAACAGGGGGGCGAGCATCTGTCGAACTTCTTCTTCGATCACCGCGACGAACAGATCCTTCTTCGAGGGAAAGTAGCTGTAGAGCGTCGCTTTCGATCCGCCGACCTTGGCCGCGATCTCCGACATCGACGCGGCGGCGTAGCCCTCGCGCAGAAAGGCCGCGCGCGCGATTCCCAGCATCGCGGCGCGCCGGTCGTCGCTGCTCGGTCTGGCGGTCGCCCGAGCCCGTCTCATTCGCCTCTCGGACATTTTTGTACCGAACCGTACGGCCCCCCTTGACTTCACCCGAACCTATCGCCAAATTGCCGATTGCGCAACAGTACGGTACAGTACGGTACGGTACGGTACCGTACTCGCGGAAGGGGATGGCGGCGACATGTCAAAGGGAACTGCCCGCGTCAGCGCGCGAGCGCCCTCTCGCGCGGCGGGTCGCCCGCTCCCTGCGGTCGTCGCCATCCCCACTCTGCTCGCCCTCGCCGGCTGCGCGCCGGACCTCGGCGAGGCGCCGCGCGTCCAGCCGCCGACGGCTTACGCCGACGCCAGGAGCTTCGCGGCGCCCGCGGCCGACTGGCCCTCGGACGCGTGGTGGAAGGCCTACGGCGACCCTCAGCTCGACCAGTTGATCGACGAGGCCTTGGCCGGCTCGCCCGATCTCAAGGCGGCGGCCGCGCGCGCCCGCGGCGCGGCGGCGATGGCCGAGGTCGCCGGCGCCGATCTGTGGCCGACCGTCACGGGCGCCGCCAGCGTGACCAAGACAGAGCAGAGCACCAACCAGGGCATGTCCGCCATTTCCGAATCCGCTCTTCCACACGGCTGGCACACGGCGGGCCAGATCGCCGCCAGCTTCGATTACGAGCTCGACTTCTTCGGCAAGAATCGCGCGGCGTTGGCGGCGGCGACCTCGCAGGCGGAGGCCGCCGCGGCGGAGCAGGCCGAAGCGCGTCTGCAGATTTCCGCCGCGGTGGCCGAAACCTACGCCAACCTGGTTCAGCTCTTCGCCGACCAAAGGGCTGCGCGCGACGCCGTGCGCGTCCGCCGGGAAAGCGCCGAACTGGTCGAGAGCCGGGCGAAGTCCAATCTCGAAAACGAGGGCGCGGTGAGCCTCGCGCGCGGGCAAGTTCACGCCGCCGAGCTCGAAGCCGACGCGCTCGATCGCCAGATCGCGCTGACCCGCGATCAGCTCGCCGCGCTGCTCGGCAAGGGGCCGGACCGCGGGCTCGCGATCGCCCCGCTCGCGGTCGAAAAGACCCGCAGCCTCGGACTGCCCGCCGGGCTTTCGGTCGATCTGATCGGGCGGCGGCCAGACATCGTCGCGGCGCGCCTCGGCGCCGAGGCCGCGGCTTCCCGCATCGAGGTCGCCAACGCCAACTTCTATCCCAACGTCGATCTGACCGGCTCGTTCGGCTACCAGTCGTTCGACATCCAGTACCTGCTGCAACACCAGTCGCAGATGGGCCAGTTCGGACCGGCGGTCCATCTGCCGATCTTCGACTACGGCCGCAACGAGGGGGTCTATCGCGGCGCGCGCGCCGAATACGACGCGGCCGTCGCCCTCTACGACCGGACGCTGGCCAACGCGCTGCGCGACGTCGCCGACGCCTACGCCACGCGGCGCGCCGTCGCCGTCGAGATCAAGGACGCGCGCGCGGCGCTCGTCGAAAGCGAGAATGGCTATCGCGTGATCAAGCAGCGCTACGACGCCGGCCTGTCGCGCTACACCGACGTGCTGACGGCGGAGAACGCGCTGCTCGCCCAGCGCCGCGCCGTCGCCGACCTCCAGGCGCAAGCCTTCGCCGCCGACGTCGCCTTGGCGTGCGCGCTCGGCGGCGGCTACGCCGCCAAGCCGTGAAGTTCCCTTCGCATCGGAGCCTTCCATGACCTCCGCCGAAACCATCATCGAAGCCAAGGGCGATCAATCGACGGATCGCCCGATCCCGACGCCGGCGGCGAAGGAAGCGCGCAAGAGCCGGCTGCGCGGATGGCTGTTCACCTTGTTGTTTCTCGTCGTCGCCGCGGCGGCGGGCGCGGCGGCGACGCGCTGGTATCTGGTCGCCTCGAAATACGTCACCACCGACAACGCCTATGTCGCCGTCTCCTCGGCGGTGGTGACGCCGCTGACCAGCGGCGCCGCCGTCAGCGTTCCGGTCCACGACACGCAGATGGTCAAGTCGGGCGACGTGCTGGTGACGATCGACCCGCAGGACGCCAAGCTGGCGGTCGCCCAGGCCGACGCCGCCTACGGCCTCGCGGTGCGCCGCGTGCAAGGCTATTTCGCCAGCCTGGCGGCGCGCCAGGCCGACTACGAGCGCGCCAAGCTCGATTACGAGCGGCGCGCCAAGCTCGGCAATTCCGGCGCGGTTTCGGGCGACGAGCTGTCGGCGGCGAAAAACAACTTCGAAGCGGCCGCGGCGGCGCTCGACGCGGCCAAGGCGTTGACCAGCGGCGTCGACGTCATGACCCATCCGGAGGTGCTGGCGGCCAAGACGGCGCTCGACGTCGCCAAGCTCAATCTCGAGCGCACGGTGATCCGCGCGCCGGTCGACGGCGTGGTGGCGCAGCTTCAGGTCCAGGTCGGCCAGCGCGTCCAGGTCGGGGCGCCGATGATGACGATCGTGCCGATCGCCGACGTCTACGTCGACGCCAATTTCACCGAAAACCAGCTCGGCGAGGTGCGCCCGGGTCAGACGGCGACGCTGACCTCGGACTATTACGGCTCGTCGGTGACCTATCATGGCGTCGTCGCCGGCGTCGGCGGCGGCACCGGGGCCGCCTTCGCCGTGATCCCGGCGCAAAACGCCACCGGCAACTGGATCAAGGTCGTCCAGCGCGTGCCGGTGCGCATCGCGCTCGATCCCGCCGAGCTGAAAGACCATCCGCTGCGCGTCGGTCTGTCGATGTCGGTCGCCATCGACGCGGCGAAGTGAGCCGGCGGAGAACGTCGTGAGCGCCGCAACCGCCGAAATCGCCGCGCCCGCGCCGCGCTCCGTCGCGCCCGCCCCGCCCGAGCCGCGCGGCGTCGCGCTCCTGGCGATCGTGCTGATCCTGGCGGCGGGCAATTTTCTCGCGGTGCTCGACCTGACCATCGCCAATGTGCTGGTGCCGCACATCGCCGGCGGTCTCGCCTCGTCGCCGAGCGACGGCACCTGGGTGATCACCGGCTACGGCGTCGCCGAGGCGATCATGGTTCCGCTGACCGGCTGGCTGACCGAGCGGTTCGGGCCGGCCCGGGTGTTCGTGCTCTGCGTCGCCGGCTTCGGCGTGTTCTCGGCGCTGTGCGGCATGGCGAGCTCGCTCGGCATGCTGATCGCCTTCCGGGTCGCGCTGGGCGTCTGCGGCGGGCCGCTGATCCCGATCTCGCAAACCCTGCTGATCAATATCGTCCCCAAACGCCACGCCAACGTCGCGCTGGCGGTCTGGTCGATGACGACCATTCTCGCGCCGATCGCCGGTCCGGTGATCGGCGGACTGATCGGCGACAACTGGAGCTGGCCGTGGGCTTTCTACATCAAGACGCCGCTGGCCGCCGTCATCGCCCTGGGCGCCTGGAGGATTCTGACGCCATACGAAACGCCGACCGTCAAGGCGGCGGTCGACTTCGCCGGGCTGGGGCTCCTGGTCGTCTGGGTGGCGGCGCTGCAGACCATGCTCGGCGTCGGCCAGGACAAGGACTGGTTCAATTCGCAATTCGTCGACGCGCTGTTGGTCGTCACGCTGATCGGGCTTGCCGCCTTCGTCATCTGGGAAACGACCGATCGAAAGCCGATCGTCGATCTCAGCATCCTGGCCAACCGCGGGTTCTCGGTGACGTTGGCGGTGATCGCGGCGGCGTTCGGCGCCACGTTCGGGTCGATCGTGCTGGTGCCGCTGTGGCTGCAGACCAGCATGGGCTACACCGCGACCTGGGCGGGCTACAACTCCGCCCTCAGCGGCGTCACCATGATCCTCGCCGCGCCGGTGACGACCGTGCTGATGGCGCGCGTCGACCCTCGCGCCGTCGCCTGCGTCGGGCTCGCGATCAGCGCCGTCGCGTCGTTGATGCGCGTCGGCTACAACGACCAGATGACCTTCTGGCAGTTGATGTGGCCGCAGCTCGCGTTCGGCGCCGGCATGGTCATGAGCGTCATCCCGTTGATGGACATGTCGACTGCCTCGCTGGCGGAGAAGGACGTCCCCTCCGGCGCCGGCTTGTTCAACTTCGTCCGCACGCTGGCGAGCGCCCTTTCCACCGCGGCGATCGTCGCGCTGTGGAACAATCAGATCCGGGCCAGCGGCGCGACGCTGGCCGGCGAATTGCAGCCGCGCGCCCTTCTCGACGCCGCGGCGGCGGCGGGCATGAGCCACGACAAGGCGATCAACCTGCTCGATCTCATGGTCCAGGGCCAGAGCGTGATGCTGGCGACCAACCGGACGTTCCTGATCCTCGGCGTCATCCAGCTCGCGACCGCGGCGATCGTCTGGGTCGCGCCCAAGCCGCCCAAGCGGGCGGGCGGCGCGCCGCCGGCGGCCCACTAGCCGGCCGCGGCGTTCCCTTGGAGCCGTCGTCATCGCCAGGAGCGTAAGCGACGAAGCGATCCAGGGGCTGCCGGCTTCGGCCCCTGGATCGCTTTGCTCGCCATGACGAAGAGGACGATTCCAACCAACAGCCGCCTGCTCTAGTCGGCGGGCGCGGCGCGTTGTCTCCCCGCCTTCCCTCGGCCGCGCTTTCCCCCCATATTCGCCCCATGCCGAAATCGCCCAAAGCCGCCTCCCGGCCGACGCGCGCCAAGGCCGCGCGGCCCGAGGTCCATCCGCTCGACGAGCATCTCGCCGAGCTGCTCAACCCGGCGCTGGCGGAGAAGCGCGACGGGCTCGCCGAGGGGCCGCAGGCGCGCTACGTCGCGGTTCCCGATTCGCACCCGCAGGGCCTCACCGGCGCGACCGCCTCCGCCGAATCGCTGAAGGCGCTGCTCGAGCTCGGCGACCCCAACATTCGCGACCGGCCGCCGTGGACGCCCCACCGTCCGCCGCGGCCGGAGAAGTCGGAAGGCGGCCGCAAGTTCAAGATCGTCTCGGAGTTCGAGCCGCAGGGCGACCAGCCGCACGCCATCGCCGAGCTGGTCAAGGGCGTCGAGGGGCGCGAGCGCGACCAGGTGCTGCTCGGCGTCACCGGCTCGGGCAAGACCTTCACCATGGCCAAGGTGATCGAGGCGACGCAGCGCCCGGCGCTGATCCTCGCCCCCAACAAGACGCTGGCCGCCCAGCTCTACGGGGAGTTCAAGAGCTTCTTTCCCGACAACGCGGTCGAGTACTTCGTCTCCTACTACGACTACTACCAGCCGGAGGCATACGTCCCGCGCAGCGACACCTACATCGAGAAGGAATCCAGCATCAACGAGCAGATCGACCGCATGCGCCACGCGGCGACGCGCGCAGTGCTGGAGCGCGACGACGTCGTCATCGTCGCCTCGGTGTCGTGCATCTACGGCATCGGCTCGGTCGAGACCTACACCGCAATGACCTTCTCGCTGCAGCTCGGCGACAAGGTCGACCAGCGGCGGCTGATCGCCGACCTGGTGGCGCTGCAATACAAGCGCACGCCGGTCGACTTCGCCCGCGGGAGCTTCCGCGTGCGCGGCGACACCATCGAGATCTTCCCCGCCCACTACGAGGACCGCGCCTGGCGGGTCGGCTTCTTCGGCGACGAGGTCGAGCTGATCGCCGAGTTCGACCCGCTGACCGGCCAGAAGACCCAGGACCTCGCGTTCGTCAAGGTCTACGCCAACAGCCATTACGTGACGCCGCGGCCGACGCTGCTGCAGTCGCTCGACGGCGTCAAGCAGGAGCTGAAGGCGCGGCTCGATTTCCTTCTCCGCCACGGGCGCCTCCTGGAGGCGCAACGGCTGGAGCAGCGCACCCTGTTCGATTTGGAGATGCTGCAGGCGACCGGCTCCTGCGCCGGGGTCGAGAACTATTCGCGCTATCTCACCGGCCGCCGGCCCGGCGAGCCGCCGCCGACCCTGTTCGAGTACCTGCCCGACGACGCGCTGGTGTTCTGCGACGAGAGCCACGTGACGGTGCCGCAGATCGGCGGCATGTACCGCGGCGACTACCGGCGCAAGGCGACGCTCGCCGAGTACGGCTTCCGCCTGCCCTCGTGCATGGACAACCGGCCGCTGCGCTTCGAGGAATGGGACGCGATGCGGCCGCAGACGATCTGCGTCTCGGCGACGCCCGGCCATTGGGAGCTGGAGCGCGCCGGCGGCGTGCTGGTCGAGCAGGTGATCCGCCCGACCGGCCTGATCGACCCGCCGGTGGAGGTCCGCCCGGCGCGCGCCCAGGTCGACGACCTGTTGAGCGAGGCGAAGGCGGTCGCCAAGCGCGGCTATCGCGCCCTGGTCACCACCCTGACCAAGCGCATGGCCGAGGACCTGACCGAGTACCTGCACGAGAACGGCGTGCGCGTGCGCTACATGCATTCCGACATCGAGACGCTGGAGCGCATCGAGATCATCCGCGACCTCAGGCTCGGCGCCTTCGACGTCCTGGTCGGCATCAACCTCCTGCGCGAGGGGCTCGACATTCCCGAATGCGCGCTGGTGGCGGTGCTCGACGCCGACAAGGAAGGCTTCCTGCGCTCGGAGACCTCGCTGGTGCAGACGATCGGCCGCGCCGCGCGCAACGTCGACGGCAAGGTGATCCTCTACGGCGACGTCGTCACCGGCTCGATGAAGCGCGCGATCGACGAGACCAACCGGCGGCGCGCCAAGCAGCAGGCCTACAACGAGGAAAACGGCGTCACGCCGGAGACGATCAAGCGCGGCATCCAGGACATCCTCGGCTCGGTCTACGAGGCCGACCACGTCACCGTCGACCTCGGCGTCGCCGGCGAAGCGACCATCGGCCACAATCTCCAGGCGACCATCGCCGACCTGGAGAAGCGGATGAAGCAGGCGGCGGGCGACCTCGAGTTCGAGGAGGCGGCGCGGCTGCGCGACGAAATCCGCCGCCTGCAGGCGGTCGACCTCGCGGTCGGCGACGACCCGCTGGCGCGCCAGGAGGCGATCGCGGCGGCGGGCGGCGGCGAAGCGAGCGGCCGACGGTCCGGCCGCCCCGCCGCGGCGCCGCCGAGCCGCGCCCACCAGCCGGCCGATTCCGACATGGGTCCGCACAACTGGGGCGGCGGCGAGGCGCGGCCGAAGGGCGGAGGGAGGCCCGGCCGGCGGCGGTAGCGCGGTCGTGGCCGCCGCGGCGGGGACGCGAGCGCTCACGCTTCCGCGGCGGACCGGCGATCCGTCGGCGGTCGAGCCGCATCGACAACAAGTCTTCGTAACTTTCGTTTCAGTCTTTTCCGTTACAGGTGGCGACGACTGCACGTCGCCTGGAAGGACATCGGGTCGTCGCCAAGCAGCCGATCGGCGTCGACGACGAACGTTCCGCATGGGCTGGGGAGCGTCGTCATGTTCGGTTTCGCTCGCTTGAGGATCGCCGCCAAACTGTTCATCGGCTTTGGCTCGCTGATTCTGCTGCTGGTGGTTGTTTCCAGCATTTCTCTATTCTTCGACGTCAAATTCGGCGCCGTCCTCGCCGACGTCATCCGCCACGACGTCAACGAGTCGTTCGACCTACGCGTGCAGAAGAGCCTCGCCGAAGCGGGCGAGGCGACCTGGATGGCGCTCGCCGCTGGCGACTCCGAGCGCTGGCGCGCGGCCGAACGGGCGATGAAGAGCGTCGACGATCAGGTCGACGCGCTCGCCAAGTCGACCAAGACCCCCAGCCGTAAGGTCAAGGTCGCCCAGCTCGCGGCGATGATCGCCGACTACGAGAAGCTGGCTGGCGGTTTCGCGCGCTTCGAGGGGCGCGCCGACGCGCTGCAGAGCGACGAGGCTAAGGCGCTCGCCGCCGCCGCGGCCAAGCAGGTCGCCGCCATCCGCGATTTCGCGGACGCGCTGGCCGACGACTTTCGCCGCGCGACGGCGCAAGCGCAGGCGGAGGCGACCGGCATGGCGGCGACGGTCGAGACGGTCGCCGCCGGCCTGGCGCTGGCGAGCCTGGCGCTCGGCGCGGCGCTCGCCTTCGCGATTTCGCGCAGCGTCAAGCGGCCGCTGGCGGGCCTGACGCGGACGATGGCGGCGCTCGCCGAAGGCGAGCTCGAGGCGTCTATCCCCAACGCCGACCTTGGCAATGAGATCGGCGACATGGCTCGCGCAGTGGCGGTGTTCCGCGACGCCGCGATCGAGCAGCGCCGCCTGGAGCGCCAGTCGGAGGCGCAGCGCGCCGAGATCGAGCGCCAGCGTCAACGCGGCGAAGAGGCCCGTCAGGAAGCGGTCGCGCGCGAGCGGGAAATCGTCGCCCAGTCGATCGGCGTCGGCCTCGCCAAGCTCGCGGCGAAGGACCTCGGCTATCGCCTCGAGGTCGAGATGCCGGAGGCCTACCGCCAGCTGCAGCGCGATTTCAATTCGGCGATCGCCCAGCTTCAGGAGGCGATGCTCGGCGTCGCCGCCGCCGCCGGCGGCGTCCATACCGGCGCGCGGGAGATGTCGGCCGCCTCCGAAGACATGGCGCTGCGCACCGAGCGGCAGGCGGCGAGCCTCGAACAGACCGCGGCGGCGTTGCAGGAGATCAGCGCCGCCGTTCGGCAGTCCGCCGAGGGCGCCGGCCAGGCGCGCGCGCTCGCGGCGGGCGCCAACCAGATCGCGAGCAAGAACGCCAGCGTGGTGCGCGACACGGTCGGCGCGATCGACGCCGTCGCGGCGTCGGCGAAGGAGATCGGCCGCGTCATCGGCGTCATCGACGAGATCGCCTTCCAGACCAACCTCTTGGCGCTCAACGCCGGCGTCGAGGCGGCGCGGGCGGGCGAAGCCGGCCGCGGCTTCGCCGTCGTCGCCTCGGAGGTGCGCGCGCTCGCCCAGCGCTCCGCCGAGGCCGCCAAGCAGATCAAGGCGCTCACCACGACCTCGGCGTCGGCCGTCGAGCAAGGCGTGCGGCTGGTCGGCGAGACCGGCCGCTCGCTGGAACAGATGATGACCGAGATCGGCCGCATCAACAGCGCGTTCGCCGGAGTCGACTCCAGCGCCAACGAACAGGCGTCGAGCCTCGGCGAGATCAGCGCCGCCATCGCCGTGATGGACCAGACGACGCAGCAAAACGCCGCCATGGCCGAGCAATCGAGCGCCGCGGTCCGTTCGCTGGAGCAAGAGGCCGCGCGGCTGAACGCGCTGGTCGGCGCGTTCAGCCTCGCGGCGACGCCCCAGAACCAGGCCGCGCGCCGCGAGCGGGCCGACCGCGCGGCGGCCTGACGCGCGACGCCGGACCCGCCGGCCCGCGCGACCGCCGCCGGCGAACGACCTCCGCCCGCTCGCTTTGCGGCGAACAACGACCAACGACGATGGCAAGGTTCGGTTTACCTCATCGTCCTTTTTGGACCGCATTTCCCGGCGAAAGGCGCATTCTCCTTCATGGGATCCCCGTAGGGGTACGGTGAAGACCGACGCCGATTGCGGGAGGCGAAGATCGCCATCCGCGATCAAGGCGCCGAAGTCGTCGCCAACGCCTGACGGCGGCGGGCGCGGCCCGCTGAAAAACCGGCAAAGAGGCGCCGCATGCTGAAGGCGCCGGGAAAGTTCGCTTTGTGAGGCGCGGGCGCTGAAGCGGCTGCGCGCAAGCCATGGGAAGCTGACCAGTGACCGGCGAGCGGGTAGCGTCGATCGATGGCCTGCGGGGCGTCCTCGCCCTGGTCGTGTTGTACGAGCACACGCACGGTTGCGTGTTTCATGGGCATACCGACGCGCCCGCTCAGCTTGCGGTGATGGCGTTCTTCGCGATCTCGGGCTACGTGCTGACTCGCGCCTGGGACGGCGACTTTCCGGCGTTTCTGGCGCGACGTTTCGTTCGGCTTTGGCCGCTGTTTGCGCTGTGCCTTGCGTTTGGCGCGTGGCTCAAGGGGGTGCAGCCGGAGTGGACCTATTTCTTCTGGTATCCGTTCGTTTATGACCCCGATAAATCCGCAGTGCTGCAAATCGACGATGCGATGTGGTCGTTGTTCGTCGAAGCGTGGGCTGCGCTGTTCATGCCTCTGATTGTCTGGTGCGGACGATCGTCAATTCGTGTGATTGCGGCGGCGGCGGTGGCGATGGTCGGCTTTTGCGTCGATCATTGCTTTCTGTATGCGGCGCTGTTTGTCGTCGGGGCGTTCTTCGCCGAATGCGATTTCGACCTGAGCGTCCTGAATGGGCCTGTGGCGCAATGGCTTGGGCGCATATCGTACAGCCTGTACCTGACGCACCTGTTCGTCGTGCGGTTTTGCGAAGCGCGCTGGCATACGCCGGAGTGGCTCGAGCTCCTGCTGGCGCTCGCGGCGGCCCAGGTCGTCTGTTCCGTGGTGGAGCGGCCCAGCATCGATCTGTCGCGTCGCGCCGGCAAGGCGGTGAAGCAGGCGCGCGAGGCGTTGAAACGCGGCTTCGCCGCGAACGAGGCCGAAGCGTGAAGCTTCAAAGTCAACCTCGCGCGGCTTGATAAGACCGGGAATGCCGAATACGGCGATGGGGCGGACAGCGCCCCGCCGGGGCCCAGCGCGCCGTCCGCCCCGTCATCGTAACCTCGCGTCACTTCGGCTTCCACTCGCGCGCCATCCGCTGCGCCTCGGCGATCTCGGCGGGCGTCATCCTCGCAGCCAACGCGTCGCGGTTCTCGCTTCCCCGTATGCGAATGTCGGCGTCCGACGCGAGCGAGGCTAAGCTGAACCACATATAGGCCTGCGCGTAATCTTGCGGCGCGCCCCGACCTTCGCGGTAGATGAGGCCGAGGCTGAGCTGCGCGCCGGCGTGACCTTGTTCGGCGGCTTTGCGGATCCACCTCGCGGCCTCGGCGAAGTCCTGCGGCGCGCCTTGACCTTGCTGGCGCATGATCCCGAGGCTGAACTCTGCGGCGGCGTTCCCTTGGTCGGCGGCTCTGCGGCGCCAAGCGAGGGCTTGCGCGTAATCTTGCGGCGCGCCGCGGCCAGTGGCGTACATCCACCCGAGGTCCGTCTGCGCGCCGGCGTCGCCCGCTTCGGCCAAGGGGAGCAACAGGCGCATCGCCGTCGCGTCGTCGCCGCGCCGGTACGCCGCTCGGCCGTCTTCAAGCGGCCCGGCCGCCGCGACGCCGAGAAGGGCGAGCGCGACAAGGCCGCCCGCAAAGAGCGTCGTCCACCGCGGTTTCACGGCGCGCGCCTCCGCGACAATGAGCGCGAAGCCAATAGACCGCCCCCGCCCTGCGTCGTCAATTGAGGCTGCTCCGCCGGCGCGTCGCCGCCGATCGGCGGTCTCTTCACGACGACAACGCCCGACCGCCCAGAACCGCCAAGCTTGACATTGCGCAACACGTCGCGCCGCGAAGCGTGCAAAGTGACGTCCATAGGCGGTCGTGCTCAATCAATAAGCCGCCCAGGCTTCGGAACCGAGTCGCCGTGCACGCGTCTGCGGCGCCGAATGCGTATGGTGAATGGGCGGACGGAGAAATCGTCCGCCCTTTTTTCTTTTGCGCTTTGACGGCGCCGGCGGCCGAAGCGCCGCCGCGCCATAAGCTGTCGCCGCGATCCCACGCCTTGCTACGCCCGCGCGCGGCGCTCCAGCGTTCGCGCCGCCGCGAAGCAAAGGCTGGCCGCCGCCGCCAGCGCCGGCAGCAGCAGGCACGCGCGCTGCAGCCCCGCCGCGTCCGCCAGCGCGCCCAGCGCCAGCGGCGCCGACAAGATCGCGACGCCCGAGGCGAGCGAAGCGCGGGCGCTCGCCGCGTCTTCGCGCTCGCCCGCCGCGCCGATGGCGAATCCGAGGGTCAGCGGATAGAGCAGAGCGATCCCGAGCCCCAGCGCGAACAGCCCGACGACGCTCAGCGCCGGCTGGCGCGCGCCCCAGTAAAGCAGGAACCCCGGCAGCGTCAGCGCCAGCGAAGCGAGAAACAGGCGTTGCGCCGCGACGCGCCGCAGCAGCGGCGCGGCGAACAGCCGCCCGGTCAGCATGGCGGCGGAAAAGGCGGCGGCGGCCATCGCCGCGCCGGCGCGCGACAGTCCCTGCACGCGCTCCAGCACTTCGGGACACCACAGCAGCGCGCCGTATTCCAGCGCGATGACGCAGACCAGCGTCGCCCAGTACGCCCAGTAGGCGGCCGGCAGGCGAGCGGGCCTGGTCCCGCCGCGCCGCCGCGCCGGCGGGAAGGCCTCGCCGGCGCAGCGCGCCAGGACGATCGCGGCGAGCTCGACGCCGAGCGCCAGGCCGCCGCGCCAGCTCACGCCGCTGGCGACGAACAACCCCATCGCCACCGTGGCGACCAGCGAGGCGGCGTACGAGGCGGCGTTGGCCTCGCCGAAGGCGATGGCGCGGTCGGCGGCGCCGCGCCGCTCCGCCAGCGCCGCCGGCGTCACCACCAGAACCAGCCCGCCCGGCGCGCCGATCAGCAGGCAGCCGGCGACGCTGACGGCGGCCGTCGTCGCCAGGCCGAGCAGCGCCGCCCCGGCGCAGGCCCCGACCAGCCCGAGCGCCAGCGCCTCGCCGCGGCCGAGCCAGGCCACGACGCGCTCGCCGATCAGGCCGCAGACGATCAGCCCGATCGCCAACGCGGCGGGGCACAGGCTCGCCGCCCCGTAGCTCAAGCCGAGCTCGTCGCGCAGGAACGGCAGGATGTTGCCCTGGATGCTGAGGAAATACGAGAACAGGGCGAGAGCGAGATAGCTCGTCCAGGTTGCGCGGTCGCGCCGGAAGCCGCCCGCCGCTTGGCGGGTCGGCGCCCCGCTTGGCAGGCCGAGGGTCGGCGGGTCGTCAAACATTATCGCCGCTTCTCCCGTTCTTGAACGTTCAAGTGACTCTATCGCGTGGGGCTTGAACGGTCAAGGCGCGCGAGCTAAGGCTGCGCCATGAGCGACCAGGAACGGCGGCGGGCGACGCTGCGCGACGTGGCGCGGGCGGCCGGAGTGTCCCACACCACGGTGTCCAACGCCTTCTCCCGGCCCGACCAGCTTTCCGCCGGGCTGCGCGAACGCGTGCTGGCGACCGCGCGCGGGCTCGGCTACGCCGGCCCCGACCCGGCCGCCCGCTCGCTGCGCACCGGCTATCACGGCGCGCTTGGCCTGGTGTTCAGCGAGGATCTGCCCTACGCCTTCGCCGATCCGACGGCGATCCTGTTCCTGCAAGGGGTGGCTGAGGCGTGCCGGGAGCGCCGCGCCAACCTGCTCTTGATCGCGACGCGCGCCGAGAGCGAAAGCGCGGAGCCGGCGTCGGGCGCCTCGCCGCAAGCGGTGCGCGACGCGGCGGTGGACGGTTTCATCCTCTATTCGCTGGCCCGCGACAGCCCGGTGATCGCGCCGGTGCGCGCGCGCGGCCTGCCGCTGGTGGTCGTCGACCAGCCGCGGCTCAGCGGCGCGCCGCGCATCGGCGTCGACGATTTCCGGGGCGCCCGGAAGGCGGCCGAGCACCTTCTGGCGCTGGGGCGCCGCCGCTTCGCCATCCTGTCGCTCAATCTCAAGCCGGACGGCCGAAGCGGGCTGGCGATGGAGAGGCGGATCGCGGCGGCGACCTACGAAGTGAGCCTCGCGCGGCTCGGCGGCTACCGCGCCGCGTTCGCCGCCGCCGGCCTCAACCCGGCGGCCGCGCCGGTTCTGGAATGCGCGGTGAGCGACGAGCGGCTCGCGCGCGACCTAACGGCGCCGCTCCTCGCCGGCGACCCCGCGACGCGGCCCGCCGCGATCCTGGCGATGAGCGATCGGCTGGCGCTCGGAGCGGTGGCGGCGGCGCGGGAAGCCGGCCTCGCGGTCCCCGAGGACTTGTCGGTCGTCGGCTTCGACGACAGCGCCGGCGGAACGCTCGCCGACCTGCCTCTCACCACCATTCGCCAGCCGCACGCGGAGAAAGGCCGGATCGCCGTGGAAATGCTGACGGCGCCGAGCGCGCCCGGCGAGCGGCTGCTGGCGACCGAGCTGATCGTGCGCGCGTCCACCGCGCCATGGCGGACGTCGTAGAGTCGAGGAAGGGCGCGGCGGCGTTGAGGCGCTGGGCCAATGGCCCCGTTTCCCTTCCCCGCTCATCAAACCGGACGCGCGGATTTCCCGCATCCGGATTTCCGACAGAGTTCATGTCAGGCTCACGGCGGTCGCGGTGGGTTTGTCGCGAGACTTACGGCGCGTTTTATCGCCGCGCTCGGCGATGTGGCGAGGCAAGCCGGGGACAACGAAGCGAGCGAGGCGGTCCATCATTCCCCCGACAGCAGTTTGCTGGCTCATGGCAATATAATGCACTGGCGCCTTAATACAGACAGCGCGACCGGGCTCCCTCAGCGCATGCGCGTCGGCGATATTCTGCAACGCGAATTCGCCGCCAACCAGGGGCAACTTGCTCGCCTCAACCAGGCCCGCCAGCTGATCGAGAACCGGGGCGTTGGGGCTGATGAGCACGAAGGCGTCGCGCAATCAAACCGGCGCGGCATTCGCCAGCCATTCGGCTCAAGCGGCGAGCGGCGGCTGCGAGTTCGCCAATTCCATGTTCGCCGTCGCGGAAAGCGGAAGATGATCGGAGGCTCGTCGGGCGAGCGGCGTGTCGTGAACGGCGAGATCGCCGATCAGGCTGCTCGGCCAGCCGAGGATGCGATCCAGCGCGAAGATCGGTCGCCGCGCCGGGAAACTCAGGATTGAAGGAGCGGCGCCGAAGGTCGGCTCGAGCACGTCGAGCGACGAACGACGGCGACGACGCCACTCGTTGAAGTCGCCGAGCAGGATGGTCGGCATCGGCGGCAGGTCCATGAACGCCCCCAAGAGCGCGCCGGCCTGATCGACGCGGGAGAGACGAAGCAGCCCGAGATGAGCGGCGATGATGCGGAACTTCCCCTCGCCGAGGTCCATCTCGGCGACGATCGCGCCGCGCGGCTCCAATCCCGGCAGCTTGAGGCGCGAGCGACGGTAGGCCTGCGGCTCTCCGCGCACGAGCAAGGCGTTGCCGCGCCAGCCGTGGCGATGCGGCGCGTCCGACTGAACCAGGAGTTGCATTCCCGTTTGACGCAGGATCGCCTCCGGATCGAGCAGGCTGCCTTTCTTGCCGAAGCGACGATCGACCTCCTGAAGGGCGACGACGTCGGCGCCGATCTCGCCGATGACCTCGACGATCCGATCCGGTCGGACATTGCGATCCGCGCCCCTGCATTTGTGGATATTGTAGGATGCAACCTTCATCATGACCTCGGTTCGGATTCCGTCAGATATAGGGCATCGTCAGCCTCGCCGCTGCGTCGCGAAGCTTCACGACGAACCAGCGGCCGTCGATTTCCGCCAAAGTGACCGGACGGGCGCGGCGTGCGTCGATGATCGCGCTCAACCGGCTGGCGAAATCGGGATCGTAGCTCTCGAGCGTCAGCTCGAAATTGAGCCTGAGGCTGCGCATGTCCCAATTGGCGCTGCCGACGAGACTCCATTTGCCGTCGACGGTCATCAACTTCGAATGGTCGAATGGCGGCGGAGCGCGCCAGAGACGGCAACCGGATTGCAGCAAGGGCCTGACATGCGTCCTGACCGCCCAGGCGACGAGCCGATGATTGTTCGCCGCCGGCAGAACGAGCTGGACGTCCACTCCGCGTAAGGCCGCGAGCTGCAGCGCGGTCAGCAATTGCTCCTCGGGCACGAAATACGGCGTCGCGATCCGGATCGATTGCTGCGCCAAATTGATCGCCGACAAAAGGACCAGAACCAACTGGTCGACCTCTTGGTCCGGACCGGCCGCAATCGCGCGCGCCGCATATTTCTCGCCCGAGGCTGCGTCGGGCGAGGGTTTCGACTCGATCTGAGCGGCGCCCGTCGTGAAGGACCAGTCGTCCTCGAATTGTTGCGCGATTTGCCGCACCACCGCGCCCTCGACGAGAAAGTGCATGTCGCGGACCGGCGCCTTCGGCTGCGATTCGAGCAGGTTCTCCGCGCCGATATTGAGGCCGCCGACGAAGGCCGAGACGCCGTCGACAATCAGACTCTTCTTGTGCAGGCGCAAATCCAGGAACGGCATCTTCCAGGGCAGCGTCGAATGGAGGAAACGCGCGACGGGAACGCCCTGCCTGCGCAGGCGACGATAGGCGGAAGAGCGCACGAAGCCTCCGCCGAAACCGTCGATCAGAACGCGAGTGGCCACGCCCCGGCGATGCGCCCTGGCCAAGGCGTCGACGAAACGTCGTCCAAGGGCGTCGGTGCGGAAGATGTACGCCGAGAGAGCGATGCTGACTTTCGCGCCCTCGATGGCGGCGAGCATTCGCGGGTAGGCCTCGTCCCCGCAGGCGAGCGCAGCGGCCACTTTGCCGGTCGAAATGTCCTGGCTGGTGATCTTGGTGATCGCAATCTTGAGACGCTCGATCGGGTCGGAGGGCGCCGCGCCGCTCGCCCTGTGGGGAGCGAAATTCCGAAGCGATCCCTTCAATCGCCGCGCGCGGCGCTTTACGCGATTAATCCCAAAGCCGAGATACAGGAGCGCGCCGATAACGGGCGCGAGCCACGCCATTCCGATCCACCCAATGGCGGCGGGGACGTCGCGCTTGTTGATCAGTGCGTGAACGGTGACGGCGACGGCGATCAGGACATGGACGACCGCCGCAGCGAACGATCGGCTTGCAAGCCATGTCGATGCGATGACCAAATATTCCAATCGAGCCCTCGAGCATCGCCATTTCGAGTGCGCTGTTCCAGAATTCGCGGGCCTTTGCAAGACGAACGTCGATTCTTGGATCGGCCAAGAATGACTCGTCGTCAAACAATCGGCAGGAGCGCTTCGCACAACGCTGCGTTGGAATTGCGATAGCGCTTGCATAGGTCCTAAATTCGCCGCCTGCCGGCCTCCTTATCACGGCTCGGGGCCGCGCTTGCGCATACCGGTGACAGCATACCGGTGACAGGCAGCTATTTCCCTTTTTTCCGCGCCGGGGGTATGTTCTTCCCATGAGCCGCATCGCCCGCATCGTCGTTCCCGGCGCCCCGCATCACGTCACGCAACGCGGCAATCGCGGCGAGGCGGTGTTCCTCGAACCGCAAGACTATGCGCTCTACCGCGACTGGCTCGCCGAATCGTGCCGCAAGTTCGGCGTCGCGGTTTGGGCCTACTGCTTCATGCCCAATCATGTTCATCTCATCCTGACGCCATCCGACGGCGCCGGTCTAGCGCTGGCGCTCTCCCGCACGCACGGCCGCTACGCCGGCTATTTCAACGCGCGGGCGCGTCAGACGGGGCATTTGTTTCAGGGCCGTTTCGGCTCGGTGGCGATGGACGAGGATCATCTGATGGCGGCGGCGCGCTATGTCGCGCTCAATCCGGTCAGGGCGCGCCTGGTCGAGCGGGCGCAGGATTGGCCGCATTCGAGCGTGCGCGCGCACCTGGCCGGCCGCGACGACGCTCTGGTCGAGGTTGGTCCGCTGCTCGAGCGCGCGCCGCGCTTCGCCGACCTGATCGCGGCCGGGCCGGACGAGGCGGCCTTCGCCGCCCTGCGCCGCAGCGAGACGATCGGCCGCCCGCTGGGTTCGCCGGCTTTCCTGGAGGCGGTGGCGCGCCGGCTCGGCCGCGCCGTCGCGCCGGCCAAACGGGGGCGAAAGCCGAAGGCGGGCGGCGGCGAGCGCGATGTGGGATAAACAGGAAATACGTACGTGTCACCGGATTAGGAAATACGTACGTGTCACCGGATTGTACGTGTCACCGGATTCGGATTGGAAATACGTGCGTGTCACCGGATTCCTGGATTCCGAGGCCGGCGCCCGAGGAAGCCGGGGAGGAAATTTTCCGCCCCGCAAGCCCTTGATGGGCCGCAAATCGCGGCAGGAATCGGCCCCGGCCGCTACAGCGTCGAGCGGTCGATCGCCCGCTCCGCCTCGGCGATCGTCTCCGGCCGGCCGACGTGCAGCCACAGGCCGTCGAGGCGCATGCCGAACAGGCGCCCCTGCTCGGCGGCGCGGAAGAAGAACGGCGCGAGCGGGAAGACGTCCTCGGCGACGCCAGCGAACAACTGCGGCTTGATGACGCCGACGCCGGCGTAGACGAACGGCGCGACGCGGCGCGCCTCGCGCCGCTCCAGCCGGCCGTCGCGGTCCATGGCGAAGTCGCCCGGCCAGTCGACGCCGACCGCGCCGGCGGTGGCGGCGACCAGCAGCATCGCGTCCATCGTCTCGGGATCGAACGCCGCGGCGAGCTGCTTCAAGTTCGAGCGCGGCCCCTCGATCCACAACGCGTCGGTGTTGCAGAGGAAGAACGGCTCGGCGCCGAGGAGCGGCAGCGCCCGTTTGATCGCCCCGCCCTGGTCGAGCAGCTTGGCGCGCTCGTCGGAAATGAGGATCTGCGGCGCGCGGCGCAGCGCGAGGCGCGCCTCGATCTGGTCGGCGAGCCAATGCACGTTCACAATCGCGCGCGTCACGCCGGCGTCGGCGAGGCGGTCGAGGCAATAGTCGATCAGCGCCTTGCCCGCCACCTTGACCAGCGGCTTGGGCGTGGCGTCGGAGATCGGCCGCATCCGCTCGCCCCGCCCGGCGGCGAACACCATGGCGGTCGTTGGCGTCGGCGAGGACATCTCAAGCGGAACTCTGCGGCAAGGCGTCGGCGTCGCCGAGGGGACGCGGCAGGTGCGTCTGATACCAGAGCTTCAGCGGCTCGAGCAAGGGATGGGCGAGGTTGCGCGCCAGGCGCCGCTCGACCCGCGGCAAGTGCTTGAGGTACTGCGGCTTGCCGTCGCGTTTATCGAGCCTGGCGAACAGGCCGAGGATCTTGGTGGCGCGCTGCGCGCCCATCGCCGCGTAGGACGCCGCGAAGGCCGAGGCGTCGAAGCTCGCGTCGGCGGCGGCGCGGCGGCGCGTGTAGGCGGCGATGAGCCGCAGCTCCAGCTCGTCGGGAACCTCGACGCGCGCGTCCTGCAGCAGCGAGGCGAGGTCGTAGGCGGGCGGGCCGAGCGTCGCGTCCTGGAAGTCGATCAGGCCGATGCGGCGGAAGCCGCGGCGTTCGGGCAGCCAGTGCAGGTTCGGCGAATGGTAGTCGCGCAGCGTCCAGGTGACCGGCTCGGCGAGGATCGGCGCCAAGAGCTGGCGCCACAGGGCGAGGAACTGCGCGCGCGCCCCGCTCGACAACGGGCCGCGCGTCGTCGGCGCATACCATTCGACCGCGAGCTCGACCTCGACCAGCATCGCCTCGATGTCGTAGACCGGCGGCGCGTAGGTTCCGCCGTCGACCGGCAGCGTCTGGGGCAGCGCGCGCCCGTGCAGATCGGCGAGCAGCTCCGTCGCTTCGGCGTAGCGCGCGGCGATCGCGCCCTTTTCGCCGGCGATGGTTTGCGCGCCGAAGTCCTCGATCAGCGCCAGCCCGTCGGCGACGCTGGCGGCGAAGATCCGCGGCGTCGAGTAGCCCAGTCCGCGCAGGCCCTCGGCCATGGCGAGGAACGCCCGGATGTCGGGCGACAGCCTGGCGATCGCGGCGTAGGACTTGCCGTAGCGCAGGATCGGCCCCTCGGCGCGCGGCGGCGAGATCATCAGCACCGCCGTGCCGCCGTCGACGGCGGTCAGGCGCTCGTAGGCGCGGGTCGAAGCGTCGCCGTGCAAGGACGCGCGCCGCGCTTCGGCCCAGCCCGCGCGCCGCAGCAACCGGTCGACGCCGCGCGCGCGGGCGAAGCGCGCCGCCAGCGCGCCGAACGCGCTGACTTCGGCGCGGCGGAAGTCGGGCCCTTCGGCGAGGTCGAAGCGGAAGGCGATCTCGATCCGGTCGGGCGGCAGCGCCGCGGCGGCGCGATCGGGCCATTCGACCAGCGCCACCGCGCCGTCGATCGCCTCGTCCCAGCCAAGCTGCGCGAGCTCCTCGGCCGAGCGCAGACGATAGAAGTCGGCGTGCACCGCCGGGAACTCGGGCCCCTGGTAGACTTGCATCAAGGTGAAGGTCGGGCTCGGCGCCTCGAGCTCGGGGTCGTCGAGCAGGGCGCGCAGGAAGCCGCGCGCGAAAGCGGTCTTGCCGGCGCCGAGGTCGCCTGACAACGCGAAGAAATCGCCGGGGCGTGCGAACGCCGCCATCCAGGCGGCGAGCGCGAGGGTCGCCGCCTCGTCGGGCAGGTCGATCGCTTCGACGCCGGCGGCGGCGGCGTCCTTCGGCGCGTTCGCCATTTCAGGCGGCCGCGCTGGCTAAGCGCAGCGCGCCTTCAATAGGGAAAACGCAGGTCACCGTCGTCCCCTCGCCGACCGCCGAATCGATCTGCACCCGGCCGCCATGCAGCTCGACCAACGCGCGCACGATCGACAGGCCGAGGCCGGGGCCGCGATGACGCGAGCCGTTGGGGTGGCTCTCGAAACGGTCGAACACGCGGTCGAGCGCCTCCGCGGGGATGCCGCGGCCGCGGTCGCTCACCTTGAAGACGATCTCGTCGCCCCGCCGCATCGCCGCGAGCGTGACGGTCTGGCCGGGCGCGGAGAAGCCGATGGCGTTGGACAGCAGGTTGAACAGCGCCTGGCGGATGCGCCGCCCGTCGGCGCGCATCGAGCCGACGTCGTCGGTGGCGACGATGCGCAGCTCGATCTTCGATTCGCTCAAGCGGTCCTGAACGCCTTCGGCGGCGGTCTTCATCGTCTCGACCACGTCGACGGCCTCAAGGCGCAGCTCCAGCGCGCCCGCGTCGATCGAGGCGAGATCGAGAATGTCGTTGATGATGGCGAGCAGCGCCGCCGACGAGGCGGTGATGAAGCCGGCGTATTCGAGCTGCTTGGGGTTGAGCGGGCCGACGCCGCCCTCGGCGAGCAGCTGGGTGAAGCCGATGATGTTGGTGAGCGGGGTGCGCAGCTCGTAGGAGACGTGGTTGACGAAGTCGTTGCGCAGCTTCTCGGCGCTGATCAGCGCCTCGTTGCGCTCGGTCAGCGCGCGCTCGACCTCGACGCCGGCGGTGACGTCGAGGAAGGTGAGCAGCGTCGCGCCGTCGGGCAGCGGCAGCGCGGCGCAATCGAGCGTCAAGCCGTCCTTGCGCTCGACGCGCAGGTCGAGGCCGGTGCGGTCTTCGGGCAGGCCGACGATGGTGGCGCGCAAGGCGTCCCACAGCCGCCCGTCCGACATCAACGGCGCGCAGTGCGCCGCCACTTCGTCGATGTGGGGACGGTCGGCGGCGCGCGCGAGGTCGAAGCGCCACAACGCGGCGAAGACGGGATTGATGAGCTTCATCCGCCCGTCGGCGCCGAACACCGCGACGCCTTCCTTCAGCGCGTCGAGCGTCTCGCCCTGCACCTGGGTCAACGCGTTGACCTGCGAAGCGAGCGCGTAGCTCTGCGTCGCGTCGTCGTAGAGATAGGTGACGCCGCCTTGCGGGTTGGGGCTCGCCACGACGCGCAGCGCCCGACCGTCGGGCAGGTGCCAGACCGTCTCGGTCGGCTCGATCGCCTGATAGGCGGCGAGCGCCTGCGCCTTCCAGCTGCGAAAATCGGCCTGCTCGGGCAACTGGCGCATGGCGCGCAAGCGATCGAGCACTTCGCCGTCGGTCGGCTGCGAATCGAGGAAGCGTGCTTCGAGCGACCAGATCTGACGATAGGCGGCGTTGTGGAAGGTCAGCCGTTTGGCGCGGTCGAAGATGGCCACTGCGGTCGACAGCTGGTCGAGCGTGCGCGAATAGGCGTCGTTGTGGCGACCCATCTCGGCGCGCAACGCCTCGATCTCCGAGAGGTCGCTGGCGATGCCCGCGGCGCCCGATTCGGTCGCCACCTCGACCACCTCGAAGACCTTGCGCTCTCCCGCCACCACGGCCGGCGCCTTGCGCCGCCAGGCGCCCGAGCGGCCGCGCTCCGCCTGCGCCTCCGCACGCATGTCCTGATCGAACAGCTCGAGGCCGCGGCTCGCCGCGACGGCGCCGCTCTCGGCCTCGACCGCGCCCGCGTAAGCCGCGTTGGCCCAGGCGAGCCGGCCGCCGGCGTCGCGGGTCCAGGCGGGATGGGGGAAAGCGTCGAGCAGCGCGCGCAGCACGGCGAGCGCGCCGTTGGCTTCGGCGTGAGTGTCGCGCAGGCGCGCGAGCTGCAGCCGATCGCCGGAGATGTCGCGAATGCGCATGACGGCGCAGCCGGCGACGGCGCGGCCGTCGATCTCGAAATGGCGCCCCTTCAAGCTCGGGGCGGCGATCGAGAACGCCTCGCCGCGCCCGAGCAGGCGTTCGACAGCGCCCTGCGCGGTTTTCGCGAGCGCCGGCTCGAGCCAGGAGGAGAACGCCAGCACCCGCCGCGGCAACGGCGCGTCGGCGACGAGAGCGAAATCGCCCTCGATGCGCGGCTCGCCGTCCGGGCGATCCCAGGCGACGAGAATCTGCGGCTCGCTGGCGAGAAAGATGTTGGCGCGGTCGAGGCTGGCGCGGACGCGCGCGAGTTCGTCGGCGAGCTCGCTCTCGCGCCGCGTCCATCGCCGCCGTCCCACCAGATGCAGCGAGGCGGTCAGCACCGAGAACAACAGCAAGAGCACGATGACGAGGCCGGTGACGTTCGCGGCGAGCGGCGCCTCCTCTTTGGCCAGCGTCGCGCCGAAATCGGCGCGCGCCGCCGTCGCCGCCAGCGCGACCGCGCAGGCGGCGAAGGAAACGATCGCCGTCGCGCGCGTCGCTCGCAAGATGGTTCGCAAGCCTCGGCCCCCCTGAGACGCCCATCGCGCGCGGCCGACCGCGCGCGGCCCGCCGGCGGCGATTCTCCTTCCGCCGCGAAGGCGCGAATCAGCCTCTCTCAGACTTACGCAAACCGAGCCAGAAAGTCGTTAACCGATTATTCGCCATGTCGCGCGGGCCGGCGCGGGCCGAGGCGCCATCTAGTAGGCTCGGACTGCCGGTCCCCAACATTTTGTCGCCGCGCGCGTGGACGCCGCCGCGGCGCCTGCGCCGCGCGACAAAAAAATTCGCCGCCGGCTCAGCGCGCGAGCCCGACGATGTCCTTGACCGCGTTCATGTTGGGCTCGGCGATGGCGCGCGCCTTGGCGGCCCCTTCGGCGAGCACCTGGTCGACGTAGCCCGGGTCGGCGTTGAGCCGCACGATTTCGGCGCGGATCGGCGAGAGCTTCGTCACCGCGAGCTCGGCGAGCGCGTTCTTGAACTGCGAGAACGGTCCGCCGCCGAAGCGCTTGAGCACGTCGGCCTTCGTCTCCTCGGCGAGCGCGGCGAAGATGCCGACGAGATTTTCCGCCTCGGGGCGCCCCGCCAAGCCCTCGACCTCGCTCGGCAGCGCGCCGGCGTCGGTCTTGGCTTTGCGGATCTTCTGGGCGATCGCGTCGGCGGCGTCGGTCAGCGCGATGTGCGCGTATTCGGACGAATCCGACTTCGACATCTTCTTCGTGCCGTCGCGCAGGCTCATCACGCGCGTCGCCGGACCCTGGATCATCGGTTCTGGCAGCGGGAAGAACGCGTCGCCGAAGCCGCGCGCGGCGATCGAGGCGGAGAAGTCGTTGTTGAACTTCTGCGCGATGTCGCGCGTCAGCTCGAGGTGCTGCTTCTGGTCCTCGCCGACCGGCACATGGGTGGCGCGATAGAGCAGGATGTCGGCGGCCATCAGCACTGGATAGTTGTAGAGGCCGACGGAGGCGTTCTCGCGGTCCTTGCCCGCCTTCTCCTTGAACTGGGTCATGCGGTTGAGCCAGCCGAGGCGCGCCACGCAGTCGAGCACCCAGGCGAGCTCGGCGTGCTCGCAGACGCGGCTCTGGTTGAAGACGGCGCTCTTCTTCGCGTCTATGCCGCAGGCGAGGAACGTCGCCGTGACCTCGCGGGTGGCGAGGCGCAGATGCTCGGGGTCGTGCGGCATGGTCATCGCGTGAAGGTCGACGACGCAATAGACGCAAGGATGCGTCGCCTGCACCTCGACGAAGCGCTTCAGCGCGCCGAGGTAGTTGCCGAGATGCAGATTGCCGGTCGGCTGGACGCCGGAAAACACCAATTCAGGAAATGTGGCCATCTCGATCCGCTCGGCTCTTTCTCACGCGCGGGCGGCGTTATGGCGACTTGGGCGCGCGCGCGCAAGGGGCGGCGCGCGCGGCCGGCCTCAGAACGGATGATACTGGAACATCCAGGTCTCGGTCAGGATCTCGCCGTTGGCCTGCAAGATGCAGCGCAGCTCGACCGGGTCGGTTCCGTCGACGGTCAGGTCGAACTCGGCGCGCCAATGGCCGGGAACGTCGTCAGGCACCGCTTCGACCATGCGATAGCCCTGCAGCGAGCCGCGCGAGGCCGAGACGACCATGTCCGGCTTCACCCCATAAGGCAGCGAACTCAGCGGCCCGCCGAGGAACTCGACGACGAACTTGCGCACCCCCTTCGGGCGAGGCAGGCCGGGCTGGCCGCCGCGACCGAGCCGCGTCGCCACGCAGCGGCCGAGGTTGGTCGGGAACGGCTCGTCGGCGAACCAGTGCAGGCGGTAACGCAGGTCGATCTCGGCGCCGGCGGGCGCCGGGGCCTCCGGCACCCACATCGCGACGACATTGTCGTGAATCTCGTCGTCGGTGGGAATCTCGCACAACTGGATCGACCCTTTGCCCCAGCCCTCGCCGTTGGCGCCGGGGAGCGGCTCGACCCACACGGTCGGCCGGCGATCATAGAAGACGCCGTCCTGGTAATGGTCGAAGACGCGGTCGCGCTGGCACAGGCCGAAGCCGCGCGGATTGTTGTCGAGGAACGAGGAAACCATGATGCGCGGCGGGTTGTTGAGCGGCCGCCACAGGCGCTCGCCGTTGCCCGACCACATCGACAGGCCGTCGGAATCGTGGATCTCCGGGCGCCAGTCGATCGCAGTGTCCTTCTTCGTCTCCGAAAACCAGTACATCGAGGTCAGCGGCGCGATGCCGAAGCGCGACACCTGCGCGCGCGTGAGCAGCGTCGCCTCGATGTCCATGACGACGCCCTTCGTCCGCAACAGGGTGAAGCGGTAGACGCCGACGATCGACGGCCCCTCCATCAGCGCGTAGACGATGAGCGAGTCCTTGCTCTCGTTCGAGTCGATATAGAATTGGGTGAAGTCGGGGAACTCCTCCGGCCGATCGGCGACCGCGACGTCGAGCGCGACGCCGCGCGCCGACATGCCGTACTGCCTCAGCTCGCCGATGGCGCGGAAATAGGCGGCGCCGAGAAAGGCGACCCAGTCGTTCTTGCGCCAGTCGAGCGGGCCCTCGCGCGACTCCTGGATGCGCAATCCGGCGAAGCCCGCGCCCTGAGGCAACTGCCTCGCCACCGAGTCGGACGGCATGTCGAAATAGGATGGGTCGTAGACGATGCGCCGGGAGCGGTCGCCCTCGACCACGTGCATGTCGACCGCTTTCTGGAAGAACAGCCCGAGGTGGAAGAAGGTCACCGGAAACGGGCCGGGTCCGTCGGCGAACAGCGCGTGGTCGCTGCGGTAACGAACCTTTCCCCATTCCTCGTAGTTAATTTTCTGCAGGACCTCCGGCGCGGGGTGGGGCGGCGGCGCGTAGGGCGCCTGGGCCTTCTCGCGTCCGAGCGCCTTGAGCAGATCGTAGGAGAAGGCGGCAGGCTCGTCGAAGCGCAGCCCGCTCAAGGAGGCGGCCTCGCCCTCCCCGAACGAGCCGAGCGCCACCGCGGCGGCCGCGGCGCCCTTCAAAACGGTGCGGCGATCAAGATTGTTGGACATGGCGATCTCGGAGCTTCACCTGACGCAACTGTGCAGAGCCTACGCGTGTTTTGTTACCGAATCGCCACCTCTGGCGACCGCCAGCGATCGTCATCGACGCACGAAGGTCAAGTAGACCGAAGCGCGGCCGGCGGCGCGGGCTTTCGCCTCGTAACGCGTCGGAAACCAATCGTCCCAAGGCGTTCGCCAGTCGTCGGCGGCGCGCGCCGCCCAGCGAAAGTCGGGACAGGCGAGAAACCGCTGCAACGTCCAGCCGGCGTAGTCGTCGACGTCGGTGGCGAAGCGCACGTCGCCCCCCGGCCGGATCGCGCGCGCGAGTTCGGCGACCAGCTCGGCCGAGATCACCCGGCGCTTGCGGTGGCGCCGCTTCGGCCACGGATCGGGATAGAGGATGAACGCCCGCGACAGCGCCGCGGCCGGCAGCGCCTCGATCAGCGGGCGCGCGTCGCCCGCGCGCAGCCGGACGTTGGCGAGACCCTCGCGCTCGAGGCCGGCGAGCGCCTTAGCGACGCCGTTGATGAAGAATTCGCAGCCGATGAAGCCGATGTCGGGATGCGCGGCCGCCTGGGCGACCAGGTGCTCGCCGCCGCCGAAGCCGATCTCGAGCCACAGCGCGCTCGGCGCGAAGACGAACAGCGGCTCGCCGGCGGCGAGCGCGGCCGCGGCGAGCTCAAGCGCCGGCAGGCGCTCGGCGACGAGGCGGGCCTGGTGGGCGCGCAGGGCCTTGCCCTTGCTTCGCCCATAGAGCCTCCGCCGCGGCGGCGCGTCCGCGTTGGCTTCGATCAAGGCGGCCTACGCGAGGAGGCTGCGAAGCGGCCCGACCAGATCCGTCTTCTCCCAGGAGAAGCCGCCGTCGTCCTCCGGCGCGCGGCCGAAATGGCCGTAAGCGGCGGTGCGGGCGAAGATCGGGCGGTTGAGCTTCAGGTGCTCGCGGATGCCGCGCGGCGAAAGGTTCATCACCTCCTGCAGAGCCTTCTCGAGCTTGCTTTCGTCGACCTTGCCGGTCCTGTGCAGATCGGCGTAGATCGACAGCGGCCGGGCGACGCCGATCGCGTAGGAGAGCTGGATGGTGCAGCTGTCGGCGAGGCCCGCGGCGACCACGTTCTTGGCGAGATAGCGCGCGGCGTAGGCCGCCGAACGGTCGACCTTGGTCGGATCCTTGCCGGAGAAGGCGCCGCCGCCATGCGGCGCCGAGCCGCCGTAGGTGTCGACGATGATCTTGCGCCCGGTCAGACCGCAATCGCCGTCCGGCCCGCCGATGAAGAACTTGCCGGTCGGGTTGATGTGCCAGACCGTCTTGTCGGTGATCCAGCTTTCGGGAAGCGCCGCCTTGACGTAGGGACGCACCAGCTCGGCGACCTCCTCGGAGGTCAGCGATTCGACGAGATGCTGGTGGGAGACGACGATCTGCGTCGCCTCGACGGGCTTGCCGTTGGCGTAGCGCACCGTGACCTGGCTCTTGGCGTCGGGGCCAAGCGTCTTCTCGCCGCCCTTATGGCGCGCGCGCGCGATTTCGCGCAGGATCTTGTGGGCGTAATAGATCGGCGCCGGCATCAACTCCGGCGTCTCGCGGCAGGCGTGGCCGAACATGATGCCCTGGTCGCCCGCCCCTTCGTCCTTGTCGCCGGCCCCGTCGACGCCCTGGGCGATGTCGGCCGATTGCGCGTGCAGCAGCACCTCGACCTTCGCCTTGCGCCAGTGGAAGCCGTCCTGCTCGTAGCCAATGTCCTTGATCGTCTTGCGCACGGTTTCGACGATCGCGTCCTCGCCGAGCTTCGGCCCGCGCACCTCGCCGGCGATCACGACGCGGTTGGTCGTCGCCAGAGCCTCGCAGGCGACGCGAATCTGGCTGGGATCGAGCCCGGCGCGCGCGCCCTCGCGAAAGAACAGATCGACGACCTCGTCGGAAATGCGGTCGCAGACTTTGTCGGGATGGCCCTCGGAAACCGATTCGCTTGTAAACTGATAGTCTTTCCGCGCCATCGTCGCTTTCTCCAGTCCCCCGTTTCGCCGCCCTCTGCCCCCAGCCCGGCGGCCGCGCGCCTCCCGACTTACGACGCGCGCTCGCCCGCCCGCCAGGGCGGCGAAAAACGCCGCCGCTTCTGACAGGCCGCGTTCTTTTGGTCAAGCGATTTAGGAGGTTTTGTTCGTTTTATAGAACGCAATCGGGCTCGCTTCACTCCTTGGCGAGCGAGACGACGAGATCGATGATCCGCTTGCGCACCTTGGGATCGCGGATCTGCGCGAAGGCGCGGTTGAGCTGCAGGCCCTCGCTAGTGGAGAGGAAGTCGACCACGTAGGAGCTGTCGTCGGGCTCCGCAAACGCTGGCTTGCCAGGGTCCGAAACCGGGGCGCCCTCGAAAAAGAAGGCCGGAGGAACGTCGAGCACCCGCGCGAGTTGCTGCAGCCGGCTGGCGCCGATGCGGTTCGTGCCCTTCTCGTACTTCTGAATCTGCTGGAAGGTGACGTCGAGCGCCGCGCCGAGCTTGCCCTGGCTCATGCCGACCATCATTCGTCGCATTCGCAGCCGAGCGCCAACGTGTTTGTCGATCGGATTGGGAATTTTAACCATACGAACCTGTGATATTCGCGAAAACGAGGGGTCGGCGGCGGCCGATCTCTCCGCGGGGCTGAATGACGTTAGGGAAGGTTTATCTGATGCGCGCATTGCGCGCAACTTGCACAAATGCGCCCGGTTATGCAACATTTGAATCGCCGAGGGTTCATCTGCGCCGTCGCGCGGCGAAGCAGAGAACGAGAAAGGCGAGCGCGATCGCTGCGGCGGTCGCCGAGCCCCAGCGATATTGCCAGGTCGGGGCGAGCGGCTCGGGCAGCGCGCTGTCGAGCACGGCCTCCATTCCCAACGGCGCCGAGACCAGGATTCGCCCGAAGCCGTCGACCACCGCGGAGATTCCGGTGTTGGCCGCGCGCGCCAGCGGCAGGCCGAGTTCGATCGCGCGCAGCCGCGCCTCGGCGAAATGCTGGTAGGGCCCCGAGGTTGCGCCGAACCAGGCGTCGTCGGTGACGTTCAAGAGCCAGCGCGGCCGTTCGCCCGGCGCGTCGAACGTTTCGCCGAGCTCGTTGGGGAAAATCGCCTCGTAGCAGATCAACGCGACGGCGGGCGGCAGCCCGGGGATGTGGATCACGTTCGGCCCGTCGCCCGCCTCGAAACCGCCCGGCGCCTGGACGAACTGCGTGACGCCGAGGCGACGCAGCAGAGCCGAGAACGGCAGGTATTCGCCGAACGGCACCAGGTGGCGCTTGTCGTAACGCTCCGGCATGAGGCCATGACGGTCGAGGAGCTGGATGGCGTTGTAGTAGCGGCGCGGCCCGTCCGCCCCGTCCTCCTCCATCCGCGCCGCGCCGGTGACCAGGATCGCGCCGCCGCGCAGGAAGTCCGCGATCGCGACCAACGCCGGCGCGTTGCGCGCGAGGATGAAGGGGAAGGCGGACTCCGGCCAGATCAGGTGGGTGACGTCGGCGACGCCCGACGTCTGAGGCGAAGTCGCGCGATCGGACAGGGCGAGGTATTCACGCACGATCGCCATGCCGTTGTCGGGCGCGAAGTCCGCGCCTTGGGCGATGTTCGGCTGCATCAGGCGCAGCCTCACGCCTTCGACCGCGGCGCTCTGCGGCCCCGCGAGACGGGCGAGGCCGAAGGCGAAGATCAGCGCCAGGGCGACCGCCGCCGCCGCGGTCGGCAGCCAACGGCCGCGCTCGCCGCCCTCGGTCCACAGCGTCGCCGGCGCGGCGAAGATCGCGACCGCCGCGAGCGTCAGCCCATGCAGGCCGACCACCGAGGCGATCTGCGCCAGCGCGAGGTTCGCGCCCAGCGCCATGCCGTATTCGTTCCACGGGAAACCGGTGAGAGCGACGCAGCGCAGCCATTCGCTCGCCGACAGGCCGAACGCGAGCGCGAGAACGCGCCAGGCGTCGGGGCGCCACAACAGGCGCGCCAGCGCGAAGCCCAGGGCCGGGAAGAGCGCCAGCCCGGCCGGCAGGCCGAGCACGCCGAGCGGCAGCGCCCAGGCGAACTTGTCCGGCTCGACGAGAAAGGCCGCGCCGAGCCACCACAGGCCGGCGACGAAATAGCCGAAACCCCACCACCACCCCACGCCGAACGCCGCGCTGACGGAGGCCCAGCGCGTCGTCTCGCGCGCGCCGCGGTCGACCGAGCCGTCGATCAGCCACACCGCGAGCGTCATCGGCGCGATCAACGCCGGGACGAAGCCGAGCGGCGGCAGGGCCAGCGCGCCGGTCGCGCCGGCGAGAAAGGCGATGGCGCGCCGCGGCCAGCCCCAGGCGAGGATGGCGTTTCGAGCGAAGAGGCGAAAAAGGCCCTCGCTGGGCGACGACGTCGATTCCTTAAGGGACAAGGCCGGCTTTCCGGTCACGGCGAATCGGGGCTCGGCCACCATAGCGCGGATGGGCGGCGACTTGAATCCGCGCCCTTTGCGCTCATGGCTCGGCCGCTGGCGGCGTCTCGGGCTCAGCCTTCTCGCCGCCGCGCTCGCGCGCCCGCCCCGCCGCGACCAGCCGGCGCGGCGCGGCGCGCGGGTGGATTTTCAGTCGCTTGACGCGCCGCGGATCGGCGTCGAGCACCTCGTACTCGAAGCCGCCCGGCCCGGCGACGATCTCGCCGCGCCCCGGCACCCGCCCGGCCGCGGCGGTGAGCAGGCCGCCGATGGTGTCGACGTCCTCGGCGTCGGCGAGGCCCGAAAAGTCGAAGCCGATCGCCTTGGAGACGTCCTCGAGGCTCGCCCGCGCCGCGACGACGAAGGCGCCGTCGCCGCTGGCGGCGATGTCCGGCCGCTCGGCCTCGTCGTGCTCGTCTTCGATGTCGCCGACGATTTTCTCGACCACGTCCTCCATCGACACGAGACCGTCGGTGCCGCCATATTCGTCGATCACCAGCGCCATGTGGGTGCGCGAGGCCTGCATGCGCACCAGGAGATCGAGCGCCGGCATCGACGGCGGCACGAACAGCACCGGGCGCAGGATGTTCGCGTCGGCGAGCGCAGCGGCCATGCCGAGCTCGCCGATCGCCTTGCGCTCGGGCGGGACGCTCGCCGAGGCGGCGTTGTCCGGCGCGGCCGGCTCGACCAGGCCGAAGCGCGGCTCGGAGGCGACGAAATCGACGAAATCGCGGATGTGAACCATGCCGCGCGGGTCGTCGAGCGTGTCGCCGTAGACCGGCAGGCGCGAGTGGCCCGCGGTGCGGAACAGCGCCAGCACCTCGCTCAGCGTCGCGTCGGCGGGAATCGCGGCGATGTCGGCGCGCGGCACCATCACGTCGGCGACCCGCACGTCGCGCAGGTCGAGCACGTTCTTGAGCAGCGCCCGCTCCTGCGGCGTGAATTCGGCGGCGGTGTCGGCGCCTTCGAGGGCGTCCTCGATGTCGTCGCGCACGGAGGCCGGCGCGAGACCGAACAGCGCGCGCAGCCGCTCGAACAGCCTCGGCTGCGCCTCGCGCTCGTCCGCAGGGGCGGGCTGCGGCGCCTCCTCCCGACGTTCGCCGTTTTCGGCGTCGCTCACGGCTCGGCGACCTCCAGTTCGTCCGCCTCCCAATGCGGGTCGGCGACGCCGACGCGCGCCAGGATGCGCGTCTCCAGCGCCTCCATCCGTCGCGCCTCGGCGTCGTTCTGGTGATCGAAGCCGAGCAGGTGAAGGAAGCCGTGGATCACGAGATGGCGATAATGGTCGGCGAGCGGCTTATTCTCCTCGGCGGCCTCGCGCGCGACCGTTTCGAAGGCGAGCACAATGTCGCCGAGCAGGCGCGCGTCGCTCACTTGCGCGGGCTCGACCGCCGGGAAGGAGAGCACGTTGGTCGGCGCGTCGACGCCGCGCCAGCGCGCGTTCAGCGCGCGCGCGCGCGCGTCGTCGGCGAGATGGACGCACAGCTCCGCGCCGGGGCGCAGCGCGACGCCGCACTCGCCGAGGCTCGCCGCGATCGCTTGGCGCGCCAGCGTCCGCGCCGCCAGCGCGCCGCGCCACAGCGGGCAAGTCGCGACGAATTCGACGCGCGGCCTCATCTTTCGGCGTCCGGCGGCGCCGGCCTGGCGCGTTCGTAGGCTTCGACGATCTGGCGCACCAGGTCGTGGCGCACCACATCGCCCTGGCGGAAGCGCACGTGAGCGACGCGGTCGAGCCGACGCAGGATGCCGATCGCGTCGCTCAGGCCCGACCTCTGCCCCGGCGCGAGGTCGGTCTGCGACGGATCGCCGTTGACCATCATGCGCGAGCCCTCGCCGAGCCGGGTGAGGAACATCTTCATCTGCATCGCGGTGACGTTCTGCGCCTCGTCGAGCAGAATCGCCGACTTCGACAGCGTCCGGCCGCGCATGAAGGCGAGCGGCGCGATCTCGATCATGCCGGTCTGGATGCCGCGCTCGACCATGCGGCCGTCCATGAAGTCGTAGAGGGCGTCGTAGATCGGCCGCAGATAGGGATCGATCTTGTCGCGCATGTCGCCGGGCAGGAAACCGAGCCGCTCGCCCGCCTCGACCGCGGGACGGGTGAGCACCAGCCGCTCGACCAGCCCCTGCTCGAGCAGCGACACCGCGTGGCCGACCGCGAGCCAGGTCTTGCCGGTTCCCGCCGGCCCTTCGGCGAAGACCAGCTCGTACTTGCGCAGCGCCGCGAGATAACGGTCCTGCGCGGCGTTGCGCGCGCGCACGACGCCGCGCCGGCGCGTCTTGACGCAGCCGAAGGCGTCGCCGCCGCGGTCGAACTCGCCGGGAAACAGCGTCCCTTGATAGGCGGTCTCCTCGATGACGCCTTCGACGTCGCCGTCGCTGGCGGGCTGGCCCTGCTTGGCGCGCTCGTAGAGCAGCTCGAACACCCGGCGCGCCTGCTCGCTCGCCTCCCTCGGGCCGCGGATGACGATCTGGTTGCCGTTGGCGTTGGCGGTGACGCCGAGCCGGCGTTCGATGCGGGCGATGTTCTGGTCGTAGTGGCCGAAAACGATCGAGGCGAGGCCATTGTCGTCGAAAGCGAGCGCGATTTCCGTCGGTTGGTCTTCCCGTTCGTCAGGGGCTTCGGCGGCGGCGGCGAACGGAATGGTCGTCAACGTCTGGTCCTGTGCTTTCAAATCGGCGATCTCCCTCCGAATCGATCCATCAGACTGTTTTCGCGTGACGCTGGCGCGACAAGCCGGCCGGTGAGCGAAATCGGCCCCGCCCCGGTGATCTCAACCGTCGCCATGGCGCCGATGAGTCCGGGAGCGCCCGCGGCGAACACCGACTGCATATAGGGCGAGCGGCCGAGGATTTGACCGGGGCGCCGGCCCGGTCGGTCGAACAGGACCTCGAACCGGCGGCCGACCTGGCGACGGTTGAAGGCGAAGCGCTGCGCCTCAAGCAGCGCTTGCAGCCGCGCCAGGCGCTCCGTCTTCGTCTCCTCGTCGACCTGCCCCCCCATTTCGGCCGCCGGCGTGCCGGGGCGCGGCGAATACTTGAACGCGTAGAACGAGGCGAACTCGACCTCGCGCGCCACCGCCAGCGTCTCCTCGAAGTCGGCCTCGCTCTCGCCGGGAAAGCCGACGATGAAGTCCGACGACAGAGCGATGTCGGGGCGGGCGCGCCGCGCGCGCCGGACGAGGTCGAGATAGCGGCGCGCGTCGTGGCGGCGGCGCATCGCCGCCAGCACGCGGTCGGAGCCCGACTGGATCGGCAAATGAAGATAAGGCGCGAGCGCCTCGACGTCGCGGTGGGCGTCGATCAGCGCGTCGGTCATGTCGTTGGGATACGAGGTCGCGTAGCGCAGCCGCCGCACGCCGGGGACCTTCGCCGCGACGGCGATCAGCTCGGCCAGGCTCGCCTCGCCGCCGTCCGGCCTGGCGCCGTGATAGGCGTTGACGTTCTGGCCGATCAGGGTGATCTCGACCACCCCCGCCTGGGCGAGGCCTTCGATCTCGGCGAGGACCTTGGCGAGCGGGCGCGACGTCTCGCCGCCGCGCGTGTAAGGCACGACGCAGAAGCTGCAGAACTTGTCGCAGCCTTCCTGCACGGCGACGAAAGCGGCGGGGCCGCGGGCGCGGATCGCCTCCGGCGCGCTTGCCGGCAGATGCGCGAACTTGTCCTCGAGGGGGAACTCGGTGTCGACCGCCGCCGCGCCGGCGCGGCGGCGCCCGGCGATGAGCTGCGGCAGGCGGTGGTAGTTTTGCGGCCCGACGACGACGTCGACCGCCGGCTGGCGGCGGACGATCTCCGCTCCCTCCGCCTGGGCGACGCAGCCCGCCACCACGATCGTCGTCTCGCGCCCGGCCCGGGCGCGCGCTTCCTTGCGCTGGCTGATCTTACCGAGCTCGGAGAAAATCTTTTCGGAGGCGCGCTCACGGATGTGGCAGGTGTTGAGGACGACGAGATCGGCGTTCTCGACGCTGTTCGTCTCTACGTAACCCACCCCGCCCGCCAAGTCGGCGATCCGCTGCGAGTCGTAGACGTTCATCTGGCAACCGTAGGACTTGACGAACACGCGCCGGACTTGCTCGGCGCCTTTCGTCGACCGCGGCGCAGCGTCTGCTTTTATCGACTTCGCTTTGTTCAATCAGCGTCTCCGATGGAACGCCCGCTTTTACGCCGATCCGGGCGCCGCGAGAATAGGCGATTTGGATCGGGCGCGTCGCCGGCGAGGCCGCCGCTCAGGCGAGGTCCGCTCGCATCACCATGGCGGCGGCGATCTGGCCGTCGGGGCCGCGGTAATAGCCCTCGCGCCGGCCGACCTCGCGGAAGCCGAAGCGGCGGTAAAGCGCGATCGCGGGGGCGTTCATCGGATCGACCTCGAGGAACATCGCCCGCGCGCCGCTGAGGGCCGCGCGTCGCAGGTGCTCGCGCATGAGGTCGCGCCCGACGCCGCGGCCGCGCCAGGCGCGGTCGACGATGATCGTCAGGATCTCCGCCTCGTCGGCGGCGAGGCGGGAGAGGACGAAGCCGCGCATGCGCCCGTTCGCCGGATCGAGCGCCGCCGAGGCGAGCGTCGAGCCGCTCGCCAGCAAGGCGGCGAACTCCGCCGCCGACCATTGGCGCCCGTAAGCGCCGCGGTGGATGGCGGCGCATTCGTCGGCGCGGTCGGAGGGCAGCGGGCGGACGACCGACGGCGCCGCGCGGCGTAACCAGAAGATCATAGCGCGTATTCCGTTCACCGCTCCGCGCGGGCGATCGCCTCGACCGCCTTCGGCCGCGCGTCGGGCGGCTTTACGTAGAGCGGCCGCGGCGGATTCTGGCGAGGATCGAGCCTGGCGCCGACCCGCGCGACGGCCACGATGTCGGGGTGGGCGGCGGCCGCGCTCTCGCAGGCGACGCCGTCGCGGCGGGCCGCGCTCGCCAGCGCTTCGGCGCAGTCGCCGACGACGCGCGTCGGCCCCGGCCCGACCGCGGCGATCGCCTCGCGCAGGTTGACGAGGCGCGGCGGGTAGAGCGGCCGGCCGGCCGGTTCGAACGCCTGCAGATAGAAGCCGCCATGCTTGGCGTCGATCGCCGCGAGAACGACGCCCGCGCGCGCTGCGTCGAACAGCGGTTCGGCGAACGCCTCCAGGCTCGACACGCCGACGATCGGCAGCTCGAGCGCCAGCGCCAGCGCGCGCGCCATCGCCAGCCCGACGCGAATGCCGGTGAACGAGCCGGGGCCGACGGCGACGGCGATGACGCCGATCGAGGCGAAGCCGCCGTCGACCTCGCCGATCACCTGCTCGACGATCGGCCCCAGCGCCTCGGCGTGGCCGTGCGCCATCGGCTCGCACCGCGCCGCCAGGGCCTCGCCCGACAAAGCGTCGACCACCGCGCTCGAGGCCGCCCCGTTTGACGTGTCGATCGCCAAGATTCGCATCGCCGTCGCCGCCCCCCCAGGCGCGCCTCGCTTGCCTCTTGTCACCGGGTGATCAGGGTTCCCGCGCCGTAATCGGTGAGCAGCTCGATCAGCACCGCATGGGGAATCTTGCCGTCGAGGATGACGACGCCCTCGACCCCCCGCTCGATGGCGTAGATGCAGGTCTCGACCTTGGGGATCATGCCGCCGGTGATGACGCCGTCGGCGATCAGGCCGCGGATCTCGTCGACCTTCAGCTCCTTGATCAGCTTTTGGTCCTTGTCCAGCACGCCCGGCACGTCGGTGAGGAGCAGGAGGCGCTTGGCGCCGAGCGCTCCGGCGATGGCGCCGGCGAAGGTGTCGGCGTTGACGTTGTAGCTCTCGCCGTCGTCGCCCTGGGCGACGGGGGCGAGAACGGGAATGAGCTCGCGGCCGAGCACCTGCTCGAGCACGGTGGTGTCGACCTTGTCGGGCTCGCCGACGAAGCCGAGATCGACGACGTCGCCGACGTCGCCGGGGGTCGCGGCGCGCGACACCTTGCGCGCGATCAACAAGTTGCCGTCCTTGCCGCACAGGCCGATGGCGCGCCCGCCCTGCGCGTTGATTGCGCCGACGAGCTCTTTGTTGATCGCGCCGGCGAGCACCATCTCGACGATCTCCATCGTCGCCTTGTCGGTGACGCGCAGGCCGCCGGAGAAGCGCGACTCGATGCCGAGCTTCTTAAGCATCGCGCCGATCTGCGGCCCGCCGCCGTGGACCACCACCGGGTTGACGCCGGATTGCTCGAGCAGAACCATGTCCCGGGCGAAATCGCGCCCGGTCGTCTCGTCGCCCATCGCGTGCCCGCCGTATTTGACGACGACGACGGCGTCGTCGTAGCGCAGCATATGCGGCAGGGCCTGCATCAGGATCTCGGCCTGTTCCTGCGGGCTGGCTTTGGGCGCGTCGGTCATGGTCTCTCCGGCGATCGGACGGCGGTCCTTTTACCCGCTCGCGGCGGCAATCACAAACGGTCGCCGCGCGACCGACAGCCAAAATCGGCGGCCGGCGCCGCGCCGACGTGTTTTCGGCTTTTCAGAATAGGCGGCGGCTGGCGCGGCTCGCTCGCCGCCGCTCGCCTCCCCCGCGAAGGCGGCCGCGCTCAGATTCCCTCGGGGCCGCGCGAGATCGCGGCGACGCCGGTGCGCGACACCTCGACCAGGCCGATCGGCCGCATCAGGTCGACGAAGTCGTCGATCTTGCGCGGCGCGCCGGTGATCTCGAAGATGAAGCTCTCCGTCGTCGCGTCGATCACCTTGGCGCGGAACGCCTCGGCGAGCTGCATCGCCTCGTGGCGCGGATCGCCCTTGCCGCGCACCTTGACCATCGCCAGCTCGCGCTCGATCGCGCGCGTGGCCAGCGTCAGGTCGGTGACCGAATGGACCGGCACCAGCCGCTCGAGCTGATGACGCACCTGCTCGACCACCTCGGGCGAGCCCGTGGTGACGATGGTGATGCGGGAAAGGTGCGTCTCGTGCGCGACCTCGGCGACGGTGAGGCTTTCGATGTTGAACGCGCGGGCCGACAACAGGCCGACGACGCGCGCGAGGACGCCCGGCTCGTTGTCGACCAGCACCGACAGCGTGTGGGCTTCGACGTTCGACTTGCGGGTCGGCGAAGTATAGGGCGACGGCGGGTAGGCGGGGGCGGCTTTGGTCATGAGTCGATCCTTCAAGTGCGAGGCGCCGTCGTCGGCGCGAGATGATGAGCCTTCATTCGGCCGCCGCGAGACGGCTCGCGCCGACCCAGCGCTGGAACAGCGCGAAATCGATGTTGCCGCCGGACAGCACCAGCCCGACGCGGCGTCCGCCAAGGCGCGCGCGCTCCTTTGTCGCCGCCGCCAGCGGCGCGGCGCCGGCGCCCTCAGCGAGATTGTGGGCGTCGGTCCAATAGGCGCGGATCGCCCCGCCGATCTCCTCGTCGTCGACCACCACGACGCGCTCAGCGCCGCGCCGGATGATCGTCAGCGCCTCGTCGTCGGGAACGCGCGTCGCCAGCCCGTCGGCGAGCGTGTCGGCGGTCTCCGTCGTCACCGCATGGCCGGCGGCGAAAGACAGCGCGTAGGACGGCGCCGCCGCCGCCTGCACGCCGACGATCTCGGTCTTCAGCTTGAGCGCGTCGCGCGCGGCGATGCAGCCGCAGATGCCCGAGCCCTGGCCGATCGGGACGTAGAGGACGTCGAGATCGGCGCGCGCCTCGAACAGCTCGAGCGCGTAGGTGGCGACGCCGAGCGCGAGGTCGCGGTGGAAGGAGGGAACCATCTCCAGCCCCTCGGCGACGGCGAGGCGCTGAGCCTCCTCGCGCGCGGCCTGGAAGTCGTCGCCGTGCTCGATCAGCTCGGCGCCGAGCGCGCGCATGGCGGCGTTCTTCTCCGCCGAATTGCCGCTCGGCGCGCAGATGCGCACCTTAAGGCCGGCGCGCGCGCCGGCAAAGGCGAGGCTCTGCCCGTGGTTGCCGCGCGTCGCCGAGACGAGACCTTTCGCCTTCGGCGCGCGCTGCTTCAGCGCTTCGACGAAGGTCAGGCCGCCGCGCACCTTGAAGGCGCCGGTGGGGTTGTGGTTCTCGTGCTTGACCACCGCCGCCGCGACGCCGAGGCGGCGCGTGAGCAAGGGCCAGGCGATCGCCGCGGTCGGCGGCAGGACCGAGCGCACGACCGCCTGGGCGCGGCGGAGTTCGTCGAGAGTGAACATAGGCGGGCCCCCCGCGACGGCGTCAGACGAGGATCTTGCCCTTCTCGTCGATGACCGAGCCGAGGTCGACGCCCGCGTCGTCGCCGAGGTCGGCGAGCAGCATGTCGTTGTGCGCCTTGCCCGACGGGATCATCGGGAAGCAGTTCTCGTTCTGGTCGACGATGCAGTCGAACAGCACCGGCTTCGGCGTGTCGATCATCTCCAGGATCGCCTCGTCAAGCTTGGCCGGATCGGCGCAGCGCAAGCCGTGCGCGCCGTAGGCGTCGGCGAGCTTGACGAAGTCGGGCAGCGAGGCGCTGTAGGTTTCGGAATAGCGGCCGCCGTGCAGGAGCTCCTGCCACTGCCGCACCATGCCCATGTACTGGTTGTTGAGGATGAACACCTTCACCGGCAGGCGATGCTGCACCGCCGTGCCGAGCTCCTGGATGGTCATCTGGATCGACGCTTCTCCGGCGACGTCGACCACCAACGACTTGGGATGGGCGAGCTGCGTTCCGATCGCCGCCGGGAGGCCATAGCCCATGGTGCCGAGACCGCCGGAGGTCATCAGGCGGTTGGACTCCTCGAAGCGGAAGTGCTGGGCGACCCACATCTGGTGCTGGCCGACCTCGGTGGTGATGTAGACGTCGCGGCCCTTGGTCAGCTCGTAGAGCCGGCGAATGGCGTGCTGCGGCTTGATCACCTTGTCGGAGTCGCGGAAGGCGAACGAATTGCGCGCGCGCCAGTGGTCGATGGTCTTCCACCAGCTGGCGAGCGCCGCGTGGTCGGGCTGCAACGCGCCGGCGCGCCACACGCTCAGCATGTCCTCGAGCACATGGGCGACATCGCCGACGATGGGGAGGTCGACGATGACGTTCTTGTTGATCGACGAGGGATCGATGTCGATGTGGATCTTCTTGCTGTGCGGCGCGAAGGCGTCGAGGCGGCCGGTGATGCGGTCGTCGAAGCGCGCGCCGACGCAGATCATCAGGTCGCAGTCGTGCATGGCGTTGTTCGACTCGAACGAGCCGTGCATGCCGAGCATGCCGAGCCATTGCTTGTCCGAAGCGGGGTAGGCGCCGAGCCCCATCAGCGTCGAGGTGATCGGGAAGCCGGTCAGCCGCACCAGCTCGCGCAGCAGCGCGGAAGCGCGCGGGCCAGAATTGACGACGCCGCCGCCGGTGTAAAAGATCGGCTTCTTCGCCGCCGCCATCATGTCGACGGCGCGCTTGATGCGCCCAAGCTCGCCCTTGACCTGCGGCCGGTAGGTCTTGTGCTGGATGTCGCGCTGGAAGGCGTAGCTTCCGGTGGCGAACTGGATGTCCTTGGGAATGTCGACCACCACCGGGCCGGGCCGGCCGTGAGAAGCGACGTAGAACGCCTCGTGCAAGACGCGCGGCAGGTCCTCGACGCGGCGCACGAGGTAATTGTGCTTGGTGCAGTTGCGGGTGATGCCGGTGGTGTCGCATTCCTGGAATGCGTCGGAGCCGATCAGATGGGTCGGCACCTGGCCGGTCAGGCAGACGAGCGGGATCGAGTCGAGCATCGCGTCGGTCAAGCCGGTGATGGCGTTGGTGGCGCCCGGCCCCGAGGTGACCAGCAGCACGCCGACCTTGCCGGTCGAGCGGGCGTAGCCCTCGGCGGCGTGGGCGGCGCCCTGCTCGTGGCGCACCAGCACGTGGCGGAAGCCATTCTGGCCGAAGATCGCGTCGTAGATCGGCAGCACCGAGCCGCCGGGATAGCCGAACACATACTCGACGCCCTGGTCTTTCAGCGCCTCGACGACCATCTCTGCGCCGGTCATCTGTTTCGACATCGCGATTCTCCGTTCTTTCGCGCCGGCGCCGCGCTTCGCGCCGGCGGCGCGGCGATCCGGAATCCAGGCAATAAAAAAGGCCCGCGAGGGGCCTGTGATGCGCGCCAGCTGGCGGAAGCGGGACCTTATGCCCGTCCGTCCTCCGGCGCCCAAACTACGATAAGCTTCTGCGACACGACGCGCAGACTCCCGTTGATGAAGTCCGGCGACCCTACTGAAGCGCCGTCGCTGCGTCAAGGGCCGCCGCGACGCGGCAATTCGCCGCGAGCCGCACGCGCCAAGCGTCGTCGCGAGGAGCGAAGCGACGAAGCGATCCCGGGGCGCAAGGGCGCGCGCCCTGCGAACCCTGTATCGCGTCGCTCCGCTCGCAACGGCGAAAGCGACGACGGCGGGCGGGCGCCGCCGGTTCTACGCGAACGCCTCGGCGCGCATGTCGGCGCGGCTGACGCCGATTTCTTCATCGCGTCGCGGTTCATCGCGTCGCGGCGGAACGGCTCGTCGAGCTCCTGATTGAGCGCGACTTCGACCAAGGTCGGCGCGACGCCTTTAAAGCCGCAGGCGCGCGCCCCTTTCGCGTCGCTCAGGTCGGGGTTGAGCTCGGCGCCGACGAAACTGTTGTCGCGCCAGAGGATCGAGTCGCGCTTCTCGGCCCCCCTTAGTCGCCGCGCAACATCGCCGTCGTCACCCCCGGGCCAGCCGGCGCGCAATTGTCCCCGTTGGCGATCGAGACGATCGCTTCGCGCGGCGACACGCGCTTCGGCTCGCGCGGCGCGCCGTGAAGTAGAGATCGATCGCGGCGCGAACGACCCCGCCCTCGGGTGCGGCGATGTGGCGCGCCTCGGCGCGCCGAACGCGACGACGCGGCCGACGACGGCCAGCGTCGCTCCCGCTCCGGTCCGCCGCAGCGAAAACCTGCAGCGTTTGCGCCCCGAACGGAGGCCGAAGACGCCGGCGACTCAAGCGACGAGGGCGAGCGCCGAGTTCGCCGTTCCCCCGATCGAGGCGAAGCGGCCGTCGGGCGGCGCGACGGCCTCGCCTTCGATCGCCCGCCGCGCGGCGTCGCGCCAGAACGTTTGCTCGCCGCGCGCGCCGATGAAGGCGGCGCGGAAATCAGATTTGAGTTGCGTACCTCAGAATCTTGTTGCGCGCGTCAAGATTTTGGCGCATTCGTCCTGCCGCACGGGGGCCCTGGTCGAGCGGCAAGTGCGATCTGCCGCCTGTCCGGCAGGCCGGAGGAAGAGTGGTCGCGCCGGCAGCGCCGGAACGACGATGTATTCCATTGAACGACCGCCTGCGCTGTGGGCTCGCGGCAAAGCTCTCCGGGGAGGAGGGCACATCAGGAGGAATTACCGTGAAACTTCGCAATATTCTGCTCGGCTCCCTTACAGCCGTGATGGTGTGCTTGCCGCTGGCGGTCCAAGCGAGCCCGGCGAAGCCTGTGATCGGCTTCTCGATCGACGACCTGCGCGTCGAGCGCTGGGCGCGCGACCGCGACTACTTCACCGCCGCCGCCAAGGAACTCGGCGCTGACGTCATCGTGACGTCGGCTGACGCCAACGAACAGAAGCAGGTCAACCAAGTCGAGAACATGATCTCGCAGAAGGTTGACGCGGTCGTGATCGTGCCGATGAATTCGAAGGTGTTCGGCGAGGTCATCGACGAAGCTCACAAGGCCGGCGTCAAAGTTCTCTCCTATGACCGCCTGATCCTCAACGCCGACGAAGACGCTTACATTTCGTTCGACAACGAGCGCGTCGGCTATCTTGAGGCCGAGGGCGTCTTCAAGGCCAAGCCCGAAGGCAACTACTACCTGCTCGGCGGCGCGCCGACCGACAACAACGCCAAGCTGCTGCGCGTCGGCCAGATGAAGGTTATCCAGGCGGCCGTCGATTCCGGCAAGATCAAGATCGTCGGCTCGCAGTGGGTTCCGGAGTGGAGCCCGACCACGGCGATGTCGATCATGGAAAACGCCCTGACGGCCGCCAACAACAAGATCGACGCGGTCATCGCCTCGAACGACGGCACCGCCGGCGGCGCCATCCAGGCGCTCGCCGCCCAGAACCTCGCTGGCAAGGTTCCGATCTCCGGTCAGGACGCCGACCTCGCCGCCGTCAAGCGCGTGGTCGCCGGCACCCAGACCGTCACCGTCTACAAGCCGCTGAAGCTGATCGCCAGCGAGGCGGCCAAGCTGACCGTGAAGCTCATCAAGGGCGAGAAGCCGGAGTTCAACGCCGAGCTCGACAACGGCACCAAGAAGGTCCCGTCCTTGCTGCTGACCCCGATCCCGCTGACCAAAGACAACATCGATACGGTCATCAAGGACGGCTTCTACACCAAGGACCAAGTCTACGGTAAGTGACGCCTCGAAGCGTCCGGGGCGCCTCGGCGCCCCGGACGACGTTTCCGTTGCGGGCGTCCCTCGCGTGCGAGGTGTTTGAGGGCTGAGCCGAGACTTGGGGGACGCCGTCGACATCCGGCGCGTTGCGCGCCCGGCGGGTGGAATTGTAAATGACCCAATTTTGCCCTGGAGAGGCGCTTGGCGACGCGGTGGTCGTCGGCGTCTCGGCCTGAGGGCTGCAGGTATGTTTCGCGTAGCGCCTTGTGGATGGCGGTGGGCCGAGGCGCGAGTTTTGATCAAACCCCGAGCGGCGATTGCGCAGCCGGGATATAATGGGAAGCAAAGGCCGGGCAGTGGGATCCGACCGCTGCTGGCATCGGGGTGAGGCGTTCATGGCCGAATATCTTCTGGAGATGCGCGGCATCACCAAGGAATTCAGCGGCGTCAAGGCGATCAGCGGCATCGACCTGAAGGTTCGGCCAGGCGAGATCGTCGGGCTCTGCGGCGAGAACGGCGCCGGCAAGTCGACGCTGATGAAAGTGCTCTCGGCCGTCCATCCCTACGGCACCTGGGAAGGGGAGATCCTGTGGGAGGGCAAGGAGCTCAAGGCCTACTCGATCCGTGAGACGGAAGACGTCGGGATCGCCATCATCCACCAGGAACTGATGATGGTGCCCCACCTGTCGGTGGCGGAGAACATTTTCCTCGGCTCGGAACTGACCAAGGGCTTCGGTCTGGTCGACTTCGAGCTGATGAACGCCAAGGCGACGGCGCTGATGCAGCGCCTGAAAATGTCCGACATCAACGTCGCCCTGCCGGTGTTGGCCTACTCGGGCGGCAAGCAGCAGCTCATCGAAGTCGCCAAGGCCCTGAACAAGAACGCCAAGCTTCTCATCCTCGACGAGCCGACGTCGGCGCTGACCACCACCGAGACCGAGACGCTGCTGGAGCTGCTGAGAGAGTTCCGGTCGCACGGCATGGCCTGCGTCTACATCTCGCACAAGATCGACGAGGTGGCGGCGATCGCCGACACGGTGACGGTCATCCGCGACGGCGCGCACATCGGCACCCAGCCGATGCGCGAGCTCGACACCGGCAAGATCATCACCATGATGGTCGGTCGCGAGATGAAAAACCTGTTTCCGCGCGAGGACCACAAAGTCGGCGACGTCGTGTTCGAGGCCAAGAACGTCACCTGCTGGGACCCGATCAACGCCAATCGCAAGGTCGTCGACGATGTCTCGTTTGAGCTCAGGGCCGGCGAAATCGTCGGCGTCGCCGGCCTCGTCGGGGCCGGGCGCACGGAGCTCGCCTGCAAGCTGTTCGGCTACTGGCGCGGCGACCACGAGGGCAAGATCTTCCTCGAGGGCAAGGAGATCACCGTCAAGAGCCCGGCCGACGCGGTCCGCCAAGGCATCTGCATGGTGCCGGAAGACCGCAAGCGCCTTGGCATCATTCCGCTGATGCCGGTCGGCTACAATATGACGATGTCGGTGCTCGGCCGCTTCGCGCACAATCAGCTCATCAACGCCGAGGACGAGCTGGCGGTCATCCAGGCGGAAATCATCCGCATGAAGATCAAGACCGCGCATCCGCTGCTGCCGATCGCCAGCCTGTCGGGCGGCAACCAGCAGAAAGCGGTGGTGGACAAGATGCTGCTGCCGGAGCCGAAGGTGCTGATCCTCGACGAACCGACCCACGGCGTCGACGTCGGCGCCAAATATGAAATCTACAAGCTCATCTTCGAGCTCGCCCGGCAGGGCGTGGCCATCCTGATGGTCTCTTCAGAAATGCCGGAGATTCTCGGCATTGCCGATCGCGTCCTGGTCATCGGCGAAGGGAAGCTGAGAGGCGACTTCCCCAACGTCGATTTGAGCCAAGAAAAGGTCCTCGCCGCGGCCATTGGCGCCGTGGAAAACGTCGCCGCGTGAACGCAGCGGTTTCAAACGGGTAATGCGAACAATGACGCTCTCAATCCCAACCCAAGCAACGGCGCCCGCCAAGAGAGACATTCGGCGGCTGATCGCCGAATACAAGATCGTCGCCTTGCTGTTGGTCATCGCGGTCATCTGGGCCTTCTTCGGGACATTGACCTACGATCGCTCCTTGGGCGTGTCGGAATTCCTCACCGCGCGCAACTTCTCCAATCTGCTCAGGCAGATGGCGATTACCGGCATGCTGGCGAGCGGGATGGTGTTCGTCATCATCGCCGCTGAAATCGACTTGTCGGTCGGCTCGCTGTCGGGCCTCCTCGGCGGCGTCGCCGCGGTGCTCGACGTGTGGTGGGGGTGGCCGCTTTACGACACCATCGCGGCGGTGGTCGTGCTCGGCGTCGCCGCCGGCCTGCTGGTCGGCTGGATCGTCGCCTATGTCGGCATCCCGAGCTTCATCGTCACCCTCGGCGGCATGCTGGCCTTCCGCGGCGCGGTGCTCGGGATCACGGGCGGCATCACCATCGCGCCGGTCCACAACGATCTGAAGTTCATCGGGCAAGGCTATTTGTCCGGCGGCCTCAGCTACGTCCTGGCGATGCTGCTGTTCGCGCTGCTGGCGATCCTCGCCTTCCGCGGGCGCGCCGGCCGCGTCAAGCACAAGCTGCCGGTCTCCTCGATGCCGATGGAGATCCTTAAGCTCGTCCTCATCGGCGCGGTGATCGCCGGCTTCGTCGTGACGCTGAATTCTTATCAGGGCGTGCCGGTGCCGGTGCTGGTTCTGCTGGTCATTCTCGGCATCTTCACCGTCATCGGCGACCGGACGGTGTTCGGCCGCCGCATCTATGCGGTCGGCTCCAATCTCGAGGCGACCCGGATGTCCGGCGTCAACGTCAGCTTCGTCAAGATGATGATTTGGGTCCTGATGGGTCTGATGTGCGCCTTCGCCGGCCTGACCACGACCGCGCGGTTGGCGGCGGGCACGCCGTCGGCCGGCTTCGGCGCCGAGCTTGACTGCATCGCCTCCTGCTTCATCGGGGGCGCGTCGATGCGCGGCGGCATCGGCACGGTGATCGGCGCGCTGGTCGGCGCGATGATCATGGCCAGCCTCGACAACGGCATGTCCATGCTCGGCATCGACACCTTCTGGCAGCAGATCACCAAGGGCATCATTCTGGTGCTCGCCGTCTGGCTGGACATCGTCACGACCGGCGCCCAGCGCTGACTGGCGCCTCGAGGCGTCAAGCAATCTTTACCCCCGGCCGCCTGCGCGGCCGGGGTTTTTCTTGGCGAGGCCGCCTCGTCGCCGGGCGCGCCCTGACGTTCGACGCGCGGCCGTCTGATCCGCGGCTTCCGGGTCTTCGTCGACATGCACGAGGAGAATGGGGAGGCTAGCGGAACGGCCGGCGCCCGACAGATCCGTCGGCGCCAAGTCGTCGACGCGCCAATGTCCCGGCGCCGCAGGACGGCGTCAGGGTTCGGTCTTTCGGCGGAGAGGGCGCCCGATCGCCTTTCACAATGGCTTTGCTTTCGGCGCTATTCATCCGACGCGGCGGTCTTGCCGGCGCCGGCGAACGCGCCGTCGGTCGAGCGGCGCCTGGCGCCCCTCGCGACCGCCCCGCGGCGCATTGTTCTCGTCGCCCGGACGGCGGGCGGCTTCGAGGCGCGCGCTGCGGCGAAGGCGAAGGCGCCCGGAGCAGGGTTGGGCGCCGCGCCTAGGGCAAATTGTCGCGCATGATGATGTCGATGCCAGTCTTCTCCTGAGCGGCGAGAACCGGCTCATGACGCGCCAGTCCCAGGAGAACGCGCAACGCCGACCGCGCCTCGTGGCCGGGATTCTGCGAAATCACGGCGTCGACGAGGCCGCGCAGCAGCCCGCGCCGGGTGAATGGGGTGAGGTCGTGGGCGATGAAGACGATGTCGCGCTCCCGCCCCGCGTCGGTGATCGCCTTTGCGACGCCGGGAGTTCCCGCGCCGACGTTGTAGATTCCAATCAAATCGGGATGATCGGCGATCAGCTTTGAGGTGAGGTCTTCATTGAGGCCGTCTTGATCGCCGCCCTCGACCGCGTTCAACGTCGTCAGGTTGGGATACTCGAGCCCGATCACCTGCTGTAAGCCGAAGATGCGTTCGACGTGGTCGCGCAGCAGCAGCGATCCGGCGACGACGCCGATGCTGCCGGTCCGCGACTGCGTCAGCCGGCCCATCAGGCTGCCGACGGTGCGGCCCGCCGCGACATTGTCAATGCCGACGTAGTGGTGGCGACGCGAGCCAGGAACGTCGGAGACGAGCGTGACGACGAACATCCCGTCCGCCACCAGATCGTCGATGGCGGCGCGCACGCTCTGATGGTCGAGCGCCACCACCGCGACGCCCTCGTAGGCGCTCGCCAGCGATTCCAGGGTGTCCGTCAGCACAACCGGATTGAACACGTCGGTCAAGATGGTGGTGACGACCGCACGGCGGGAGGCGAGCCAGCCGGACATCTGCGCGACCTGGTCGCGGATCATCTGCATGAAGATGTTGTCGCCGGTGGGCATCACCAGCGCGAAGCTCATCTGCCGCGCCCGCGCCAGCTCGGCGCCGGCCCGCAGCGGACGAAAATCGTGACGCTCGATCGCCTCGCGCACGCGCTGCGCAGTGTCGGCGCGCACGCCGTTGCGGCCGTGCAGGACGCGATCGACCGTCGCGACGCTGACCCGAGCTTCGCGCGCAATATCCTTCAGCGTGCGCGGTATCGTGGGCGTTTCCGTATTCATTTGCGGTAAGCTTATCGGCCATTTTTGAGGTACGCAACTCAATAATGGCGCCCGCGACGTCACGACCGCCCTCACGGCGGCGCGAAGCGGCGAAACTCCCGAAAGCGGTCGAATTCTCGCGTTGACCGTCCGCGCCGAGCCAGCATAGCGTCGCCGCGCGTCAATGCTGGAGGCGAAGAATGTCCGATCTTGCTCGCGCGCGCGTCGACGGCGGGCGGCTGTGGGGCGCGCTGATGGAGATGGGCGAGATTGGCGGCACCCCGAAAGGCGGCTGCACGCGGCTCACGCTGACGGACGTCGACAAGCGGGGGCGCGAATTGTTCCGCGCCTGGAGCGAACAGGCCGGCCTGACCGTCAAGGTCGATGCGATGGGCAACATGTTCGCGCGCCGGCGCGGCGTCGAGGACGGCCTGGCGCCGGTGCTGATCGGCAGCCATCTCGACACCCAGCCGGCCGGCGGCAAGTTCGACGGCGTGCTCGGCGTGCTCGGCGCGCTTGAAGTCATCCGGGCCCTCAACGACCTCAACCTCAAGACCCGTCGCCCGATCGAGGTCGTCAGCTGGACCAACGAGGAAGGCTCGCGCTACGCGCCGGCGATGATCGGCTCCGGCGTCTTCGCCGGCGTCTATGCTCAGGAATACGCCTATTCGCTGATCGACGGCGACGGCAAGAAGTTCGGCGACGAGCTCGCACGCATCGGCTTCAAAGGCCCCGAGCCGGTCGGCGGCCGGCCGATCCACGCGTTGTTCGAGCTGCACATCGAGCAGGGCCCGGCGCTGGAGGCGGAGGGCTACGACATCGGCGTCGTCACCCACGCGCAAGGCCAGAGCTGGTTCGACGTTCGGCTCTCCGGCTTCGCCAGCCACGCCGGCTCGACGCCGCTGCCGCAGCGCCGGGACGCCCTGCTCGGCGCGGCGCGCGTCGTCGAGCTCGTCCGCGCGATCGGCCTATCCAAGCCGCCGCTCGGCGTCGCGACCTGCGGCATGATCAGGGTCGCCCCTAATTCACGCAACATCATCCCAGGCGAGGCGCTGGTGACCTGCGACCTGCGCCATCCCGACGGCGCGGCGCTCTCCGAGATGGACGCGGCGCTGCGCGAGGGCGTGAAAGCGATCGCCGAGAAAAGCGGCCTCGCCTACGCGCTCGAGCCGGTATTCTATTACGCGCCGGTCGCCTTCGACCCGACCAACGTGGCGGCGGCGCGCCGCGCGGCCGAGCGCCTCGGCTACAAGCATCGCGACATCGTCTCGGGCGCCGGCCACGACTCCTGCCACATCGCGCAGATCGCGCCGACCTCGATGATCTTCGTCCCCTGCGTCGGCGGCGTCAGCCACAACGAGAGCGAGGCGATCACGCCCGAATGGGCGGCCGCCGGCGCCAACGTGCTGTTGCACGCCGCGCTGGAGAAGGCCGAGGCGGTCGCCTGACGCGAGCGCGCGCAAACGTCGCGCAAACGCAAACACTTCACCGTCTCGCCCGCCGGCCGCCTTACCTTCGTCCCGATCGCCCCGTAGCTCTTCTTTCGTCGAGGCGAAGCAGACCGAGGAGGCTCGAGATGACGTTGCGCGAGATCATTCGGACCTGTTCCAACGCTCACGTCGCCGAGGCGGCGGTGGTTTCGATCGGCGGCGAGTTCGCCCTTCGTTTCGCCGCCGAGGCGGCGCGCCGCGACCTACCGAGCGGCGCGTTCGCGGCGCGGCTGGTGCGCGATTTCGCGACCAAAGCCGAGCGCAGGGGGTTGCGGCGCGTCGTCGCAGCGACCCGCGGCGCCGACCAGCCGATTCTCTCCGGGCTGCACGTCATTCTCAGCGACGGCCTCAGCGGCGCGGCGGGCCGCGGCGTTCCCGAGGAAACACCGCCCGCCTGGACGATCGACGCCTGCCAAACGCGGCGCCGCGCATAACGCGGCGCGTGGTCGGCGACGCTTGCGGGAACGCTCGATTTCCGCGAAACTGCACGAATGATCACTCTCGGTGTCGATTGCGGCACTTCCGCGTTGAAGGTTGCGCTGGTCGACGACGACGGCGTCGTCGTCGCCTCCGCCTCGCGTCCGTATGAGCCGGATCATCCGCATCCGCTGTGGTCCGAGCAGGACCCCGAGGTGTGGCGCGAAGCGATGTTCGCCGCCGTCGGCGATCTCAAGCGTGAAGCGCCGAAGACGCTCGGCGCAGTCGCCGCGATCGGCTTCTCCGGACAGATGCACGGGGCGGTGACGCTCGACGCCGACGACCGCCCCCTGCGGCCGGCGATCCTGCACAACGACGGGCGCGCCTTCGCCGAGGCGCGCGAGCTTGGCGAGGGGCGCATCGGCCTCGCCGCCGTCACCGGCGTGAAACCGATGGCGGGCTTCACCGCGCCGAAGCTGATGTGGCTGCGCCGCCATGAGCCCGACGTCTACGCGCGCATCGCCTGCGTGCTCTTGCCCAAGGACTATCTGCGCTTGGCGCTGACCGGCGAGAAGCTCACCGACATGAGCGACGCGGCGGGCACCTGGTGGCTCGACGAGGCGCAACGACGCTGGTGCACCAAGGCGCTCGCGGCGAGCGGGGTCGTGGCGGCGATTCTCCCGCCGCTGGTCGAAGGCTCCGACGCGGTCGCGCCATTGAAGGCCGACGTCGCCGACGCGCTCGGGCTGCCGCGCGAGGCGGTGGTCGCCGCGGGCGGCGGCGACGCCGCGGTCGGCGCAGTCGGCCTCGGGACGATCCGCCCCGGCGACGCCTTCATCTCGCTCGGCACCGCCACCCAGCTGATCGTCGCCTCCGACCGCTACCGCGGCGCGCCGGAGAAGCTCGTCCACAGCTTCGCCCATGCGCTGCCGGGGCGCTGGTACCGCATGGCGGCGATGCTCAACGGCGCCGGCGCGCTCGCCTTCGCCGCGCGCCTATTCGGCCGCGAGGTCGCCGAGATCGAGCGCGAGGCGGCCGACGGTTATCGCGGCCCCGGCGAGACGATCTTCCTGCCCTATCTTTCCGGCGAGCGCACGCCGCACGACGATCCGCGCGCGCGCGGCGTGTTCTTCGGCCTCAGCCGCGCCGCT
>Ga0326727_10003077_pt1 | contig 54533 bp, 27 predicted proteins | sample MB2enrmetagenome_FD_207643 | JGI IMG/M metagenome (GOLD analysis project Ga0326727, IMG submission 207643) | Lab enriched peat soil microbial communities from McLean, Ithaca, NY, United States - MB29MY | ecosystem: Environmental > Terrestrial > Soil > Wetlands > Peat | place: USA: New York...
ATCTTTTAGTATTTTCCCGCCCTCCCAGCTAAATCCCTCGGGTCGACATTTCGCGGATATCTCACCGCGAAAGGAGAGATTGGAAGCATAAAGTGGCCAAGCCGGCCATTTTATGGTTCCAGTCACATCTTCTTCAACCACAAAAAGCGCTATATGGGATTTCCCTGGGACGGCGACGAAGTGCGGTTTCCCAAGGACCTCAACTATTTCCTCGAGTATGGGCGCTTGTTGAAGAAAGCCTTGCCACCCGACAGCCCTGTACACTTCGTCATGCGCGCCGACGTGAGTTGGGACATGGAGCAGCAGTTCAAGCTCCTCAAAGGTGTCGTGACCTTATGGTGTTCGAGCGGGGGGATTCTGAGCTTTTACCGGGATGCGCCCAAGGCTCTCCGGGAGCGGGGTGACGTGGTGTGGTACTACGGTGGCCCGCCGAGCGTTACGGAGAATGCCGCGGCCATTACCGAATTCCCCTTGCGCGCCTGGCTATGGGGAGTGAATGGCTTTGTTCACTGGCTGACCGTGGCTCCGGGGGACGACCCCTGGTTTCACTTCGATGGTGGAGGCACGGTGCTGGTGTATTCGGGTGACCGCTTCGGCCTTGCGGAGCCGATCCCCAGCATTCGACTGAAGATTCAACGTAATTGCCTTCAGGACATCGCCGTGCTAGACAGCTTCAAAAACCAGCAGCCGCTCGGTTCCCTGCGGAGCGAGGCGGCGCACCGTTTCAACAATTCCACCCTGGATGATTGGTGGAATCCACGCCCACCACTGGCGGATATTCCTTCCGACCAGTGGCAGGGGAGCTCCATCGACGCGGCAATGGAGCACACCAACAGGTCGCTGGCGCATCCCGGCGTCTCGGCATGGTACAACGTTCATCAGTATGCGCTTCAGCTCGCAGGGGGGACGAAATGAAAATCGTTTATCTCCTTTCACTCCTAATGACGCTGGCAACCTTGGCGCCGGCGCAGGATAACCCCGCTGCCACATCCACGATGCGGCAGGAACTGGAGAGCGTCGCGCGCGTTGGCAGCGTCATGGTGGATGGCGACGTTTGCCAGAAAATCGTTACCCCGCTGGCGAAAGTGTACATGTTCAAGGTTGATCCTCACGACCAGTGGCTGGCAGGGGACAACTATGACGTGGATGATGTGTCGTTCAACATCACCAAGAAAACCTTGATCCGCCTCTCGCACCTTACCTCCTTTCCCTCCGACGTCAACCTCTGGATGCCGATTGACGGGCACCCCGGGAAAATCTCGATGGTGATTCGCAACAAGAACGAAATGAGCCAATTCTGGCGCTGGGGAGACCTCTACCAGGACATGGTGCCGCAAATGGAAACGGTGCTCAAAACCGGCCAGCGGGTGACGGTGACGGATCGGCCGGGCTGGATATCGGTTTTGGCCCCGGTTTATAACAGCCTGGGCGATATTGTGGGAGTGATCGAAGCCGTCAGCCGCGACAAAATCGATGCGCACGAAAATGTGAAGTGAAGGGCTGGAAATTCCTCGACAAACCTAAGGTTTTGGCCGTATACTTGCTAGGTTATAGCTGGAAAGTTTCTCTCATTCTGCTGGAAGGGAAAGTATTATGGCACGCCCAATTGAAGCAACTCCGGTATTGAAAGGCAAGGACGCCAAGGCCTTTCTTGAGCAAACAAAAATCACCAAACCCATCTCCTCCGCGCGCAAGCTTTGGATGGCAAAACTCGTCGCAGAAGGTAAAGCTGCGGAAAAATAAGTTCCTTCCTTAGGGTATATGTCCGTTTCTCTGGTCAACCTGCAAATAGTGTCCTTTGATCCCAAGGCACATGATGTTAGCGGTTTTGATTGCGGGGATTCCGACCTCAACGACTTCCTGAAGAATGACGCTGCCAGATACCAGGATCATCACCTTTCCCGCACCCGGCTGGCGTATCTGGATGGCATTATTGTTGGTTACATCACATTTCTGGCCGATAGCATTGTCCTGAAGACTGGCGAGAAGCGGCGTCTTTTTGATTTTCACCAATCCGTCTATTCATTTGCCGCCCTCAAAATTGGAAGGATCGGGGTTCAGAAAGAGTCACAGGGTGGCCACATCGGAACCCAACTTCTAAAATATGCCATCAGCTTGGCCATTCGAATGAATCAAGATCTGCATATTGGCTGTAGGTTCATTACGCTTGACGCATATCCAAAATCTATTGAATGGTACAAAAAGAACGGATTTGTATTCAACAAGCAATACGCCACCCCCGAAAAGACGCATCCGAGCATGAGATACGATATTCTGAAGAGTCCCACGATATCTTGAAGCCTTTGATAGCTGTTCGGATTCTGAGCGCCTATCCTCACCCCTCCAAGGTGTGCGTGAATTGCACGGTTCCGCCTCTTTGACGATCTTGTTCAAGGAAAGGGGAGAAAGGTAATGCCGATGCAGGCACAGAGACGCGATTTCAATCCCGGCAAGTTTGCCGGTGTTTTATCATTTCAGACGGTCCATCAGATGGGTTTCATGCTGTTGTTCTTGACGCTGGCGGCCAGCGCCGTTTTCGGCGCCAACCCCCAGCCCGTCACCTTCACGCATGGCACGCGGGTATGGCCCACCTACACTTACAGCCGCGAAGAAACCGACGCGCCCCTTTTCAAAGCGGTCGAAAACGCGGGAATCTATCCCTACACGGCGTTCGACTGGGAATCGCGGTCGGAGAAACCCTCGCCCGTCACCTATGAATCGCTGGTTTTGGAAAACGAGTACCTGCGCGTGGAATTTCTCCCTGAGTTGGGCGGGCGCGTTTGGTCGGCGTACGACAAGGTTGCGAAGCGCGAGCTTTTTTATCACCCCACCGTGATCAAACCGGGCCGCTACAATAATCGCAACGCCTGGCCGGTGGGCAATCTCGAACTGTACGGTCCGTACGACAGCCACATGATTACCTGGCCCGGCGAGCCGTGGCCCTGGGCCCTGGTGCGCCACCCGGACGGCAGCGCCACCGTGATCCTCTCTCACATCGATCATTTCTTCCGCGACAAGATGACTTTGGAAGTCACCCTGCACCCCGGGAAAGCCTACCTGGAACTCACCATCCATCTCTACAACCGGAACCTGCTTCCCAATCGATATTTGATTTGGACCAACGCCGGCGTGAAGGCCTATGAGGACAGCCGGTTCATTTACCCTATGACCAAAACCATTGGCCATGTGAGTTCGGCGATCCGCGAATGGCCCATCATCGATGACGTTGACCTGAGCTGGAACAAAAACAACAAGAACATGCTGGGCGTCTTTGGCCTCGATATCGACGACAGCTTCATGTCGATTTACGATTCCGGGAACGATTTTGGCACGGTCTGCTACACCAATCGGTTGCTGGCGCGCGGCGAGAAAACCTGGACCTTCGGGTCGGGCCTTACCGCCTACCGCCAGGCCGAAAGCTACACCGACAAAGACGGAATCTACATGGAAACTCAGAGCGGCCGCTTCATCTGGGATGGCGATTACGAATTCATCGATCCGGGGAAGAGCGATGGCTGGACCGAGTATTGGTTTGGAGCCAACAAGCTCGGCGGATTGACCACGGCGACCAAGGACGTGGCTATCAACCTTGATATCCCCGCGCAGCGTCCGGGGGCCGCCAAACTCGCTGTGTCGCCAACGGGCGCTTGGCCGGGAGCCGCCCTTGAACTCTACGCGGGCGACGAGAAGGTCTGGAGCCAAACCGCGGACCTCGTTTATGGCCAGGCTCTTCACGCCGAATTCGAGCTGGCGGAAAGCACCGTCGGCAAGGTTTTGGAACTGAAGATTCTTTCCCAGGACAGGGCAGTTCTTTTAGATCACAAGTTCTACCCGAATGGCGAGCGGCCCGAGGCGTCGTACGCCAGCGATTCGATCCCCCGGAAGTGGGGCCCCTTGGAAAGCCTGAACGTCGAGGAAGCCTACCAAAAGGGTTTGGGCAATGAGAAATTTGGTCAAATCACCGACGCGGAACGTGCTTACAACGCGGCGCTCGCCAAAGATCCCCTCTTTTCGCTCGCCCATCTGCGCCTGGGCTTGCTGGCCCTCGATCGTTTCCAGGTGGAAGAGGCCGTCGAACACTTTGAAAAAGTTCTGGAGCGCGATCCCAGCAGCGGTGATGCCCACTACTTTCTGGGCGTGGCGTATGCGGAACTGGGCAAACATCTGGACGCTCGCCGGAATTACTACAAACTCCTCCCCTCTTCCGATAAGTACAATCTGCGCGACTACGGTTTGGGCCTGTTGGCCTTGAGCGAGAATGATCTCAGTGAAGCCGCGCAGAAACTTACCGCCGCCGCGGCACTTACTCCCGAGGATGTATCGGTGCGGCAGGCGTACGCTTACTTGCTGCGTAAGATAGGGCGTGGGGCGGAAGCGGAGAATGCGCGGAAGGCGATTCTACAGCTCGACGCGACCAACGCCTTCGTCCCGGGGGAGCGTTGGATTCAAGTAGCGCCGGGCTTTAGCCCGGCAAGTGCCGCCCTAAAGGGCGGCGCTACGTTCAAACCAGGGCAGCAAGCCGCCGCGGAATTGCTCGACCACAACTGCGTCCGCCATCCCCAGGGGTATCTGGAATTGGCCACGGAGTATTTCCGTCTATCGGCGTGGCAGGAAGCGGCGCAAGTGCTGGATCATGGGATCGAGATCACCACCCCGAAGGGGCAGGCCGCGGATCCACTGCTCCTTTACTATCGCGCTTACGCCACGGCGCAACTGGGCGATCAAGAAGCCGCCAAGCAGTTTGTGGAAAAAGCGCGCCGGGAAGACTTGAAACTTGTCATTTTCCCTTTCCGCGCCGAAGACGTCAAAATCCTGCGAACAGCGATGCGCCTTGAGCCGAATGACGCGAATGCCGCCGCATTGCTTGGGGACCTTCTCTACAGCCGGAATCGCCCGGAAGAAGCGATGCAACTCTGGGCGGGGGCCGTTCAGTCTGATCCGCAGAATTTTTCCGCACTGCGGAACCTGGGCATGGCGACACTTCAGGCCGGAAAGCAGGAAGAGGGGCTGGGCTATTTGACCCGAGCGTCTGAGGCGCGGCCCAGCCACCTTGACACTGCGATGCTGGTGGCCAACGTGAACGCCAGCCTGGGCCATACCGAGCAGGCGCGCAAGGCCTTCGAAAGGCTCCTGCAAATTCAGCCCGATAGTGACCAGGTCTTGCAGAAGCTGGCGTCGCTCGAAGCCCAGATGGGCAACGACGCGCGGGCGCTGGAAATCATGGACACGCACAAATTCCAGGCCACGCACCTTTCTTACTCGCTGCTCCACCTCTACCGCGGCGTGCGCCTGATGCTGGCGCTCCAGGCGGCTAAGAATTCGCAGTTCCCCGCGGCGCTGGCGGACGTGGCGGCGGCCACCAAGCCTTCCTCGAGCCTGGGCGTGGACGATTTCGCCAGCGTGAAGAGTTCGCGCCTCCTGATGTATGACGCCTTGCTGCAACAGGCGGCAGGTAATTCAGCCGCGGCCCAAGCGGACTGGCAGGCTGCGGCCCAGACGCTGGACGACGACATCGAGGGCGAAGGCCTGTTCCGTGCCATCGGCCTCTATAAGTCTGGCCAGGTGCAAAAGGCGGAGGACTGGTTCAAAGAGTTTGCGGTCGTCAACGAGCAACGCAAGACCGACAACGCCGTCGATCTTCGCCTCCATGCCTACGATCTGGCCGGCATCTACGCCGCCATGCGTGGAGATGACACGCTGGCGCGCGAGAACTTTACCAAGGCGCTGGAGATTGATCAGTCGTACCTCTACGCCCGCCAGTCCATGGCGTGGCTTGACGGAGGAATGCTCAATGCTTTGAAACAATGAGGTGTCAGGTGGGGATGAGCTTAAGTGTAAAGGGTAAAGGATAAAGGATGAAGGGTGAAAGATGAAGTATGAAGGATGAAACAGTGTGCGATGTAAAAGTGATCAAGTGGAGGTAGCGCGGGCGTCCCGCCCGCTGTCTGCGGGAGCGTCCCGCTCCCGCCACCGCGAAGTCTCCCTCTCCGCGAGCAATGAGACCTCGATCGAAAACCTCATCTGCTAAACGATCGCATGACAAAGTTGTGCACCAGTGAGGTGTGAATTTTGGGGGGCGTGAGGATTAAAGGTACAAGTCTATTTCACTCGCTTGAAGCCTGCCGGCAGAACGAAGAACCTTGGGTCGGGCTCCCTGCCGGATTCGAGGTCCTTGATCACGAAGCTGATTTGTCTGCCATCAATTGGGCGACCTTCATATCGGACCGCCAGAAAATTAAGCGAGGGAGCAAACCACTCCTCACCATTGTACTTGCCATTATGGTGTGGGTCAGCCAACTTATAGCCTTCGCATTCGACCCCGGACAAGATCTGCTTTCCAAGAGACAAATCCCCCGCGTGCCGCGCATCGAATACTGCACGCGAGGGCGGCTCTAAAGCAAAATCCGGATTACCTGACGGATCACTCTGCTGTTTGATGGTTCTGTTTGCAAAGTCAATTACGTACGTGATGTGATTCGGTCGGTCATGAAAAAAAGCCATGTCGAGGGTTCCCACCAATGGCAACGGAGAGCGTGTCGAGGCCGTTCTTCTATTGTACGACATCCCTTGGCTGTTACGCGCATAGACCCCTTCGACTTTGATGCGGTATGGCCCTCCGGGTGCATCAATATACTGGTCCTGAATTAACGTGCAATCAAAAGGCGTCCAGTAGGTGCTGGAGTTTTGGGCGAGAATCGAGCTGTATCGCAATACTGAGAATGTCCAAATCGCGATAATAACTAGGCTTGCCATCTCGCATATACTGGCTGGCCTTCTGCTCATACCCGATTCCTTTCCCCCGGAGCACCTCGTTGTTAATCCAAAATTGATCCCTAACCACTGCCCTATGGCACCACGAGCTCGTACCGGTGCAGATGATGGCTGTGCAATTGAAACGCTTGGTAGAGCTTTTCCACGCCGTACCGGACGTCGGGCGTCCACGTATAGCTCCAGGACTCGTTATCAAGGAGCAGCGGAATGCGGGTGCCATGCGGCGTGTTGGGAGATAGCCGGATAACGCTGGTGCGTTCCATGCCGCTGGTCCACTCCAGTTGCTTCTGCTCCTCCAGGTTGCCCACCTCCGTGACCCACGGTGAATCAGAGTAGACTTTCGCGCGGTACCAATTATTCTTGTCAAACGGATCCATGCCTTGGTGCAGGTGTACCCAGATGGTCGCTTCCTCGCCCGCTTCGAGCACGCCATTACCGTTGCCCTTACCCTCCGTAATTTGGCGCTTGACGGACCCGCCTCCACCCTGATTCCCTTTCTGCCGGAAAACGTTCAAGGTGGCAGTGCGACCGTCCAGGATCATAACCTCCATCGGCGGTGGAACATTTTCCGGAATGACCAGGACGTCGAAGTTGTTTTCGACGCCGTGGTATCCACCATAAGTAATATCCAGTTTGAGGCGAGTTCGAGCAAAGTAACCTTCTCCGGCGGTGAAGCGCACGTGCAGGACCGAGGAGAGGTCCACGGATGCGCCGGGTTCGATCCTGGGGATGGTGGTCTCGCTCTTGAGCACCTGGACGGTGGGGTAGTCGCTGGACAGCGCCACCTTTACATTCGCCATCGCCACATTCCGTGGGTTGTAGATTCGAATCGGCAATGCCAAGTCCTGGTTGGGCGGAAGCCGCAGCGCATCCTGCGTGGTCAGCGGCAGGAGCACGGGGGGCTGATTGGCGGCCCCCGGGCCCGTGAGGCTGAACTGGTGGCCCGCGCCGTCCGTGGTAATGGTCAGCCGGGCATCGGGTGCGGCGACCAAGGTTTGCTTTGTCGTCTCTCCCGTCGATAAGTTGCGGTCCATAAGCTGATAGGAAGCGCCGGGTTCGTAGAGCGGGGCAGTCGAAATAGTGATGCGGCGCGTGGCGAGCGGCGGCCCATCAGGAGCCCACTCGCGTGTGGTCACGCGCCAGCCGCCCTGGGTCACATCTTCAAGGTAGGTGATGGCAGGCTCGTTGCCCTCCGATTTCACACGATAGCCCCACACCGTAAAGTCCGAGTAGGCGTCATCGTGGTCCCACGTATCCGGAACATTATCCAAGTTGGATTGGGCAAAGGCGCGCAGATGAAACTCAAAAGTCTCGCCAATGGAGGTGGCCCAGTGGCGGTGGTATTCGTCCTGGCGAAACTCAAAATCCACATTGTCGGCGCGCGCGTAGGCGTCGTGAGTTTCTTCCGTGTACTGGCTGATGTAATCGCCGCTGGCGCGAATAAGCCGCACCATGGTGTGGGTGTGATTCGCGACGTGGTCCTTGGGGCGCCACAAAACGCGCCGGCCCTTGTCACCGACGTAGAACTCCGGGCCGGGATTAAAGGATGACGCGCTGCCGATCAAGTCCGGGTAGCGCGCGCTCAAATAGAAGCTCATGAAGCCGCCCATGCTCAGGCCGGAGGTCGCCCGGAAGCGCCGGGATGTCAGCGTGCGGTAGGTACTGTCAATGTGGGTGACCAGCTCGCGAAAGTAGGGGCCAAAATCATAATCGCCGCCGTCACGCATGATGTCCCAGGGCGTTCCGCCGTAGAAGCCCTGGTAATCGCGCGCCACATAGCCATCCACGGAGACCACAATCACCGGGTGGGTGACCACAAACGCGGCAATCTTCGGCACCGTGTCCTTGCCATCGTCGTATTTTTCCAGCGTGTAACGGTCGCTGTGGCCGTGAAAATAGTAGATAACAGGATAGGCCTTATTACTCGTATTGTAATCAGGGGGCAGGAAGATGCGGTAATGGCGCTCCTCGCCGAAGACCTTCGACATGTGCGTGCAGTCCAGGAAAGGCTGGTGGGGCAGGTCGGCCGCACCGCCCGGCGTCGGCGCCAGGAGCAGGCAGCAGGCAGAAAGCAGTAGGCAGTAGGCCGGTAGGCGGTCGGCGGTAGGCGGTAGCCGGTGGGCGAAGCGCATGAAAGACACCCTTTGGTTGTAAGGGTACGGCTTGCCGTACTCTCCTGGTTCGGTCGCGCGATGAGAATGAAGAGGGTACGGCAAGCCGTACCCCTACTCCTTCCTACATACTCCCATACTTCAACCAGGCATCGACGATATCTTTGCCACGGAAAATCCAAGTCCGCTCATTCAGGCGTTCCACACCTTCGCGCGGCTGGATGTCCCGTTCGCCGCGGGTGGTGAACTCCACTTTCACTTCCATGGGTCCGCTTGTTCGGTAAGGCTGGAATTCCCCCAGGCGTTCCATGGCGCGTTGCGCTTTCTCGCGAATCAGCGCGCAGGCGGCGGGGTGCGAAAGCATGTAACCGGCGGTGCGGCTGACGCCGGACTTCACCTCGGCGCACTCGGCTTGCGGAACATAATCGTGAAGCTCCGCGCACGCGGCGGTGTCGCCGGAGAGCATGATGACGGGAATCCCGAAGTATCCCGCCAGCATCACCCGCCCGCCGATTTCGCCGGTGGGCTTCCCATTCACCCAGATATTCTGAATTCCCAGGGAGCTGTACGAGTGGCTCAAAATGCCATTGCGCGCTCCCGCCATGGCGTGCTGGCCGATGAAAATCACGGCGCTGTAGGACGGGTCAAGTTCGCCCGTGGGCGAAACCGGCGTGCCCGTCAGGAGGCGCGCCTTGGGATGAATATCCAGCACGGAGAGTGACTGGCTGGAGTCGTGGCCGTCCCACACCACCACGTCCGTCGCGCCGCCTGCCAACAGGCCGTCCACCGCAGCGTTTACCTCACCGGTGAGCAGCTTGTGGGATTCCTCCCAGCGCGGACTTTTGTAAGGAATGCATTGCAGGTCGCTGTCAAAGACTCCGCTGACTCCCTCCATGTCGGTAATCATGAAAACCTTTTTGGGCTTGGAGGTCTGGGCGAAGGCCGCGAGCACACAGCCAGTGAGCATGATGGCCAGCGCGACGAGTCTCATAGGATAGTTTGAACGGAGGCGCATGGGTTTCTCCTTTTCTACGGGCACCTAGCTGGCACCTGGCACCTGGCACCTGGCACCTGCCTACTGCCGGCACATGGTCTGGTCGAGCTTGCACGCGGCTTCGAACTCCGGCTGCGCCGCCGCCTCATTCCCCGATTTCTGATAGGCCAGCGCCAGATTGAAGTGCGCCTGGGCGTTGCGCGGATCCATGTCCGCCACTTTCTTGAATTGCGCCGCGGCCTCGTTAAACTTGCCGCTCTTGGCCAGGAAATAACCGGTCTTGTAAACGGCCACCTCGAAGGCAGGGTCAAGGGCCGCGCATTTTTGGTATTCCTCCAGCGCCGGCTCAGGCGCGCCCTGTTCCTCGTAGATCCCGCCCAGATAGAAGTGCAGGTAGGGCTCATTGGGAAGTACCTTGGCGAGCGGTTGAAGAGTGGCCAAGGCCTCGCTCGACCGGCCTTCCTGAAACAGGCAAATGCCCTGGTAAAACTTCGCTTCGAGATTATCAGGGCGGAGGCGCAGGGCGGCATTCAAGGTCGATTCGGCCGCAGGGTATTTGCCCATCGCGAGATCACACTTGCCCAGGGTGATTTGGGCCAAAAATAAAGAGGGCTCCTCCTGCGTCAGCCGAGTCAGCGCGGGTATGGCGCGGGCGCACTGGCCTCCGGCAGCAAGCTCCGTGCTCGAGGAAAGCAGTTTATAGGTAGCCAGCTCATCTTTCGGGTTCGGCAATGCCTGGCCGGGACGGCCCGCGCCAGGCGGGAGCATGTAAGTCGAAGGGAAAAAGGGGAGTGACCCATGCGGCGGTTGGCCCGGAGGGCCCGCGGCGGGGCCGCTCGACGCCGCAAAGTAGCCGAGTGAAGCGAGCATCTCGGCGTCCGCGGGGGACACCGGGGTTCGCCGCGGAGGCTCTTTGGGAGTTACCCTGGCCACCAAACTTTCGAACTGGGATTTAAGCTCCAGCGCCACGGCGTGCTGGGTCTGGTAGAGGTTGTGGATTTCCTGGGGGTCAGATGCCAGGTCGTAGAGTTCGGGCTTGGGGGCCTCGATGTACATGTACCGCGAGCTGCGAACGCCCCGCAGCGGACTCCATCCGAATTCGCTCGGGTAAAACGTTTCGCAATACGCTACACCCGTGGGCGAAGTGGTGGTCTTCCCCTGCATCAAGGAGAGCAAGCCGCTGCCCTGCATGCTCGGCGCGGGAGGGATGCCCAGGAACTGAAGCACGGTGGGGGCGATGTCAATGCTTCGGACGGGCGCATCGATGCGGCGTGGGGTCATCGCGGCGCTCGCGGGTGGTTTGATGATGAGCGGCACCAGCAAAGTCGCGTCGTAAAGGAAATACCCGTGGGTGTCTTCGCCATGCTCCCCGAGACTTTCGCCATGGTCAGACGCGGCGATGATCAAAGTGGGATCGTAAAGCGAGTGTTCGCGCAGATACGTCAGGAACTTCCCCGTCGCATCATCGGCGTAAGCAATCTCTCCGTCGTAGCGGGTGGGAAGCAGGGACCGAAACGGCTCCGGCGGGTTGTAGGGCTTGTGCGGATCGTAGAGATGAATCCACACAAAAAATGGTTTGTCGGCGCCCCGCGGCTGGGCACGCATCCAGCCCAGCGCGTCGTTCACCACTTCTTCCGCCGGGCGCCGCACGTCCTGAAGATTGAAGACCAGGGGATTATTCCGGCCGGATTTTTGCCGGAAGGGGCTGGAATAGGTATCAAAGCCCTGGTTCAGCCCCCGCCGCGGATCGAGAACCTCCGCGGCCACGAAAGCGGCCGTCGTGTAGCCTTTTTGTTTGAGAAGGGTGGCGAGCGTGGGAGGATTGTCACCCAGGGTGTACCCCAGATTGTCACGCACCCCGTGGAGAGGGGGATAGGTCCCGGTCATGATCGAGCAGTGGGAAGGAAGCGTCAGGGGAACCTGGGCCACCGCCGTCCGGAACAGAACTCCCTCGCGCGCCAGGGCGTCCAGGGTGGGGGTATGAGCCTGCCGGTCGCCGTAGCATCCCACATGGTCAGCGCGAACCGTATCGATGGTGATCAGAACCACGTTCGGAGTCGCGGTCCAGGCGGGCGCCGCGAGCGCGAATCCCAAGAGCAAGCCACACACAGTTGCCCTCATGGTTGCGATCTCCTGCCGGGATTGCTTGCTTCGTCGCTGAGCTTTTGCAGGCGTTGGCGCAGGTCCTGGCGGTCGGGGGCCAAACGAATAGCCTCCTCATACTCCTGCATGGCTTTCGGCCTTTCTCCGAGTTGCGCGTAAATATCGCCCAGCATGGCGCGCAACTCGGAATTATCCGGCCGGCTGGTCTTCACCTTTTCGGCATAAACGCGCGCGTGCGCGTAATCCTTCTGTTGGTACCAGTAGCGCGCCATCAGAAAATTGCCGATGGCGGAATCGGGGTTGATTTGCTCCAACTTTTCGAGATGCGGATAAGCCCCTTTGAGGTCGCCGTCGTTCAAATCCATTTCCGCCAGGTTCGCGTGCGGCTCCCAACGATTGGGATCGATTTGCAAAGCTTGCTCGAAAAGCGTGCGCGCCGCCTCCGCGTGCCCCTGGTCCAGTTGGCGCTGCGCCTGCCCAATGGGGCGGTCGGCGGCGATGCGCCGGTCCAGCTTGTCGCGCTCGGCAGCGGTGGTCTGCTGGAACTTCTTCACATATTCAGCGCCGCGGACGCCGTCACCCTTGCTCCGGTAGGCCCGCCCCAGATCATAGTAGATCGTAGGGAACTTGTCGCCGGAGGCTTCCACAACATCCAGACATTCGATGGCGGCGTCGGGGTCGTTCACGGCCAGATCAACGGATGCCAGCTTGGAGCGGTATTCAGGATTAGCCTTATCCTCCTGAACCGCCTTGCGGAGGGCTTCGCGAGCGCCAGTGAAATCGCGCCGCTGGTAGAGGATCTTGCCCAATTCAAAATAGGCCTGAGGGTTTTGCTCTGACTCGGCGATGCTCGTCTGAAAGAATTTGAAGGCCACGTCGGGCTGGCTCTTGAGCACATAAGCTTGGCCCCGGTAAAGATCGATGCTCGCATCATGCGGGTCGCTCTCCGCCCACAGATTGAGAACACGAAGGGCGTCGTCGGACTTTCCCAAGCGGTAATAAACATCGGCGAGCAGGCGCAGCCATGACGGGGGAAGTTGGCGAAGCGCGTGTTCTTCCTGGAAGACCTTCAGGGTGTTCTCCGCGGCATAGGTCTGCACCAGTTGCTCGAGTACGTGGGCTTGGAAGACCCGGTACTCCAGGCGGTCGGGGGCAAGGTGAACGGCTTCCACCAGCTCCGAGGCAGAGTCTTCCAAGCGCCCCGCCTGGGCCTGCGCCATGCCGCAATAAAAGTAAGGGCGGGGATCCTGGGGAGCATCCTGCTTGGCGCGGTTGAGAACTTGCACGGCTTCCGGAAACTGTCCCTTGGCGATGAGATTCACCCCTTCTGCAAGCGGACCTTGCAAGGGGGGCTCTCCGCTCTGTGCCGTACCGCGCGCCGCAGATAAAAGATTCACCACAGAGACACAGAGACACAGAGAAACTGCCAGAGCAAGAAAACTGCGCACTTCAATTTGATGACCCCCACCCGTCGCCATCGCTTCAAGCCTTGTTTTGCGATTCCAGGTTCCTCTGTGTCTCTGCCATGAAATTGAATGTGCCGAAGGCACTTTGGAGTGCGGTTGCGAAGCTGCCGCTTTCCGCCCTTCATTCATGCGGTCCGTGGGCAAGGGGCAAAGCGGCAGCTTCGCGACCGCACTCCAAAGTGAATGTTAGCGCAGCGCGGCCCTTGGCCGCAACCAAGCGTCGATTGGGGAGTGGGGCAGCTTGCTGCGGCTCTCCGTGGTGAACTGGGGTGAGGTCTTCTATATCACCCTAAGAGAAGCCGGACGGCAGCGGGCCGACCAAGTTGCCCATCTGATCTCAACTTTGCCGATCGAGATCGTGCCCGCCGATCTGGAGATGACCCAACAAGCTGCGGAGTTCAAGGCCGCCCGCAAAATGCCGTACGCCGACTGCTTCGCGGCTGCATTAGCCAAGTTGCGTAATGCGGAGTTGGTGACGGGAGATCGAGAATTCCGACAAGTCGAGGAGGAGGTGAAGATCCATTGGTTATGAGTTTGACGGATTGCGGCGGAGGCCGCGCTGGGCGCGGCCTCCGTGGGGAAGAACCAGGGTTAGAACTCCACCCGCAGCGAGAGTTGAATGACCCGTGGGCTGTTCAAGGCCGTTGATTGGTTTGCATCAAGGTCTTGCAGTCCGTTGGTGGCACCGGGAGGAGGATCGTTCGGGTGATTGAGGGCATTAAAGAAGTCCGCCGCAAAACGCATGTCGAATCTTTCTCCGATCTTAATGTGTTTATAAACGGAGAGGTCATCGTTCCAAGCGCCGGGGCCGATGATGTTGTCCCGGGGAGCGGGGTTGTAAAAGCCGCCGAACGGAGCGTTGTAGCACGTCCCATCTGCCAAAGTCACAGCAAGATGACCATTGTACTCGCTCGAGCAATTCGGACCGGCCAGCCGCGCGACCGGGGCAACAACCGACCCGGAGACGGCTGTGGCACCTGCACTCGTGAAGTCGCCGGCGAACCACTCACGATAAGTGTCGTTGCTGCCGGGGATGTGAATGATTGGGCGTTTGCTGGCGGAAATGCGAATGGATCCGGGCTGAACCAAGTTCGAACTCGCGCCCATCCACAAGCCGCTATTCCAAATGCCGATGGTCGCAACCTGCCAACCCCCGATCAAATAGTTGAGTGCCGTGGAGGCATTGCGGCCAAAATATTTCCCCTTGCCGAAGGGCAAATCGTAAATGCCATTGAAGGTAACATTGTGGGGAGGAATGGTGGTGCTGTTGAAGTAAATGAGCTTCTCCCGCTGAGCGTAACTCAGGTTGGGCTCACCCAGAATCTCGATACTCTCCGGCACGGGAGCGCCACCACCGCCATTGTTTCTCAAACCGTTACCCGTACCCCCGTTCACTGAAGTGCTGGAAAGGCCGGAGCCGGAGGGGTCATCTGTGGAAAGTTGGCGGGTGAATGTGTAGAAGGCCTGGAAAGAGATGCCGCTCGAAAACGTCCGGTGCACTTCCGCCTGGAACGAATGGTCACGGGAATAACCGGTGTGGTTGTTGGCGATCACCGACCACTCCGAGACAGGCTGCAAATACGCGCTATTGCCCGGGGGCAGAAGCCCGGTGCGGACGGCATAGTTGTAATTGGGCTCCGCATCGTTCACGTCGTAATTCTGCAACAGGTTCTGGCCATAGGTTCCGATGTAGCTCAAGCGCAATGCCGTGCGCGTGGGGAGTTCGTGCTCGATGGTGATATTCCAGGTCTGATCGCGGGAATCGTTCCAGTTCTTGGCGTCCCACGTCGTGGCATTGTTTCCCGTTGTGGGCGCCTGCGCGCCTGCGGCGGTACTCACCGTGGCAGGGGGCATGTAATCGGTAGAGGCCGGTACTACCAGATATGGGTAGAGCCCATAATAAGCGCTGTTCGTCCCGGTGTTTCCTTGGCTGTCGGCCGGTACGTTCGGGTTCAGGGAGGCGTTGTTCACGTAGCGGAGGTTCAACGGCGGGGTGCTCCGCGCCGATTGCAGCAGGAGGTTTAATGGCTCCGGTACGTAGTAGATGCCATAGGAACCACGGATCACCGTGTTGTGGTTGAGTTGGTAGGCGACGCCCAGGCGCGGGCCAAAGTCATGATGGACTTGGGCGAAGAGGTCGGATGGATAGCCCAGTGAATCCGCCGTCACGTACTTCAAGCCGATCGCGGTCCAAGCGGCGATATCGGAGGCCGGCGCGCCGAGCTGGTTGACGGTGAGGTTGCCGCCGGTCATGACAGCGAACTGGGAGTCGGCGGCGTAAGGCAAGACGATCCGGTTTCGCGCCTCGGTGTACGGCGTAAAGTCGTCCCAGCGCAGGCCCAGATTCAGCGTCAGGCGCGGGCTGACCTTGATCTTGTCGTTGACGTACAAGCCCGCCATGCTCTGCCGGAAGTAGAAAAATCCGCGATTATACTGGTTCGACAGGTAAGCGGGGAGGCCCAAGAGCAGCTCGGCAAATCCGCTGCCGGTGTCCACTGCGGACCCAAAGTTGGCGGCGGACCAATCCGCCGTGTAGGCGTTATACCAGTCGTGCGAGCCTTGGGCTTGTTGCAGTTCCTCGATGTTGTTCTGTTCTTTCCGGCCACGGAAGCCGAACTGGATGGTGTGTTTGCTGTGGGTCCAGGTGACGTTGTCCTCAATCGTTTCGCTGGTCATGTGCTGTTGCTTATTGTTATCGGAGTCCCATCCAAAGTACGAGCCGTTAGCCTCGGTGGAGTACATGGTGGGCCATCCTGGTACACCGAACGGATTCGGCGTGCCCAGCTTCGAGTTCCAATTGATGAAGTCGCCCGTGGTTCCGGAGTGATTGGGTTCGCGCAGAACTCCCACCAGCAGTTCGTTCAGCCAGTTCGGTGAAATGGTCCGGTTGTAGTTCACCGCTACGCTGGTGGTTTGGTAATTTCGCACGCTGGTGCCCATGCCGTTGTTCGGGCTGATGGGGTTGGCGTAGTAGCCCCCCTCGATAAGGGCAGTCTCGCTAGCCCTGGTGTAGCGCACGGAGAGGCGGTCCTTGTCGGAAATGTTCTGATCAAACTTGATCGTGGGTGTGCCGTTGCTCTGGGTGTTGGGGTACGAGTTGTAAAAGTTCCCGGCGACATAGGGGTTCTCGTTGTTGGAAGGAAGCGCTGTCAGGGATTTCAATTCCGCCGCCGTCACGCTTAAAGGCCCGGGGATCTGATTATTGGTAAACGGGGTGCGCTGGAACGTGGTGGGGTTGGCGGTTGTGGGATTGTAAATGACAATCGGCGCGTTATTGTTGCTGGGGTCGATCGCGTTGCTCAAGTCGCCTTGCCACATGGCGGCGGTAGGGACGGAATTGAAGAGCGGATTGTACCGCTGGTGGGAGCGCAAGGCTTCATAATCAAAAAACCAGAAGGACTTGTCCTTCCCGTTGTAGACGTGCGGGATGTAGACCGGCCCGCTCATGTAGCCCCCGAACTCATTACGGATAAGCTCGGGTAATTGAAAGCAATTCGGATTACTCTTGTTGGGGCAACCTGGTACCCACGGGTCAGTGCGCTGCCGCGTAGCGCCGATCACGGTATTGTCACGCAGATACTCGTAGCCGGCGCCGTGAATGTTGTTGGTGCCGCTGCGGGTGGCCATAACCACCGTGGCGGGTTGGTCGAAGCGGGCAGACGAACCGACGGTTTCAACGCGAAATTCCTGAATAGTCTCAATTCCTGGCTGCACGGTGACGAAGCCGCCGCCGAAGCGATTTACCATCGTCGCGCCGTCCATGTTGATGTCCAGGGAACCCACTTTCATTCCATTCACCCGCGCGCCCCCCGACCCGCTTTCTACCCCGGCGGTCAAGTCGAACATCAAACCGATTTGCCGCCCGTTCAGGGGGAGATCGCGGATTTGGTTGGAATCCTTGATGTCGGCCACTGCCCCGCTTTGGGTTTCAATCGGCGCCGCGGCGGCGCTCACCTCGACCACGGTTGTGGCGCTCCCCACTTTCAGCGTGGGATTGACCACGGCGTTCTGGCCAACGGAAAGGGTGAAAGTACCCGCCCATTCCTCAAAGCCTTGTTTGTTGACTACAATTCTGTATTCGCCAATGGGCACGGCGCCGAAATAGAAATTTCCCACATCGGAGCTTTGCCCTTTGGTAGCAACGCCCGTCGCCGTATGGGTAAGAGTCACATCCGCTTTGGGAACGATCGCCTGGCTCAAATCCGTGACCGTGCCGGTGACGGTGCCTTGCCCCGTTTGGGCCCACGACAGGGGGATTGAAAGAAGGAACCCGATTAGGCACAAGCCCAAGAGTCCCCAAAGCCTTGCATCGCTTGCGCTGCAAGGAGCCGCTCCGTAACCATGCTTGTTCATGATTCGGTTCCACCATCCTCTCTCTGTGGTTTGACCCCTGTTTGATCCGACGCGCCAGTCGTGCAGTCCCTACCCAGCTCCATCGAGCGATACTGGTCCCCTTGCCCAACGGGGAATAAGGGATTCGAGATGATTCAGTTTCACCATTGCCGTTACAAATTTGACCTACCTGCACTGTTGAATACGATAAATGCATGGGGAAGTCAAGTAAAAATAAAGAAACAAAAAGAAAGCCAAATGAAGACAAATTTGGGGCAAACCACTAAAAGTGTGGCCATTTTGTCCATGCGCGGTGGGGCAGTGGAGGCAAGAAACTGGCGGAGGCCGTGCCGGGTGCACGGCCTCCGCCAGGGAGGGCAGCCAGAGTTAGAATTCCACGCGCAGTGAAAGTTGAATTTGGCGTGGGCTGTTCAGGTTCGTATTCTGCTTCGAAATGTCCTGCAAGCCGCTGCTGGAGTTCGGCGGGTTATCGTTCGGGTGATTGGTAAAATTAAAGAAATCGGCGGCAAAGCGCATGTCGAATCTTTCTCCGATCTTGAAGTGCTTGTAGAGGGAGAAGTCATCGTCCCAAGCGCCGGGGCCGATGATGTTGTTCCGGGGAGCGGGGTTGTAGAACCCACCGAAGGGAGCGTCGTAGCACGTTTGACCACCGTTCGCCGTTTCATTGGCCACCGGCAATGGCACGGCGAGCTGCCCAACGTATTGTCCCTCGCAGTTGGGGCCGGCCTCTCGCACCACCGGGGCAACCAGAGTGCCGGAGATGGTTGTCGCCCCCGCCGGGGTAATGCCGGCGAACCATTGCCGATACTTGTCTTGGCTGCCGGAGACGGTGAGGGTGGCGCGCTGGCCGGCAGGAATGCGGATATTGCTTGGCTGGACCAAACCGGGGTTGACGCCCATCCACAATCCGCTATGCCAGACGCCGATGGTGGTGACCTGCCAACCCCCGATCAAATAGTTGAGCGGGGCGGAGGCATTGCGCGCGAAATACTTGCCTTTGCCGAAGGGGAGATCGTAGATGCCATTGAAGGTCACATTGTGGGGAGGAATGTTGATGCTGTTGAAGTAAATGAGCTTTTCCCGCTGCGCGAAACTCAGGCTGGGCTCACCCAAGAGCTCGAAATTCTCCGGCACGGGTTCCCCACCATTACCGTTCAGATTACCGCCTCCCGTCCCGCCGTTGACCGAGGTGCTGGAAAGGCTGGAGCCGGAGGGGTCGTCCGTGTTCAGTTGCCGGGTGAAGGTATAGAAGGCCTGGAAGGCGACGCCATTCGAAAACGTCCGGTGCACTTCCGCCTGGAACGAATGGTCGCGGGAATAGCCGGTGTGGTTGTTGGCGATCACCCCCCAATTGATAACCCCCGGCGTTCCGGTCGAGCTTAAGCGTGCTTGGTTGCTGTCGCTGGGTGGGATAAGACCGGTGCGCAGGGCATAGTTGTAACTGGGCTCCACATCGTTGACCGCGTAATTCTGCAAGAGCGCCCCGCCGTACGTCCCGATATAGCTCAAGCGCATTCCCGTGTGGTAGGGGAGTTCGTGCTCGACGGTGAAATTCCAGGTCTGATCGCGGGAATCGTTCCAATTCTTGGCATCCCAATAGGTAACCCCGTTGCCCTCCGAGGGCGGCGGCGCGCCCGCGACGGTATTCACCGTGACGGGAGGTAGGTAGTCGGTGGAAGCGGGCGCACTGATCAACGGGTACAGGCCGAAATATTTCCCGCTCGCGCCCCCGGGTACGTTGGTGTAAAGCCAGGGATTGGTCACGTAGCGAAGGTTGATCGGGGGATTAGTCCGCATCGATTGCAGCAAGAGGTTCAGCGGCTCCGGTACATAGTAGATGCCGTACGAACCGCGGATCACCGTGTTGTGGTTGAGTTGGTAGGCCGCGCCCAGGCGCGGGCCGAAGTCATGATGGATGGGGCTGAACAGGTCGGACGGATAGCCCTGCGAAGCGGCCGTCAGCCACGTCAAACCTATCCCTGACCAGGCGGCGAGCGCCGAGGCCGGGGAGCCGAGGGAAGTCATGGGAATGTTGCCGGGAGTCATCATTGCGAACTTCGAGTCGGGCGCGTACGGCAACACCATGCGGTTTCGGGCCTCTGTGTAAGGCGTAAAGTAATCCCAGCGCAGTCCCAAGTTCAGGGTCAGGCGCGGGGTGAGTTTGATCCGGTCGGTGCCATACAGGCCGATTTCCGTCTGGCGAAAGTAGAAAAATCCGCGGTTATACTGGTTCGACAAGTAATCGGGAAGGCCCAGCAGCAGTTCGGCAAACCCACTGCCGGAGTCGGGGAAGGCGCCGTTGCTTTGCGCGGAGTAGAGAGACGTATACGACGGATCCCACTCGTGCTGGCCCTGGGCTTGTTGCAGCTCCTCGATGTTGTTCTGTTCCTTCCGGCCGCGGAATCCAAACTGGATGGTGTGCTTGCTATGGGTCCAGGTGACGTTATCCTCAATGGTTTCGCTGGTCAGGTGCTGCTGTTTGTTGTTATCCGAGTCCCACTCACCGTAGAAATTACCGCCGGAATCAAAGGTGTACATGGTGGGCCATCCCGTTACCCCGAAGGGATTCGGCGTGTCCAGCTTCGAGTCCCAATTGACGAAGTCCCCCACGGTTCCGCTGTGATTGGGTTCGCGGAGAACTCCCACCAGCAATTCGTTCAGCCAGTTGGGGGAAATGGTCCGGTTGTAATTCACCGCCACGTTGGTGGTTTGGTAGTTGCGCACGCTGGTTCCCATGCCCGTATTGTCGCTGATGGGGTTGGCATAGTAACCCCCCTCGAGGAGAGCCGTTTCCGAGGCCCGCGTATAGCGCACGGAGAGCCGGTCCTTGTCAGAAAGGTTCTGATCCCATTTGATGGTGGGTGAGCCGTTGCTCTGAATGCGGGGGTACGTGGCATTGAAGTTCCCCTCAATATAGGGGTTGTTGTTATTCGTCGGAAGTGCGGTCAGGGATTTCAATTCCATCGCGGTGGGGCTAAAGGGCCCCGGGATTTGATTGTTGGTGAACGCGGTCCGCTGAAAGGTTGCGGGGTTGGTGGTGGTGGGGTTGTAGATGGTAAGGGGTTGGTTGGTCGACGGGTCAAAGGCATTGCTCAGGTCGCCTTGCCACATGGCGGCGGTGGGGACCTCACCATAGTCTGAAGAGGTCCGCGTGTGCTGGCGCAAGGCTTCATAGTCGAAAAACCAGAAAGACTTGTCCTTCCCGTTGTAGACGTGCGGTAGGTAGACGGGACCGCTCAGGTAGCCTCCGAACTCGTTGCGGATCAGCAGGGGTAAATGAAAAGCTGAGCCTACGGGGTCGGTCCGCAGCCGGGTGGCGCCGATCACCGTGTTGTCGCGGAGATATTCGTAGCCCGCGCCGTGGAGTTGGTTCGAGCCGCTGCGGGTGGCCATGACCACCGTGGAGGGTTGGTCGTAACGGGCATCCGAACCCACGGTCTGAATGTTAAATTCCTGAATGGTCTCGATGCCGGGTTGGACGCTGACAATGCCGCCGCCGAAGCGGTTCACCAGCGTCGCGCCATCCAGGTTGATGTCGAGGGCGCCGACTTTCATGCCGTTCACGCGGGCGCCCCCCGCCCCGCTTTCGACGCCGGCGGTCAGATCGAACAAATTACCAATCTGGCGCCCGTTCAAAGGGAGATCGCGGATTTGGGCGGATTCCTTGATGTCGCCCACGGCCCCGCTTTGGGTTTCAATCGGCGCCGCGGCGGCGCTCACCTCGACCACGGTCGTGGCGCTCCCCACTTTCAGCGTGGGATTGACCACCGCATTCTGGCCGACGGAAAGGGTGAAAGTGCCGACCCATTCCTCGAATCCTTCTTTGTTGACGGCAATTTTGTAATCGCCGATGGGCACCGCGCCGAAGTAGAAAATTCCCGCCTCGTTGCTTTGCCCTTTCGTCGCCACGCCTGTCGTGACATGGGTGAGAGTCACACCGGCATTAGGAACGATCGCCTGACTCAAATCGGTGACCGTCCCGGTAACCGTTCCCTCTCCCGTTTGGGCGAGCGCCAGGGGGATTGAAAGAAGGAACCCCAGCAGGCACGAGCCCAGAATTGCCGTTAGCCTTGTAACGGTTGAACTGCAAGAAGACTGTATATAATCATGCTTGTTCATAACTCCGTTCCTCCATCCTCTCTTTCGGGTTCGACCGATTCCTGATCCGACGCGCCAATCGCGCCGTCCATAAAGTGAAACTCGCCCTGCTCCACTTAGGGAATAGGGCATCCAACGCTGCGTGGTTACCTCCGTTCGATTAAGTATTGACCTCCGTCTTCCGTTATTTGTTAAGGCCTGGCGGCTCGGAGCGAATCAGATCGTCGAATCTTGACTCCGCGCCCCCCTCGAGCTTCGGGTGCGTCACCGCGGCGTTCAGCGCTTTCGCAATCTCTTCGTGAGCTTGGGCGCGCGCGGCGACGATCGCACCCCGTAAAGCGGCATCTTTTTCTAATTTGGACATGGCGAGTCGCGGCAGCCAGGGGACGGCTCGCCTTGCCACCTGCTCAATATCTTCCAACAGGGGCGGAAAGATTTCTCCCTGCAACACAATCAGGGAGGGATCATAGGTAGCCGCGACGTGCGCAATGGCAACCCCCAGGTGAAGGACGAGATCGGCGGCGATCTTTCGCACCGCCGGGGGGCCATGTTTCCCGGTCCGAAAAGCGGCCGCCAGATCGCCATTCCCCTCCGGAAATCCTGGCAGCGCCTTGGGGAAAGCGTGGGCCTGTCCCATTCTTTCCGCGAGCCGGTCGGCGCCCACTTGCAATTCCAGATATCCGCGCGGGGTCCAGTCTTTGCCGGCCTGGTTCAAATCCAGAATGCAATGGGCGATTTCGCCGGCCGCCCAGTTGGACCCGCGGTGTAACTTGCCGCCCAGGACGACTCCACAGCCAATGCCGGTATCGTGGCGGACCAGGACAAAGTCTTCCACTCCCTTGGCGGCGCCGCAGTTCATTTCGGCGAGCGCCGCCAGATTGACGACATTGTCGACATGAACGGGCGTTTTGAACACGGCGGCCAGGGGGCCCGCGATGGGAACGTTTTTCCAATTGAAAATATTGCCGGCTTCCAGGATGACGCCGCGACGGACGTCCACTCGACCTTGCGCGGCAATCCCAATCAGGCACAACTGCTCCGTTCGTCCCGATTGCTTGAGCAGTTTCACTAGCCCGTCCTTCAGCCTGCCGGTAACACTCGCCGCCCCGAGCTGCGCCTTGGTGGGGAACTGCGCCTGGGCGATAATCGATCCGTTCAGGTCCGTAATCGCCAGCCGGATCTCGAGGGGGTCGATTTCACCCACGGCCAGATAACCATAGCCGGCGTTGAACTCGAGGTGAGTGGGCTTCTTGCCGCCACGCCTGCCTGACTCCCCGGCCCCCGTCTCGGACACCAGGCGCTGGCGAATCAGATCCTCGACTTGGGCGGAGACGGTGGGCTTGCTGAGGCGGCTCAGCTTGGCGAGACCCGTGCGGGAGATGGGGCCGTGCTCCATGATCAGCGTGAGCAGGCTGAGCTGATTCATCTTCTTCATCACGGGGGGCTGAATCGGTCGTGGGCTGATGGGGCCAGGAATTTTCATCTTCATCACGCAGGAATTTTCATCTTCATCACAGGCGGCCGTATCGGTCGTGGGTTGATCGGGCCAAGAATTCCATCGGTTTGTTAGTTAACTTAACTTAGTTCGACCAACCTATACTCCTCGGCCGCAGCGGTTGTCAATAGTTTTTTTTGCTTTTTTTTGCTTTTTTTGAAGTCCGTTGAAGTTTTGTAAAGCCCCGGCCAAAATGTCCGTTTTGATGATTTCCTGAACCTTAGCTTTAATCCTTTTTAATAGTCATTAGTGGTTTGTCAACTTATTTTTTCGCTCGTGCCCTTCCCCCGTTTTAGATTAGTGCGGGAGTACGGGGTTAGGAGGCGCCGCGATTTCGCCCTCCAACTCAGTCCCGCACCTCTTTCGAACCCGCAAGGGGTGAGAGTTGTCCCCACTCATGATGTACGAAGTGTGAACGCAGTTTGGACCACGCCCCCGGTGATGAGGTCGTGAGCATTCAGTTGCCAACGCCCCGCGGGGTCGTTGTAAGCGAGATCGATACGCTCCTGATGCACCGCGGATTCGAAGCGAACGTTGCGGGTGTACAGGTCATACGGCGCGCCATCGGGAGTAACGAGTTCCAGGTGGACCACTCGCGAGGTTCCCCCCGGCAAGGCCGCCTCGCTCGCCAGGGTGACCAGCAGGGGACTGCCCGCGCGCACCTCGGCAGGAGTCTCAACGCGCAGTGGCGGCACCGGTTGCGGAGTACGCGTCAGCACCAGCGGGCTAAAGGCGTCGAGCCGCAATTGGACTTTTGCCGTTTCCCCAAGGTCGCGTTTGCCGCGGACATCGTAGGTGGAAAGCGCCGAGGACCAAGCCAGGGTGACCTGAGCGTCCTTTTCAAGATGGGAGTTGTCGATGCTTCCGGCCCATTCGCGCTCCGGCCGGGTAGGCAGGTCTCCCCAGCCGCCGTCGTCAAATTGGGGATTGCGAAGGACGGCCACGTGCTCAAACGCGCCATTGGCGAAGCGCACCACTTCGGTTCCCGGCAAGCGGTTGCCCGCGGCGTCCAGCACCTGAAGCTGGGGCTCGATGTGTGCCAGGCCGAAGATTTGTTCCACTAAGTTGGGCAGGCTGGTGGCCGGGTTCGGTTGCAGCCGGTCGTAGGGATAACGCCCGGTTTCGACATTCATAAACACCGCTCTACCCTTGCCGAAATCATTCACAACGATGAGCGGAACCTGGCCGCTCTGGGCCAGCGCTTTTCCGCTGGTCACACGCAGAGTTTCGTCGCCCAGTTGCAGATTGAGCTTCACGCCTTTGAGGTGGAGGGAATCGAGATCCTCGATGCCGGAGACGCCCGCGCCTTGGGTCTGGCCCTTCACGTGGGTGATGCCGAACACGTCATCGAGTTGGCCGCGGCCCAGGTCGCGCCCATGCTCATTCATCGTCGCCACGTGGCAATCCGCCACCAGCAGTCCGCCGGCGCTCGCGAATTCCCGGATCTGGTCCACCTCCCGCGCGCTTACGGCCAGCGATTGCGGCAGGATGAGAACCCGGTATTCGCCCTTGCCCAGCTTCCCTTCCTCAATTTGCCCTCGCCCTACAAATTCGTATTGCAGGCCGAGGTCCTCAATCACCTTGGTCCAGCCATTGCGCACCGCGATGAAGTGGCTATAGTGATCACTCCCGCTATGCAAGGGCCATTTCCGTGCATTGCCGACGTTGTCGAGCAGCCAGTGCACTTGCATCGAGGGTTGGGAGTAATGAATGGCGATGCCATCGTGCAGCCGGCGGCTATTGAGAATGAGCTTGCCGATCCCCTTGCGGAGTTCCGTGAACGTGTCGGCGAAGGTCATCGCGGAAGGCGTGATCTCCCGCGTCTGTTGATCCACAAACTGAAATTCCGGAATGTTCGCGTCCCAAATGATTGACCCCCGATGGTGGTGGAACAGTCCCCACCAGATGGACAGTGGGGCGCGCTTCTGTTCCTGCCGGTCATCCTCCGTCAGCGTCGTTCCGGGCTTGTGACTGTATCCATGGGTGGAAAGCATGATGACATTGGGGTTGAGCGAGCGGATCACCTCATCACTGTTGCCACCGTTGTAAGGCTCGATCACATCCACAACCTTGACAACGTTTTCGTAGTTGTACCAACCAAAAGGAAACGGCGACTGCCCGCCTTCCGTGGCGCACCGCGCGTGTGGATCTTCCGCCTGGCAAGTGGCCCGCGCGCGCCCGATGGCGTCGGCAAAGGTCTGGTCCATGAAGTTGCGGAAGTCACACCAGGGCGAAACATTCCAGCCTTCCGTGGAGCGGACTTCGGAAAGCTCCTGGTAGAAGCGCTTGAGGAACGTCACAACTTCGCCCCAGGATTTGAAGCCTGTCGCGTGCTGCTCGGCTCCCCAACCCGTATGCGTTCCCCACCGCTCGTTGGCTTTCTCGATGGGTCCCAACGCGGCGCGAAGAGCTTCCTCCGTGGGCTCCGGGAACGAGCGGGTATCACGCAGGAGAGCAAGCAGCGGTTCCCACTGTTCGTCATCGGAAGTTCCCTGTTTCGGAGAAGGGAAATTGGTTCCCCAGGCTTTATTTACACCGGCCAGGCCTCCATATTTCGCTTGCAGAGCTGCTATGGCCACCCTGTCGAAAGCGCCATCGGTGGTGGTGGAATTGATCATCAGATTGCTCTTCACCCAATCCGATCCGTTACGCAGACTTTCGTCATCCCAGTGAGTCAGTTCTCCCACCATCCATTCATTTTCCAACCCGCGTACGTTCTTATACATCTTGCGTAGATACTCTGCGAATTTGAGGGTGCAGAAAGACGAGTGGCAAAAATCATTGGGGCGAATCTGATCGCCCTGCCCGAGCTCGTCGGCGATGTTGTAGAACAGCGGCCGGAAGGCGCGATGAATGCGCACGTAGCGGGTCAGGTGGTCGTTTACATATTCATCGGTCTTGGGATCGTTGATGCAGGGTTTGCGCACCCAAAGGTCCAGGTTATTGCGATCGAGCATGACCTGATTTAGCAGACCCCGCCAAAGAGGCTGATTCTTGTGGTAAATGGAGAAGACTTCCCACATGAGCTGTTCGACATAAAAATTAAAGTTGTTGTCGAGCACGGGGTCGGTGGCTTCTTTGTAAGCGATGGTTGCATCCACGCCCACCTTGTGCAGCAAGTCATAAAACCCGTCGGGGTAATTCGCCCAACTGATGACATGAAAGTCATCCCAGGGCGTGGGCGCCGGCGAAAACATGAAATGCGCGCCCACGGTCTGCTCGACGCCGTTCAGCCAAACGCGAATCCAGTTCCGGTAAGTGGAGGCCGCGTCCAGGCGGAACTCGAAGTTCTGCCGCGCTACGCCGCTCTTGGATGCCGGCAGAGGTGTTTCCTGAACGACTCGACCAAAACTGTCGAGCCAGCGCACCACCACTGGCCCTCCGGCGGGAAGGCGGAAGAGCACTTGGCCATTCACGACCGCGCCCGCGTCATAGAGCTCCTTGTCCAAAATGACGCGGGCGACGAGGGATGACGCCCCTCCCGCGGACTGGCCCTGCGCCGTGGCCGGCGAATAGCCGCCCACCATGGCGCCCGCCACCGGCGCGGCCAGCGCCGTGCGCAAGAAGTTTCGGCGTGAAGGAAAACGATGGTTGTCCATATATCCCCCGATGCCCGTAAAGTGAGGAATCATCCTTATGTTCGGTTTCCTTTTACTATGAATTCTTTCGATTGTCAAAAACGATGCTGGCGCAACGATGCTGGCGATGGCGCGCGCGTGAAGGCTTTGGGCCACCCGGTCACGGCGCTAGTAGAATGACTGTCGCTTTGCCATGCTGGGGAATTACCAGTCTCAACGTATCGCCATCGCGGGTAGGCTGAAGCTGCCAGCTTTGTTGCCGATCGATGGCGGTGGCGCGGATGTTCTTCATCCGCTCGGCGTCCGGCAAGCGGCAGATCACTTCCAGGTTCGCATCCGAGTTCTCAACTTTGCGCAGATGCCGCCAGGCGGAGACCATGGTAATCATCACCGAGCCATCCTTTAAGCGGAAAATATTCCCCGCCGTGTAGGGAGGCAATTCCAGGGCTTGGGGGTGAAAGATCCACTTCTTGCCGCGCAAGCGGTCAATGAAAGGGTGATACTTTTCGAGTAATTCCGCCGTGTGGGCGGCTTGCTCCGGGGACAGGTTCCCCGCACGAGCGTCGGTGGTGTTGACGTCCGAGTAGAACATGCCGTAATGGAGGCAATGAAGGAAAAGCAGTTCCGGGTCACGCGCGCCTTCGCCCGAGAGAATCATCACGTGCCGGTTCAGCCCGAGATAACTTTGCGCGGCGATCCAGCCGGGATTTTCTTCCTGGGTCACGTCTTCGCTCGACATGATTCCGTCCACACCCCAGCAACTCGCCAAGGTCACGGGCTTGTTGGCCGTAACGCACATGTCATTGCTATGGAGAAGGGGCGCGACGTGCTGCCGCATCATGCGCTGATACATGAACTCGGGATAATAGGCGGGTTTGTTGTCTACCATGGTGATGCCATCGTCATGGGCAAAATCAAACAGGTAGCTGCGGCCATAGACATCCCAGAAAAAACCCGCGATGGCGGGATAAGCGTGAACCATGGCCTCCGCCTGCTGCATCATGTGCTTGCCGAAGGACGAGGTGGGATCGGCATTCATCAGGCAGCAGGCGCGGTGATCCGGGTATTCCGTGGCGCGAAACGCCCCCAGGGGCTTGCCGGATTCCGCGCGGGCAATGCTATCTGGAAATGCCTGCTGCGCATACCAATACTCAGCTTCGGTGATGTTGTAGTAGATAAAGGTTCCCACGCCGAACTCCCGCGCCAGGCGCGCATGGGCGGCAATTTTCTCCCGCGTCAGGGTGGTACCGGGATTGGGATGCGATTCGCACGACCAGCTTTTTACGGAAGGCTCGGGGATCATCAATCCATATCGAGGGAAATGCCCGTGCAGTTCCTCCCAGCGGTTTCCCCGGTCGCGCAACCCCGCATAGCCCTTGTCGATGTCCGCCTCGGTCAGCGAATCTCTCATCCACTCGTTGCCCGAGGCATACACGCCATCCCAGGCATCGAACGTGGCCTGGGGGTCGAAGTATTCCTGATATTGGGAGTAGACCCATCCCAATGCCGGGCGCCAATCCGCCGGGTGAACGGAAATCAGCAGCCCCGTTTCCAAGGCCCGCTGATTGCGAATGCCCAGGTACTCGTGGCTCACCTGGAAATAAGGCCGTTCGCGCTGTGGGTACAGGCGCGAATTCCAATGGAAATCGGCTTCGGCGCTGGTGTTATTGAGGAAGCGAATGCGCACGGCAGGAATTTCCAGGGGGGCGGTGAAGCAAAGGGCGCGTTTTTTTTCGCGGGAATAGAACACGGTCATGGGGATGTTGGTGCGCCACTCCGGCTCTCCTACCGGCCCCGCAATGGATTGCCCGTACTCGATGGCGAAGGGGAGATAGGGCTTCACCGTAAAGGGTGCTCCCGCGATCGGCGCCCAGCCCTGATAGTTCCGCAGCGGCAGGGGAGCAGCCTGGATGACGCGCACGGTGCGGTCCGGGCCCGCGTCTTTTTTGACTTGCACGTCCCAGCGCACGTGGTCGGTGACGACGCGAAAAGTCTGCCAAACTGTAAACTCCGCCAGGGGATATTTCTTGCGGAAAGTGAATGAAACACTCGCCGGGGTGGTTTTGATTTCCGGCGCTTCGATGGCACATTCACTTTCCAAATCGGAAAACCGTTTGTTCCGCAACTCATCGATCAGAATCAGGCCGCCGATGCGCGGCTCCACGGCATAGCGCGTGCCCAGCGCGCTGGGCCAATTAGCATCCTCGGTGGCTTGGTGGCAGTAGTCCTCGCCGCTGACTTTGTCGATCAGGCGCTCGATGACGCCCGTCCGCGTGCTGACGGCGATTTCGAGCGACGCGTTGCTGCCCATCCAGAGGTCGCCTTCCCTTTTCCATGTGGGCTTGGCCGTGGCGGTGTCATCGCCAGGAGCAGTCGCTCCACGTCCGCCCAGCGGGATTGCTCCCTGCCCATACCCATAGCTCAAGGCCGTGGCCGCTCCGGCCTTTCGTATAAAGTCCCGCCGCGTGATTTTATTCATGGTCTTTGTCTACCTCCTCCTGGGGATCGCGTTGCCAGGGACAAGCGTTATGGTGTCGCAAAGCAGCGGATCGGCGACTACCGACGATGATTCTTCCCCAGCGATTCCATGGCGGGGCGAGAGTCTACCTTGAAGCGGGGACATTTCTCAATAGCCATCTTGGCCGTGACGGTTCACGGGCGGGACGCCCGCTAACCTAACCAGTTCAGGGGCCATCATACCCCCAAGTGTATTGCTTCCGGGCGCCCCGTTGCCTTACAGGATTTCTGATTGACCCTGCGGGCTTATCGGTAAACACTGGGCGACAAGGCAGGAGATGTTTCCTCAAACCCCGTTTGGGGATCTAAACGTAATGGGCCATTTTTACGGTTTGGCGACTTACCGTCAACGTGGCAGGTAGATTCGCGGCACAACGGGCGAAACGCTGCAGTCAGGTCTGTGATTTGCTAAAGATTAGTGCTGGTTTTTTTGCTGAGCAGCGTGAGGACCAATCTTGAAGCATTGCTCTTTCTCATCCCAAAAAATTGCCTGCTCTTCTTCTTTCCACCTTTTGTACCAGACGTTTTGGACATACTTCCGCCCGTGTTTTCTCACGTAAGAGTACCAAGCATACGCGGACGGTGCATGTGGGTATTCGGCCTCCAACGTGGTCCAATTCACAACTCCATCGATAGTCGAATGCTGCCAGCTTGAATCTGTAAATAAATCGCATAGGAAGAGAAATGCGGCGTCGCCAACGGTAGTCAGGCCCCAATAGTCTTCCACGGGTTCTTTGGTTTTCGTCTCGTCTGTGAGGCAGCCTATCAGAAGTGGAATCGCTTTTTTATTCAGCCTGACAATGTTCTGGGCTTGAAGAGACCCGGCGTCTTGCAGCCGACCTTTAGGAGGCTGGTGCTCCATCTTGGCGAGACCCAAAGAGGGGTCACATTTCGACGCAATTGATTGTCCGTCAGCAGGCAGCCCTATGAGTAGCCAGTATCCTGCAATCAGAAGGATAATCTTCAGGTGTCTCATGCACACAGATTAGACCCATTCCGGCAGTCCGTCTACGCGGTACTTGTTGGAAGGCGACATGTCGTCAGGTAGGTGCATTCTATGGAGGGTGCTGAAAAAGGCCGGCCCAAGCACGAGGACGTTCGCGGCCCACAGATTGACTTTGGGCGACAGCAGGCTACCAACCAGTAACGAGTAATCGTCGCGCTGCGTTCAGGCTGCATTTTTGGTACTGGTGATACGCGGCGGCGGCGCGTTCGCGGATCTTCTCGTCGTCCTCGCGAAGAACCCATCCGTCAATTGCACTCTTCAGGGTGTAGGCCTCCGCGGCCATCAATCCCGTTGACCAGAGCAGCGGGTGGGCGCCGGATGCTCGAAGCGGCGCAGCGAAGAAACGATTACTGATGCAGGCCAGAATAATGGCATCCCGACGATTTTGATCCTTCCCCTGGGGGAAACTGGACAGATCGAAATCCATCAATCCATCGTGCCCGATGTATGCGACCAGGTTTGAAGCCCCGCCAGCGTACAGAGTCACGGGCCGTGTCTCCACCGAGACTGAAACCTCCTCAGGATGCGCGCCAGCCGCCGCTTGTAGGAAGTCGATCACCGCCTGGCCGATCTTGCTGCCCTGGTAGGCGTCCGCCACTAGATATACATTCTGGGCGCGGTGCTTGAAGACGCATCGTTCCAGTACTTCGGGCTTCGGGCTTGGCGACGTGGGCAGTAACTCCCATTCACTCGACCGCGTGAAAAAAGTCTTCACTCCGTAGCCCGCCCCCCAGAATAGGTTGTGAACAGGATCGTCGCCGTTCCCGATCTTGGCCGGGACAGGCACAATGCCCTGATGCTGATTGTCCGCCAAAGGCACGAAGACGTGAATAACGCGTGGCGCGTCCAATGCAAAGGCGTCGAGCGAAACCCCGATCCACGAGACACAGATGAGGAAAAGAGCCAGAGCTTGCCGTGGTCCTCGCATGAGGTGAATTGTAACTCACGAGGCAAGTCGCAGAAAGCGAGCGGTCGCGGTCAATATTGGCGGCGCGGCGAATCACACAAGCACATTCCCGCTGCATTATGCTTCCACATTGACGATAAACGCCCTAACCACGGTTGTGTCCGGAGGTGCCCGGCTATGTTTGAGGTTTTGTCACCTTCGCCGCCGAGCCTCGCCACCCCATTTCCTGCTGGTAGGAAATCGGCGGGGGAATTGTAAGATTTCTTCCTACCGGCAGGAAATTCCGCAAGAATTATATTGACACCCTATCTTGTCTTGGCGTTAGCCTTAGAGGGGTGTGATATCGCGCCGTACGGCTAGTGGTGAGGCGGCGTGGTTGGGTTCTGGCGAGTCCCTAGCCCCCAGACCCCACCCCCTGATACCGCGCCTTTCCATTATGTATAAGAAACAAAAGTGGTTCGTTGTTTAGCGTCAGAATGTCCAAACGCTCTATACCATTGGAATAAGGAGAGATACGGTGAGATACGGGATCCCAGGCGAAAAAGGTGGGCGCGGCTCTCCATTATGTCTCAGAAAACAAATGGGTTCGTTGTTTAGCGTCAAAATGTCTCAATTCCATATATCCTTCAAATAAGGAGAGTTATATTGAAATACGGGATCCGGAACGAAGAAAAAGGAAGTGGCTTTCCATTATGTAACAGAAACAAAAGTGGTTAGCGCTGAGTAGCGGAAATCTTGCAAAATCCTATCTTATTGAAAAAATAGCAGTTACAAAATCATCGGTGGCCATGGTCATGAAAAAAAAAGGGGGAATTAAAATTGAGGCTCAAGTTTCCTAAGTTAATGAAAACACATGTAGAAAAAATGTATTTTTTCGGGCTTTCCATTATGTTGATGAAAACAGATGATTTACCCAATTCTTTCCATTATATTGATGAAAATAAAGGAGAAAGTTGTTTGATGCGAGCTCAACAAAAAGTGGCATGTAGCCATAGTAGCCTACTAACACTCATGGACGCCACGGTGATCAGTCATGGCCAGGATGGCCATGCCACCCCCCTCGGGCACTATGTTGAGTGGGGTAGGAGCGGAACGCTCCCGCAACAGCGGGCGAGATGCCCGCGCTATGTCCGTCTTTCACTTTTGTAATGCGCACCCGTCGTCGGGGCTCTTCTTGCTTGCCGCCCCCTTAGCGTGTTAGCTTTCGGCGCGAGGTCATCATGAAAAGCATCTATTTTGCGTTTGCCTTTTGTCTTTATTTCGTCACCTCACCGGGTCTGCGGGCGGCGGATTTGCGCACCGTCTGCGGCGATGACGCCAAGTCGGTAAGCAAGGTCTTTACCGCTGCCCGTCAGACTTACACCGTCCACATGGGCGGGAGTTTTGACGGCGATATGACCCGCGATCCGATGGGATATTGGGGCTACGATCAGTTCTGGGAGCCAAATTTCTACGTCCGCTTGGAAAACGTGGGCGCCGTGCCGGTGGTCAATCCCTGGCTGCGGCGCTCTGACCGGCCCGACACGCGGAGCTTGCAATCCATTGTCGATTTCGTCGTGCGCCCCTCCATGAGCGACGAAGAGAAGGCCCACCGGCTCTGGGAGTTTGAGATTCAGAACCGCTTCCACGCCACCACCGAAGACGATGAAGTCAATGACGTGGTGAAACGGTTCAATTGTTACGGTTATACCCTTTGCTATAATGAGAGCATAAATATCAGCGATTTATGGCGCACCGCCGGCCTGAAGGTGCGGCAAGGGTATCCCAACGGCCACAGCACCGCCGAGGTGTTCTACAACGGCGCCTGGCACTTCTATGATTCGGACGAGGACGCGATCTGCCTGATGCCGGACAACAAAACCGTCGCTTCGGAAGAGCAAATCGTGGCGGATCACTGGCTGATGAAGCGCACCCACATTTACGGGCCTCTGCATGACGACGATCCGATGCGGGATGAAGGTTCCGCGGCCCTGTTTGCCTACGAGGGCGAGCGCCAGGGCGAGCACCTGAGCAAGACTTCCCACCAGATGGACTTCACCCTGCGCCCGGGTGAAGCCCTCACCTGGGCCTGGAATGCGGGCAACCGCTATCACGGCAAGGAGTTTGAAGGCGCGAACGCCATGCTTTGGAACAAGCGCTGGCGCCTGATCGCCGACGTGATGGATGGAGAGTTGACCTACGCGGCGGATTTGACCCAGGCCTCCACGCTCAAGTACTTCGAAACCCAGGGAGTCGAGATCCGCCCCAGTGGTCCTTTCGGACGCGGCTTGTACCCCGTGGCGGGAAAGGGTTCTGTGGTCGTGCCGGTCGCGACTGCGTATCCCGTGGTGGGCGGGCGCCTGGATGTGGACCTCGGCCGCCGCTCTCCCGAGGGCGGGCAGGCGAAAGTGTCCATCAGCTTTGATGACGGCAAGACGTGGGAGGAAGTGTGGACTTCCGCCATGGGCGACTATGCGCGCATGTATCTTGACCTGAACGAGTTTTTCCCTACCACCGCGCCGGCGCGTTATCACTACCTGCTGCGTTTTGACCTGACGAGCCCGGGCACGGGCCCGGACATCTGCCTGAAGAGGTTTTGCCTGCGATCGACGCTGCAAATGGCGCGACTGGCGATGCCCGGACTGAGTTTGGGTGACAACGAATTCATTTATACGGACCAGAGTGCGCCGGAACGGAAGGTAAAGATCACTCACTCCTGGGCGGAGTGCGACGCGCCCGCAGTTCCCGGCCCGCCGGCGCAAGCGCTTGATCCAGCGGACGGTGGCCAGGCCAGCGGCACGCGCATCACCTTTCGTTGGCAGCCGCCTGCTGGCGGAGCGCCCGCCGCCGATTATGAATTCCAACTCAGCGAGTTTCAGGACCTTCGCTACGTGCTCTCTTCCAATTTCCAAAAGCTCATCAGCCGCACGGACAATCGCGGTACCGCCACCTATGAGCTTCCCGGCACGGGCCTGCTGAACCCCGGGCAGACCTACTATTGGCGCGTCCGCGCGCGCAGCGAGGAAGGCGTGTGGGGACCGTGGTCGAAAGTTTTTTCTTTTTCCGCGCAAGCGCCCGCCGTCCCGGTGAATGTGAGCGCGCACTTTGATCCGGGGTCGCGCACCGTGGAACTGGGTTGGGAAACAGGCAGCGGCGGCTCGACGCCGGTGCGGTACCGCATTTATGGAAGCGCGGAGCGGGGGTTTACACCTCATAACACGGCCTACACCTACGACGCAGGCGCGGACGGCATGAAGCCCGCGCTCCCCAATCTGTTGATCGAGACGCAAGGCCCGGCTCGCTCCTTGACACTTCCCACGGAACTGTGGCGTCCTTACTATCGCGTGGTGGCGGTGGATTCCGAGGGGCGTGAAAGCGGACCCTCAGGGCAGGGAGATCTCTTGCACCCACTCATCCTTTCCAAGGCGCTGCCGGCGGCCAAGGCCGCGGCGTATTACCAGACACGCATCGATGTGTCGGCCTCGATCGGCGACCTGGTTTCAATCGACTTCCCCAACGGCCAGCCTTACAACATCCGTTTCCGCAACGCCGATGATCTGGTGTTTGACGTGAGCGGCGCACCGCCGGGCCTTGCCATTAGCCACGACACCGGAGTGCTCGCCGGCTACCTGCCTGCAACCGCCACGGGGAAATACGAATTGGAGGTCAAGGTCACCGATCGGCGGACCGGAAAACAGGACGCGGTGAAGCTGCCCCTGACGGTCAGCTCCGTCGCGCGGCGCTAGAGCGGTTTTGATTTAAGTGCTTACATGTCTTGTAGCGCTCGGCGCTAGGACGTTGTTGTCGCGTGAAAATTTCGTGCCACGGGCGTCCCGCCCGTGCCCGAGTACGGCCGGGACGGCCGTGGCACGTCGCAGGTTCCGGCTTCGCCGAGCTGTCTACACTTAAATTAAAGACGCGCTAAATCCCTTACCCAAGCGGTGGTCGGTGGGAGAGGCGTAGCACAAGGTGGGATTTTGGCGTCCGGCAATAGCGAAGGATTTCAGCGCAGCCTCCCGGATTCGATCCAACCTACGCTCAGGGGGTCGCAAGTTGTCCCGTACGCTGGTAAAGTAATTTGGCGCCCAAATATGTTTCTTCCACTTGAATGTCCTTCACCGCATCGGTGGAACAATTCAAAATATCCCTGTCCAAAACAATGAAATCGGCCAGCTTGTCGCTCTCGAGCGACCCTTTCTTGTTCTCCTCGAAGGTCAGGTAAGCGTTGTTGATGGTGTAAAGTCGTATGGCTTGTTCGCGGGTAAGCCGCTGTTCAGGGTGGAGGGGTTGGTCGGTCCAACGCGGCTGGCGGGTGAGGGTAATCCACATGCCCAGAAAGGGATTGTATTGGTTGATGGAGCGGAGGCTTCCGATCTTCTGCATGTGGTCCGACCCGCCGCCCACGGTTACGCCCTGCTCGAAAAGGGTTTTATACGGTTGGAAATAGGCCGTGCGCTCGTCACCAAACTGCTTGCGCAGCGTGGCGCCATCCAGATAGAGCCAATCCGGTTGCAGGTTGGCCACGATCCCCAGTTCCTTCATCTTTCGAATAATATCGGCAGTCATAAAGTTGGCATGGGTAATGCACGGGCGCTTATCGTGGACGGGGAAGTCCTTGTTCACTCGTTCGTAAGCTTCCACGATGGCTTGAACCGCTCCATCCCCCACCGAATGGGCGGTGAATTGAAAGCCGTTTTCGAGGGCCAACCGCGCCAACTGGTACAAGCGCTCGGGCTCAATGTAGCGCATCCCGCGGTAGGTGGGATCGGTGATGGAATAGACCTTGCTGACGCCCCAGGGTTGCAGCATGTAGGCGCTGCCGGTCAGCATTCCGCCATCCAGGTAGGTTTTGATGCCGCGCAGCCAGAGCATGTCATCGTAGGTGTGGAGCGGATTTTGCGCCGCCTGGTGAATCCGCGCTTCGATCTTGTCAAAGGGGTCGTTGGCATCGACGTGCAGCACCAGGAACGTCCGGCAAGTCAACTGCCCACGTTCTTTGAGTTGCCGGAAGATCTCCATTTCGTCATCCATAGTATCCCCGTCCACAATGCTGGTAAGGCCCACGGAGTTGTAATCGGCCAGCAGCATTTTGGTGCGTTGGAGGAAGTCTTCCGGCGTCGGCTTTTTTTCGGACGAGGGGATTTGCAGCAACTTTTGACAATTGCGCAGAATTCCCGTGGGCTCCCCGGTGTGCGCATCGCGCTCCACCCGGCAGGGCACACCCTCCGGGACCTTGTAATTCTTGTCGATGCCGTTCAGCTTCAGGCCCAATGTGTTCAGGAGGGTGTCCGGCCCGGTGCTGAAGGCGACGGGGTTCTTTGGGGCAACCTGATCCAGTTCCTGGCGCGTCGGATAACGCTGTTCCCTCAATCGAGTGACGAAGACCTGCGACAAGGTTACCCATTGGCCCGCTTGCAGCGAGGCGGCTCGCCCCTTCAGGTATTGGAGGACATCCGCGATGGTCTCCATGTCGGGGACCGGATGATCAAACTCGTACATGGCAGACGCAACGGCGTGCAGGTGGGAATCAATCAGCCCGGGAAGCACCGTCTTGCCATGGAGATCGATTTGGCGAGTCTCGGGCCCGGCGAGAGCGAGGATTTCATCGTTCGAACCCACGGCGACAATCCGGTCGCCTTGAATCGCCATCGCCTCCACAACCTTGAAATTCGCGTCGACGGTAACGATCTTGCCGTGATGGACAATCAGGTCAGATTTCGCGGCGTGGCGGCAAGCCATCGAGGCTGCACTCGCGATAAGTACGAGCAAGTAGATCAGACGGCGCATAGTCACGCTCCCCGCGGCAGTTTACATCAATCCTCGAAACCACAGGTCCCCAGGCAGGGCAACTCTGCATGGATCGAGATTGGTTAGTCTCCAGCTCCGATCTTTGTGGTGTCAAGAAGGCGGGCGCCGTGGTGCAGCGTCAGGAGGTGAACATCGTCCTGTCGGATTCGATAGATGACGCGGTAGCTGCCGACGATGATCTCTCGGATGTTTCCGAGGCGCAATTCCGGAACGATTCTGCCCGAACGTGGAAAGGTCGCCAGTAGGTCGGCGGCACGCAGGACTCGGTCGGCGAAGGTTGCCGCCAATTGTGGAGAATCACGTGCAATGAACAGACAGACCGCTTCAAGATCATCGGCCGTCTGGGGCGTCCACCTTACTTCAGCCATTTCGCCATGCGCTGCCGGACCTCTTCTTGGCTGATCAGTTCACCGCGGTCCGCTTGGAGAAGGCCTCTCTCGACTTTATAAAGTAGGTAAAGCCGATCCAAGGCGTCTTCGACACCGGCGTCGTCGGGAAGCTCTTCGATAGCCTTCAGTATCTGCTGCTTCTTTCCCACGGCAACTCTCCTTTTCACTTCGTATCCTAGCACCGAATACGCGGCAGGGCTAGGCGGTCAAACCATCCGCGTTGGCGGCCGAGCCGTCTTTGTGCAGGTTGATTTCCACGGTCAGTGGTTGTATACCTTTCAGGCCGATCCACCCAATGGGGACTCCGATCCGCAGGACAATCGGGACCGACTGAGTCTTCTACGTGGGGCAGTCCGGTTTCGGGACAAGGCGTGGGAGGGTCGCGCGAAGGGAGCTATTCTATGGGCCAATCGAAAGCCAATCTGCTGACACGCCGCGAATTTGTTACTACGGCGTCCGCATTCATGATCGTTCCGCGTCATGTTCTCGGAGGGCCGGGTTTTGTTCCGCCCAGCGACCGCATCACGCTGGCCGCCGTGGGCATGGGGCACCAGGGGTTCGCGGTCACGATGGAACTCCTGGCCCGTCCGGACGTTCAGGTGGTCGCGGTCTGCGATTGCAACCGGGGCAGCAAGGACTACGTCGAGTATGACGACAATGGCATCCTGATCGCCGCGCGCCGGCTGCTCGGCCCTGGTTACGAGAATTGGGGTGCAGACCTGGCGTCGCCGGGCGAGGTCCAACTCTCACACACCTTCCGGACCAGCGTCGGCATCGGCGGCCGCGATCCGGCCAAGCGGCTGGTGGAAGCCTATTACGGTTCAAGAAGCGGCGCCGCCTCCGGTGAGTATCACGGCTGCACCGCGCACCGCGATTGGCGGGAACTCCTCGACAAGGAAAAGGACTTGGACGCCGTTTACGTGGCCACGCCTGACCACTGGCATGCCGGCGTCTCGCTGGCGGCGATGGGCAAGCATAAGCACGTCCTGTGTCAGAAACCGATGACGCGCACCATTGGCGAGGCGCGCCGCATGGCCGCCACGGCCCGCGAGATGAAAGTGGCGACGTCGCTGACCGTCAACAACCCCTCCACCGAATCGACACGGATGATCTCGGAGTGGCTTGCCGACGGCGCCATTGGGACGGTGCGCGAAGTTCACAATTGGTCGAGCCGACCCTTCTGGCCCCAAGGCGTCGGCCGGCCCGACGACCCGGAGCCCATCCCCGAAGGTCTTGATTGGGATTTGTGGTTGGGGCCGGCGCCGGAGCGTCCTTTCAGCAAGGCCTATCTTCCCTTCGTCTGGCGCGGCTGGCATGACTTCGGCTGCGGATCGTTCGGTGACATGGGCTGTTACAGCTTTGCCGGCGTGTTCAAGATTCTCAATCTCACTCCACCCGTCTCGGTGGAGGCCAGTTCCAGTGAGAGCTGGGACGAGACCTTCCCGAAAGCCTCCATGGTCCACCTGAATTTCCCGGCGAACGGCAATCGCCCGGCGTTGCGCATGTCGTGGTACGACGGAGGCCTGGTGCCTCCGCGCCCCGACGGTCTCCAGGAAAAGGATCGGCGCATGTTCGCGGGCGGCGAGGAGAACGAGGGGATTATGTACGTCGGCGACAAAGGCCTGCTGCTGGGTGGATTCAATGGCGACCGGCCTCGGGTTTATCCGCAATCCCCGAAATACCAGTATCAGCCGAAGCCCCGCCAACCGGGCGCGCCGCGGACCGACGCGGCCATCGATCAATGGCTGGCCGCATGTAAGGGAGGGGCGATAGCGCCTCTCGCCAACTTCGAGCTCCAGAGTCCGGTGACCGAAGCTTTCCTGCTCGGTTGCATTGCCCAACGCTTCCCCGGCGAATTTCTGGAATGGGACACCGCCAACATGCGCATCACGAATTCGGAGAAATTGAACGCCTATATTGATCCTCCGTATCGGAGCGCTCATAAGCTCTAGGCCTATTGGGAATCCACGTTCCAGCCATCCACGTGAACGGCCGGGGCGGCCCCCGCCAGCTCCTGGTGCGCGTAAGTTGCAGTCACGTCTCTTTTCTCACCGGGCAAGAGAGAGAAGTAGTTATCTCCCCACAGAATGGGCAGAACCTCTTCCCCTTCCCGGCCCTTGGTGATGCGCAGATGAACGAAGAAGGCCAGGTGGGAGGTTGGATTTTCCACCGTGACCACGTCGGCGTCGTGGCCGTTCTTCAACCGGAGCATCGTCACTTTCAGGTTGACCTTGGGCAGGGTCGCGAGGCCCGTCAGGTCGGCATACGATTTGATGGGCGTGTAGTACCACTCCGAGGCGGGCCAGTCGGACACATCCGGATGGGTCGAGAGCCAGTAGAAATTGTTACTGACCTGTGTACCCACCGAGTTCGTGAGGGTCAAGTTGAGCAAGTAGGTGGTGCTGAGCCCGGGAATTTCCGGAAGTACAAAGACTTTGTTGCTGCTGTCCGGCGGGGCGTCCAGCGATTCCGTTTTGGCATACTTCTCACTCAGATCAAGATTATAGACCTTGGCCGCGGCCTTCAGCCCCTTGACTTCCTGGTAATTCGAGTTGACCACCACAATCGAGCCGTCGTCGTAAGAGTACTGGATGTGCAGCATCTCGCAAGCCTTCTTGGCGCCGAAGTAGCCGCCCGCCGGCCGCAGGTAATAGTCGTAAAGGTGCCAGATGATGGACGGCCAGGCGTTTTGCAACATCCATTGGATGACGCCCGTGGAAGTGTACTTGTTGCGGCCATAGGCCTCGAACATGGCGCGCTCACCTTCGTAGGCCATCAACTGGGCTTTCCACACATAGTCCTCGAGGGATTTGGCCGGCCCATAGCGTCTCTCCAGGGCCTTGGTGAAAACTTGGACGTTCTTGAACTTGCCGCCGCCAGCGTGATAATCCCAAACCTCATTCATCGGCCAAAGCTTGTCAGGGGGGAGGAATTCGCGGAGGCTCTCGATGGGGGGAATGGCGGGACCCGGACTCGTCTCAGTGTTAAATCCGTATCCGCCACCATGCTCCTTATCGAGAAGCCAGTAGTTGGGGGCGACGTACTCATAGGGCCCCGTCATCTTCACACCCGTGATGCCCGTGACCTTGGTCGCTTTTTCGGTGGCAGACGATTGGTACGGATTGGGCCAGTCCAGGTCTTGCAGAATTTTGATGTACATCGCTTCGACTTCCGGCACCGGAGGATTATCGCTGCCATTCATCCAGTCCAACATGCAGGCGTGGCTGCGCAAGCGGAGGATCTGCGACTTCAGCGACTCCGCCGCGACCGGGTAGTCCTCCGGCTTCCAATGCTCCCACCTCTCCCAGTGCGCGCAGCAGCACCAACCCGCCAGCACCAGGATGCCCTCCCGGTCGCACACTTCATAGAAGTGGTCGTCCGCAAGTTTCCCTTCCATCCGGATGGTGTTCAGGTGCATGTCTTTCACATAAGCGATTTCCGCCTCCTCGCGTTCGGGAGAAACCCGCATCATCATGTCGGGAGCCCAACCGGCGCCACGAATCAGGATGTTCTTCCCGTTAATTTGAAACCGCCGGTATTTGCCCTCGGACAAATCCGAGGTGACCTCGCGGACGCCAAAGACCACGCTCGCGGTGTCGGAGACTTTGCCGTCGGCTGCAAATTGCATCTTGAGCGTGTACAGGTTTTGCGGCCCCAGGCCCGCCGGCCACCAGACGCGAGGGTTGGAAACGTTAAGCTGCGAGAACTTCTCCGGGGCGAAAGTAACGGACCTCCACTGATGAGGATGGACCTCGACCGGCTGCGAGAACTCCACGTTCTCAATCTCGCCTCTTAAGACGCCCTTCACCGTCTCATCGGTAGGATTGTTTAGCTGGGCATTGACAGTAAGGTGCGCAACATCCAGCGAGGGCATGTCAAAATGCGTAACCACCTGCGGATCGCGCAGAGCCACGGGGCCGCTGGCGGTCAGATAAACGTCGTGCCAGAGACCCATGTCGCGGTCCGGGGGAGCGGGGTTCCAGTCCACCCAGGTAATCGCCAGGTCGTTGGTTTCGGGAGCGTGTACCTCAACGGCCAGGACGTTCGTTTCGCCCGGCTTCACGGCGTCGGTCACGTTGAACTCGTAGCGGCGATAAGCGCCGGCAACGGCCAGGGAGTTGGCGATCTCGCGCCCATTCAGCCAAATGTCCGCCCGGTAGTTGATTCCGTCAAAATTCAGCCAGACCTGCTTCCCCGCAAAGTCGGCGGGAACCTGGAATTCCCTCCGATACCACCACGGAACCCGGAAGGGACTGTCCTTGGCCATGGGAACGTTGGAGAAATTCACGCCGATCGGATAGGTAACTCCGGGAATCTGGCGGAAGTTCATCCCGAAGAAGGGATCTTTGTAGATGTTGTTTTCGACCAGAACGGCCATGACCGTGGCCGGAACCGATGTCTTGTACCAATCCGCAGGCTGAAAACCCGGCGTCGAAAGAGTCTCACCTTTTTCAGCCACCTTCGCCGAGGACTGCACCTGCCATCCCTCGTGCAGTATCAACTTGGAACTTCCCGGCTCCGCCGCCCCGGCGCTCACGGCGGTCGCCAATGCCAGGAATAAAATCCCCAGAACCACGCTCAAGGGCCGTTTCATCACTGCGCCTCCGAAGTTTGTTAGGTCAGAAAATGGCGACGCGCTTCGTCGTCCGGTCACAAATCGGAATATCTACCCTCCACTTTTTGCCGCCGCATAAGATACTCCTGAGCGCCATCACATGCAATTCGAGGGAGCGCGGGCATCCTGCCCGCTGTGGCACGGGCGTCCCGCCCGTGACCCGTCATGGCCAGGATGCCCATGGCACAAGCAGTGGCGCGGGCCTCCCCGAAGGGGAACCAGGCGGGATCAACCCTGGCGGCCTGCACCTCTAGGGCGCGGGTCCGGCCGGCGGTGGCAGCTTGGCGGAAAGCTGTTCGGCTTGTTTCTCGCGGGCCTGGCCTTGATATTTCTGTTGCAGGGCAAATTCCTTCTGAGCCTCCGCGCGCCGGCCGGTTTTGAGGTAAGCTCTGCCCAGTTGATAGTGATAGTTGCCGTCCAAGGGATCGAGGTCGATAGCGCGCTTCAGGCACGAAATGGCCGCCTCGATTTTGCCCTGGCGGAAATAAGCCTTGCCGAGGCCTGCCAGCGAGTCGGGCATCCGGGGATTGAGCGCCAGCGCCTTTTGGAAAAGCGGGATGGCGCGTTCGGCATTGCCCGCATCAATCCAGAGGGTGCCCCGGCTCTGGTAGCTCCAGGGTTCATTGGGGCTGATCTGCATCTCCTTCTCGAATTCCCCCGCCGCCTTGTCGAGTTGGCCTAAGCGCTGGTAGAGAACCCCAAGGTCGTAGTACGCAAAGGGTATCGCGGGATCGCCCGCCACGGCCTTGTCCAGTTCGTCCTCCGCCTTCGCATTCTGGTAAGTGTCGAGGTAAACTTTGCCCAGAAGCAAATGCATGTGGGGCGTATTCCCGCCGACGCGCACCAATTGCTCGCAAGTTCTCATCGAATCGCTGCCGCGCTTCAGTTGGCCATAGGCGATGGCGAGCATATACAGGTAATCGAGATCGTCTTGCTCCTGGTCGCGAATGGGTTCAAGGGCTGTCACCTCGGGGCCGTACTCTTTGCGCATGAAGTGGGACATGCCCAGCAGGTAGTGCGCTTGGACATTCCCCGGGTCGGCGGCAAGCAGCCGCTCGAAGTAGGGGACGGCGCGGCCAAAATCCTGTTTGCGGTAATAGGCAAGCCCCAGGTTCAGATCGACCCCCGCCATGTTCGGGTCGAGCTTTCTGGCCGTCTCAAAAGCCTGAATGGCTTCCTCCGACTTACCTGTTCGCAGGTAGACCACGCCCAGGTTGGTGTAGGCGGCAGCGGATTGCGGGTCAAGCTTCAAGAACTCTTTGAATCCGCGCTCCGCGCCGGCGTAATCTTTCGCCGCAAGCAACTGTTGGGCGCGCTCGAAGGCGGCACGCAGGTCCTGATCGGTCAGGCGGCGGGCGGGGCTGCCTCCGCCGGGGCTCTGCACCCCCAGCGCGAGGGGAGCAAGCAGCGCCCACACCAGCAGCGGCCTCGCTACGACGCACACGGAAGTATGAATATCAAGCCGTCCTTGGTGCATACGCCGGGCCTCGGTTCACTCCAAGACCCTGCCGCTACGATACCTCACGGCGGGTGTTAGCCGCCAGGGGAACGTCTTAGGCTCGATTGCGAACAGGCCTTCACTCCGCTCTCGCAGCATGAAACAAAAACCGGGCGCAACACTGGGATCGCAAATCCCTTCGCTGCGCCCGGCTTCGTAGCCGTTAACTGTCCCCTTGCCTCGGACTGGACTAGAACATCAGCTTCAAGCCCAGTTGCACGTTACGGGGACCCCAATCGGAATTGACTTCCCCGGGATTGGTGGTATTCAAGTTGCACGGTTGGCCAAAACCCGTACTACCGCTGCACCCGGTGTTGACGTACTGGTATTGCGTATGGTTGAAGGTGTTGAAGGTTTCCAGCCGGAACTGGAGCTTGACGCCCTCGCCGTGCAGGGGAAAATCCTTTTCGAGGGCAACATCCCAATTGTTCCGACCCGGGCCAGTAAGCATGTTGCGGCCCATATTGCCGTAGGTGGTGGAGAGCTCGCTGAACAAAGGCTGCGCCACCGTGGCCGGGTTCCACCAGGAAAGGGTGGGACCGTAGACGGGATCGTCATACGTGTGTTTGTCAATCGCCAGCTTGCCGACCACATCGCAGCGATACCCGCCACCGAGATTGCTGTTGTATCCCGTGACTCCGCAGTTGAAGTCCGTCGGCTCGCCGGTAAAGAAACTGCTGATGCCGCTGACCTGCCACCCGCCGAGCGCTTGCCGGGTGACCGCACTGGAGGCGTGCTTGAAGAACGGGAAGGCATAAACGTAGTTGGCCTCAAACACCTGGGTACGATTGACGTCGCCGGTGCCCTTCCACCGGCTCAGTTGGAAGTCATTGATGCCGCCCGCCGTCTCCTGGTAGGTGCTGGTGGAATCGTCGATGGCGTGCGCCCACGTGTAGGCCACCTGCATGGTCAGGCCGTGAGAAGTGTGGCGCAGGCTGGCCTGCAAGGCGTTGTAAGTGGAGACGGCGGTGTTCTGCTTCTCGGTGATGCCGTTGTATCCCCGGTAGGGCACGAAGAAGATGTTGGGCTCTTCGCCGAAAGTCAAAAGGGTTGCCACATTGCAATTACCCGAGGCGTCGCAAAATGCCGGACCCGTCTTGCCGATTAGGTTACCCTGCGCGTCGTAGGTGCAGGTTACGTCACCTGGGGCGTTCAGGCCTGGTTTGGGGCATACCCCGAGTCCACCCAGGGAAGGAGCCAGCCCGGCCAGCGCCGGCGCAGGCGGGATGGTGCCATTTTGCAAGTTGGCGGGGTTGATTTCGTTAAAGACCTGGGCGCGCGCCAAGTGTCTTCCCAGAGCTCCCACGTAGGCGATGCTCACCAGGGTGTTGCTGGGGAACTGGTGCTCGGCGGTCAGGTTGTACTGCTGCACGCTGGGCCACTTCTGGCTGTAAGGCCAGGAAGTGTAGTTGGTGGGGCCCAGCGGGCCGTTGTTGACAATCGAGCCGTAGCCCTGAATGTTGAACCCGGACGGGCTGAGCGCGAAAGGCGGGTTGCCCTCGCCGCCCTCGGACTGCGCCTCGTTGCCGTTCCCGGACTCATAATAGATTCCGTACCCGCCGCGTAGGGAAGTGGTCGATTTGCCAAAGGGGTCCCAGGCAAAGCCCACCCGCGGGGCGAAATTTTTCCCGGTATTGCGGAGTTGACAACCCTCGGGGATACCGTTGGCGCCGCATTCGACCAAGCCATTCCCATAGTTTGTCCAGATGTCTCCCGTGCCCGGGATCAGGTTGCCGTTCGCGTCCAGTTGGGCTTCATTCGCCGCATTATATTGGTTCGGCAGGAAACCGGAATCGATGGTGGGGCGGGCCACGTCGTGGTTGCGCGTATAAATGTAATAGCGCAGGCCCAGGTTGATCGTCAGGTTCTTGGTCATTTTCCAATCGTCCTGGATGTACGGTTCGAGGTCGGTATTCTGCCAGTGGCCCTTGGGATAGCCACCGACGGCGACGCCATTCACCGACTCCGTGCCTTCCGTGTACTGCTGGATATTGCCCAGGAACATGTCGGCCAAGCCGTTCCCGGTGGTAATGGAGCCACCGCCCTCGAAGGATAGCTGCCCCTGCGTGTCGGTTCCGAAGTGCTCGTTTTTGCGATAGTTTTCCAGGTAAAACCCCATCTTGGTGGTGTGGTTCCCGTGTACCCAGGACAGGTTATCCTTCCAGGTGATGATGGGATTGGAATTATAAGGACCGGTATAGTCGCCCTCGTCTTCGCCAAAGCCTTGCGTGCCTCCACCCACAAATAAGGCGGGCATCTCCGGATTGGTCGCATTTGGCGAGAAGAGATGATTCATGACGAAGTTCGACGGCCGAGTGATACCTGCGGAACTGCCCCCTGCCACCGGCGTCAGGATAATGTGGTCTGTGGTGTAGGCCGCCACGAATTCGTTCATGAGGGTGGGCTTGAAAGTGTGGGTAACGTGGAACACGGCGCTTTCGCCGGGACCGCCAAACTGCGTCTTAATGGTGTCGAAGTTTCCCGTCGCCCAGAGCGAGGGAACCGCCAGGGTGTTCCAAGTGTCTTGGGTGTAGCGGAAGACAGCCTGCGTCTTGTCGCTGATGTTCTCGTCGATATGAATCTGCTCCTGGCGCCAGTTGGTGGGGGCGCTGGAGGCCAAAGTCCATTGGACCGGTCCGCTGTTCGGGGACGGGACATAGGCATTGAGCAGGTCCGTGGCGTTTTGGAAAGCTTGGGTATTGAAGGTCGGCATGGACTGGACGGTATCGTACGTGACCCCGTTCAGAGTGGGGAGAAGACAGCCGGTGGCTACGATCGAGTTATAGCTGCCCGAATTGGGGTCGCACTCGGAGAAGTTTCCCGTGCGCTCGAGCAAACTCGGCACGCCGGTGGGCCCAATCACCTGTCCTTGCCGGTAACGCCGCCAGTCCTCCGACCAGAAGAAGAAGGTCTTGGACTTGTCGGTGTTGTAATGGCCGGGGATGTAGACCGGCCCGCCGAAGGTGTATCCGAAGTCATTCCACTTCAGCGGGGTCCGGGGTGGAACGCCCCCGATATCCCCCCGATTGGTGAAGAAGTCGTTGGCGTCGAACACGTCGTTGCGAACATACTCGAAGGCGTCGCCGTGGAACTGCTTGGTGCCGCCCTTGGTGACCAGCTCGATGTTGGCGCCCGCGTGTTTGCCCATCTCCGCGCCGTAATTCGAAGTGGAAATGCGGAACTCGGCAATGGTGTCGAGGTTCGGGTAAGTGTTGAACGTGGAGGCCGAACCCTCATCGGTGTTGTTGCCGCCATCAATCTCCCAGTTGGCGTATTGCAGGCGGTTGCCGTTGAAGGAAATACTGTTGTTACCATAAACGCCGACACTTTGTGTATCCAAACCGTTATCGGCCACGGCGCCCGGGACCAGCAAAGCGAGGGAAACCCAGTTGCGGCCGTTCAGGTCCAGGTTCTGAATCTGCGTGCTGGTAATCACGGAAGAAACGGTGGCGTTCTCCGTCTGGACATGGGTCACGCTTCCCGTCACATTGATTTCCTGGGTCATTTGCCCTACGGTCAATTGCAAGTCCACGCGTTGGACTTGGCCGACTTGCAAGGTGATTTCGGAGCGCACCAGTTTCTCGAAGCCCGGCGCCTCCGCGGTCACCACGTAATTTCCGATTGGTACGGCCGAGATGGAATAATAGCCTGCCGAATCGCTGATGAGCTCGCGCGTAAAGCCCCGCTCGGGGTTGGAGATCGTGAGTTTGACTTTGGGAATGACGGCGCCCGTGGGATCGGTCACCGTCCCCACAATACTCGCCGTGTCCTGGCACCATGCGGTGATCGATAACGCAAAGAAGAAAGCAGCAAAAAGCAGAATAGACCTTTTCATATGCACTCCTCCACGTCGGAGCGTCATTGCCTTTTCTCGATGAGGCGGATTAAATAAATGGGGAGTAGTGAATGGCGGCTCCAACGAAATGACCTCTCGTTGCAGACTTATTACTGGAACTACACAAAACTAGGCCGCCGGTGCGAGCTTGTATCAAGGCGCCGACCTATTGTCAAGCACTTTCTCAAGGCTTGACCAAACGCCATGGCCGATAATGTCCTCCTACGGGTGTTTTCCATCCTACTGGCCGGTTGGCGAAAATAGCTTGTCCAGCAGCGTCGGTTCCAGTTCTTCCGACGGAGCGAAGGAACTCGACCCGACGTAGGCATACAGGCTCCTCAGCAATTGTTTCGCGGCGGGCATTTTGTCTGCTATCAGCGGTAGGTCCATAGTGCAGACGAGAAGGCTTCCTCCTTGGACGCGCGCCTCAAACAAATTGCCCAATTTGTTGTTGCGCGCAAAATTGTCAATTATTTCAACGATTGGACGAAATGTGGCGGGTGTGTCATTCAAATTGATAGTGCGTGAATTCTGCAATAGCTCGTACCATTGCCAATTGCTATAGAACTCCGTGGGAAATTGCGCCAATGCTGGGTGCTTGGGGTCGCATAAAATGCCCATGGTGTTGGGCTGCTGCTCGGGGAACCAAATCGGGCTCCAAAAAACGGGCAAAAAGCGGCCCGGCAGGGATAGGGCAGGGTTCACGACTTCAGGGAACAAAATGACCCTCTTGCCCTGCGAAAGCGCCCTTTGGCTGACGGCGTCCCACCTCCGCGCCACCACCACATCGGCGGGGATAGTGATTTCCCCATTCGCGGGATAAATCCAGATATCCCAGTCGTTTGCAAAGGGGGTTCCCTTCAGCGAAACCGTCACTGTCAGCTTCGCGGGGGCTGGAACTTTGGCGAGAGAGGCGCTTATGGCGCCCAGAGACGTCAACCTGCCGGTAGGCACGCTGCGTACCCCCCAGGATCCTGTGCCCACCTCCCGCCCGCCCTCGTCCCGAATGGTCCACACCGGCTCGGCGTTCGTCAGGTCCTGCGGACCGAAGTGAGCGATCTCGGCTTCCGCGGCGAAAGTCTCATCGGTCGTGAAGGTGCGTTTCTTCATGCGCAACAGGGGCACGGTAGCGCCGCAATATCGCCGGTGCGCTTCCGGTGAGACGATGCCTTTCGAATCCCAAAATGGATCGAGCGGACCGATGAGGGCGGTTCCTTGGCCGGGGTAGTCGTGCAGGTCGAGCAACGAGAAGCCGGTGTGGTCCGGCGTGCGCATCAGGATCTCGATCTCCTCCTTGTAGAGCAGCACGGCATGACGGCCGGTGGCCTGAACAAAACGCGGCGCCAAGTCGAGCAGGTGCTTCGCCGCCAAATCGTCGCGGACCAGGTCAAAGTTCTTTGCGGCGAGAACGCCCGTGTATTTCCCGGCCTCATCGAAGTTGGGGTAGAACGTCCACTGGCCGATCTCGTGGCCAATGCGCGGCCGGTCCTCTTGGGCATAGACTTTCCGAAAATCCATGTCGGTGCCCGGACCTTGCACGCCGCGCGGATCGCCGCTCTCGGTAAATTGCCGGTTGGTGGTGGTTTGCGCCGAGGATGCGGAAGAGTAAAGCCGGCGCGGATCTTCTTTAATCAGCATGTCCACCCAATGCGAAAGCACCGCGTCCGCGCCCCCATATTCGTTGCCGAGGGTCATCAAGCAGAAGGAGGGATGATTCCCGTAGGTGCGAATCATGCGCAACAGCTCCTGTTCAACGAACGCGTCCCGCCGGTGATCCACACCCGCGGGCACATTCGCCTGGGGGCCTTCGGCTTGAACCATCACGCCCTCGAGATCAGCGGCAGCAAAGGCGGCCTCCGGCGGGCACCAGGAGTGAAAGCGAATGAAGTTGAGCCCGTAGAATTTGATAATGCGATAGATGCGCTGCCAGGAAGGCACGTCGGTGGGCGGATAGCCGGTCTGGGGGAAGATCGCGCACTCCAGCGTTCCCCGCAAAAATACTGGCCGGCCGTTCATGGTAAATTGCGTACCGCGTGAAGCAAATTTGCGCATGCCGAAGGTACCCGTCTGCTGGTCAGCAAACGTCTGGTTGGTCGACTTTGCCGTCAGCGCGACCGTCAGCTTGTAAAGAGCTGGGGAAAACTCATCCCACAGGCGCGGGTTATTGCCCATGGGCAAATCTGCGGTTACGACCGTTCGCGGCTCGGCGGCCGTGAACTCCACCGTGCGGGCCGGGACCCTTTCGGCTCCCAGGGAACCGGTGGCTTCGAGGGTGAGCGTGCCGGTTGCCGGCCTGCCCGTAACGTTGGTGATAGCGATGCTGACTATTGCCAATTTGCGGTCGACATCGGGATACACCTCGACATCCGCAACCGCGACGGGGTCCTTGGCACGCAGTTCCAGTTTGCCAATCAGCCCATTCCAGTTCGTCTGGGTTCCTGAATAGTTAATGGAGACGAAGGGGCCGAGATCGACCTTGCGGGTGTTGTCTACGCGGATAGTAAGCCGGTGCCTGCCCGGCGCCAGGTTGGTCCCCAGGTCGTAAACGTGTGGGGCAATCAGGCTGTCCTGCGTGCCCACCAACTTGTCGTCCACCCAGACGGTCGTGTCCCAGTGCGTGCGTTCGAGGAAAAGTGAAACCTGCTTGCCTTTCCACGCCGCGGGGATCTCGACGTCACGCTGGTACCAAGCCGCACCCTCATAGAGGTAGAGCCGGTAAAGACCATCCAAGGTTGGCTTATTCGGGTTCGGGGTTCCGAACTTTGCTTCGTCGGTCGAGCCCGGCAACGATATCCGCTCCGAAAGTTCTCGATTATAGAACTGCTTCTCAACCCCCTCTTCGTTCGCATCGAGGGCGAACCGCCATTGGCCCGCCAGCGATATAGGCTGTGTCCAAGCCGGGCTTTGCTGCGCCAGGCCGAGAGTGGTCAATGCCCAGGCCGCCCAGCAGACTCTCAAGATTATGATTGCGTATCGCATTTCACTTCCTCCCCATTATGATCTTCAAAACCGCTCAGCCCACGTCTGAGCGACCTCCAACACGACGCCGCGGGCCGGACAGGATTGTACCAGCAGAAGACGGCTTCTTACTCGTCGCAACTCTGTTCATCAGGCTATCGAAAAAACTCCTAGAGCCGCAGTGTCGGGCCGCGCGGTTTGCTTGACAAAGCATTAAAAGCGAGTATACGGTATGGAAGGGTTTCCACCACCAAACAAGAGATACCCTCCATCAGGGGAGAGGTGTTTATGGGCTGCTTGCTTAATACTCGTGGGAGCCATCGTGCCCGTTCAGGGCGTAACACTGCCAAATGTCTGCTCTTCGTTATGCTTGGGCTGTGTTCACTGGATCTCCATCCACAGTTTCCCATCCACCGGCCGGGGCAATCCGCCGTTGCCGCGCCAGCCAGCCGCTTGGATGCAACCTACGGCAAGCTGCCTCTGAGCTTTGAGGCTAATCAAGGGCAGACGGATTCGCGCGTCAAGTTCCTTGCGCACGGGAGAGGGTACTCGCTGTTCCTGACCGGAAACGAGGCGGTTTTGACGCTGGAAGGAGCAAGTCAAAACGCAAATCGCAAAAGTCAAAACGCAAAAGTAAGGGCAGGACTCATGCCGACCTTAAGAGCCTGCCCTGAGCCGTGCGAGGGATCGGCAATTGGAATCGTAGCGCAGCACCCGCTCTTCGGTGCTGCGGATCTTCCAGATCCGTTGTCCTTATCGATGCCAACGGAAAATCCGGAAAACAAAGGGGAAAAGCCGCGGGACCGGAGAGCGGGTCCCGCGCTACCATCTACTTCTCGCTCGTCGGACAGCGGCGACAGTTCGACCGTTCTCCGCATGCGACTGGTAGGTGCAAACGCCAGCGGCGTCGCAACCGGAGCGGACGAACTCCCCGGCAAGAGCAATTATTTTATTGGCAACGATCCCAAGAAATGGCGCACGGACGTAGCGACTTACGCCAAGGTGAAATACCAGAACGTCTATCCCGGCGTGGACGCGGTTTATTACGGCAACCAAGGCGGGCAACTGGAATACGATTTTGTCGTGGCCCCCGGAGCCGACCCAAGGGCCAGCAAATTGGATGTAGGGGCTGGGCTTGCCCTGCCCAAGAACGCGCGGAGCGCAAGGACGGTTCCGGACGGATCGGAACGGGTCGCCGAGGCGACCGGGAGGGCAGGGCAAGCCCAGCCCCTACAAATTAGCGCCGATGGCGACCTCCTTATCAAAACCGACGGCGGCGAGGTGCGTTTCCATAAGCCCATTGTTTATCAGCCCGACCTCCCATCGACCGCGTCTTCGTTAGGCTCGTCACTTGTCACTCGTCACCCGTCACTGGTTGACGGCCACTACGTTTTGCAGGCGAACAATCAGGTTGGTTTCAAAGTCGCACCCTACGACCACACTCGGCCACTCGTCATTGACCCCGTGCTGAGTTACTCCACGTACCTCGGCGGCAGCGTTGGCGATGGTGGATCTGCCATTGCCGTAGACGCCTCCGGCAATACCTATGTGACCGGGTTTACTTTCTCGACGGACTTTCCCACGGTCAACCCGGTCCAGACTATGGGCCCCATGTTCGTGTCGAAACTGAACGCGGAGGGCTCAGCTCTGGCCTATTCCACCTATCTCGGCGGTAGCGGTGCGGATTACGCACAGGGCATCGCTTTGGACGCCTCTGGCAACGGCTATGTGGTGGGGTATACTTACTCAAGTGACTTCCCGACGGTGAATCCATTTCAGGCCAGCCTCAAGGGTTATCCGAACGCGTTTGTGGCGAAACTCAGCGCAGCGGGCTCGGCTCTGGTCTATTCCACCTACCTCGGCGGCAGTTCTTTGGATCAAGCCTATGCGATTGCTGTCGATGCTTCCGGCAACGCCTATATAACCGGGGAGACTCAATCCGGCGACTTTCCCACCGTCAACCCGTTCCAGGCCTCATTGCATGGTGCGCGGAACGTGTTCGTGACAAAATTCGACGCGACGGGCTCAGCTCTAATCTATTCCACCTATCTTGGTGGCAGCGTCTATGATGTCGCGTCTGGCGTCGCTGTAGATAGCTCGGGCAATGCCTACGTGGCTGGTTCAACTACCTCGACCGATTTTCCCACCGTCAACCCGTTCCAGGCGAGCTTAGGAGCCAAGTACGCCGCAAACGCATTCGTAACAAAACTGAGTGCTAACGGCTCGACCCTTATATATTCCACGTACCTCGGCGGCAGCGCTCTCGATGGCGCCACGGGGATTGCTGTGGACTCCTCCGGCAACGCCTATCTGACCGGGTCGACTTATTCAACCGACTTTCCCACCGTCAATCCTTTGCAACAATCCAACCACGGGGGCTACGACGCGTTTGTGGCCAAATTGAATTCGGGGGGATCCGCTCTGATCTATTCCACCTATCTCGGCGGCAGCTACAATGACTGGGCCAATGCAATTGCTCTGGACGCTTCCGGCAACGCATACGTGGCGGGGCAGACCTACTCGACTGACTTCCCCACGGTCAACCCCTTACAGGCCTATAACTTATGTGCTGCTTATGACTGCTATACCGCGTTTGTGGCGGAACTGAACGCTTCAGGCACATCTCTGGTCTATTCCACCTATCTAGGCGGGAGTGAATATGACCAAGCCTATGGCATTGCCGTGGACGCCTCCGGCAACGCCTATGTGGATGGGGAGACTTCCTCGCCCGACTTTCCTACGGCCAACCCGTTCCAGGCAAACCTCCGAGGGTTCCAGAGCGCTTTCGTCACCAAGATCAGCCCCGGCAATGGTCTGCCGACGGCGACGCCCACACCCGGCACTCTGACTTTCGCCGGTACGGACGTTGGCTCAGCCAGTTCGCCGCAAATCGTCACGCTGACGAACACGGGCACTGGGGTGTTGACCATTAACAGCATCGGCATCACGGGGACGAATAGCGGCGACTTCGGGCAGACCACCACCTGTGGGGCGAGCCTGGCAGCGGGCGCCAACTGCCCGATCAATGTAACCTTCGCGCCGACAGCAATGGGAATACGGACCGGCACCCTAACCATTTACGACAATGCATCAGGCAGTCCGCAAACCGTCAGCCTGACGGGGACCGCCCTCCAAGGTACCGCATCTCTTTCCACCACCAGCCTGACCTTCGGCAACCAGCCACTTAACATGACCAGCGGGGTGAGACCCGTGACCGTTACCAACACGGGGACGGCTCCCCTCACCGTCAGCAGCGTAGTGACGAGTGCTGAATATACTGGTACCAGCATATGTACTAGCCCGGTCAACACGGGTGGGACGTGTACAGTGAATATCACCTTCACGCCCTCCGCGTTAGGGACGCAGACGGGGACCGTCACCCTCTATAGCAATGCCAGTAACGGTCCGCAGGTTGTCAACCTCACTGGGAAGGGGTTCGCCGGCGCCGCGCTTTCCTGCACGAACTGCGTGGTGGGCGGATTTGCTGTGGGAAGCAATGGCGGCGAGAAGATCATCACGCTGGCTAACGCTCAGAATGTGGCTTTGACCAACATCAGCATCAGCATCACCGGCAGCAATGACTATTCGCAGACTAACACCTGTGGCACGGCCCCGGGCGCGCGCCAGACCTGCGCGATTACCGTGACGTTTACACCCTCCATCATCGGAGTGGACAACGCTACTCTGACGGTTGCAGATTCGGCCGCTAACACCCCACAGACGGCCGCGTTGATGGGTGCAGGTTTGGCATCAGCGGGGCAGGCAGCGCGATCTACGGCAGGCAAATAACCAGATTTCGGAGTGCGGGAGCTCGCTTCCGCTTTTTCGACCGCTGACTCGTCAGCGGTTGGTGACTCGCCGCGACGAGTCGCGGCCTGGAGTTTGTACATTTCGAAGCGCGCTAACGAGAACCTCCGCCCTCGCCCCCCCTTGGAGGCCGTTTCAAAACTCAAAGCGGGAAGTGGCGAGCAGAATGCTAAGCGCAAGGGCATGAGCGGAGAGATTCACGCAAATTATGATCAGGTATTTTTATTGCCGCCGGCGTTCGAGGA
>Ga0326727_10003078_pt1 | contig 54529 bp, 50 predicted proteins | sample MB2enrmetagenome_FD_207643 | JGI IMG/M metagenome (GOLD analysis project Ga0326727, IMG submission 207643) | Lab enriched peat soil microbial communities from McLean, Ithaca, NY, United States - MB29MY | ecosystem: Environmental > Terrestrial > Soil > Wetlands > Peat | place: USA: New York...
CCCCTCCGCAGAAGGGAACGACCCTGGACGGGAGAACCGAATACTCACCTCCAAGCCTCTTCAATCGTTTCGGGTGATTCGCTTTGCGAGACCGTCGGCGTGGTCATGAGGTGCCACCACAGGAAACCTGGGGCCAGGTGCCCGGCGGCCAACAGGGCTAGCGCAACCAACAGCAAGCTGACTGCGGCACAGCCACAACCTTTCGAGCCGATCTTGCCCATCACCGTGCGACCCCAACCCTTCCTGCCCCCCCGGTCTAATAGCTCTCGATTTCTGCCGCGTCAACTCCGAGATGGGCCGCGATGGTGCGCAGCGTCTCGCCATGCGGTTTGCCCACCTCATTGCGTTCGATGCGGGCGATGGTCTTTGCCGACAGTGGTGCGAAATCGTCTCGCAAGAGGCCGCGCTGGGTTCGCAGGCGGCGGAGCGAAGCCCCAAAGGTCTTCTCTTCCGCGTGCAGCTTCTTCTTGGCCCTTCGCCGATACTCGGAATCGGTCTCGTAAAGAATGGCGTCGGAGCCGGCTTCGTAGTCCCCCAGCCGCACCGTGTGGCCGTAGTCGCTCAGGGCCAATTGCTCGAAGTCGGGCTGAAGCCCCGTGCCCGACGGCTCGAAAACCGAGAAGGGCACCGTGATGGTCTTCAGATTGCCGCGGGTCAGGGCCAGGGTCTGGCTCTGCCGGTCGGCCACGCCTGCGATGAACAGGTTCGCAGCCTCGCTGCCCGGGGCGGAGAGAACGTCGAACAGTTCTGCCAAGGGAAGAAATCTCGAGTCCGGGGCGATGCCGGCCAAGCGCCGGAAGCAACTGCTCAGTCCGGGGATGCTGTTCGGACGAGGCGGCTGGAGCGTGACGAGGCCGTGGAACGGCCCTCGGCGGCAGCGACACTGCTGGACGCTCCGAAGCACATCATCGGTGGCCTGCTGCCCTGTCGAGACCCAAAACGAGCGAGGGGAGGCCCGCCGCATCGACCGCGCGATTTCCTCCCGCCCCCGGCAGAGGACGGCGCCACGGACCCGCATGCGGCGAAAACTCTCTTGGTCGAGGTCCAAGACGACCAGTCTCTTTGGCTTCCTGAGCACCTTACCCATCGTCGTCCTCTGGATAGACCGGGTTGGCTGGATAGGCTCGATCCCACTCCTCGCAAAGGAGTTGCCAGTTGGCTTCGATGACCCCCTGAACCGCCTGGTCGATATCGTTCCAACTTCCGCCGGGTGGCACCAGGAATGCGCCATCCCGCAGGCCGAGCCGCCAATCATGCCGCTTGTGGAGGATCGTGACATGGGGCGGCTCCAGCCGCTCCTTGTCCCGGATTTTCACCTTCCATCCCTCCGCAGCGAGCGGGTTTGGAAGTTCGAGCGAGAAGGCCACGCCGGTACACCCCCCGCCAGGTCAATTATGTCCTATAACACAGAAACAGTCAAGAGGACATGTTGCTCGGCGTTTCTCCCGGCCATCCGGCCTAGCGACCGCTGGAATTCCCAGCGGATGAAGCGCCGGGCGGGCCCCCGCTGCCGCCTGGCGGCAGGTTCACTCCGCCGTGCCGCCCTGCCAGTTATTGGTCTGGAAGGGTGAGGCGGGCAGGCCTTCCTTGTTGCACAAGTTCGGATTGGCCACGTTCCGCCAGCCGAAGCGGACCTGCGTGGGCGCGGCGATCTGCTTGGCCTGGACGACGACCACGCCGCCGTCGATGGTGGCCTCGGCGGAGACGAACTTGCCGTCCGCAGCGGCGATCTCGAACTCGCTGAGGGGCTTGCCGTCCCGCGACTTGAGCCCGCCGCCGACGTGGGCGAACGAGAGCCGGATCTTGTCGCCCTCGATCTTCAGCGACTTGTAGAGCGGACCGGAGTACACGAGATCCTTCTTGCCGTAGTCCTTGGCCAGCGCCCAGAGGGCGAGGCGGTTGCCCACCTCGAACTTCTGCCGGGGATGGATGTCCTTGATATTGTCCACCAGGTCGGTGGGCACCGCCATGCCGGTGCCGGGGATCTTCAGGCTGGCCACCTGGGCTTCCCAGAGCGGCGGCAGGCTGCCGGGCCCGTAGCCCGACCAGGGCGCGATCTGGACGAAGTAGAACGGGAAGTCGTAACCCCAGACCTGCCGCCAGCCGTCGATCAGGGCCTTCATCTTGTCGGCGTACTTCAGGCCGTTGCCCACATTGGCCTCGCCTTGATACCAAATCGTGCCGCGGATGGCGAACGGTTTCAGGGGGGCGATCATGCCGTTGTACATGCCGCCGCTCTGCTGGCCGACGACCGTCCAGGGCTCGATGGGCGAGCCGCCCCAGGAACTGTCGATCAGCCCGACCGGCAGGTTCAGGTCCTTGTGCAACCGCTGGCCGAAATAATAGAGCGCGGCCGAGAAGCCGCCCCAGCCGCCCGCGGCAACCGTCTTGGGGCTGCACACGACCCACTGGGCCTGCACGTCCTTGGCCGGCTGCGGGACGTTGATCTTGGGGATCAAGAGCAGGCGGATGTCGGGATAGTTGGCCGCGGCGATCTGCTCCTTCGCCTTCTCGCAGGCCTGGATGCCCATCTCCATGTTCGACTGGCCGGAGCCGATCCACACCTCGCCGACGAGGATGTCCGCCAGCTCGATCTTGTTCGTGCCGCTGACGGTCATGCGGTGGGCCTTGCCGTCGGCCGCGACGGCCGGCAGCGACACCTTCCAGTTGCCCTGGGCGTCGGCCTTGGCGGTGGCCGTCGCCGCGTCGAACCTCACCGTGACCTCTTCGCCGGGATCGGCCCAGCCCCAGATCGGCAGCGGCCGGTCGCACTGCAGCACCATGTGGTCGCCGATCACCTTGGGCAGCCTGACGTCAGCCAGGGCCCGGGGCATGCTGGACGACGCGACGAGCAGCGTAACGGCAACGACACACCACGGCAAACACTTCTTCATGGCAGACCTCACTGGTTGGCAGGATGTTGTTGGGGGAGGGACGGCGGGGGATGGCCGGACAGGGTCGGCTTCTGCACCCCGCGGCAAGGGGACAACCGGGGGAGCAGCGGCAGGCACTGGCGTCGTATTGTGGCTCCCCGCGCGCCGCTTGTCAACAGGGCCGGGTATAATGCCATGCCCACGCCAATCACGTAAACCTGACAGGAGCCGAACATGGGCTTGCAAGGAAAGATCGCCGTCATCACGGGGGCCAGCCGGGGTATCGGTCGGGCCATCGCACTTCGCCTGGCACAGGACGGGGCCTTGGTGGTCGTGAACTACCACAAGAATGGGGAAGCCGCAGCCGCCGTAGTCCACCAGATCGAAGCCATGGATGGCGAAGCCTGTGCCGTCCCGGGCGATGTCGGCTCCGCGGAGGGGATTCGCAGTTTGTTCCAGTCGCTCGATGCCGAGTTGAGCCAGCGGCGGGGAGGCAACCAGTTCGACATCCTGGTGAACAATGCCGGCATCGGCACGCAGGGCACGGTAGAGTCAACGTCCGAGGAGGTCTTCGACCGGCTCTTCGCCGTCAACGTGAAAGGCCCGTTCTTCGTCAGCCAGCAGGCCGTCTCCCGTCTGCGGGATGGCGGGAGGATCATCAACCTTTCTTCCGCCCTCTCCCGGCATCCTTACCCGCGCATGGCCGCCTACTCGATGGGGAAAGCGGCCATCAACCAGCTCACCGTGATCCTGGCCGCGCAGTTGGGCGGGCGCGGCATCACGGTGAACGCAATTGCTCCCGGCCTGACGGCCACCGACTTCACCGCCCATGTCCGGCAAGACCCGCAGGTGGTTCAGATGGTTTCGGCCCACACCGCGCTGGGTCGCATTGGCCAGTCCGACGACATTGCCGCCGTGGCGGCGTTCTTGGCTTCGCAGGACGCCGCTTGGGTGACAGGCCAGTACATCGAAGCCAGCGGTGGATCGGGGTTGCTGTAATGGCTATGATCGACAGCCGTCCCGGGACTGAAGGACAAGCTGTCGGCTTTCTCCGTTCGCCTCGGACCCAGGATTGTGGTGCGGAAGTTGGTCAAGTGGCTGCAATCGACGCGGCGGGGCGGAGCTTGAAGCGCGGCGGCCCAGGCATTACGAGCGCAGCGGCTCGGCTGTGTGCTGCGGGGACTTTGGCCGGGGCAGCGAACGCCACCAACGGGCCAACGGGTCCTCGGAGGTCTCCAGCCAGAGATGATGGCGACGCATGACTTCCGCCTCGCCCAGGCGTTGCTTCTCTTCGCGGAGTTTCGCCTGCACCGCGTTCTTCATCTCCACGCAGTCGAAGGTTTTCGTGGCTTTCATCTAAACGACCTCCAGCGGACTACGGATGTCGATCGCCCCGTAGCCCTGCATCAGGTTGACGGCGTTGAACAACCGTATTTTATCCACGTGCACGATATGTTTGAAGTTCCAACTGAGGATTAGGTCGGCCCTAGCCACCGTGGCCAGGGCGACATGATGGGCGTCTTCCGCTGCCGCTGGGCCAACAATCCCCGCCTGCAGGTAGCCATCCCGCAGGCATTCCGCCTCTGGGTAGAGGGGCACTACTTCAAGCTGTTCCGGCGGGACGTCCGCCACCACGGCCCGGACCTCCGCCGGAGCGAGCGTCAACTCCTTGGTTAGAAGCTCCGAGAGCAGCAGCGTGATCTCTCCCCGGCGGGCCATTTCAAACAGGGCCCGGCTGGGCTCCGCAAACTCCTGGTCCCGGCACCCGCCGACCACCGACGTGTCGATGTAGATCCGGAGCTTCATGGCTTCTCCTGCCTGACCAGGTCTTCCAGAAACTTGCGGGCCTTCTTGGCCTCCACCAGCAACTGCGGCAGCGTGCCGGGGGCGAGGGTCTCGACCACCAGCGGGCCGCCGCTGAAGCCGCCCTTCCGCAGCCGCGCGAACACCGCCGGGAAATCCACCTGCCCCGTGCCCGGAGTCAGGTCCACCGTGCCGAACTGTTGGGGTGCGGCGTCCTTGGGCGGCGGCCGGTAATCCTTGATGCACCAGCCGGAGACCAAGCCGTCGACCGTGGCCGCGTCCGCCACCGGGTCGAGCGTGCCGTGGGAATAGAAGAGGATGTTGCCCGCGTCGTAGAACACGCTGAAGTTCCGCCGTCCCACCCGCTCGATGAGCTTGCGGAGCTGTGGTCCGGCGCCGTTCTTGCCGCCGTGCGGCTTGATGGTCAGGGCGACGTGCTTCTGGGCGGCGTAGTCGCAGCACTCGGCGATGACTTGGCAATAGCGCGGATACAAGTCGTCGCTGCCGATGCCACCCAAAAGGAGGCTCTTGACCCCGGCGGCGGCGGCGACGTCGAGCAGGTGCTGCAGGCCGGCGATGCCGTCCTGCAGCGATTTTTGCACGGAGAAGTCGCCCCAGGCCGAGGGGAGTTCGAGGCCCCGCTTCCTGGCCTGCTCGCCGATTCGCCGGGCTTCATCCAGGGTGGTGGCGGTGTGGATGACGGCCCCCGCCTTGCTTTTGGTGGTCATCAGGCCGGCGTGCTTGAAGCCGGCCTCGGCGATGGCGTCGAAGGCCACGCCCAGCTCGTAGGCGGCCCAGGGGCGGGTGTAGCAACCGATCTGCCACGGCTTGGGGCCGTCGGCCGCGGAGGCCAGCCATTGGGGAGCGGCCAGGCCGGCCGCCCCGAGCGCTGCCGCTCGGGCGAGGAACTCGCGGCGGTTGGAATGAACGATTGGGAGCATGGGGTTCCCTCAGTTCGCGTTCGAACGGTTCACATAGGTCCTATAGGTCCTATGGGTCTCATGTGGATTGTACCAACGTGTGATTTGTCCAATTATCCCTCCAAACTCCAACCTTCCCGGTACTTCCGCCGGATGAACTGCTCGGCCTCGGGGCAATTCACGGCCCGCAGCGCCTGGGGGTCCCACTCCAGCTTCTTGCCCACGCGGTAGGCCACGTTGCCCAGCAGGTTGTTTTCGATCAACAGGCCCGAGTAGTCGAAGTTGCACAAGGTCGGCGCGCCGGTCTTGGCGGCGTGGATCCATTCCTGGTGATGCCCGCGCGAGGGCGGGATCGACGGCGCGGGCGGCTTGAAGCCCTTGAACTTGTCCTGCGGCAGCAGCACGTAGCGGCCGTAGTCCGCCACGAGCGTCCCGTGCTCGCCCTGGAACATCACGCCCAGGCCCCAGCTCTTCAGGTCCACACCCGCCGGCGACGGCGGGCGTTGGATGCCGTCGTACCACATGAGCTTGACCGCCGGGCGGTCTTCGACGGCCGGATGCTGCCAGGTGATGATCATCCAGCGGGCGTTGGTGTAGGGCGAGGCTGGCAGGGGATCGCCGGTGGCCTCGACGCTGGTGGGGTGCCGGAGCTTCAAGGCCCAGAAGGCCAGGTCGATCACGTGGCTGCCCATGTCGCCCAGCGTGCCGTTGCCGAAGTCCCACCAGCGGTTCCAGGTGAGGTTGCCCGGCAGGTATTGGTGACTGTAGGGGCGGAAGGGGGCGGGGCCGAGCCACAGGTCCCAGTGGAGGTGCTTGGGCGCGGGCTCTGCGCCCTGGGGCAGTCCACCGCCGGGACCGATGCGGCCGCACCAGGCGTGGGCCTCGCGGACCGCTCCGATCGCGCCCGACTGCACCAGCTCGACCACGCGGCGGTAGTTGTCGCCGGCGTGGATCTGCGTGCCCATCTGCGTGGCCAGTTTGTCCTTGTTGGCCAGGTAGGTTTCGCGGACGGTGCGGGCCTCGTGGACCGAGTGGGCCAGCGGCTTCTCGCAGTACACGCTCAGTCCCCGCTTCATGGCCCAGTTGCTCGCCAGGGCGTGGACCTGGTCGGCCGTGCTGACTACCACGGCGTCGAGGTCCTTCTGCTCCAGCGCTCTGCGCCAGTCGACGTAGGTCTTGGCCTTGGGGAACCGCTTAGCGGCGCCGGCGAGGTTGTTTTCGTCGATGTCGCACAGCGCGGCGATGTTCTCGCCGCTGACGGCGCCCAGGTTGCTGCCGCCCTGGCCGGCGACGCCGATGACGCCGATGTTGAGCTTCTCGTTGGGCGCGCGACCCGCGGCCAAAGCCGCGGGTGCCCCGGCCGCGTGGGTCACCTCGCCGGCCACCCAGTAGCCGGCGGAAACGGCGGCCGCGGTTTTCAGGAATTGGCGACGATTGGCAGAACGAGGCATGGCGGGACTCCTCATGCTACAGGGCTATGTGGCGGGAAAACCCGCCCATAAGCCTAGCGGCCCGCCGAGGAAGAATCAACTACCCCGCAACGGCCAACGGCCAACGTCGCCAGAACGCTGCCCGTGTGGCCCTTTACCCAGCCTTGGCCTTGGCCGCTGCCCCAGCGTGAACGATTGCCAGACGTTGTCGGCGCACGTAGTCCGGCTCGGCAAGCAGGACCTACTAAGAGAGCGGCTGGGCCTTCGGCCCGACCATTGCCGCTAAGCCCGCAACAAGATTACTCCCTCACGCCCGCGTCCAGGAGCTGCCCGCGGGGCCGTCGGAGAGGTGGACGCCGAGGGCTTGCAACTCGTCCCGCAAGGCGTCGGCCCGCTGGAAATCCTTGGCTGCGCGGGCCTGCTGGCGGGCCTCCAGCAAGCGGGCCACCTCCGCATCGGCCGGCTCCTGGCGAAAGTCGATCACATCCAGGATGCCGTTCGCCTGGCGCATGAAATCGAGCACTTGGCGGGCCTGCTCCTCGTCCAGCCCGTGGGCGTCCAGCAGCCGGTTCACCCGGCGGAGGAAGGCGAAGAGCCGCCCCAGGGCCTTGGGCAGGTTCAGATCGTCCTGCAGCGCCTCTTGCCAGGCGGCGCGGGCCTCGTAGAGAATCTGGTCGAAGCTCACGCTGGGGGTTCGGGCGGTGGGGTCTGTCGGCAAGGTGCCCTCACCCTGGGCACCGCTTGCGGTCCCTCTCCCGGAGGGAGAGGGGAGCCGGCTGGCCAGCCGGGCCACGAAGGCGTCCAGCCGCGCCACGCACTGCGCCGCCCGCCGCAGCTCGCCGGGCGAATACTGCAAGACCGTGCGATAATGGGTGGCCAGCAGCCAGTAGCGGACCGCCCGGCCGCTGAACCCCTGCTCGATGAGCTGCCCGAGCGTCAGGTCGTTGCCCGCCGCCCGGCTGACTTTCTTGCCGTCGGCCATGACCACTTCGCAGTGCATCCAGAGCTTGGCCAGGGGCGCGTCTTTCAGGCCGCGGGCGATGGCAATCTCGTTGTCGCCGTGGGGGAAGCAGAGGTCGCTGCCGGCGGTGTGGATGTCCACGGGCTGCCCCAGGTAGCGGACGGCCATCGAGGCGCACTCGATGTGCCAGCCCGGCCGGGCGTTGCCCCAGGGGGTGGGCCAGAAAATGCCGGCCTTCAGCTCGGCCAGCGTCGAGCGCTTGAAGAGCGCGAAGTCGCCGGGGCTGTCTTTCTCGTAGTAATCGTAAGAGGTGGAGGTCTCGCTCCGCATCCCCCCCGGCTCGATCCCCGCCAGCTTTCCATACTCCGGGAAGCGGCTGATGCGGAAATAGACCGAGTGCAGCTTCTCGTAGGCCAGGCCCTTTTCCAGCAGGCTGCGGGTGTGCTCGATCATCTCGCCGACGTGCTCGCTGGCCCGCGGATAGTGGTGTGCCCGGCGGACGCGGAGCTGATCACAGCCTTCGAAGAAGGCTTTTTCCCAGCGGGCGGTGAAGTCGCGGAGGTTCTCGCCGCTGGCGAGGCACTGCTTGACGGTGCGATCGTCCACGTCGCCGAGGTTCATCACGTGTTGCACCTGGCAACTGCGGTTTTCCAGGTGCCGCCGCAAGAGGTCGGCGAAGACCACGCGGCGGCAGAGCCCCAGGTCCGGCGGGCCGTCCAGGCTCGGCCCGCAGGAGTAGATCGTCACCTTGCCCGGCACCACCGGCTCCAGCGGCTCGATCTGGCCGGAGAGCGTGTTGTAGAACCGCGGGGGCTCGACGGCCGCCTCGAAAACGAAAAGCGACGTGGACAGGTACCGCTCGCCGCCGTCCGGCAAGAGGGCGACTACGGTGCCGTGCTGGAGGGTTTGGGCCTCGTCCAGGGCGACCTTCACCGCCGCCCCCGCGCTCATGCCCACGAAAATCCCCTCTTCGCGGGCCAGCCGCCGGGCCGTCTCGTAGGCCGAGTCGTCGTCGACGTTGACGATCGCCCGCAACTCGTCCGGCTTGAAGATCCCGGGGGCGTAGCTCTCTTTCATGTTCTTGAGGCCCTGGATCTTGTGCCCCTTGAAGGGCTCGACGCCCACCACGCGGATGGCCGGGTTGCGTTCCCTGAGCGCGCGGGTGGCGCCCATCAACGTGCCGGTGGTGCCCATGGCCACGACCACCACGTCCACGCGGCCGCCGGTGGCCTCCCAAATCTCCCGGCCCGTGCCCTCGTAATGGGCCTGCCAGTTGGCGTCGTTGTTGAACTGGTCCACCAACACGTACTTGCCGGGGTCTTCGCGGGCCAGGCGATAGGCCTCCTCGATGGCCCCGTCCGTGCCGCGGTAGCCGGGGGTCAAGAGGATGCGGGCCCCGTAGGCCTTGAGGATCCGCTTCCGCTCCTCGCTGGCCGATTCGCTCATGGTCACCAAGAGCGCGTAGCCCTTCACCGCGCAGACCATGGCCAGGCCGATGGCCGTATTGCCGCTGCTGGCCTCCAGCACGATCTTGCCGGGCACGAGTTGGCCGGCGGCCTCGGCCTGCTCGATCATCCGCAGGGCGATGCGGTCTTTGACCGAGCCGCCGGGATTCATGAACTCCAGCTTCGCCAGGACCTCGACACCGGGGACCGGGTTCATGCGGTTCAGGCGCACCAACGGCGTCTGGCCGATCAGCTTCAGGATCGAATCGACTTTGCGGAGCGTCATGGGGGGGCTTGTGGTGCGGGCGTCTCGCCTGCCCGGGAAAACGCAGGCGAGACGCCTGCACCACAAGGGTAGTTGCAGAGGATGATCTTTCCCAGCCTCTGGTCTGGATTATACCAGGTCGCCGGAAGCGGCGGCAGACCATTCGGCCGCGGGGGGACACGAGACACGAGCGGCATTCTTCATTCTTCATTTTCCCGCCTGCCGCCTTCCCCCTTCCACCTGCCCCCTTCCAGCTTGCCCCTTCCCTCCTGCTTGCCGTGGGCCGCGTGGTGGCCGCCCGGCTCGGCCGGCTTCGCCTGCGCGAGGTACAGTTGCCGCAATCTCTGCTGCATTTCCTCCGCCGGCAGGCTCATGAGGCGGTCGCGCTCTTCGGGGCTGAGCTGGAACTCGAAGTAGTCGGCCAAGCGGTCGTCGAGGCCCGAAAGCAGCGCGGCCCCTTCGCCGCGCCGCGTGCCGAGCTGCTGCCGGGCCGCCTGGCGAATCCAGACGGCCAGCAGTCGCGACTGCTCGGCGGCCGGCCGGGAGGCCAGCCGGGCGCGGGCCTCCGGGCTGAGCCGCGCGCGCAGCTCGGCTGCTTCCGCGTCGCTGATGGCCCCTTGCGCGGCCCGGCTGCCCGACTGCCAGTGCTGGCACACGGTCTCCAGCACGATGCGGTGCCGCGCGGCAGGCGCCAGCCCGGCCAACGCCGCACGATGCGAGGCGGGCAGGCCCTCCAACAGCCGGGCCTCGTGCTCGGTGGCGTACTGGTCGATCCAGCGGGCGATCGCCTCCAGGTCCTTCGTCTCCAGCCGCTTGCCGAAACCCCGGCTCTGTTCCTGCCGGATCTGCTTGATGCGCGCGGCCGGGTCCAGTTCCAGCAGTTGCATGCCGCGATAGGCGGGCTGGGCCGAAAGCCACTGGCAGTAGCGGTTCAGCGTCTCGCGGAGCAGCGGGCCGTCGGGGTCCCGGCGGAGTTCCGCGTCGAGTTGCCGCAGCCGCTGCTGCTGGGCGGGACTCAGCGCGGCAAACTGCTCCCGCCGCCGCCGCAACTCCTCCTTCTGAGCCGCGGTCATCTCGTCGATCGTCGCGGGCTGGCTGCCGAGCGCGGCTCGGTCCCGCGGCGACTCGTCGGCCTCCTCCGCCGGCAGCTTCTCGCGCGAGAGCATCCGCAAGAACTCGACGCCGTCGATCTGCCGGTACTGGTCCAGGTTCTCCAGCACCGCCCGGTCGCGGAGCAACTGGGCATTGGGGTCCGGCGCGAGCAGGGCCACGCCGGCAAATCCCGCGGCGGCCGCCGCCAGCAGGATCCCGGCCGCCGCCAGCCAGCGCCGCCGCCGGCGGCGGGGGGCCTCCGCGCGCCCCCGCGCCACGTCTTCATCCGCCGCCAGCGCGACCATCTCCAGCGTCGTCTGCGTGAAATGCTCGTCCGGCGGCGACGTGTTCAGCTCGTCCAGCAGGCTCCACGTGCCGTCCAACTCCTGCAACATGCGGCGCACGCCGGGCTCGTTGGCCAGCCGCGCCTCGATCCGGCGGCTCTCGGCAGCCTCCAGCTCGCCGTCCAGATAGGCGACCAGGTCCTCGCGCAGCCCCGCGTCATCCTGGCTGCGATCGTCGGGCATGCTGGTCATGTTCACTGCCCTCCGCGGGCACTGTTGCCGGCCGTGCCTGGTTCCGCCGCTGTCGCCCCCGGCCCGCCGCTGCCTTGCGGCCGCGTCCCGTACTGGAAATACGGTTCCAGCGTCTGCCGCAGGTTCTCCCGTGCCCGCGACAACAACGACTTGACGGCCGGCGGCGATAAGTCCAACGTGGCCGCGATGTCGGCGTAGCTCATCCCCTCGAACTTGTTCAACAGCACGGCCAGCCGCTGCCGTTCGTTGAGCGACTCCAGGGCCAGCCGCACGACCTGGCGGATTTCGGCCTTGTCGAGTTGCCGGGCGGGCATGGAGCCGGTGCTGGCCACGACGAGCCGGTCCATCTGCGGCACGCCCTGCGGGCCGCTCTCGCCGGCCCCCAGCGTCACCTCCCGCCGCCGCGAGCGGTCCCGCACCGCGTTGGCGGCCACGCGGCTGGCAATCGTGAACAGCCAAGTGGCGAACTTCGCACTGACCACATACTGCTTCCGCGCCCGGAACACCCGCAGAAACACCTCCTGGGCCAGGTCTTCGGCCAGGTGCCGCCCGCCCACGAGATGTTCCAGCACCCGCACCAGGCGGGCCTGGTAGCGCAACACCAACTCCTCGAACGCGCTCCCGCTGCCGTCGCGGACCTCGAGCATCAGCCGCACGTCGGGATCGAGGGCATAGCGCCGCGCCGATGACTCGCTGACGGCCACAAGCGTCCCCGTCGTTGGTGGGTGATCGGGGCCCCATCGCAGAGAACGCGAGGCCCCGATTCCAGTCTAGTCCAAGCCGGGGACGGCGGCTATGGCCTCCTATGAAACCCCGCAACGGGCCGGAAGTTTCTCAACAAGGCCGCTTGCGGCTTCGCAGCGCCTTCCTCCTTCATCCCTCCGCCTTTCTCCGCAACTGCCCGCAGGCCGCGTCGATCCGTTCCCCCTTGCGATGGCGGACCACGACGTTCAGCCCCCCCCGGACCAGGGCTTCGCTGAAGCGGGCCACGGCGGCCGGCGCGGGCCGGCGAAACGGCAGGCCGGCGACGGGGTTGTACGAGATCAAGTTCACCAGCGACGGGCGGCCGCGCAAGAGGCCCGCCAGCCGCCGGGCGTCCTCCGGCCGGTCGTTCACGCCGGCCAACAGCACGTACTCGAAGGTCACCCGGCGGCCCGTCCGGCTGAAATACTCGTCGGCGGCCGCCAGAATGGCGGCAATCCCCACGTTGCGGTTGGCCGGCACCAGGCGGCTCCGCAGCCCATCGTCCGCGGCGTGCAGCGAGACGGCCAGGTGGTACTGGCAGTCCATTTCCGCCAGCCGCCGCATGGCAGCCGGCAGGCCGACCGTCGATAAGGTCACCCGCCGGGCACTGATTCCCAGGGCGGTGGGGGCGGTCGCCGAAGCCAGGGCCGCCAGCACGGCGTCGAGGTTGGCCAGCGGCTCGCCCATGCCCATCACCACCACGTGGCTCAAGCGCTCCGCCGGGCCGAGTAACTGCTGAAGCTGCAGCAACTGCTCGACGATCTCGCCGCGGGTAAGATTGCGGACAACGCCGTCCAGGCCGCTGGCACAGAAGCCGCACCCCATGCCGCACCCCACCTGGCTGCTGATGCAGGCGGTGGCGTGCCGCCGGTCGTCGCGCAACAGGACGCACTCGATCTGCTGGGCGTCGGAAAGCTCCAGCAGAAGCTTCTCCGTGCCGTCGGCGCCGCGGCGGTGCCGGGCGACCTCAGTCGTCCAGATGCGGAACTCGGCCGCCAACTCCGCGCGGGCCGGCTGGGGCAGATCGGTCATGGCCTCGATCGAGCGGGCCCGCTTCTGGAAGAGCCAGCGGCGAACCTGGGTCGCCCGGTAGGCGGGCATTCCCCGCTCGGCCAGCCGGGCCCGCAACTCCTCGGCCGACGACTCCAATAGGTGCTCCATACTGCCATTGTACGCCACCCCCCTACGTTGACACACTCCGGCCAGACGCGGAGAATTGGATGGTGGCGCGGGCGTCTCGCCTGCCCTCAGAAGCCGGCTCAAGTTGCGGCAGGCGGGACGCCTGCACCACAACCAATTGGCCGGGAAAGGGTTTCGATCATGTCGCAAGGACCGCTGCAACCGGGTTATCCACCGCAGACTTTTCCCCCGCGGCACGACTATCCGCAGGGTTATCCGCCGCCGGCGGGGCCCGCTTGGGACGAGCCGCCAAGGACCGGCCTGGGCTGCGGCGCCAAACTGCTGATCTTCCTGGGGGTGCTGTTCCTCGTGCTGCTCCTGCTCTGCTGCGGGGGCGGATTCCTTGTTTTGTCGTACATCAAGCGCCTGGCCACCGACGATCCGCACGCCGTGCAAGCCGCCACGCACGAAATCACGTCGATCACCGTGCCCGAACCCTTGCAGCCGGCCGGCGCCCTGGACCTGCACTTCCCCTTTTCCGACCGGCGCATCGCGATCTTCGCAGCGTACGTGGACAAGGCCGACCGCAAGAACACCCTGATGCTGGCCGCCTTCGGCGAGGTGCTCGATCCGCAGACCCAAGGCAGGGTCCGGCAGATCTTCGAGGAGTCGCTCGGGCCGGAGGACAGCGAAGCGGAAGGCCGGGACCCGCTCTTGGACCGCCAGGAAGTCAAGAAGCGGCGGACGATCCGCGGCGGGGAGGCCGTCTTCACCGTCACCAAAGGGATCGGCGCCGAATCCAAGAAGCCCCGCATCGAGGTCGAGGGCACCTTTCAGGGAAAGACCGGCACGGTCATGCTGATCCTGCGAGCCGACGCCGACCGCCTGCCCGAGCAGAAGATCGTCGATATGCTCGACTCGATCGAGTAGCTACCCCAGCAACTCCTTGCTGGCGGCGCCGGGCCGGTCGCGGACGTAGCGCGGCACGGCGTAGCCGGGCAACTCGGCCCGCAGCGATTCGATCAGCCGCAGGCCGCTGGCCGCGGGCACCTCGAAGTGCGCCGCCCCGGCCACACGGTCCAATTGGTGCAGGTAGTACGGCTGGACGCGCAGGTCCGTCAACCGCCGGCAAAGCGCGGCCAGCACGTCGGCACGGTCGTTGACGCCCCGCAGCAGCACGCTCTGGTTCAGCACGGGGATTCCCGCGTCGACCAACTGGCCCAGGGCGGCCGCCACGGCGGCGTCCAATTCGGCCGGGTGATTCGCATGCACCACCACCCATGTCGCCAGCCGTGTCCCCCGCAGCCAAGCCAGCAACGCCCCGGTCACGCGCTCGGGGATGACGATCGGCAGCCGCGTGTGTACCCGCAACCGCCCGAGATGGGGGATCTCGGCCAGTCGTCCGGCAAGCTCGGCCAGGCAGCGGTCCGAGAGGACCAGGGGGTCCCCCCCGCTGAGGATCACCTCCTCAATCGACTCGTCGGCGGCGATGCGGGCCAGTGCCGCCGCATTGCCGCCGATCGAGTCCAAAGCCCCCCCATTGCTATGGGGGGGATCCTTGTAGTGGCGGCGGAAACAGAAGCGGCAATGGACGCCGCAAGCTCCACTTGCTAGGATCAATACCCTGCGTCTATACTTCCGCAAGAGACCCGCAGGGCAGACGCTGGCCGCCTCGCCCAGCGGGTCGCGGACGAAGTGCGGGCGGTCGGCCTGCTCCTCCTGCGTGGGGAGGACCTGGGCCAAGAGCGGATCACGCGGGTCCCCGGGACGGATCCGCGCCAGGTATGGCCGGGGGACGCGGAGCGGGAACTGGCGGGCCGCCAGGGCAGCCTCCGCCGCCAGAGTGGCCGGCAGCCCGAGCAGCCTGCAAAGCTCCGCCGGATCGCTCACCGCAGCGGCCAGGGCCGCCTGCCAGCCGGCCGGCGCCTCCGCATGATCGTCCGCCGGCGGCATGGTCCGCGTGGAATGTTGCATATCAGGATCGTATCACACCCCGCCCATCCCAGAAAGTGAAACGGATCAACCAGCCGTGGGTACCTACAGCACCAGCGAGTTCCGCAAGGGCATCAAAATCCAGTTGGACGGCGACCCCTACCTGATGGTCGAGTGCAATTTCGTCAAGCCGGGCAAGGGGCAGGCCCTCTACAAGTGCCGCCTGAAGCACCTCGTCCGCGGCACGACCATCGACCGCACCTGGAAAAGCGGCGACTCCGTCGAGAGCGCCGACGTCGACGAGGTCCAGGCCCAGTTCCTCTATCGCCAGGGGGGGCAGTTCGTCTTCATGGACCAGGAGTCCTACGAACAATACGAGCTGACCGAGGAGCAGGTCGGCGATACCTGGAAGTACCTCAAGGAGGCCATGGTGTGCAGCATGGTCCTCTACAACGGCAACCCGATTACGGTCACGCCTCCGTTCCACGTGGTCTTGAAGGTCGAGTACTGCGAGCCCGGCGCCCGCGGCAACACGGCCACCAACGTCAGCAAGCCCTGCAAGGTCGAGACCGGCGCCGAGTTCCCTTGCCCGGTGTTCGTCAACATCGGCGACCTGATCAAGATCGACACCCGCACCGGCGAGTACATCGAGCGGGTCAAGGAGTAGATGAGCGACCCGCCGTCCGACGACTTCCGCCCGGCTGCCTCGTGGGAAAATCTCCGCCTACGCGCGGAGTTGCTCCGCAGGCTGCGGGAGTTCTTCCACCAGCGGGGTTTCCTCGAGGTCGAAACCCCCATCCTCTCCGCCGACACCGTCGTGGACCGGCATCTCGACCCGTTTGCCCTCGCGGGCGGGGAAAAGGTGACAGGCACCTTTTGTGCGAAGCACCCGAAGGGCCGTTCCGGCAAAAGGTGCCTGTCCCCTTTTCCGTCCCTTTGGTTGCAGACCTCGCCCGAGTTCGCCATGAAGCGGCTGCTGGCCGCCGGCGCCGAGGCCATCTACCAGACGAGCCGCGTGTTCCGCCAGGGGGAGCAGGGCGCACTGCACAACCCCGAGTTCACGCTGGTCGAGTGGTACCGCGCGGGCGAGGGTCTGGAGGAGGGCATCGGGCGGACCAGCGACCTGTGCGAAGTGCTCTTGGGACGGGGCCCGGCCGAGCGGCTGAGCTACGCCGCGGCCTTCGCCCGCTATGTGGGCCTGGACCCCCACACCGCCCCGCTCGAGGACCTCATGGCCGCGGCCCGGCAGGGCGTCGCGGGCGGATCGCCGCCGCCGGAAAGCCTCCGGCCGGAGGACCGCGACGGCTGGCTCGACTGGCTCCTGGCGGACCGTGTGCAAATGCACCTTGGCCAAGGCCATCCGCTGGTGCTCTACGATTACCCGGCCAGCCAGGCCGCCTTGGCCTGCATCCGCCCCGGCAATCCCCCCGTCGCCGAGCGGTTCGAGCTTTACGTGGCCGGCATCGAGTTGGCCAACGGCTACCACGAGCTGCGGGATGCCGATGAGTTGCGGCAGCGGATCGCACGGGCCAACGCCCAGCGCGTGGCCGACGGCAAGCCGCCGCTGCCCGAGGCCAGCCGCCTGCTGGTGGCCATGCAGGCCGGCCTGCCCCCGGCGGTCGGGGTGGCCCTGGGCTTCGACCGCCTGGTAATGCTCGCCGCCGGGGCGAAGCGCATCGCGGAAGTGATCGCTTTTCCCTTCGATCGGGCATGACCGCTGCCGGGTAATTGCGGTCTTCGCGGCCCGCGGCGTATAATTCGTTTCTATCGCGGGAGGAATGCGACGATGGGCGACCGCTTTGACCCGTATCGCGAGGCCCTGGTCATCGAGACGGCCACGGTCTGGCCGGAGGAGCTCTCCGGCGTTGGCCCGGCCGAGCGGGAGCGGATCGAGGCCGCACTGCACGCCGATGCGGCCCGGGCTGCCGAGTTGGAGTACGTCCGCCTTTACTCCGGCTTCTGCCGCCGCATCACGGTCACGCCGGCCGACGTCCAACGGCTCGCTAGCGTTCTAGGGCCGCCTGCCCTCACCCCCGGCCCCTCTCCCGGTGGGAGAGGGGAGGCATAGGGTTCCCCATGTCTTCCCCGCACGAGATTGTTCGCGTCGAGCTCGGTCCGCGGAGCTATGCGATCGACATCGCCTCGGACAACCTGCCGCAACTGGGCGACTTTCTCGCCGAGCGGGGCCAGGTCTCGCACGCGGTGATCGTGACCGACGAGAACGTCCAGGACCCGTACGCCTTGCGGGCGGCCGAGAGCCTTTCGGCCCGCTCCCGCGAGGTGGCCATCATGGTCGTGCGGCCGGGCGAAGCCAGCAAGTCGATCGACGCGGCCGCCGCCCTGTGGGACGGTCTGCTCGATCTGGGGGCCGACCGGCAGTCGGTCGTGGTGGCCGTGGGCGGCGGGGTCGTCGGCGACCTGGCCGGCTTCGTCGCCGCCACCTACGCCCGCGGTCTCCGCTTCCTCCAGGTCCCCACCACGCTCCTCTCCCAGGTCGATAGCTCGGTGGGCGGCAAGGTCGGCATCAACCTGCCCGCGGCAAAAAACATGGTCGGCGCCTTCCTGCAGCCGCTGGGCGTGCTGGTGGATACCGCCACGCTGGCCACCCTGCCGGACCGCGAGTTTCGCTCCGGGCTGGGCGAGGTGGTCAAGTACGGCGTGGCGCTGGACGCCGGCCTGTTCGAGTTCCTGGAAGGCCGGGCCGCGCAGCTCCTGGCCCGCGACCCCCAGACGCTGGTCCAGACCATCGCCCGCTGCTGCCGCCTGAAGGCCGAGGTGGTCCGGCAGGACGAGCGCGAGGAGACGGGCCTCCGCGCGGTGCTCAACTACGGCCACACCTTCGCCCATGCCTTCGAGACGCTCACCGGCTACACCGCGCTGCTGCACGGCGAGGCGGTGGCCATCGGCATGGCCTCGGCCGCGCGGCTGGCCGAGCGGCTCGGCCGCGTCGATCGGGCGCTGGTCGATCGCCAGCGGGCGCTGCTGGAGGCCCTCGGCCTGCCGGTCCGCGGGCCCAAGCTCGATCCCCGCAAGGTCCTGTCGGCCATGACCCACGACAAGAAGGTCGCGCACGGCCGGCTGCGGTTCGTGCTGCCGTCGCGGCTGGGGCAGGTGGAGCTGGTCGAGAACGTGGATCAGGCCGAGGTTCGCGCGGCGGTTCGTGGAAAGTGAACTTTCAAGCGAATTTAGGAGCAGCAGGTGGCCGGCGATCCCTCACCCGAAACGGCAGTGGCCGACCGCGAGCTGGCCGACGCGGTGCGGCTCTCGCTCATATCGGGCGTGGGGCCGCGGACGCGGCAGAAGCTGCTCGGCCGCTTCGGCTCGCCCGCCGCCGTCCTGGCCGCCGCCCCCAGCGATCTGCGGGCAACCGAGGGCGTCGGACCCAAGCTCGCCGAGCGGATCACCGCGGCCGGCCGCGAGATCGACGCCGAGGCGGAAATCGCCCTCTGTCGGCAGCACGGCATCGCCATCCTCACCGACGCCGATCCCCACTACCCGCGGATGCTCCGCGAGATCCCCGACCCGCCGGGCCTCTTGTTCGTTCGCGGCACGCTCCAGCCGCAGGACGGCTTGGCGATCGGGATCGTGGGCACGCGGCACGGCACGGCCTACGGCCTGCGGCAGGCGGAGCGGCTGGCCGGCAGCCTCGCCCGCAGCGGGCTGACGGTGATTAGCGGGCTGGCCCGCGGGATCGACGCGGCGGCCCATCGCGGGGCGCTTGAGGCCCGTGGCCGCACGCTGGGCATCCTGGCCAGCGGCGTGCTCTCGATCTATCCGCCCGAACACGCCGCGCTGGCCGAGCAAGTCATCGCCCAAGGGGCGCTGGTGAGCGAGCAGCCGCCCCGCTCGGCCCCCCTGGCCGGCACCTTTCCCCAGCGGAACCGGCTGATCAGCGGCATGTCGCTGGGGGTGATCGTGATCGAGGCGGGCGACCGCTCGGGGGCGTTGATCACCGCGCGGCACGCGATGGAGCAGGGCCGCGACGTCTTCGCCATGCCCGGCAACGTGGACAGCCGCGCCTCGCGCGGCTGCCACCGCCTGCTCCGCGACGGCGCGATCCTCGTCGAGACCGCCGACGACGTGCTGGAGCACCTCGGGCCGCTGGTGGAAACCGTGCCGCGGCAGGACGGCCGCACCGTACACCATCCGGCCGAGCTGCTGCTGAACGAGGCCGAGCAGAACGTGCTGCAGGCCGTCCGCGGCGAGGCCACCAGCATCGACGAGATCTGCGCTGCCAGCGGCCTGCCCGTCCCGCAGGTGCTCGCCACGCTCAGCATCCTGGAGATGCGGCACCTCGTGCGGCGCTTGAGCGGCACCAGCGTCATACGGATTTGAGGGCGGCGGCCGGCAGCCCAGGTTCACGGGGGGTCCGGATGATATGGGTCGCCGCCGTTCTTCGTGATCAGGAACCAATACGCGCACGGATCGATCCGAGCACTGACGGATAAGACCGAGCCGTCGCCGAAGAGGTGATTCACTATTCCGCCGTGCCCGGAGGATGGACCGTAGGCGGGCGCCACCGCCTGGCCGAAGATGCCCGTGTCCTCGTACGTGCCGGCGTCCTTTCCGCCCGGACTGAAGTCGTAGGCGATGTACGGCCTGGTGAGAGGATCCTGAGCAGCCGCGGCAGCCGCGTTGAAAGTGTCGTCGAGCCAGATCGGGTGGAAGAACGAATAACCCCCCGTGTTCACGGCGCCCCGCACAACCTTGTTGGGCAGCCCGACCAGCGTTACCTCCTTGCCGACCGTCCAGCGGCTCGACACGTCGTCGATCGTCTCGACCACCTGAATCGTGCGGGCGGTGCCATCGACAATGTCCGCGACCGTGATTCCGGGCCCCGGGTACAACGCACCGTCGGGATGGATCTTCGAGGGGGCGACGCCCTTCGGGCAATACGGAGGGTCCTTCCCGCCGACGAGCACCTCCAGGCTCGAAATGCAGGTGGCGCCCATCGCCTTGTAGTTCGTGAATGCCTGGAGCGGCCTGGCCCTTGGATCGACGAACCTGCGGTTTGGGTTGCTCGGGCACTGCAACTCCTGGATCGTGGTGCTCAGGGCCGCCACCGCCGCCGGGTCGCTCGCATCGTCGGGCTCACCGTGCGGATCGAGCGTCCCATACAGCGTTCCATACTCCAGGTATGGCAGGATTTCCACCAGGAAGCTCCAGCCGTGGACGGTCTTGGTAGCGCCCTTGCTCGACAGCGCGGCCGAGCCGGGGAACCTGCCGAAAGCACTGTTGTAGTTCTGGAGCCCCAGCCCGATTTGCATCAGGTGATTCCGGCAGTTCGCTCTGCGGCTGGCCGCGACGGCCGACCTAATGGCCGGAAGCAGCATCGCCACGATGATCGCGAGAACAATGACGACGGCCAGCACCTCAACCCGCGTGATCCCGTGGCGTGCTTCGGAGGTGTCCATTGAAATCCTCCCTTTCTGTTATCGTACCGCGTACTCAGTACCGCGTGCATCCGCGGCCCCGTCCCCTTATCCCCTTATCCCCTCATCCCCTCATCCCCTCATCCCCTTATCCCCTCATCCCCTCCCCCGACCATCTCCCGGGCGTGATAGCTCGACCGGACCAGCGGGCCGGCGGCCACCTGCGTGAACCCGAGCCGCCGGGCCAAGTCGCCCAGGCGGTCGAACTCCTCGACCGGCACGTAGCGGGCCACGGGCACCTGCGCGGGCGAAGGTTGCAGGTACTGGCCGAGCGTCAACATGCGGCAGCCGGCCTCCGCCAGGTCGGCCAGCGTGTCCAGCAGCTCCCCGACGGTCTCGCCCAGCCCGAGCATCAGGCCGGTCTTCAGGCGGATCGCGGGGTTCTGCCGGGCGATGCGGCGGAACATGCGGAGCGTCCAGCGGTAGTCGGCCCGCGGACCGCGGATCGCGCGGTACAGCCGCGGCACGGTCTCCGCATTGTGGTTGTAGACCTCGGGGGCGGCCCGGAGCAGCCGGTCCACGGCCCCCGTGGAGCCGCCGAAATCGGAGGGCAGCACCTCGACCGTGGTTCGATCTTGTGCGGCCGCGGTCGCCCGGCGGATCTCGGCGATGGTTCTGGCGAAGTGTTCCGCGCCGCCGTCGGCCAGGTCGTCGCGGGTCACACAAGTCACGACGACGTGGCGGAGCCCGAGCCGCGCGGCGGCCTCGGCCACGCGGCGCGGCTCGTCGGGGTCGGGGGGCAGCGGGGGCGCGCCCGGCCCGGCCTTGCCCACGCCGCAGAAGCGGCAGGCCCGCGTACACATGCCCCCCAGGATCAGAAAGGTGGCCGTCCGGCGGGCGTAGCACTCCATGCGGTTGGGGCACCGCGCGGCGCGGCAGACGGTCTCCAGGCCCAGCTCGTCCAGCAGCCGCGCGGTGAAGTGGTTGGCGTTGCCCTTGGGCACGTTCCGCTTGAGCCAGCGGGGAAGCGTACGCGCGGCGGCCAGGTCGGCGTCGGCGGTCATGGCGGCCGTTATGGGTGGGTTATGCTTTAGCATAACAATCGCTGCGCGCCCCATGTTATGCTGAAGCATAACCTACGCTCTCGACCCCAAGAATCCTCCGATGATGCCGAGGATCGGCTTGAGCCGCTTGGCGGCCGGATCGACGTCCACGCCGAAGGCTTCCAAGGCCGTGGCCCCCAGCAGGTATAGTGAGCCTTGCGGCGCGAAGACCACGGGGCAGGTGAGCGTCTCGCCCAGTTCGGCAATCGTGAACCGCGCCTCCCCCAGCAGGCGACGCTCACGCCGGCCGTCGGCCAGGATCAGCTCGCGGGCGTGCAGTGGGGCGATGCCGATCTGCCGCAGACGGTCCTCGGGCACGAACGAGTAGATCGCCCCGGTATCGACCCAGAAATCCTCCTCGAACGACTGCTGGGGCTCGGCGGGATTGGCCGCCTTGACCCGCACCTGGAACATTCCCATACGGTGTCTCCGTGGACCGTTGGTATTATACTCTTTTACCCCGTTTTGCGGAGGCGCGGCTGCCCGTATAATACTGCTCATGGCGAAACCTGCGAAGAAGAAAAAGGCGGCCGAGACCTCCAACGAGCGGCTGGTCAGCGAGAACCGCAAGGCCCGCTACCGCTTCACCGTCCTGGACGCGCTGGAATGCGGCATTGTGCTGGTGGGCAGCGAGGTGAAGAGCCTCCGCGAGGGGAAGATCTCGCTGGAGGAGGCCTACGGGCGGGTCAAGGAGGGCGAGGTCTGGCTGGTGGGCTGCGATATCCCCGAGTACGCCGAGGCCAACCAGTTCAACCACCGCCCGAAACGGCCGCGGAAACTGCTCGTACACCGGCGGGAGGTCAAGCGGTTCGCGCAGCGGGCCTACGAGAAGGGCCTGACGCTGGTGCCGCTCCGCATCTACTTCAAACGGGGGATAGCCAAGGTGCTCTTGGGCCTCTGCCGCGGCCGGGCCCTGCACGACAAGCGCCAGGCCATGAAAAAGGCCGAGGCGCACCGCGAAATCCTCCGCCAGGTCCATCGCAGGGGGTAGCCGGCAGGCGAACCCGCCCGGGGAATCCTGCGTATTAGACACGTGCTGTACCTGAAGGACATCAAGAAAGCGTTCCGCGAGCCGGACGGCGCGGCGTTGCCGATCCTGGACATCGCCGAGTTCCGCGTCGCCCCCGGCGAGCAGATGGTGCTGGTGGGCCGCAGCGGCTGCGGCAAGACCACGCTGCTGCAGGTCATCGCCGGGATCAGCCGGCCGGACGAGGGCCACGTGCGCGTCAACGACTGGGACATCACGCTGATGGGCGAGGCCGAGTGCGACCGCTTCCGCGCGGAGCACATCGGCTACGTGTTCCAGACGTTCAACCTGCTGCGGGGCTTCTCGGCCCTGGAGAATGTGCTGTTGGCGATGCGCTTTACCGGGCGGCGGGTGGACCGCGGCCGGGCCAAGCACCTTCTGGAGCGGGTGGGACTGGCCCACCGCACAACCCACAAGCCGGCCGCCCTCTCCGTGGGCGAGCAGCAGCGGGTGGCGGTCGCCCGGGCGCTGGCCAATCGCCCCAAGCTGCTGTTGGCCGACGAGCCGACCGCCAACGTCGACGCCGGCCACCAGCAGCAGGTCCTCGATCTGCTGCGCGAAACGTGCGGCGAGGAGCAGGTGGCGCTGGTGCTGGTGACGCACACCCCGGAGGTCGCCCGGCAGTTCGACCGCGTGGACAACCTGGAAGATTTCAACCGCGCGGGAAAGGGAGCCGCCTGATGGGCTTGATCCATGTCAGCGTGCGATTGGCAACACGATGAGCCTCTGGAAGATTGCCTGGCGGAGCATTCAGCAGCGGTCGTTGGCCTCGGCGCTGACGGCCGTCTCGATGGCGCTGGGCGTCTCGCTGGTCGTGGCGGTGCTCGTGATCTACAGTGTGGTGTACCAGTCGTTCCACCGCGGCGGCGAGGGCTACAACCTGATCGTCGGGGCCGCCAAGGGCAGCCGCCTGGAGCTCGTGCTGGCAGGCGTGTACTACATCGGCCAGCCGGTCGAGAACGTCCCCTACAGCTACTACAAGGAGCTGCACGAGGGGCGGCTGTCCGAGCACGCCGAGGTGGCCATCCCCATCTGCCTGGGCGACAACTACGAGGGCTATCGCGTCGTGGCCACCACGCCGGAGATGTTCGAGAAGCTGAAGTACATGGGGGACCAGCCGTACCGCTTCGCCGAGGGGCGGAACTTCGACGCCGACGCCTATTTCGAGGCGGTCGTGGGGGCCACGGTGGCGGCGAAGACGGGCCTGGGCGTGGGCCGCGGCGGCGAAGCCGACCAGCCCGGCAGCTTCCGCCCCACCCACGACATCGCCGGCCAACAGCAGCACAAGCACCGGCCCTTCACGGTGGTCGGCGTGTTGGAGCCCACCGGCACGCCCAACGACCAGGCGGTGTTCGTCAACATCGAGGGTTTCTATCGCATCGGCGGGCACACCGCCGCCACGGCCGCAGAGGAGCTTGCGGCGGAGCATGATGACGAAGACGAGCACGGGCATGAGCACGAGCACGCCGTACCCGACGAAGCGAAAAAAGTGACCGCCGTGCTGGTCTCGACCGACGAGGACCGCTCGCCGGGCATCACCCGCCTCATGGCCCGCGATATCAACCAGGAGAAGATCGCCCAGGCCGCCATCCCCGCCGACGAGATCGCCCGGCTGTTCGAGAAGATCATCGGCAACATCGAGCTGGTGCTGCTGTTGTTCGGGATCATGATCGTGCTGGTGGCGGGCATCGGCATCATGGTGAGCATCTACAATTCGATGAGCGACCGGCGGCACGAGATCGCCATCATGCGGAGCCTGGGGGCCAGCCGCGCGACCGTGATGCAGGTGATCCTGCTGGAGTCGATCCTGCTGTCCTTGGGCGGGGGGTTGTTGGGGCTCGCCCTGGGCCACGGCGTGGTCGCCGCGCTGGGACCCACCATCGCCGAGCAGACCGGCTTCAGCATGGGCCTGTTGCAGTTCCGCGGCACGGAGCTGATCCTGATCCCGGGCCTGGTGCTGCTGGCCTCCGCGGTGGGCTACCTGCCCGCCCTGGCCGCCTACCGCACCGACGTGGCCAAGTCGCTGACGGCCAACCCATGACCAAATCCAAGCTCCAAATCCCAAGACCCAAAACCCAAACAAATCCGAAGGACCAAAGCCCGAATGACAAAAACACGGGGGGCAGGAAAGAGCCGGCTTCGGTACGCCGGCTTGGCAGTGGGTTGGGGTCCTTCGTGCTTTGAATTTGGGATTTGTTTGGGATTTGTTATTTTGGATTTGGTGCTTCGAGCCTAAACCATGCCTCGAACGGCCGACTACCCGCCGATGCCTGCCGCGGGCGCCCCGGCCGGGCGCTATCGCGCGGTCCACTGGGCGGCCGCCACGAGCCTGGCCCTGGGCGCACTGTCGGCCCTGGTGTGGGTCGGCTGGCTCTTCCTGCTGCTGCCGCTGGCGGCCGTGCTGTTGGGCTGGCGGGCGCTGGGGCGGATCGCCCGCACGCGCGAGGAATTCACCGGCGCCGGCCTGGCCTGGAGCGGCATCATCCTGGCCGTGGTCTTCAGCATCTCGGGCACGATACGGCTGTTGGTGGTGCGGGCCGGCGAAGTTCCGCTCGGCTACCAGCGCATCGAATACCTCGAGTTGCAGCCCGACCCCAGGGACCCGCAGCAGAAGATCCCCGAAAGCGTCCTGAAGCTCGAGGACACCAAGATCTTCATCAAGGGCTTTATGATCCCCGGGCGGCAGCAGGTCCGCCTCAAGAAGTTCTTGATCTGCCCGACCAACGGCGAGTGTACCTTCCATCCGCCCAATCCGCGGCGGACGGAAATCCTCAAAGTGCAGCTCACCGGCGACCTGACGGCGGACTACACCCGGGAACCGCTTTCGCTGGGAGGCCGCTTCCACGTCGATCCGAACGAGCGGCTGCCCTACGCGATGGACGCGGATTTCCTGCGGTAGGGCTTGGCCTGAGGTCCCCTCTCCCTCCGGGAGAGGGTAGGGTGAGGGGGCGCTCGACTCGAGGGGCCAACGCCCTCAACCCCGGGTCGGGCACCACGCAAAGCGTGGTCATGGGTGCCTCTCCCAGAGGGAGGGGGGAGCCCGATTCGCCTTACGGAAACGCGTAGTTCTTGTTCTTCGAATCGAAGTCGGCGTCGGTCAATCCCGGATTGAGCCGCAGGTCAAGATAGGTGAATTCCTCCTGCAAGACGGGGGCGGCGCCGTCGGCTCGCGGCCACTCGTAGCACTCGTAGCGGATCGGGATCTGCAGCTCATCGTCGATGAAGACCCGAATCAGGTACGCCTGGAGCTGGGCCGCGGCAAGTGGGAAGGCGACGCGGACGCACGTGGCTTTCCGTCCGTTGACGCTGCCGGGCAGGGCCTCAACCGTACAGCCGCGCTGCCCGACGTTCTTCCTGGCGAAGGCTTCGATCTGCCGGATCAGGTGCAGGATGCCGGTCTCGGTGATCGGGTGGCGGTGGCCGTCCAGGGCAATGGTGCCGGTGGGATCCAGCGAGACCGTCCCCGAGAGTTTGCCGAGCCAGCCGATGGTGTGCCCGACAAGCTTGCCGTCGTTGCGTCCTTCGACGTAGATCCCCTCCTTGCCCGCCTCCTTGGGCGGGCTGAGCACGTAGGCATAGACGCTGAACGGCTGATGGCGGACCTTGATGAAGACGTATTCCGGCTCCTGCGCGCCGGGGATGTCGCGTTTGGCGAGCACGGCCGTGTAATCGTGGATTTCCTTTTCCACCTTGGCGGCGGCCTGCCCGGTCCACGCGACGATCGGGGCCAACGGCTGCGGCGCGTCCCGAATTACGGCCGGCAGAGATTGCACTGTCACCTTGCTCGGCGGCGCAGACGATTCCGCGGCGGCGGCGGGGACGGCCAGTGCAGCCGCGGCCAGGGTCCAAACTATGGTTAGAACGACAGGCAGTTTTCCAAACGACATGCGTCACCTCGAAATGTGCTCTGGGGAATTGTAGCCGGGCGGTGGGCGGCCGTCACGTCACCCCCCGGAAACTTCTTGTCGGCCGGCGGAGTCAAAACCCCTGTGCGGCGCGGGTCTCCGGGCCCGCCGACGGCCGCCGCCAAGCCGGCAGTTACAAACTCGTTACCCAAGGCCCCGCCGCCCCAGGCATATAATGGGGCCGGCGGGGAGATTCTTCGGTTCCCAACCGGTGAAGGAGGAGAGGTCATGAACGCGTATTGCAGGAATCGTGTGGGCAGGGGGTGGCGGGGTATCGCCGCAAGTGTCCTGGCCTTTGCCGCCGGATGCCTCTGGCAGGGGGGTGAAATCGCCTGGGGGCAGCGGCCCTCCACCGACCGGCACGTCCGCGAGCTGGCCCGCTATCTTGACGGCGTGAAGATCGCCGCCCCGATCGTCTGCCGGCAGTTGGCGGTCTATCCGATCCTGGTGGACAACGTGCCGCTCTTGGGCGGCCGCTGGCTGACGCTCGACGAGGCCGTCGCGCGCGGCGTGCTGACGGTCAGCGAGAAGGGAGGCGGGAGCGTGCCGCTGGTCTGGGTCGAAAACCGCAGCCGCGACGAATACATCTTCCTCATGACCGGCGAGGTCATCGCCGGCGGCATGCAGACCCGCACGATCCGCAACGACATCGTGCTGGCGCCCGGCCAGAAGACCGACCTGGAGGTGTTCTGCGTCGAGGCCCATCGCTGGTCGGGCGCGACGGCCTTTTCCGGCGGCAAGATCATGCTGCCGCAGTCGATCCAAGGCGAACTCCGCAACGGCGCCAGCCAGACCAAAGTCTGGTCCGAGGTCGCGCGGAACAATTCCTCGCTCGGGGCGGAGAACGCCACGGGCAGCCTCGAACTGGCCTTGAACGCCGCCCCCGTCCGCGACAAGCTCGACGAGGTCCGCCGGAAAATCGCGCCCGAAATCCCGCGCGGCACCACCGGTTTTGTCTTCGTGGACCGCTCCCGGGCGGTGGGCCTGGAGCTGTTCGGCTCGGAGAGCCTCGCCCGGCAGTTGCTGCCCAAGCTGCTGGACTCCTATGCCGTGGACTACGTGCTGCTGAAGCGCCCCGAAACCGCGGCTGCCGCCGGAACCGACAACCGCGAAGCCATCGACTTCTTCGAGCGCGTGTGCCGGGCGGGCAGCCAACGGTCGCGCACTCCGGGGTCCGGTGCAGGAATGCGGACCCGGGAAGGTGGCCTGCTGGGCGACGGCGTCAGCCTGGACGGCGTGGTGGCCCACTACGGCGTGCAGGTCGGCCGGCGGGTGCTGCCTCCGCCCGAACTGCCGCCGCAGCCACCCATCATTTACCCGCGGCCCCGGCGGTAGGCGGGGGTCGCCAGCCTTCCGGCCAACCTGGCTGGCAAGGGGGGCCGGCCGGGCCGGTTGCCTATTTGCGGCCGCCACGATCTCTGGCGGCTCATCTACCATTCCTCCACTAAAGTCGCAACAATTAGTAGATTGACCCTGAGCGGAGTCGCGATCTACTAATTGTTGACGTATTAGTAGATACGTAGTATTGTTGTTAAGTAATGATATAACAGGATTTATGTCGTGAGAATGCCGCAATCTCCACCCGAGTTCAATAAGCTCCTGGAGGAGCTACAGCAGCGACACGACTTCGATCTTCTTGAAACGGCTTTCGAGCCAGACCTTGGGCCCTTGGTGAACTGTCGATACTTGCACTGGGATGAGCTGCGGCATCTTAGCCCCCCCGACGGGTTATCTCTTAAGCGATGGTGGTGCGCCCTCAAGTTCAATCGCCTGCGCCAGCTCCGGGCAGTGCCGTTGCAAGATGTGAATGGGCGGCCTTTCCAATACCTTGTCGCCGACCCTATCCCAGCCCGCCTCCACGAACTCGATCGGGGCGCGGGGGGGTTCATCGAGATGCCGGAGCAGATCACCAATCCGGACACCAAGGATCGCTACTATGTCGGCTCATTGATCGAGGAGGCCATAACTTCCAGTCAACTTGAGGGAGCGGCCACGACACGGAAAGTTGCCAAGGAAATGATCCGCGCGGGACGACAACCGCGCGACCGCAGCGAGCGGATGATTCTCAACAACTTCCTCACGATGAAGCGTATGGGAGACCTGAAACACCAACCACTTACCGCAGAGCTGGTCTTCCAGATACACCGCCAAGTTACGGACGGCACGCTGGACGATCCCTCGGCGGCAGGACGGTTCCGAAGGGATGACGAGAAGATTGTAGTCGGGGACATGTACGGAGAAGTCTACCACGAGCCGCCGCCGGCATCGCAATTGGAAGAACGACTGGCGGCGATGTGCGAGTTCGCCAACGGCGCGCCGGCCAAGAGTTTCATCCACCCTGTGATCCGGTCCATTATTCTACATTTCTGGCTGGCCTATGATCATCCATTTGTCGACGGCAACGGCCGCACGGCGCGGGCACTGTTCTACTGGTCGATGCTTCATCACAACTATTGGCTTTGCGAATACATCTCGATATCGCATATCATCCGCAAGGCGCCGATGAGGTACCAGCGTGCATTCCTGTACACCGAGACGGACGATAATGACTTGACGTACTTCATCCTGTACCACCTTGAGGTCTTAGGACGCGCTGTCGGCGAGCTCCATGCGTATATCCGGCGGAAGACCGAGCAACTACGAAAAATGGAGAGCGAATTGCGAGGGCTTGTCGCACTGAATCACCGGCAGCGCGCGCTGATTAGCCATGCCCTGCGTCACCCAAACCAACTTTATAGCTTCGAGTCCCATCGGGTCAGCCACAATGTCGTCTATGAGACGGCGCGGAGGGACCTCATGGACCTAGCCAAGCGCGGGCTGCTTGTTGCGACGAAGTCCGGCAAAGCGTGGCGTTTCTCCCCCGCGGCTGATCTCGAACAGAAGCTGGTTCACATCTCATGAGTGTCTGTTGTGGTATAATGCGCGGTGCCGCCCGACGCCCCTCGGCCCTGCGGCAGTTCCGCAATTCAGCACCCAGGAAAGGAGAACCCATGAAACTTTGTTTCCTCCCGCTCTGCCTGGCGGCCGCGATGCTTGCCCCCGCACCCGCAGCAGAGGACTTCAGCGGCACCAAGGAGTTGCGGCTGATCCACGGCGATCTGGGCAGCCCGCAGGCCAAGATCGTGGTCGTCAAAGACAAGGCCAAGATCGAGAAACTGCTCGCCACGATCAAGCTGGTGCCGAAGATCCCCTGCGCCTGCGACCACATCCAGCACGCCGTGTTCGTCAAGGACAAGGGCCAGATCACCGTGTCGCTCTGCGACCACTGTTTCGACGTCGGCCAGAACACCTACGTGATGCCGCCGGCGTTCTACAAGCTCTACACGGCTTACTGGGATGAAGGATCGGCTGCCGGATCCTCCAAACAGTAGTCAGGAAGGCGGTGCGGGGATGGTCGCCCCGGCAGCGGGCCCAAGGTTGCCCGGGGGAGGGTTCACGGGGAGCACCCTGGTCGTCTTCTCGCCCGTCGCCGCTTGCGGATGTTCCCGGCTGACGGCCTCCGCACGGACCTGGATCTCGCCCGGCTGAGCGGTCAGGACCTGGACGCGGTAGGTCAGGCTCGCTCCCGGGGCGATCTCCGGGACGGCCCTGAACCGCACCGTTTGGCCTTCCAGCTCGTACTTGGTGGCCGCGTTGGGGCCGCTGGTCTGCAGGCGATTGACGGCGACTCCCGGCGGCGCGACAACCGTGAGCACGACCTGGCTTTCCGCTGCCGCGCCGTTGTTGGCCACGCGGACGAGGTAGGTCACCAGCTTGCCCGCCACCACGGGGTTTTGCAGCTCGCCGACGCTGACAGTCAGGCCGCCGGGACCCGTGGGTGGGCCAACGCCGCCGGTTGCCTCGCGGATCTCCAGATACGCTTCGTCCTCCGCGTGGGCCCCGTCGAGCGTGCTGACCAGAACGCGGTTGCAGGCCCGCGCAGCCGCCCGCTCGCAACGGCTCTGGACGCGGAATTGCTCCTTGCCGCCGGGGGCCAGCTCACGCAGGGTCCAGACCAGGTTCTTGCCTTCGACGCGGTGGCCTTCGGTTGCCAGCTCGGGCCTGAGGTTGGAGTCGGACTGGTCGGTGACTTGGATGTTGCTGAGCGTTTTCGGGCCGATATTGGTCACTTCCAGCGTGAACTCGATGCGTTGCCCGACGGCGGCCTGCGCCGGCCCGCTCGTCCGCACGGCCAAGGGGGCGGGGATGCCGGAAGGCGGCGCCGACGGCGCGGTGGACGTGGCCGGCGGCGGGACGGCCAACCCGCCCCCCGCTGTCTCCACGGCCGTGACGCAGCCCTGGGCCACCGCCCGCACCCCCTCCGGCCCGCTGACCTCGACCGTGTGGCTTAGTTGTCCCGCCTGGATGACCGTGAAGGTCACCGTGGTTCGCTTGGTTTGCCCCGGGGCGAGGTCGCCCAGCAGGCGGTTTCTGATCGGGCTGGGGGCGGGTAGCCGGGTGTCCGGATTGATGAACCGCAAGCCCTCGGGAAAACTGTCCGTCAGCAGCAGGCCCGTAACCGGCACCTGGCTGCAGTTGGTGACTTGCACCTCGAACGTGACCCGGCCGCCGACGGCCACCTCGCGAGGGCCGCTCACGCGGACATCCAGCGTCGCTGCCAGGACGGTCGTGGTGGCGGCGTGGTTGGCGTGGATGCCACCGGCGGCCGTGACCTCGACGCGGTTGGCGAGGCTGCCCGCTTGCGCCGCCCGAAAGTTTGCTTGCAGGACCTGCCGCTGGCGCGGGCCCAGATCGCCCAGCCGCCACTCCAGCCGGCGGCCGTCCGCCGCCGGCGCCGGCGTGCCGCCGAGGAAATCGAGGCCCTCGGGAATCTGGTCCAGCACGGTCACGTCGCGCGCCGGGAGGTCGCCGGGATTGGTGACCTCGATGCGATAGGCCACCGTCGAGCCTACTGTGGCGGTGGCCGGCCCGGTCTTGCACACGCTCAGGGCGGCCGCGCTCCAGGTCTTCTGCGTGCAGCCGGTTTGCACCAGCAGGCGGCCCTCGCCCGAGCCGGGGGCCGCGCCCGGCGCACCCGCCGGGTCGGCCGGCCGAAAGACCTGAATGCGGATCGGGTTGCTGCCTTCGGCGGGCTGGGCCTGAAAGATTTCGGCGCTCGCCTGCCCGGCCGCATTCGTCAGCACCTCGACCGACGGGGCGCCGTTGGGGCTGAAACCGGCGGGCGGCCCCCCCATGATCTCGTAGCGCACGATCCAACCCGCGTGCGGACAGCGGTTGCTCTGCCGCGACACGCTGGTCGTGAACACGTGCCGCGTGCCGGCCGGATTGTTCGCCGGCGCCGGAAAGCCGCACTGGACGTCGATCCAATGGATGACGGCCGACTGCATGGCGGCGTTGGCGCAGACCACGTCCGGGGCGTGGACCGTCACGTGGCTGGTGCCCTCCACCGGCGAGCTGACCGTGATCCAGCCCTGCCCCGGGGCCACCACGATGTCGTCGGCCGGATTCCCGGTGCCCCGGCTGAGCCGCTCGCAGCGCCGCGACGTGCTGCCCAGCGCGTAGGTATTGGTGATCTTCCGCGGCCGCGTGAAATCGCCCACCAGGAAGTCGGTCAGCCCGCCCTGCTGGATCGCCACGAACTGCCCGGCACTGCCTGGGGCAATCGACCACTCCAGCCGGCGATTGGTCCGCAGATAGCCGTCGCAGCCCTCGACGCCGGCCATCAGTACGACCTGGCTGCCGATCGGCGCGACCATGCGGTGCGGTGTCAACAGCACCGCCACGTCGTCTTCCAGCGCGAAGCGCGTCGGACCGCGGCTGGGGGCGGCAACCAGCGGGGCCGGCGCAGCCCCAGGCCCCGGCCCCCACCCCGGCAGCGGGCCGGCCGCCGTGGCCGGCGGCAGAGCGGGTGCTGGCGCCACCACCGCAGGCGCCTGGGCCAAAAGCTGCCCCCCCGCTGGACCAATCAGGCCGGCCCCGCCTGCCAGCAACAGCACGAAGCACAAGGCGAAGGGCGGGCGACAGCCGGCGGCTAACAGCCGCCGGAAAGAAAGGGCCGAAAACCCTGGGCCTTGGGTCTTTGGCCTTGAGCTAAGACCTATTTCGTTACGCTGGCCGCCCATCCTTGACCGCCACATGGCCCAATCCTCGGCCGTGGATACCTATGTCGGGGGACGCGCACGCTATCCACCATAGAAAAGGTAGCACCTATTTTGGCAATTTGGGGAGTTTTGTCAACGTCGAATGTTGCCGATTCGCAACATGCCGCTACGACCGATCCAAGCGTTCCAATCGTACCCGCCGCACGCGGGGTGTCGGTGCCAGGCCGGCAGAGGACGTCCGCCCGCCGGCGGGTTAGGACCCGCCAAGGAATAACTTGCGGATTCAGCCACGGATGAAACACCGATCGAACACGGATCGAAGGCATGGGATCGAAGCTGGGCTTGCACCGCAAGGGGCCTTCCGAGCCTGCTGAACCGCCCGTGTGTGTTCCGTGTTTCATCCGTGGCTGAGCTGCTCAGGGTCTCTCGAAATTGCGATCACATGAACTCAATGAAGGGCGACGGAGCCCCCGCTGGCTTTTGCCTTCTTGAGCAAGAACACGATGGGAACGCAAACAAGGCACAAGAGCCCCAACTGGCGAAACGTATCGACGTAGGCGCCGAGGTTGGCCTGCCGCTGCACCGTGCCGTAAAGCAGCCCGTAGGCTTGCTGCTGCGCGGTGACCGGATCGCTATACTGACTGAGCATCCCCGTCGCCGATTGGAGGTATTGTTGAAACTCCGGCCGGTAGGGGCTGAGGTGGCCTACCAATAATGCTGAATGGGTTTGTGTGCCACGTACCACTAGGGCGGTCGTCAAGGAGATTCCCATGCTTCCACCGATGCTTCGCGCAAGGTTGTTCACACCCGAGGCGTTGCCCATTTGCGCGTTCGGCACGTCGGCCAAACTTGCCGTCATCAGCGGCACCATCAGGAACCCCATTCCCAGCCCTGTAAAGATGTTCGGCCAATTCAGGTTGCCTGGGCAAACATCCGTGGTGATGTTGCCCAACTGCCAACAAGAGTAGACGAGGAATAGCCAACCGACGTTTATTAGTATGCGTGCATCGACTTTTTCGGATAGCTTTCCAACGGCCACCATTGCGACGATCGCCCCAACGCCGCGCAGACTCATGGCCATTCCGCTGTTGAGGGCTGGATAGCCCATCAGCCCTTGCAGAAACATTGGCAAGAGCGACGTGGTGCTGTAGATCATAACGCCCGCAATGACCATCAGGGATGTGCCAATGGCGAAACTGCGATTGCGGAAGACGCGAAGATCGACCAAGGGATGCCGCACCCGCGTTTCCCAGAAGATAAAGAACGCCATCGAGACGAAGGATATGCCGGACCCCCAACAAATCCACGCCGCATTGAACCAATCGTCTTGCTGGCCGCGATCCAGAATGATTTGGAGCGAGGCCAGCCACACGGCCAACGCTCCGAAACCGATGTAGTCGATTCTGCCGCCAAGTTTCTCTTTCGCGTCGCGGAGGTAGGGCGGGTCTTCCACGAAGGCTTGCAGCATCAGGACCGCCAGGATGCCGAATGGAACATTTATGTAGAAAATCCATCGCCAGGAATAATTGTCAGTGAGCCAGCCGCCCAACACGGGACCGAAAATCGGAGCGACCACTACGCCCATGCCGTAGACGGCCATCGCCATGCCGCGTTTGACCGGCGGAAAACTCTCCATGAGAATGGCTTGCGAGATGGGCAGCAGCGCGCCGCCGGCTGCACCTTGGAGAACGCGGGCGAGGATCAGCAAGCCCATGCTGTTGGCCATGCCGCAGACAGCCGAGGACAAGCTGAAGAGAATGGTACAGGTCATCAGAAAGCGCTTGCGGCCAAAGAAACTGCTCAGCCATCCGGTCATCGGCAATACGATGGCGTTGGCCACCAGGTAACTGGTCAACACCCAAGTGGCTTCGTCCAGACTCGACGACATGCTGCCCGCCATGTTCGGCAATGCGACGTTGGCGATCGAGGTGTCGAGAACTTCCAGAATCGTCGCCAGCATGACCGCCACGGCGATCCACCACGGATTGACGCTGGGCGTCCAGGCTGTTGTTTCGACGGTCGGAGACGCAGTTTGCGACATGAACGGTGTGCTCGAAGGCATTGTCAGGTTGTCCGGCGTCTTGTGGTACGGCCGATAGGCGCACAACGCGATCCCGTGGCCAGCGGATTGGCAAGTCAGCTTTCAGCGAGGTGTAGGAACCCTTATGCCCGCGACACTTGGCCGGCCGGGTCCATTGATCTTGACCGTGGGGACTACCGACATCCCCGGTCCCAAACCGTACTGCTCGATCTGCTGGAGATCATCGAAGACGACCTTCACGGGAACACGCTGCACAACCTTCACGTAGTTGCCCGTGGCGTTTTCCGGCGGCAGAAGGCTGAATCGCGCGCCGCTACCGCGTTGGACGCTATCAACGTGGGCCGTGAATGTGACGCCGGGGTGTGCATCGACAGCGACCGTGACGGGTTGTCCCGACTGCATCCTGGCAAGTTGCGTCTCCTTGAAGTTGGCGACCACCCACAACTCGGGATCGACGAGGGCCAGCAGCGGTTGACCGACCTGCACGAAGGCACCCTGCTCAAGACTCTTACGGGCGATGTGCCCGGAGATTGGGGCATAGATTTTCGTGTAGGAAAGGTTCAGTCTTGCCTGGTTCACCTCCGCTTGGGCGCGGGCGGCGTCGGCCTCGGCCGCATCGGTCTGCGACCGGCCCTGCGCCACCTGTTTGGGCGCGGACTTGGTAGCCGCGAGCTGGGCCTCAGCCCGCCCCAGGGCGGCCAATTGCCCCGCGACGCCGGACTCGGCCTGACGAACACCACTTTCCGCTGCCGCCACGGCGGCCTCGGCGTTTCTGACGGCAGCCTCCTGGGCCGCGATCCGTTGCCGCACCGCCGAAACATCGGCACTGGCGACTCCCTCTGCGGCAACTGCTTCGTCCAAGGTGTCTTGTGAAGCGGCGCGCTCCGGGACGAGCGCCTGAATACGCTTCAAGTAGGCGCTGGCCCGCTTTTGCCTTGCCTCAGCCGCCAGGAGGTCGGCTTGGGCCTGCTTCAATCCCGCCTGGACTGCGGCCACCTGCGCCTGCGCCTGCGCTTGCTGACTCTTCGCCGTGGCCACTGCGGCACGAGCGGTTTCCACAGCGGCTTTCGCGCCTTCCACGGCAGCCGAGGCTTCGCCCACTCCGGCGGAGGAAGTAATCTCTATGACATCGCCCTCGAGGGCGCGCGACTTATGGCCCGCCCGAGCCGCTGACAATGCCGCCTCCGCCGCCACCAAGCGAGCCTCGTAATCGCGGGGGTCTAGCTCGGCGAGCAGGTCACCCTGGTTGACCCACTGATTGTCGGCCACATAGACCTTGGCCACATGCCCGGCCGCCCGCGCACTGACCGGGACAACGTGTCCGTCAATAAAGGCGTCGTCCGTGCCCTCAAACGAGAGCGAGTAAAGGTAGTAGGCGACGCCGACGCCAATCCCCACCACGGCGGCGACGCCGAGCAAAGCCCAAACCCAGGGACGGCGACCGGCCTTGGCGGGGTGATCCGGCTCCGAATCGGAAGGCTGGTCTTCTTGGGCGCGACCGGCTTTCCTCCGCTGGACGACGTGCCCATTGGGGATTGCCACGGAAGCCCCGTCGCCGTTCCCCCTCGTCTTGAGGGCAATTCCTGGCTCCAGGGCTGTCCCCTCGTCGTCCTTGCTTGTCAGAACAACTCCCGTGCCATCTGTCTTCGTGTCATTCATGTCTTGGTCTCGCATGTTTGAGAACGCGTCGGAAAAAGCGTCTTGCCGCCATGTTCGTTGCGGTTCCGTTGTCAAAAGTCGCACCACACGCCGCCGCCGAGCAACTGCTCGCTGTTGCCGAAGAACTCGGTCTCGTCGCTCATGCCGTTGAAGTAATAGAGGCCGGTGCGGAACAAGTGACCGGTCTGGCCGCGCCATTGCCACCCCGCTTCGGCGGTGAGATTGCCGCCGAAATGGTTTTCTTGCCGCAGATGCCCGTTGACGGCCAGGAACGGCGCGCCTTGGCAGCCCGTCGGCGAGGCCGGACTGTACTCGACGCCGAACTGGAACTCCCACGGTTCGGCGCCGCCCCAGGTGGAAAAGGCCCAGCCGGCTTCGGCGTACAATCGCCAGTCGGGGCTCGACCGATAAGCGCCGCCGACCACCAAGCCGGTACGGGAGTAATGAATGCGGTCCACGTCGGGATGCTCGTACAGGAATTGGTCGCCGTAATGCGAGCTGAGATGATACCCGCCGAATTTCCATTCCCAAGGGCCCTGCCGCATAGTCAACGGCACGCCGAAGCGGTAATCGGTCGCGACCAGGTCGCGGTTGTCGTCCAGCGTAAGACGCGGAAAGGCGGCGCCTTCGATATCTACCTGCCAGCCCTGCGGGTTGACTGCGTCGGGGCTGCCGTAGCGGATCAAGCCCAGATGTCCCCCTAAGGCGATGTCCCAAAGCGGGCCGAGGGTCTTATCATGCACGAATTCGCTGGCGAAGCGTGATTCCCGGTCGCCCGCCAAATAGGCCCTATAAAGTAATCCGTCGGGCAGCAGTTGCCACGTCCACGGTTCCCCGTAAGCAGCGGCATAGGAATCCGGCGCGGGGGCCGTCGGCTGGGGGGCCAGCAGCACAGCGGGGAGCTGAAGCGGCACGGGCACAACCTCCGCGCCCGACGGCGCCGCACCGCTCAAAGGCGTCCCCGGCACCGCCTCGGGTTGTGCCTGTGCGCAGGCGGACCACGGCCCGATTGCGGCTGCCGCCAACAAACCGGAGAGGCAGAACGTGCTTTGCGCAAATAACGAATTGCCCATCGCAATGCTCCCTTATTCGCGCCTCTAATGGCATAAGGGCTCTCGGGGCTGCCGTGCGGCTTCGGCCCCTTTCAGGGGTTGCCTACTTGGTGGGGCTGCCAGGGGAAGCTCAACCGAAATACAAGTTCCCTCACCCGGATGGCTGCGGATTGTCACGATGCCTCCCAACAGCTTGACTCGTCGGCGAATCCCCTCCAGTCCATAGTGCCCGGGATGTGCATCGTTCGTGTCAAACCCGGTTCCCCAGTCCTGCACCTGAATGCAGAGCGAATCATTGTCCTGGGTCAGGCCCACCGACACCTCCTTGCTCTTGCTGTGACGACATGCGTTGGCAAGTGCTTCCTGCACAATCCGGAACGCCGCCGTTTCAATCTCTGGCGGAATCCGATCCGCCTGAATGTCATGGTTCAGTTCGATGTCGAGGCCGCCGGACGCCTTGCTTCCCTTTATCAGGCATTCAATCGCCGTCGCCAAAGTGCCCTCCGCAAGATGGATGGGGCGAAGGCCACGCACCAACCGTTGCAACTCCTCGATTGCTTGGCTTACCAATTCCAGCCCTATGTCGAAATTGCTCCAATCACCTAGCCACGTCTGCCTGTTGTCGTGGCGAAAGGTGTCGAGTCTCATCTGGGCCGCCACCATGTATTGGCACGCCCCGTCGTGAATGTCGTGAGCGATAAGTCCCTGCCGTTCCTCCTGGTGCTGCTCTGCTCCGGGGGATAAGTCCGACATGGGTACTCCTGCCGATCTGAACGGTTGTCTGCTCGGCCCGTCCTACCACCTTTTCACCAACTCCGCGACTTGTTGTCGGGCACACTTCAACCCAGCCTCGCGTGCTTCGTCGCCCATGTTCAATCCTTGGGCGTGGATGAAGTCAATGTTTGCGATACCAATGAAGCCGAAGATCGTACAAAGCCACGGCTCCTGGTAGTCGAACATCTCCACGGGGCTGCCCGGCGCATAGTTGCCGCCGCGGGCACTGAGTATTACCATCTTCTTGCCGACAGCAAGCCCCTTCCAGTCCGCGGAGAACGTCCGGCCCACGCGAACAATCTGATCGACATAAGCCTTGAATGTTGACGGCACGCAGAAATTGTGCATCGGCACGCCGAACACGTAGCGGTCGGCTGCCAGGAACTCGTCAATCAACACGTCGGACAGACGGATGGCGGCTTCGGCGTCGGGCGGGCGGGTGGCGAGCGGAGTGAACGCCCCGACCACCCACGCCTCTGTCACGTGCGGAACCGGATCACGCCCCAGGTCGCGGTAGACTACAGAGTCGGTCGGGTGCAGTCGCCTCCAACCGTCAATGAACTCCCGCGTCAGTTGCCGTGAAATCGACCGCTCGCCGCGCGGGCTTGCGTCCAGATGAAGGATACGGGCCACGTCCAACTCCTTCTCACCTTGGCCTGTGCCCGAGAGTTCGGCCGCCTGACTCACTTTTCTGCAAAAGTGGAATCTCAACGACGACACACGTACCCGTCCCAGGCCGGCTATCAATGTCAACGGTCCCGCCCAACAGTCTCACCAGTTGTGCAACTCCCTCTAGCCCTCGTTGCAGTCCTTGTCTGTTCGGCTCAACCTTCACAGGATCAAATCCGATGCCCCAGTCTTGAACCTGAATGCAGACGCGCTCGTTGTCCTGCGAGAGCCCCAGCAACACGTTCTTGCTCTTGCTGTGGCGACAGGCGTTGAGCAGCAGCTCCTCTACGATCAAGAATGCTACCGCCTGCAACTCCGGCCGGAGTCCAGCGACGGCCAAGTCGTCACAGAACTCGATCTCAGGACCGCCACGTGCTTGGTTGTCGGCAATCAGACGATTGACTCCGGCCTTGAGCCGGGCCGTGTTGGGCCTGGCCTGCTGAAGGCCCAACGGACAAACTGCATGATGGGTGTCGCGGTTTGTATGGTCTTCCTCGCACTGTTCCTCGCCGGACAGTCGGTTCAGCATGGGGATTGCCCTCCTGACAAGTAGACGAACAAACGCTCGACGGTCTCGCACATTACGGTCGCAATTAGCCTTGCCTCGTCTCTCCCGACCCAGGTGGCAGCCCGACGGTTTCACAGGAACCCGCGGCGCGACGGTCTCGCTTCTTGGCCAACCAAATCTCCTCGCGGTCAACCCGAACTTTTCGCGGTGCCTCGATTGCCAGAAAGGCCCGGTTCCCGGATACCCCGGCAACGCGAACGATTACCTCTTTCCCGATGACGAGCTCCTCGCCGACATTGCGCGAAAGGACCAGCATGGCACATCTTCTGGTTGACTGTTATGGATTCGATGAGCTCGGGCTTGCCTCCCCCGATCCAGGACCTTTCTCAGCACGAATGGAAAACCCATTGAGAACTGCGCCAATCAGCGTCTCGGCAAACCTGTTGACACTCTCGCTCGGCGCGCCGCCGGCCTGCAAATCGAATAACTCCGATAAACACCCGAGAAACATGCGGCCCGCATGCGTGGGGTCGTGGGGGCGGAACGAACCCTCCCTGATTCCCTGCTCGAAAATCGACGCAAGAAGCCGCAGGGAGCGAGGACGAGCAGTCTTCCTGACCTTGTCTTCTTGACCCGTCTCCACCAGCAACCGGATGATACCCTTGTGCTTTGCACTGTGTTCCAAGGCCGTGCGGAGAATCTGGTCCAACTTCTGCGGAGCCGGCAGGTCCCCATCGACGATCCTCTCGATCGCCTCGAAGAACGGTTCCACCAGTCGCGCGTGAATGAATCGCAACAACTCGTCCTTGTTTTGAAAATAGTTGTACAGGCTCCCTGTTGCCAACCCCGCCGTCGTCGCTACTCGGTCCATCGTGATGCCCTTGACTCCGTGCTCTTCGAGCACAGAGCCGGCGGCCTCGAAAATCGTGTCCTTCATCATCGCCGTGACGAACTCTCTTCGCGCTTTGCTCAGCCGCATTTGCGAATCTCCCGTGAAGTGTTATTGAAGTATACTGAACTGCAATTCATAATGCAAGATCAGAAATTCATTATCGGCTAATTCCTCGTGGATTTTCGGTCGAATCAAATTTAACGGATGCACGGATTGCGCCGCAAATAACGCCTGATAACACCTCTTGCGAGGGATGTCATGGACGACGTTCTCAGAATCCCTACTGTAACCGACCGCCGTTTCCACCTACATGGGGGCTTCGGGCGATGCCGGCTCCTCTTGGCCGCCAGTCTCGTGCTCGTAGCTACTCCACTACTGGTGGGGTGTGGTTTGGGACAGTGGTGTCGTAATGGGTTCAAGGTTGGTCCAAACTACTCGACTCCCCCCGCCCCGGCGGCGGAGCATTGGATCGACGCGGACAACCCCCGCCTCAAGTGCCTGGAGAACGACAACGCCCAATGGTGGACAGCCTTCAACGATCCGACCCTGGATTGCCTGATTGCGTCGGCCGCCGATGAGAACCTGACGCTCAAAACGGCCTGTTACCGTATCCTGGAAGCCCGCGCCGAGCGGGGCGTCGCCGCCGGCAATCTCTTCCCCCAGCAGCAAACGGCCGGCGGCGGCTATTCCCGCAACGCGCTGGGGGATAGCTATCCGCTGAACTTGTTTCCCATTGGACATTTCTACGACACCACGACCTTCACCTTCAACGCGGCATGGGAACTGGATTTCTGGGGACGCCTGCGGCGGGCCGTCGAGGCGGCCGACGCCAACCTCGACGCGCAGTGCGCCAACTACAACAATGTCTTGGTGCTCCTGCAAGCCGAAGTGGCCGCAAACTACATCCAAATGCGGGCCTACGAAGAACGCCTGCGGCTGGCGCAGCAGAACGTCGATCTTCAGAAGGAGACGCTGAGAATCATCAGCCTGCGCGAGCAAAACGGCCTGGTCACGGAGTTGGATGTCCAGCAAGCGACCTGCAATCTCGGCCAGACGGAATCCCTGATTCCGCGCTTGGAGGCGGGGCTTCGCACGACGCAGAATCGCTTGTGCATCCTCATGGCGAAGCCGCCGCAGGAGTTGGACCAGATCGCCAATCGCTCCGGCTCGATTCCGGTTCCCCCGCAGGAAATCGTCGTGGGCATTCCCGCCGAATTGCTGCGCCGCCGGCCGGATGTGCAACAAGCCGAGCGCGCGGCCGCGGCCCAGTCCGCGCAAATCGGCATCGCGGAAGCCGAGTTCTACCCCCATATCGCCATTACGGGAACGATCGGCGTGCAGGCGCAACAAGTCAGCAACCTGTTCGCCTCCCAGGGCATGCTCGGTCAAATCGGCCCGGGGTTCAGTTGGAATCTGCTGAACTACGGGCGGATTCGCAACAACGTGCAGGCGCAAGACGCGCGATTCCGGCAGGCCGTGCTGACCTACCGCGATACGGTGCTCCGCGCCAACGAGGAGGTCGAGAACGCCATCGACGCCTTCCTGCGCGAGCAGGATCGGGCCGCCTCGCTGGCGGGCAGTACCAAGGCCGCCGCACGCTCGGTTGAGCTTGCATCACGGCAATATGAAAAGGGCCTGATCGCCTATCAGCCGCTGTTGGACTCCGAGCGCGTGCTCGTGCAGCAGCAGGACACGCTGGCCGAAAGCCGCGGATTGATCGGCATCGACCTGGTCGCCGTTTACAAGGCGCTTGGCGGCGGATGGCAAGCGCGCTTGGCCGGCCAACGGCGCGCGGCACCGGAGCCCGTCCCGCCGGGTGTCGAATTGCAGACGCCCGTCCCGTCACCACAGGGTCGGCGTGAACCGCCCGGCGTCCAGATACCACCGCCGCCTGTGGCTCCCTAGTCCCGCGAGACAGAAGCGGATTCAGCCACGGATGAAACACCGATCGAACACGGATCGAAGGCGGGGGTCCAAGCTGGGCTTGCACCGCAAGGAGTTTTCCGAGCCTGCTGAACCGTCCGTGTGTGTTCCGTGTTTCATCCGCGGCTGACTCGCTTGCGGCCTCCCGTCCCGATGTCGCACCGCCTTGCTGCTTGGCCGCTCCGCGGCGCCGCCAGCCGCCCATTGCTTTCGCCGCGAGAAAGATCATTATAGATGTCCGCTCAGCCAACGCCGTTTCCCAACCGTCCTGGAGGTCCCCATGTCCACGATCAAGCTTGGCGTTGTGGCCCTGTCGCTGCCCTTCATCGCCGGGTGGCTTGCCCGGACGGGGCCGGCCGCGTCCGCGGCGGACGGCGCCGCGGCGTACCGGGTCGTGCAAACTTTGCAGGTGGGAGGTCAAGGCGGCTGGGATTACCTCGCTGTCGATGCCCGGCACAAGCTGCTCTTCGTGCCCCGCAGCACGCATACGATGGTCGTCGACGCCGCCAGCGGCAAGACCGTGGCCGACATCCCCGGCCAGCGCCGCAACCACGGCGTGGCCATCGTCCCCAGCGCCGGCCGCGGTTTCATCTCCGACGGCCAGGACGGCTCGGTCACGATCTTCGACCTCGAGACCTACAAGGTGCTCGGCAAGGTCAAAGCCGCCGACGACGCCGATGGCATCATCTACGACCCGGGCTGCGGCAAGGTGCTGGTCTCCTGCGGCGATGCCAACCTGCTGCTGGCGATCTCGCCGGACGTCGATCCCCGCAGCGGCCGGCCCGACGCCGCCGTGGCCCTGGGCGGTAAGCCCGAGTTCCTCGTCGCGGGGCCGGGCAAGGTCTATGTCAACCTCGTGGACAAGGACCGGGTGGCGGTCGTAGACACCAAGACGATGGGCCTGGATGCGGCGACGCACACGCTGTATCTGCCCGTGGGCGACCCGGCGGCCGCAAGGGGCGGGAAGCCCAATCCCACGGTGAAGCCCGCTCCGTTTGTGGTTCTGGTCGTGCGCGCGGCAGGGCGGTAGACGAGGCTGCTCGACTCCCCCTACCGCATCGCAAACACGCCCGTGCCGTACCACACCCCGTTCGAGCCGCGCTTCATGTCGTAGCCGAAGGCGCAAGTGGGGGCGCTGACGCCGCCCCAGTGCCCCGGCGAGCAGCGCCACGAGTGGACGCACTCGACGGCTGCCTCGACCAGGTCCTGGCCCGGCCAGCTTTCGGCACACACCTCCCGCACGCCGCAGCCCATGAACCCGCTGATCCGCTGGAACCGCGACTCCCAGTTGTGGTGGCCTTGCCGGCAACACTGGGCCTGGCACTGCGAGTGGCTTTCGGCCTCGTCCAGCAGCCGCTTGTCGGGCACCCCCGCCGCACTGGCGGGCCGTTCGGGATGCGTCCGCACCGCGTAGATCAGCGTCCGCTGCGAGAGCGTGCCGTGGGGCAAGTCCAGGATCGTCAGCACCTCGCCGGGCCCGTAGAAAAGCCGCGGCCCGAGCGGAAAGGTGCTCACGACGCAGCCGTGGTAGCGCGACTCCCCGGGGCCGAAATCCACCATGGCAAGGCCCGGCTGGGCGTGCATCTCGCCGAACGCCGAGTGCCCCAAGAGCACAACTTGCTTGTCGTCCTGGGTGATGCGGGCGTCCAGGGGCAGCCGCACGCAGACGAAATCCGCCAGCCGCCGCCGCACCTTGGCGTCAACCAGGGTCTCCTGCTCGAATCGCTTGCAAAGCGGACTGGCCGGATCGAAGAAATAGAGCACCAGCATCTTCTTCTGCCGGTCCGCCAGACCCATCGCGCGGGCGTAATCCGACTCCCAGGCCACGCTCGCCGGCTCGGGGCCGGGGGCGGACTCCGGCTTGGCTGCCGCCTGTCCCGGAGGCTGCGGGGCGGCACCGGCTGGGCCCGCGGCACGTTCGGCGGCCAATAGGCATCGGCAGGCCAGAAAACACATGGTCAGGCCCAGGACGGCCGGACGGATCGGATGATGCATGACTGCCCTCCAAGTCGGGTTGTAGTGAATACGTATACTTGCTAAACTGGGGAAAATCAAACGTCTTTTCCGGCATTCCCCCCCACATGAAGGAGCGTTCGATGGCAATACGTCGAGTGGGCTTAATCGGTGCGACCGCCCTGGCGGTCATGGCTTGGATGGCGGTGGACTGCGTTTTCGGGCAGTCGGCGGGCCCGTCGCCCCAGCAATTGGCGGCGACAACCCGCGCCGCGAAGGACCAGTTTCGGCCCCTGACCGGGGCCGACGCCCAGCAGGCCCTCGCCGGGCTGGCGATGGCGGTCGGCGAGTTGGACGCGCGGCTCACCAGCGCGGGCCAGACGGGGGGCGACTGGCGGAAGTACTTGCTCTGGGACAAGCTGCAAGCCCAAGTCCAGCGGCCGCAGCCGGACATGGACGTGCTGGGCACGGTTTTCGGGCGATTTTCGGCGGGCCATGAAGGGCTGGAATTGAAGTGGTTCGTCCGCGTGCGGCAGGCCCTCCAGCAGTACATCGAGCTGTCCGGGGCCGTGGGAAATCCCGCCGTCAAGGACGCTTACACCGCCTGCCTCGACCGCTTGGCCGGGCAACTGGAATCCTGGGCGGCCCACCCCAGCACCGAGGCGATGGACCAAATCGCCGAGTCGGCGGCCTGGCTGGAAAATGCCCGGCAAGCCCCCGAGTTGGTTCAGGCGGTGCGGACGTGCTTCGGCCGGCCGAACTTCCACGCCCGCATCGGCGGCGACCTGCTCGCCGCCGGCTTCGCCGGCCCCGTCGACGAGGTCGAGCCCATCAGCGACGTGATTCTCGGCACGTGCATCCAAGGCACGGGGCACACCTTGGGCCAGACCGAGTCCCGCCTGGTGCCCGACGCGGCCTGCGGCATGTTCGACGCCGTGCTCTTGGCCACCAACCAAAGCCAAAGCGTGGGCAGCCATCCGCCGGTCTGCATTTACACCTGCGGCACAACCTCGATCGGGGCCTGCAAGCGGTTCTGGCTGGATGAGGCGGGGCTGCACGCCTGCGCGGCCGTCTCGCAGGTCCAGACCAGCAGCACGATCTCCGACATCCGCGACAAGAAGTGCCGCGCGATGGTCGAGAAGATGGCTTGGCGGAAGGCCCTCAAGCAAGAGGCCCAGGCCGACGCGATCGCCTCGCTGCACGCCCAACAGCGGGTGAACCGCCGCATCGACGACGAGGCCGCGGCCCCGCTGGAAAAGGCCAACACCAACTACGAGGCCAAGGTCCGCCGTCCGCTGGGCGACCGGCTCGCCTTTCCCCGCGGGCTGGCTTTCTCCACCGCCGCGGACGCCATCGTTTCCAGCGGCTGGCAGTCCGCCCCCGAGCAGTTGGCCGCCCCCAACGATCCGCCCGCGCTCGGCGTGCCCTCCGAGCTATCCGTGCGGATTCACGAGTCGGCCGTCAACAACCTGGCCGCCAGCGTGCTCTCGGGCATGGCACTCCGCGAAGACATGTTCCAGCGGGCGGTGATCGACCTGTTGGGCCACGTCCCCGAGAAGTTCAAGGACGAGAAGGACGAGGAGCCGTGGACCATTATCTTCGATCGCCGGCGGCCGATCACGGTCTCGTTCACCCAGGACACCTTCAGCGCGACCATTCGCGGCCTGAAGTACTTCCGCGGCGCGAAGGGCTATCCCGGCATGAACGTCACGGTGACCTACAAGTTCGAGAAGGCGGGGCAGGGGTTCAAGGCGGTCCGCCAGGGCGAGCTGGAGATGTTCCCGCCGGGCTTCGTGCCGGGCGAGAGCAAGCTCAGCGGCCCGCAAATCGCCATCCGCACGATCCTGCAACGGAAGCTGGGCAGCGCGCTGAAGCCCGAGCTGGTGCCGCAGGGCTTCACGCTCGGCGGGAAGTTTGCCACGGCGGGCCGATTCATGCCGGTCGAGCTCTCCACCCGCGACGGCTGGCTGGTGATCGGCTGGCGGCGGGCCCCCGCCCCGCCCCCCACCGCCACCGCCGCCGTCCGCTAAAGAGATGCTCGCGCCCGTGCTGACGGGTCAGCAGCCGGTTTGGCCGCCGGCGTCGGAATAGGGATTGGGGATTCGGGGCCGCTTGCGGCTTCGCACTCCAGTTCCCAGACCAGATCGTCCACGTGCAGCGGCTTGGCCAGCACGGCGGCGGCGCCGGCCGCGCGGAACCGGGCCACGTCGTCGATCCGCGGAAAATCCGTCAGGGCCACCAGCGGCGCGGGGGCCAGCGCGGCGGAGAGCCGGCGGATTTGCTCCAGTTCCTCCTGGCCGCCGTCGGCGGCGTCGAAGATCGCGGCCGCCGCCCCCTCGACCCGCGCGGCCTGCGGCTCGCGGAGCCAGACGCTCGCGTAGCCGCACTCCCGGCAGACCGCCGCCAGCACGGCCTCCATCTCGACGCACCGCGTGGCAATGGCCACCAGGCCCTGCCGCCGCGGCCAGGGAGTTTTCGCCGCGGCCAGCAGGCGTTCCTCCTCGGTGGCGGTTACGGGCAAGTCCCAGGTGGACTCGCGGTCTTCCAGGATTCGCCGCAACTGCCGCTGGCAGCGTGCCGGCCCCTGGTGCCAATACAGGCGGATCACGCCGGGCGCAGGCCGGCCGGAGCGCAGCTCCCCCTCGCACCAACTGCCCAACAGGGCCACCACCCGCGCCAGCGGCGCCCGGCAGCGCAACCCATCCAGGGCCGTCGGCGCAAACTGGCCGGGATAGGTCTGGGCCACAACGATCACGTCGGGGGTCCATTGCCCGTCGGCCATCGCGGCGGCTGCCTCGTCGGCAGAGGGTGCGTGTCGAACCTGGCCCAGGGCCTCCAATACCTCCCGCGCCCGGCGGAACTCCGCCCGCTCGGGGTCGCCCAGCCAGAGAATGGAAACGCCGTTCACAGTTTCCCCTCTGTCTCGACGATGAGCTGCCGGGCGGCGGCGGCGTCGGGGGCCTCCCGCAGCAGGCCGAGGAATCCCGGCGCGGCCAGCACCCGGCTCAGCCGCGCCAACACCCGCAGATGGCTGCGGTCGTCCAGCGAGCAGATCAAAAAGAACACGTCGGTCAGCGGGGCGTCGGCCCCGAAGGGGATGCCGGTGGTCGTGCGGCCCAGGGCCAAACACGCTTGGGCGAGGATCTTGGCCATCGGGCGGCGGGGGTGCATCAGGGCCACGCCGTTCTCCAACGCGGTGGTGTGCATCTCCTCGCGGGAACGGACGGCCTCGGCCATCGCCGCGGGGTCCCAGAGCCAGCCCGTCCCGGCCGCCAGCCCGACCATCGCATCGATAACCGAGCACCGCGTCCTGGCGGGCAGGGGGATGGCAATGGCCTCCGGCGGCAGCAGCTCGGCGAGCTGGATCTCCGGCTCTTGCTCCGTCGGGGCGGACCGCCCGAGCACCCCCTCGACTTCAACCAACTCCGCCCCGTCCGAGAGGCCGATCCGCCGCTCGAACCAGTGGTGAATGTCGGCCTTGGAGAACTTCCACTGGCCGGCGACCTTGCGGCCGGGCAACTGGCCGCGGTCGGCCAGCCGGGCCACCTGCTGCGGCGTCAGGTGCAGGTAGCGGGCCAGTCCGGCAAGATCGAAGTCGCTGTGCGGCATGGTATTATGTTCGCCGATCCGGCCGGCTTTGTCCAGGCAAATTCTCGCCTTGACAGGCGGGCCAAAATCCGGAAAATCCCGCCACTATCTGACCCTGGCAGAGGCAGGAAGCCCCTGATCCCGAGGCAAGGAGGCCTGGGGCCGTGCAAGTCTGTTCCGCCCTCACGCCGCGATTGAGCCTGCGCACACTGTTGCCGGAGGCCCAGATTCTCGGCACAGACGACCTCCAGATCGGCCGCTGCGTGTCCGACTGGCGGCAGGTCGAGCCCGGCGACCTGTTCGCCGCGCTGGGCAGCGACCGTGATGACGGAGGGAGCGGCATCCCGCAGGCGATCGCCCGCGGGGCCGCCGCGGTGCTCTGCCAAAAGGCCCTCGCGGAAGCGCATGTCTCCGTCTGTGGACGGCGGGCGAGCCCGCCCGCCAAACGGCAGGTCCCCGGGGACGCGGAGGTGCCGCTGTGCCTCGTCCCCAACGCCCACGCGGCCTACGGCCGCATCTGCCAGGCCCTGGCCGGCAACCCCAGCCTGCAACTGAAAGTAATCGGCATTGCCGGCGACAACGGCAAGACGACGACGAGTTGCCTGCTGGCAAGCGTGCTGTTGCAGGCGGGCTGGCGGGTGGGCCTGTTGGGAAGCTTGGGTTACCTCGACGGCCAGGCCATCGAGTCGGCCACCCAGCCGACGCCGCCGGCCGACACCCTGGCCACCCTCTTGGCTCGCATGGTCGCCAACGGCTGCTCGCACGCCGTCGTGGAGGTTTCGCGGCGCTCTCTGGCCGAGTCGCGCCTGGCGGGGATGCGGCTGGACGTAGCTTGCCTGACCCACGCCCGCGGCGATCGCCTGTTCGAGTACCTGACCCCCGAGGGCTTCGCGGTGGTCAATGCCGACGATCCGGCGTCCGCGGCCTGCCTGCGGAAGGTGGACGGCCCGGCCCTGACCGTGGGCATTCACAAGCAGGCGGAGATTATGGGGGCGCTGCTGGAGCAGTGCCCCAGCGAGCAGATGTTCCTCTTGACCGCCGGCAGCGAGACGGTGCCGGTCCGCACGCGGATGATCGGCACCCATCACCTGTACCACTGCCTGACGGCGGCGGCGGTGGGCCTGGCCTACGGGATCGAGCTGACGGCGGTAGTCCGCGGCCTGGAGGCGGTCGAGTATGTTCCCGGCCGGCTGGAGCGGATCGAGTGCGGTCAGCCGTTTGGCGTGTTTGTGGACAACGCCCGCACGCCCGCCGCCCTGGCGGCCTGCCTCGAAGTGCTGCGGAAGGTGACGGCGGGGCGGCTGATCTGCGTGGCGGCGGCCCGCGGTGACGGCGATTACCGGCGGCTTGGGCAGGCCCTGGAAACCGCCGACATGGCGGTCCTCAGCAGCGACCACCTCCCGGGCAAAGACCCCCGGCCGGTCGTCGCCCGCGTCCTGCACGGTTTCAAGGACCCACAACACGTACGCATCATCGCCGACCGCGCCGCGGCCGTCGGCTCGGCGCTGGCCGAGGCCCAGCCCGGCGATTGCGTGCTGCTGGCCGGCAACGGATACCGGGAGGGCCGCGCCGCCGCCGGCGACCGCACCGGGCCGGATGACGGCCAGCTCGCCCGGCAATGGCTGTATCAAAGGGAAGGGGATGAGGGGATAAGGGGATAAGGGGATAAGGGGATAAGGGGATAAGACGAGCCGCTTGCGGCTTCGCACGAGTTTTGCACGAGCAATGCACACGGAAACCCTACACGATCTGGAGCAGGCTACCCTGGGCCGTCTCCTGCTGGAAGGCGCCGGGGCGAGAGGGCACCTCAAAGGCTGCCCCGACGCGGCCGCGCCGCTAGGCCGCATCGTTGCCGACAGCCGCCAGATCGAGCCGGGCGACGTCTTCTGGGCTCTGGCGGGCGCGAATCACGAGGCAACGAGTTTCGTCGAGGAGGCGCTCCGCCGCGGGGCCGCCGGGGCCGTCGTCCCCCCAGACACCCAAGAGCGGCTCGGAGACTGGCCCGGCCTTGACGCAGCGGCCCCCGGCCGGCCGCAATTCCGCTGGCTGCTGGAGGTCGAGGACACCTACCGCGCGCTGCTGCAATGGGCGAGCTGGAAACGCGAGCGATTCACCGGCACGCTGGTGGCGGTCGCCGGCGGCGTGGGCAAGACGACCGCGCGGCAGATGATCCACGCGGTGCTCGCCTCCCGGCTGTCCGGCACGGCCTGCCCGCGGAACTTCAACAACCACTTCGGCGTGCCCCTGAACATGCTGGCACTGCGGCCGGCGTACGACTACGCGGTGCTGGAGCTGAGCGCCGGCCCAGCCGGCGAGCTTTCCGCTTTGGCCGGGCTGTTCCGCCCGAAGGTCGCCGTGATCCTGCCGACCGGCGAGAGCCGGCAAGGCGGCTTCGGCAGCCGGCAAACCGTGGGCGACGCCACGGCCGACCTGCTGGCTACGCTGCCGGCCGACGGCCACGCCGTGCTGGCCGACGACCCCTGGCTGTGCGCCGCCGCCGCGCGGTGCGCAGCCCCCATCACCTGGATCGGCACCAGTTCCCGCTGCCACTTGCGGGCCGTCGCGCTGGAGACGGCAGGCGGACGGCTGGGCTTCCGCGTGGCCATGGGCGAGCCGAGCCTGTCGGACGAGCCGGCCCCGGGGCAGATCGCCGCGGAGGGCTTCTCGGTGCCCGCCTGGGGCCGGCAGCACCTGGCCGCGGCCCTGGCCGCCGTGGCGCTGGGCCGCATGATGGGCTTCGACCTGACGGGCATCGCCGCGGCGCTGGCGAACTTCCAGCCCCTGCCCACGCAGTGTGAAGTCCTCGAGGTCCGCGGGGCCACGATCCTGCACGACGCCCGCGGCTGCGGTGCCGCGGCCATGCGGGCGGCGATGGAATTGCTGCAGGACTTCGATGCCAGCGGCCGCCGCATCGTCGTCTGCGGCGACGTGGCGGAGCCGGGGCCACAAGCCGCGGCCTTGCACTGGCAACTCGGCAAACAGATCGTCGAGCTGGGCGGCGCCGCACTGCTGATCGCTTGCGGCCCCATGGCCCGGCACGTCACGGCCGGCGCCCGCGCCGCCGGCATGGTCCGTTCCCGCGCGATCCCCTGCGACGCCGTCGACGACGCCCTGCCCTACCTCGGCCAGGCGATCCTCCCCGGCGACGTGGTGCTGGTCAAGGGCTCGCAGGGCATGGAATTGGCAAGGGTCGTGGATGCGCTGGGCCGTTACCCCCAGCGGCGGATTGCGTGAAGACTGGTCAGTGGTCCGTTGTCAGTTGGCAGCGGCAACTGACCGCTAACAACTGACCACTGACAACCAACAACTGACAACTGACCTAACGAACCATTGCGAGTTCCGCCGTCAGCGCCGGGTTTGCAAGAACCCGGTGCTTCCCCTCCCTCCTTGGGGCTGGAGCAACAAGCTTGCCGGGTCAAGCGGTACCTGGGTCGACCGCTCCGGCGAGTGCTTCACGGCGGGACTTTGTGCTGAGCGCCGGGACGGCGCCCCCGCGCCGTCCCGGTTGCTCAGGGAATTCGCCGCAGCCTCCCCGAGCATCTCCGCCGGAGAATGCTGGTGCTGCCTCATCCATGGGCTATGGCAGCCTCCGGGTGACATCGGCTCGCGTCCTGGCGTCGCGGTCGATCGCCGCGATCTGCTCGTCCGTCAGACCCTCATACACCTTGGCCCAGTCGCTAAGCGACTGCGGGCTGGGACGGGCGGCCTTGTGAGCGCCCTTCTCGGTCACGCTGATCACGAGCCGCTGGTTCAGCCGCAACTGTCTCCCGATCACGTCCTCCAGGGCATGGCGGTGCTCGGCATCGAGATTCGTTACGTCGATTTCGTGGCTGGTTTCCATGACACTTAGCATACCAGAACTCGTGGTCCCCGCAGAGAATTATGGTAGTGGGTCGGTTTCAAGCTCGGAATCCCGAGCCCCGCCTTGACCCATCGGTCGGCGAGGCTACACTGGGGGTATGCCTAAGCGATCAAGCAAGCAGAAACACACCCAGGAACTCGCCAGGTCCACTCTGGACCAGGTTATCCCCGATGCCGAGCCTACCCCAGCCAAGCCGGAGAAGAACCCGGCGGCCGTGGCCCTGGGGCGGCTGGGCGGACTCAAAGGCGGGAAGGCCCGGGCAGCCAAGCTGACGGCCAAGCGGAGGGAAGCTATCGCAAAGAATGCCGCGAAGGCACGATGGGGCAGGAAATAGCGCGCGCATGAGCGGGCAAGACGCTACTTCATGCCCGCTGCAATGTGGAAAAAATATTGCAATCTCTAAGCCATTCTGGCGTAATCAGTTAGGCGAAATCGTTCCGGACGCCTAGCAAAGATCAAATCGGAGGTGCTTGACACTATTGCGGCGATATGCCATCATACCTCAATCGTAACCCCTACCCTTTGGCAAAAGGAGTCAGATATGTCCGACGATGGTGACAGGCTGATCGCTAAAGCGCAGGACAAGCTGCGCGGTCTCGAGGCCGACGTGCTCAAGACGAAAGAGTTTATCAACCAACTCCGCGAGTTTGAGGGCCAGGCCCCCCTTTACGCGGACCTCGCAGTGAAGTCTGACACGTCCCTCAGTAATATTCGCAGCGACCAGTTTTATGGTCGCCCCCTCGCCACCGTCGTGCGCGAAATACTGGAAATGCGTCGGGCTGCCGGGCAGGGGGCAATATCGGTCAAGGAGCTGTACGCTAAGCTCGTTGACGGAGGCTACAAGTTCGAGTCTGCGGACGAAGACAATGCCCGTCGCGTTCTGAGGATTTCACTAACCAAGAACCCCGCGTTTCACAAGATCCCCAACGGCGACTATGGGTTGAGTGAGTGGTATCCGAATGCCCCGCGGAAAAAGGTGCGGCCGGAGGAAAATAACGGCACCGGAGCGGCCACAGCGGCCTGTGAGTCATCCTGCGATAGCATTCCGACGGAATCCGACAGTGACGAGGACCGTTTGCCCGAAGACGCAGAGCTAGCGCACATGAAGCCCCGGTAAACAGCGCAAGAAAGTGGACCGGCCACGTTGTCGCGTGGCCGGTCCGGTGAACCAGTTCCCCTTTGGCCAGGAGACGCGCGATGTATGCTCGCACGTTGACAGGTTCATTTTTTATTCTACCACGGCCCCCGCCAAACGCAAGAGAAAAGCCGTACCCAGCGGCCCCTAACCGGCGCTGGGTACGGCTTGCTCTCAGCACAAATGACCCGCCCGGGTTAGAGCCGGACGGGTCGCGGATGCCGCGGCGGGTAGTGGAACTTCCCGCCGCCCAGGGCGCAGATCGCCCACGAGCTTCTGGATTATGCGCTCTGGCCCTGGCCGTGTCAAGTTCCGCTAGGAGGTGATCGTGAGGTCATCACGGAACGGCCCCGCGCACGCAGGGCGCAGGAAGGTTTTTTGTTATTCGTTCGTCCATTGGCGCAGTCGGAAGCGGGTTCGCCGCAAGAACGGGCGTCCCTTCTGCTTTCTGGTGCGTCGAAAGTAGCCTCATTGGAGGGTGGCCGGGCAACCGGCCACCCTCCATCTTTTCACGCAAAAATTCCGATTCCTGCCTATTGAATGCTTGACCGCTCAAGCATATAATAGGGGCATGAACACACTAACCCACGCCGATCGTTGTGCCGTCATCCGCCGGTTGGTTGACGGCTGCTCCATCCGGGCCACCACCCGAATTACGGGGATCGCCAAGAACACGATCCAGGAGCCAACCCGCGACCTGGGGAAAGCGCCTCTGGAGTACCATGGCCGCGTGGTCCCTGGTTTGGCCTGCCGCCGGATTCAAGCGGACGAAACCTGGTGCTTCTGGCACGCTAAAGGCAAGAACCCGCCCGACGAAATGCGGGGCGAGCCGGGCGTGGGTAGCGTTTGGAGCTGGACGGCCCTGGACGCCGACAGCAAGCTCATGGTGGCTTGGAAGCTCGGGACCCGGGATGCCCCCAACGCCCACGCCTTCATTCGTGACGTTCGGGAGCGGCTTGCAAACCGCATCCAGTTGACCACTGACGGCAACCGGCTCTACCCCGACGCCGTTATGGACTACTTCGCCCAGATCGACTCCGCCATGCTCCAGAAGCTCTACGGCCCCGGCGACCAAGGCCCCGAGCGATCCTACAGCCCAGCCAAGTGCAACGGGACCAGGAAGAAGAAGCGTGGTCATGGGCAGTCCGGACCCAGCCGACATTTCAACCAGCCACGTGGAGCGCCACAACCTCACGACCCGCACCCTGATGAGGCCGTTCATCCGCCTGCCCCTTGGGTTCGGCAAGAAGCCAGAGAACCTGGAAGCCGCCCGCGCGGTGTTCCTGGCCTTCTACAAGTTCTGCTGGCGGAGCCGGGATGTTGTCGAGGGCGGGAACCGGCTGCCGGCCGCGACGGCTGCCGGCGTGGCGGGAACCCTGATGAGTTTCGAGCAGCTTTTCGATACCGTCATGGGCGGCGGGTACGCGATGGCGGCCTAGAAGGTCTGGACAGGGCTCTGTATTTGTGTTCAACTAACCAACCAGGAGATTCGACAATGGACGCGCTTTTTACGACCGAGCCCCACGGGGAGCATGCCGTCACTTTGCTGGAGGATGCCTGCAGGCCGGAGAACCGGATTTACGAGGTTTCTCACCGCCACGAGAACGGTGCAATCCGCATTCTCGGGAGCGAACTTGCGAGCCTGCTGGGGCGGTGGGCAACAGAGAAGGATCGACCCGGCAAGCATGAGGAGGGCGTTTGATCGTGAATCCCCTTTTCGGACTTGCCGGGACTTTCAGCACGATCCTGATTGACCCGCCGTGGCGTTTTCAGAATCGCACAGGGAAGATGGCCCCCGAGCACAGGCGGCTGCATCGGTATCCCACGATGAGCTTTGAGGAAATCGCCCTGCTGCCCGTGACGAAATACGCGCGGAAGCCGAGCCATCTTTACCTTTGGTGCCCG
>Ga0326727_10003079_pt1 | contig 54509 bp, 52 predicted proteins | sample MB2enrmetagenome_FD_207643 | JGI IMG/M metagenome (GOLD analysis project Ga0326727, IMG submission 207643) | Lab enriched peat soil microbial communities from McLean, Ithaca, NY, United States - MB29MY | ecosystem: Environmental > Terrestrial > Soil > Wetlands > Peat | place: USA: New York...
GCGCTTAAACCCAGAAGGGCATTCCAGCCGACAGCACTGCCAGAACCAGCACGATAATGACAAGTGATCTGCATCAGCAAGAAACGGTTGATGGGTGATTACCTCCTTTAGGGGGCCGCCACACCTCCAAAGCAATCGGCAACCATGCGGCGGCCCAGAAAGACGCCTGACTTCGCCGCTCACAAGCTGAGACTCCCCCGGGTAAGATCAGAAACCTCCCATGCAATCCAAGGCCTCATGCCGAGGTTGCCGAAATCCTATCCCCGCGCATCTAAGGGTTTCTATAAGAATTCTCCAGCAGAATGAGAGAATACTGTCACTGGCTTGCCGGGAGGGTGCGTCATCCCATGCAACGCGCGAGCCTCTGCAGATGGGCAGGCGTAGAGATTCGCCGCTATACGCGTATGATACCGACCAGTTCCTTCACCGCGGCTGCGGACTTGGGCACACCAGCCTGAGCATTTCTTTTAGAAAAATAGACGTGATTTTTATGGACGTTGCGAGGGTCGGGCGTCAGACTCTCGGGTGTGACTCATGATTTCCATGGACGATTACCTCGAAGAGTCACGTTGTTTTGTGGAGTTTGCTTCTCACCTTTCATGGGTCGGGTCATGGATGCGAATCGTGCAGAGGAGGGAATTGATGTACAAAGCTAAGTGGCATTTATTTCTGCGTCTGCTCCCCGTGGTTTACCTCCTTACAATGGGGGCGAATCTACTGCGGGCGCAAACCATTACTAGTGCCATATCAGGCACAGTCATAGATGACTCGGGAGCCGTGGTCCCGGGTGCGACCGTCACCCTGACCGGCGAAGGAACAGGCGTGGCTCGGACTTCGACGACTAACGCGACAGGGGTATTTATTTTTGAATCCGTGCAATACGGTGTTTACACCATCAAGATTGAGAAAGCGGGCTTCAAGACCTATACACGAGCAGGCCAGAATTTGAGTGCCAACGAACGGTTGGCGTTAGGCGATATTACACTGCCTGTTGGGAGCGTGGGTCAGACGCTGGACGTAACGGCGCAAGGGCAACATGTCGAACTGGAATCCACGGAACAGTCCGGATTGCTCACGTCTATGGAACTTTCAATGATGGTCGCCAGGGGTCGCGACCCTGTAAACCTCCTGAAGACATTGCCGGGCGTGGCCCTGATCACTGTCAATGCTAGTATTGGCGAGCAACCCGAGAGCAGCCTCGGTGGTGGAGACCAAGTGCTCGGACAATCATGGGGATCCTTCACGGGGGCCATGCAGGGCTCTCGTAGCTGGTGGAACAACCTCCTTCTGGACGGCCAGGTCACAAGCGACGAAGACAATGTTGGCGCAAACACCGCACCGGTCCCCATGGAGGCGATTGCTGAGATTAAGGCCTTAACTGCCAATTACCCCGCGGAATATGGGCGTAATCAGGGTCCAGTTGTCAACTTCGTCACGAAGTCGGGTACGCAGGTTTATCACGGCGAGGTCTATTTCTTTAAGCGTAGCGATGAGTTCAACGCCAACGATTACTTTGCGAACAGGGATGGCCTGGGCAAGCTTCCATTTCGTTTCACGACGGTGGGGGGCAACATTGGCGGGCCGATTTACATTCCCGGCAAGTGGAACACCCACAAAGACAAGCTGTTCGTCTTCTATTCACAAGAGAACTGGCGGGGCGTGATGGGTGGTTCGCCCACGACAGTAACCATGCCTACAGCACTAGAAAGGGCGGGCGATTTCTCACAGTCTTTGGACTCCAGTGGAAACCTCATAGTAGTTACAGACCCCCTGACAGGCAAGCCGTTTCCCGGAAATATCATCCCACCCGACCGAATCAACCCTAACGGCGCAAAGTTCCTGACGGTCTTTCAACTGCCGAACGAGACTAATCGCTCCATCACCGGGGGTGCTTACAACTACGTGTGGAGCGACACTCTCAAGGTGCCTCGTGCGTCCGAAGTGACTCGAATCGATATTCATGCCTCGGAAAAAGACAGTGTTTGGTTGCGAGGCCAACGTTGGGCGCAGGATTCACAAGGCTGCAACGTAGCGGCAGGTCTCTGTGCTAATACTCCGATCGCGCCGCATTGGCATTATCGTTGGAGCACACTATACGAACAAACAGGCTGGACGCACGTGTTTAGCTCAACCATGGTGAATGAACTCCAAGGCGGAATCCGGGGCGTGAGGGAACAGGCACCGATTCAAGCTGAGAGTCAAATCGCTCCGATGCTGAAATCAACCTATGGCATTACGCAGCAGCAGCTCTATCCGCAGTACAACCCACATGATTTCATCCCCTGGATGTCTTTCGGGGGCGTCCCCAATGCTGGGGCAATCTCGTTTGATTCTCGTGCCCCGATCAATGCGGGGCATTTGCGCCTTTCGTCGTCTGACAATTTCAGCTGGGTGAAAGGGAACCACAACCCAAAGTTCGGATATTACTGGGAGTGGGTCGCTTACAGCATGGGGCCGCGCGCTAATCCGTCCACCAGCCAGTCAGGATCATATTCATTCGCACGCGACCCGTATAACCCAGGTGATACGGGCTATGCATACGCCAACGCCTTGCTTGGAAATTTCGATAACTACAACGAATCTGACGGCTTGACCGACAGCCGACTCAGAAAGTCGTCGTTTGAGTGGTTTGCCCAGGACAGTTGGAAGGTAACGAAGAGGCTTAATGTCAATTATGGGGTGCGCTGGTCAACCAGTCATCCATGGACGGCTCGGCCACTGACGGGAGATGCTGCAGATTTCGCTCTGTCTCGCTTCGATCCGAGTCAGGTTCCAACATTCTACATACCTGCTATCAATCCCGCTAACGGCCAGCGGATGGCTGAGAATCCGATTACGGACCAGTTCTATCCCGTTTCGTGGATCGGTGCCTTTGTCCCCGGAACCGGTAATGTCACCAACGGAGCAGTGGTGGCTAAGGACACAAGCTATCCGGACGGCTTCTACTACAATCCTGGTGTTCGCTGGGGCCCGAGATTGGGTATCGCATATGACCCCACGGGCCATGGCACCACGGCAATCCGTGCTGCTTTCGACATCACCAACCAGATGTATGATACCGGAAATGGTTTTATGTGGGAGGGGTCTGCCGTTCCACCTATCACCTTTATGCCCCAGATCCAGTTTGGGAACATGGATACCCTGCTTGAGTCCCAATCGCTCATGTACCCAAGTCCGACCGCTTCACAAGAACTCCACAGGACGGATCCCTACCTCATGAGCTGGACGTTGGGAGTGCAACATCAGTTTTCATCCAATATGCTCCTCGATGTTTCGTACGTGGGCAACGCAGGCCGGCACCTTTATCAGATTCGGAATATCAACGAGATACCCTACGGAGCCCATTTCCTGCCGCAAAACCAGGACCCAACAACCGGAACGTCGCTTCCGGACGACTTCCTCCGTCCTTACCGGGGGTGGGGTGAGATTGACTACTACGAGGCCGCTGGTTCTTCCAACTTCAACGCGCTTGAGGCGACCCTCAACCGCAGGTTCTCCACGGGACTTCAAGCCGGCGTAACATATACTTACTCGAAAGCCATGGACACGGGTAGCAATGACCAGGGTTTCGTCCCGACTTATGCAAGCATACACCAATGGATGTATGGACCGTCGATCTTCGACCAAACCCACATGTTGTCCGCCAACTACTTGTACCCGCTGCCTAAGGTCAGCAAGCACTGGTCGAACCTCTTCACTCGATCGGTGCTCGACCAGTGGACACTGTCCGGCATCAGCACGTTCTCCAGCGGAGTGCCTTTTATGCCGAGCTTCCTAACCACTGATAACGCCGATATTACCGGCGGTGGGGATGGAGCACGAATGGTCATGATCGCCAGACCACAACTTCCTCATGGGGATCGGACGGCCGATCGCTGGTTCAATACCGCTGCGTTTGCCCGGCCAGCCCAGGGCACAATCGGTAACATGGCAAATAACGTGATTCGGGGTCCCGGATTGAACAACTGGGACATCGCCTTGTCGAAAAATATACCGGTCTTTAGTGAAAAGCGCTACTTCCAGTTCCGCGCAGAGTTCTTCAACGCGTGGAACCACACTCAGTTCCAGTTCCTAGACACTCTCGCGATATTCGACCCACAAGGTGACCAAACCAATGGCGACTTTGGGAAAACCACCGGGGCCCGGTTACCTCGAATGATTGAACTCAGTCTCAAGTTCGCTTTCTAATCCTCTTCGTTAAGATCCTCGCGCCTGGTGCCCCCAAGGAGGTACCAGGCGCGAGGATGTATTTCCTGAAGTAGATGGAAAAGCAAGCCAGGAAGGAATTCCATAACACAAAGATTAGTCGACAGACGCCACCCCACCTGAACAAGGAATCAACGACGTGCGTGCGGAGTGCTTAATGTTGCTCCAAGCAGAATGCACCGCAGCGATATTAGCTCACATTGATACAGCCCCGCTGGCTCGACGCCTACATGATGCTGGAACTGACTTACGCGTGAAGACTTACCCCGCGGGAGGGAAAGTGGCCTGCGGCTCGCGTTCTGTCAATGTCCCGGCAGCGAACAAGTATTTGTCCCGCGAATACCGAAAGGGCTAGGATCCTCAATCCATCTGACGGAGGACTGAAATGCCGACAATTTCAAGAAGACAGTTTTTTTGCGCCATGGGTATCGCTGCGGTTGCGATGGAGCTCGAAGCTAACCCGCTGGGAATGCCCCTCGGGTGTCAAACCTATCCCCTCCGGGAGTCGATCGCCAAGGATTTCGAGGGTGCACTGCGGCAGATTGCGGCGGGGGGATATCGGATGATCGAGATGTGCTCGCCGCCCGCGTATGAGAAGGCAGGCTTTAGTCTTATGAATGTGAAAGCCTCAGAAATTCGTCGCCTGATACATGGCGCGGGCCTGGGTTGTGAGAGTTGCCACTTCCAGTTCCGGGAACTCAAGGAGAGGCTGGACGACAGAATCGCCTATGCCCAGGAGCTTGGTCTGAAACAGATGATCGTCTCGACGTTCGCCCTGCGGCGTGACGCACCCATGGCAGACTGGAGGCAGGCTGCCGACGAACTCAACAAGATCGGCGAACAGACGCACAAGGCAGGTATCCAGCTCGGTTTCCACAATCACGACTACGAGTTTAAGGAAATCGACGGCGTGCTCATCTACGACGAATTGATGAAGAAGTTGGATCCCAAGCTGGTTAAAATGCAATTTCAAGTTGCGGTGATCAGCCTCGGCTACGAGGCCGTCACCTATCTCACGAAGTATCCTGACCGCTTTATTTCGCTCCATCTCGTGGACTGGTCAGCGGCGGAGAAGAAAATCGTGCCGATCGGAACGGGCTCCATCGACTGGAAGAAGCTCTTCGCTGCGGCCAAGACGGGCGGCATAAAGAACTACTTCGTCGAAATGGATTGGGACTTGATGCAAGCCAGCGTCCCCTACCTTCACAAACTGAAAGTGTAGCGAGGGGAGGCTGGCGCCGCCCCTTGTTTTTTGGGCCCGGCGATTTCCCGAAGGGACTTCTGGGGGCAGACAGTTGGCAAACCCGTTCCCGCCAGAATCCCTGCACTACGCTGCTGGACGGAATATAATGAAGATGGAGTTGGTCGGTTCGGCGCAGGAATTCAACTTTGAGGTGTGGCTCCCCAAAGTCCAGCGTGTCAAAGCAGCGACACTCGAGTTGACTGGTAAGCGTGGCAGCAAGAAAACGTCGAAGCATCCAAGCATACTGTGTTTCGGATTCGACGCCCGGGCGTGCGCTTCCTGGGACGTTTGCTGGCCTGAACCGGGCGGCACATTGGAGTTTCTGACGATTCGGGCGGGTCATCATGGCTGAAATCAATGTCGCAGTCATCGGGGCGGGATTTATCGGCCCGGTGCATGTGGAGGCTCTCAGGAGGTTGGGGATTGGGATCACCGGAATCCTGGGGGCAGACAGGGCGGAATCGCGGCGGGCGAAAGAGAAGTTGGACCTCCCGAAGGCCTACGAAAGTTACGATGAGGTGTTGCGGGACGGTGCGGTGCAGTCGGTGCATATCGCCGTACCTAACCGCCTGCACTATGACCTTGCCCGGCGCGCTTTGGCCGCGGGCAAGCACGTGATGTGTGAGAAGCCGCTGGCGATGAACTCAAGAGAATCGGCGGAGTTGGTAGTGCTGGCGAAGAAAAGCCGCCGCGCCGCGGGCGTGAACTACAACATCCGTTACTATCCACTCTGTCTGGAAGTGGCGGATATGCGGCGCCGCGGCGAGTTGGGAGAAGTTTACTCCGCCTGTGGCAGTTACGTTCAGGATTGGCTGTTTTATCCCACCGATTACAACTGGCGAGTCCTGGCTGAAGAAGGCGGCGAATTGCGCGCAATTGCGGACATCGGGACTCACTGGCTGGACCTAATGCAGGCCATCACCGGACTGGAAGTGGAGTCGCTCTGCGCCGATCTGAAGACTGTGCATGCGGAGCGCCGCCGGCCGAAAGGGGAAGTGCAGACCTTCAACGGCAAGGAAGGGGAAGCGGTGGAAACGGAGCCTGTCAACGTCGCCACGGAGGATTATGGCAGCGTTATGTTGCGGTTCCGTGGGGGCTCGCGCGGCCTTCTCTGGGTCTCGCAGGTGACCGCAGGGCGGAAGAACTCTCTGCGGTTTGAGATCGCTGGGTCCAAATGCGCCGTTTCGTGGCACAGCGAGTTGCCGAACGGACTCTGGATCGGGCATCGGGAACGTTCCAACCAGACCCTGCTCCGCGACCCTGCACTGCTCAGTGATGCGGCTCGGCGGTTCGCCAACTACCCCGGCGGTCACAATGAGGGATTTCCGGATACCTTCAAGCAGTGTTTCCGTTCCTTCTACGAATACATTCAAGCCGGGGACTTCTCCGCTCCGGCGACCTTTCCGACGTTCGTTGATGGCCACCGCGAAGTCATGCTCTGTGAGGCGATTCTGAAGAGCTATCGCGAGAACCGCTGGGTGGAAGTACAAGGAGGCGGGGTGTGATGACTCTTGGGTTTGTCAGCGCCATCCTGCCGGATTTAAGCTTGGAAGAAGTGGCGAGGTTCGCCTCTGCGGAGGGTTTTGACTGTCTGGAAGTGATGTGCTGGCCCCGCGGGAAGGCTGATAGGCGTTATGCTGGCGTGACGCACATTGATGTGACGGAATTCTCGCGAGCCAGCGCGAATGAGGTTCGTGAGTTGATAGCGTCTACTGGCGTCGCCATCAGCGCGCTCGGTTACTACCCCAATCCCCTCACGCCTGATCCGAAGGAGGCTGAAATCTACATTCAGCACCTCAAGAAGGTTATTGCGGCAGCTCCTTTGATGGGAGTGGACGTCGTCAATACTTTCATCGGAAGGGACTGGACAAGGCCGGTGGACGACAACTGGCCGCGGTTCGAAGAAGTCTGGAAGCCGTTGGTTGCATTCGCCGAAGCCCACGGTGTTCGGGTCGCCATCGAGAATTGTCCCATGCTTTTTACGAGAGACGAATGGCCGGGCGGCAAAAATCTGGCACACTCACCGGCACTCTGGCGGCGCATGTTTGAAGCCATTCCCAGCAAGTCGTTCGGCTTGAATTACGATCCCTCCCATCTAGTGTGGCAGCAGATCGACTATGTAAAACCCTTTCGCGAGTTCCGTGACCGTATCTTCCACATCCACGCGAAGGATGTAAGGGTGGACAAACAGCGGCTGGATGATGTGGGGATTCTCGCCACCCCCTTGGAGTACCACACACCCAAGATTCCCGGCCTGGGAGAGGTGAATTGGGGGCGATTCATTTCCGTGCTGAGCGACGTGGGGTACTCAGGACCGGTCTGCATCGAAGTGGAAGACCGCGCGTACGAGGGCTCACGGGAATTGCGCCAAGCGGCGCTTCGGCAAAGCGCGCGCTACCTGCGCCAGTTTCTGCCCGGAAAGGATGTGAGTTAGATGCCAGCGGTTTACGCGAGTGTGGATCTGGGTGGTACAAATATCAAGTGCGCATACGGCGACGAGTCTGGACGGATCATCTGTTCCGATTCCACCCCCACGCAATCCCATGAAGGGCCGCGCGTGGTCCTTGATCGTATCGCCAGCTTTGTGAACGCTCTCAGCCAGGAGGCAGGCTCCCCGCCCGCGGCACTGGGGATGGGATGCCCCGGTCTCGTGGATGTGAAGAACGGCATTACGAAATTCTTTCCCAACCTTCCCACGCAGTGGCGCGACGTCCCCGTGCGCGAGATTCTTTCCCCCCAGGTCGGATGCCCGGTCTATCTGTTGAACGATGTGCGCACGGCGACGTTGGGAGAACTTACCTTCGGACACGGACGAACTGCTGCGACGATGGCGTTCATCGCGCTGGGTACGGGAATCGGGGGCGGAATCGCGATCGACGGCAAACTCCGGCTCGGGCCGCTGGGCGCCGCGGGCGAGTTGGGCCACCAGATCATCCTGCCGGATGGCCCGCGCTGTGGCTGCGGAAACCGTGGATGCCTGGAAACTCTCTCAAGCGGCCCCGCCATCACCGCAGAAGGCGTCCGACTTATGCAAACGGGGCTTGCCCCAAAACTCTACGAACTCTGCCACGGCGAAGCCTCGCAAGTGACGACCAAGGAGATGGCAGCGGCCGCGTGCGCCGGCGACAAGACAGTACGTGAGGCCATTGTCCGCGCCGCGGAGTATCTCGGGATTGGAATCGTCAACGTGGTGGTAACATTGCATCCGGATCTTATCGTTCTTGGTGGAGGTGTGACGCTGATCGGCGAACTGCTGTTCGACAACGTTCGCCGGACGATTCGCAAGCGCGTCCACATGTTCCCCACGGAGGGTATCGAAGTTAAGCCTTCGCAACTCGGGGTGCACGCCGGGACACTCGGAGGCATTGCGCTGGCGATGAAAGGCTGTCTTCTCGGCAATTGAACTATTCTTGAGAGATTCAGAGAACTCATTCCACACAAGGGAGTACCCTTTGAACTACACATATCTAGACATTGCAAAGATGATCGATCATTCCTTGCTGAATCCTACATTGACCGATACAGATCTCGAACAGGGTTGCCGTCTCGCCCTGGCCTACGACTGTGCCAGCGTCTGCATCATGCCCTATTACCTGAAGCGGTGCGCCGAGATTTTGGAGGGCAGCACGGTGAAGGCGAGTACCACTATCGGCTTTCCCCATGGCGGCCACACCACCCCCATCAAGGTCGCGGAAGCCCAGCACGCGCTGGAGGATGGCGGCCAGGAACTGGACATGGTCGTGAACATCAGCAAAGTGCTGAGTGGAGACTGGGATTACGTGCGGCAGGACCTTAAGGCCGTGATCGATGTGACGCACGGCCGCGGGCAGAAGCTGAAGGTGATCTTCGAGAACTGCTACCTCAAAGACGAACACAAGATCAAGCTCTGCGAAGTTTGCGGGGAACTGGGCGCTGACTGGGTGAAGACTTCGACCGGCTATGGCACAGGGGGCGCTACCATCGAGGACCTTAAGCTGATGCGCGCCCACTCGCCCGGGCACGTTCAGGTAAAAGCTGCCGGAGGCGTTCGTGATTTGGACAAGCTGCTGGAAGTCCGCGCTCTCGGTGTAACCCGTGTCGGAGCCAGCCGCACGGCGGAAATACTAAACGAGTGCAAACGGCGGCTGGGAAACTAAATTGTCGGGGTGCATTCAAGGAATATTCGGCGCTTGAACCGTCGAACAAACGATTGTCCGACTCAAGAACTCTTCAGGTTGCGGCCGAAAAGGCGCGCCTGTCGCGCCAGCTCAGTTCAGAGCCGATCTCGTATTCTTGCAATATCTCCACCTACAGGCCTTGCGCCTTCAGGATCAATTCGGCTGCCTGGCGCACGGCGCCCGAACCGCCCGACGCGGTGCATCACCACGACATCGGCGAAATCGTCCCCGATGAACGCGATCTGTGCCGCTCGAAGCACGCTTCAGTCAAATTCCCTCGAGAATCGGAAGCCTTTCGAGTTTTCCCTGGGCTAGGCAGCGGAAGCCTATCCGGTGGACCTGCTGAGATTCTGCGTGGACAGCGCCAACTAGAGCACTTCCATTAATCATATAGCGTGTTGGGCGCTAAAAAGGAAGCCGCTGCAATCGGCAGCCGAAATGGACTGAAAGGCAGTCTTGGCAGCCAACGGCAAATCCGCCTCCGTGCGCGGATCATGGCTGCGCAGGATTTGTTGGATCTTGCTCCACCTCGGCTCGATGGGGTTGAAGTCCGGCGAGTACGGCGGCAGATAGAGCCGGCGCGCGCCAGCGGCCTCGAGGGTCTCGCACACACCCCGGATCTTATGCGTGCTCAAGTTGTCCAGGATCACCACGTCGCCGGGGCGTAGGGTGGGGGCCAACCCTTGCCGGACCCAGGCCACAAACATCTCGCCGTTCATCGGGCCACCAAACAACCAGGGGGCGCAAGGACCTTCCAGGCGGAGACCCGAGATGAGCGTGCTGGTCTGATAGTGCCCGTGCGGAATGCGCGCCCGCAGTCTTTGTCCGCCCAGAGCACGGCCCCGCAGGCGAGCCATCTTGGTGTTGGCTCCGCTTTCATCCACAAACACCAGAGCGGCCACCGGGTCGGCGGCCAACTGCTCATGCCAGCAGGCCCTTCTTGCGGCCACGTCGGGTCGGTCGCGTTCGGCGGCGACCAGAGTTTTTTTAAACTTCCAACCCAGCCGTCGCAGCCAGAGATCGATCGTGGAAGTCCGGAACGACCTGTCCATGCGGGCGCCCAACTCGGCTAGCGTGGCGTCGGGCTGCTCGGACAAGAGCTGCTGCAGCCGGCGCTTCCGTTCCTGGGTGAGCAGCGTCTTGCGCCCACACAAATGCGTCCGGGGTTCCAGCGCGCGGCGCTGCCGAAACTGCTGGCGCACGCAGCGTACTGCCGCCACGCAGAAACCCGCAAACTGCGCGATCTCCCGCGTGCTCCGGCCGCGATCGTAAAGTTCGACAATCCGCTTGCGAAGTGGAACGGGTATCGCTCTCATGGCACACTCTGCCATAAGCGCCTCCACTTTGCAAGCTACATTATTTATGGAAATACTCTAGCTTCGCTGTTTTGAATCCGCCCGATAGGTGCTAGATCGGCTCGCTAGCGGTCTGCTTCCATTTGAAGGACTACCGGGTGTGCGGGACGAACGTGGGCTTCGCGGTAACGGGCGCACCGCTCGTTGACGGCGACTTCGATGTCACGGGCTTTCTCACGCGCGCGTTCGCCATCGATCCCGATCCCGCCATCTTCATCGAGACTTGGGTGCCCTCGGTCGGAGAGTGTGCTGCGGATCTTGCGGCTGATCGTCAATGGCTCGAGGCTTCCATCCAAAACCTCAAATGCGTGCTGGATAGGGTCGATCGCCGATAATAAGAGCTTATCCGTAAATAACAATCGTCCGCGGCCAGTAAATCATGGCCGCAGCGAACGCCAACATCGCGGCGTAGCCTTCTTCGGTTTTTCAAGACTCACTAATGCGTTGGGAGATCCCCCGGCTCTGCCCTGGCTGTACCCCGCATTTAAGACTGTGGGTCATGGACTGGCCTTGATGCCATAAACATGCAGGGCCAACAGATAACCTTGTACCAGAGTTGGTAGGCGCACCAAGCCGCGCCAGATGCACGTCGTGCCAGGAGTGTCTTGTCTCCCTCTTGCCAGCCAGCCGCCCATTTTGCCGATCCAGCGCGTCGCCTCTTGGGCACTGGGAACCGTCTCGGCCATCGTGCCGGTGGCCCAAGCGCTCAAGACACGCCACTCTTCTTCTTTCAGGATCTGGTCGCACGGAGTGTTTGGCTTCTCTCGACCTACTCGAGTCAGCCAGTGAACTCGCCAAGCCACCACCAGATCAATAGCCAGGCGCACCTCCAGACTATCCCTGTCCTCCAAACGGCGATCCTCGATGCGGCATCCGCTCTTGATCGTACGGTGATACACTTCAGTACCCCAGCTTCGGGTATACCAGCTCAGCCGCTGGCAGGCATCTGGGAAGCTCTCCGTCTTAACCGTGGTCAGAAGCATCCAATCAATGGGTTCTTTCACCTCGACACTATGGCCTACTTCACGAGCGTAGATCGCCCAGATGCTCAAGGGTGGAAGTTTAATTCTTGCGGGGGGCGTGAGCACCACCTGAGCCAAACGCACCTCGATCTGGGCGGTACGGGAGGGGCGCAAACCTCGCCGGGGAACGGCCACCTGGAGCGTCCCTGCTACCGTTTCAGCCTTCATCCTCTGCCACAATTCTTCCTTCTCGTCGTCTTGCTCGACCTTCCGGTTGCGGGTGCGTTCAGCGCGAACCAGAAGCCGAGGTCCCTGCGGATCTTGGCCGCTTCGTGGAACAATTCATAAAGGTCAGCTTCACGGTCCCCCACGCTTATCAGCATCGTACCGGGACAAAGCTTCTGGGCCTCGCTTACGGCCCGGTAACTCACCAACCACTTGAGGCTTTCCTTCTCTTCAAGCGGCAGTTGGTGGCGGCGGTGCTTTTTGCCCGCCTGCGCGGCATCGCGAGCCCAGCATTGGACGTTGAGCACCCCAGCGGCGTACCCTCGGGCGTGAAAGCCATCGTGTCGTGAAGCACCAACCCCACCGCGCTGTTTTGAGAGTCGTTGATGGGACCTACCCCCTGCTGAGGATGGGCCGTATAGTTCAGCGTAGTGGTGTCCTGTACGGCCAAGATCACGGGGTGCGAGCGTAGCCGTTCAACCCGGATTCGTAAGTTGAACTGCGATTTGAAGGGCTAACTGCCGTCGTCGAACCGTTCCTTTACCCTGTTGCTGGCGGTTGAAATTCCAACTTGCGCGAAGTTGGAATTCCATATTGCAAGAGTTTGTCGAACAAAGGGTTGCGCGTTTCGAGACCTCCCCAGGCGGAGGACAGATCCAGCGCCGTGCGATGCCCGGCGCGGCCCAGAATCGCCCCGCACAGGAAGACCTGAACCCGCCCGCTCGCCGGCTGGCGATAGCCCGTCATACCGGTCGCGCGCTGGAATTCCGCCAGCAGGTTGAACAGCATCAAGATGCTCAAGAAGGCCGCCTCGGTCGCATAGAACTGTTGTAGACAGAAGTCATCCGCCGCCAAGTCCGATTTCAGCTCCTCGATGCGTTGCTCGATGCACGCCCGCTGGTTGTAGTCGCGCCAGATCTCCTCCGGCGGGTCCGGTCGGTTGGTCACGAAAATCCGGAAGGTGTAGCCGGGCACCTCCAACAGCTTCTTCCCCAGCGAACTCTTCGTCTCTTGCAATTGCTCGCGCACTACGACGAAGCGCCGCTCGCACTTCCAGCCCCAAAGCTTCAGGCGAAACTCTCCCACCGTGTAGATCGCATCCAGCGCTCGCCACTCCTGCACGCGCGCCGCCTCCTGCTTCAGCCAGCGCGTCAGCCGCGCCACGACGATATAGGACAGCCGTTGGCCTTCCAGGTATTCCAGCAGCTCTTGATCGAAGAATCCGGCGTCGGCTCGCACCCCGCGAATCCATGCGAGGTTCGGCAGCTTGGCCAGCGCCTCTTGCAGGAACTCCACCGCCCCGCGCCCTGCCGTCGCGTTCCCGCTCCGCAGCCAGCCGTGCAGGATGAAATAGGCTTCGCCCAACACCGCCAGCAGCGGATGGTGCGACGCTCGCCCGTGCTTGCGAGGGTTGTAGCCCTTCTTCGCGCCTTCCTGCTGCCCGTAGCGCTCGAACACGGTCGAGTCCAAGTCCAGGCTGTAACCCTCGGCGCGCTGGGGCAACCTCGCCACCTGCCAAGCCCACAGCGGCTCGTACATCCGCACCACCATCCCTTGCGTGAAGCGCTTGAACAAATTCCGAATCGTGCCATCGGTGGGAAAGCGCTTCATCCCCAACAGGGCGTGCAAGGCGCGGTCGGCCCGCAGCATCGAGCTGTGCGCAAATCGCCGCGCTCCCGCCACCACCGCGATCAGAAACGCCGTGAACGTCTCGCCCGCCGGAATAGCGTTGGGCGAACTCAAACAAAACGGCAAATCTCGACGCACCCGCTCTGGAAAACCGATCCGCTTCAAAAACTCGATGAACGCGCTCAGCCCCCCGAACGGGGTCACCGCTCGCGGCGGTAGGGTCGAGAACTGGCGCGGTAGTACGCAGAAACTGCCGTAACCCCGTTTCCAGTTCCCGCCACATCACACGTAGCGTGCGGGTTTCCCGGACTACGCGTTCCTGCACACTTCACGACAAGGGTTATGGGGCCTATCGGACCGGCCGGACGGCCCAGGAGGGCAAAGGGTATACCACTCGATACTCCTGAAAGAGCCCGAGGGTCCCGTAAAGCCAGGCCCTGCGCCACCGGTTCCATCCGAAGCCTTGGCACTGGCGACTTCTCGCCAAGTGGCGCCGAATCTTCTTCTCGACCCAGTCTCGGATGTACGAGAAGCACCGCTGCGAGTGGCCCACAGCAAAGTAGTTCACCCAGCCGCGCAGGATCGGATTGATCTCCTCGATCACCTCCCTCACGGGCTGAAAACGGTAGCTTCGAAAAACCAGCTTGAGCTTGCGTAGCAACGCCGTCCGCTTTTTCGCTCGCGGCGTGTGCAGCGGCATCCATCGCCTCCGACAGCTTAGGACGCGACGGAACTCAAAGCCGAGAAACCCGAAACTCTCCCCTTGCTCTAGATCCACCCTCCGGCTCTTCTCCTCGTTCACCTCAACTTGGAGTTTGGCTAATTCCTCCCGCAGTCGCTTTTCCACCGCCTTCCGAAGCCAGACCTGCCGAGGATGACCGTCGACCAGGATCACCAGATCGTCGGCGAACCGGGCATACTCGACTTTCATCCATGGCCCTTCGCGAGTGACAGTCTTCGCCCTTTCCAGCATCTTGTCCACCTCATTGAGGTAGAGATTACTGAGCAAGGGCGAAATCACCCCGCCTTGTGGAACACCCTGCTTCCCCGACGCCTTCAGCAGCAGCTTGAGCAGCCCCAGCACCTCGGCATCGCTCACCCGACGAGCCACTTTCTCCAGTACGAGATGATGCCGTACCGTATCAAAGTAGGCTCGGAGGTCAAAATCGATGACATAGGTCAGGCGCCTCATGATCGCTTCCGAGCAGGGGACAGCGGAGCGCTGTAAGTGGTACCAGAAACGGGAGCCGAGTAAGCTGCTGAAGAGGACGTGGCTCGGCAGCTAAGGCCGACGCACATATGGCGCCGTAGTGCCCGTTTCCGAGTATGGCTCCGGTTTCTGGCGATCAGTGATTTGGTGGCATCCAGCTGACTTCGGCCGGTTGGGTCGACCCCGTTGGAGAGTTTCGTAAACCGTTTCGCAACCGGGCCGAGTCCGTCTGACTTCACTCTGAGGAGGCCCCCGATATGGCAAGGCAGCCTAGCAAGGGAAAGAAGGATAGCGCAAGAGGAGATGCAACCCAAGGGCTTGTGCCACTGAATCTGGACGCGGCGGGGATTGATGTAGGAAGTGCGGAACACTACGTGGCGGTACCGCAGGATCGGGATGCAGAACCGGTACGAAAGTTCGGCAGTTTCACAGCCGACCTCCATCGGATGGCGCGTTGGCTGAGGGACTGTCGAATCAAGACGGTCGTCATGCAGTCGACCGGAGTCTATTGGACGGCGTTGTACGACGTCTTGGAGAGTTCCGGATTGGAAGTAAACGTAGCGAACGCACGCCACACCAAATCACTGCCGGGGCGCAAGACGGACGTGCAGGAATGCCAATGGTTGCAGAAGTTGCACACCTTTGGCCTGCTGAACAACTCCTTCCGCCCTCCCGAGGAGATCCGGGTGCTCCGCGGCTACCTGCGGCAGCGGGAGAATCTCGTGGCCACCGCTGCGGGGTGTATTCAGCATATGCAGAAGGCATTGACGGAGATGAACATCCAACTGGCCAACGTGATCAGCGATATCAGCGGTACGACCGGCATGGCCATACTGCGCAACATCGTGCGGGGGGAGCGAGACCCCCAGAAGCTGGCGATGCACAAGCACAGCCGAATTCGCGCCAGCCGCCAGGAGATTGCTCGCAGCCTGGAAGGCACATGGCGGCAGGAGCAGTTATTCGTGCTGGAGCAAAGCCTAGATCTTTGCCAGACCTATCAGCAGAAGATCCAGACATGCGATCAGCGTATTGACGAGCAACTGCGAAGCATGGAAGCCCGGATCGACCCCCGGAGCGAGCCCCTCCCGGAGCCGCGCCGAGGCAAGGACGCGCGCAGCCATCCGTCAGGTTTTGACCTTCGCGGGCACTTGTACAGGATCACGGGTGTGGATCTTACTCAAATCGACGGCATCGAAGTGCAAACCGCCCAAACCATCGTTTCCGAGGTGGGTGTGGACATGAGTCGCTGGAAGACCGAGAAGCACTTCGCCTCGTGGCTGGGCTTGTGCCCGGACAATCGCATCAGCGGTGGCAGAGTGCTCAAGCGTGGTACGCGGCGAGTCGTCAATCGAGCCTCGACCGCTCTACGGCTGGCGGCCTCAGCTCTGCTCTGAAGTCAAAGCGCTTTGGGAGCCAAGTTCCGCCGGCTGCGATCCAAACTCGGCGCACCCAAAGCTATCACGGCCATGGCGCACATGCTAGCCCGCCTTCTTTACCGGATGCTGAAGTTCGGGCACGAGTACGTGGACCGGGGAATTGAATTCTATGAAGCCAAGTACCGCCAACAACAACTCCGGCGAGTCGCCAAACAGGCCGCCGCTCTGCATATGCAACTTGTTCCACTGCCGGGAGTTGCTAATTAAGTTTCTGGAGAGACGCGTTGAATCGCAGCGTGCGCTGACTTCTTCGGCCGGTAGCCATACGACCCCGGTTGGAAATCGGCCTCGAAGATCGGTTCCAGGATCAGCTTCAATGCTCCTTGAACCACTCGGTCGCGGATGCAAGGAATCGAAAGTTGGCGGGTCTTCCCCCCTTCTTTCGGTATCTTCACCTTCCGCAGCCTCCGGGGTCGATATCTCCGCTGCACCAACTCCTCGCGGAGCTGTTCCAGAAACTTCTCCAGACCTTCCGCTTCGATCGCCTGAAACGTAACCCCATCGATTCCTGGAGCTCCGTTATTCTGCTTCGCAAGCTGATAGGCTTCCCAGAGAGTCTCTGGCTTGCAGACGTGGACATACAAACCCCGGAATCGCCAAGTCGGTTCAGCCTTCGCCTTGACGTAAAGTCTTCGCCTCAGGTCCTGCAGCTGGACAGATGCCTTTATCATTTCACCCCTGCCTCCCCTGTTGGCCAAGACTTGCTGTGCAGCAAGGCCCCTTCGCTCCACGGGCATTACCCCGCTTCTTCGCTACTCCGAGCCTAACCGCCACCGTCTCGCCGTCAGCCGACTTCCCGGTGTTGCCGGTTATACGGCCTACCCTGCTCCAGCGATCTCTCGCTGGGGCGAGGACGGTTTCTCCAGTTGCTCGACATGCCCTTGTCACCGTGCTGTCCCTACCACCCCGCCGGAGTGACATGCCGCATCGGTCAGCCCGCGACGTGCCATGCTGCCTTCGCCCCGTCAGAGAGGGCTCGGCCTCCGGGACTAGTTTTTTCCGAGGCCACCTGTGGGTTCACTCGCGTTACGGCCCAGTGACTCGCTCACCATCCCGAGGATGGCTTTGTCGGTTGTCTTCATTCGCTTCGTTTCCTCCACGCATGCAACCCAAGCTACAGGGCTCCTGACTCTTGCCCTGGTGGGACTAACTCCCACTGAACATGTCAGCCTTCGCTGGACACACTCTGGCGCAAAACCACTTTCTTTTCTCCCCAAAGCACGCTAACTTTTCTCTGCACTGTTCTGTGCCTCCGTAGATTTTGTATAACCAACTTCAATCTAACGGATTAAGCACGGAACAGTGCACATCAATCTACGAATTCGGGTTCAATGGTTGACTCGATGTGGGATCGGAGCAGTTTCGGCATATCCACCTGGGGATTCTGGAAAAACCGGTAGGCGGCCTTCGTCTTCGCCGCCGAGCCGTGGCAAGCCTGCGGGATCAGTTCGCCCGGCTGGGCAAAGAAGTCTGCCGCCAGCGTGAACAACCGATGCTTGAGGCGTTCATCGAAGAACTGCGCCCGGGAGAACTCCTCTTCGGTCCAGTCGGCTGGAGCCTCAGCTCGTGGCGTGCTGCACAGGGCCACCTCCGGCTCCACGCACAGCACTCCTTTCCAATTGTCGCTGAGGGATACAAATAGATGTCCTTGGGACCCTCCGCAACCTTGCCGTTAGGGTACGCCGTGGGCCGGGCCACCGTCTGACCGACCAGCCGCCAATTGGCCGCCCGATAGCAGGTGCCGGCAAAACGCTTCGGGTCCACAAACGTCTCGGCCAGCACCGGCGCATAGCGATAACGCTCGGTCCAGTCGTTCACGAGCCGGGTCATGCACAGGCCCAGCACGCGCGAAGCCAAATTCGGCACGTGCACGCTCGGCAGGATCAGAAAACGGCTATTACCCACGACGCGATGCAGATGAGCACGTCGAGCCGCCTCGCTCCAGCCGATATACAGATCGCGTTCCCTCATCCGCCATTGCGCCGCGCTGAAAGCCAGTGCGCCTACGAATCCGTACCGCGAACTTTCCACCAAGTAGCGAATTTGTGCCCCGCACAACGGCCCCTTGCCCAGATAATGCCACCGTTGCATCAGGGCGTTCCATATCCGCGAAGCCTTGCTGTAGCGGCTGGAAACAGGAACGATGCTGATCTCCCCCAGTTCCTCCAGAGCACACCAAAGTTCAGGGGCAACGCTCCGTTGATCAACCGACGGCTTGGGGCAAGACGGGGCGAAACAGGACTCTTCTGCCGCGGGCAGGGCGATGAGCCCGTGCCGATGAAGCTCAACAAGCGCCTTTCGGCAGCTAACCTCCTTGAGTTTGCCGTTGGCGGCTCGCCACTCCAGCAATTCGCACACACGCAGCGACAGAGCGCGCCGGGACAACGAGGGATCGCTGCTCCGGATCTCTTCAATCTGGGCGATTGTCGCCGCACTCAATTCGCGACCGCAAACCTGCATGAAGCATATTTAACATCACCCACCCTCAGTGTTAAGTGTGTCCGAATGTCAGCGGCTTTGCCGGGGGATATTTACTACGATCATTTTGTTTGGGTTAATGGTGAGGAAGGTGGGACGACGACCGCCCGTAGAGGGCCCCGTAGAACCCGTTGAAATCATATCGTATGCCAGCAGGCGCTTGACGATCATGGTCCCCGTGCTGGCGTTCAGCCCGGTTAGTTTCGAGATCTGGATACGGGCGATTGGCTGGCACTGACGGATAACGTTGAGTAGGCGGAGTTCATTCACAACGCGAACATCCCGCACCCCCAGGCTTTGAAACGTCAATTCTGCCACTTGCAATAACCTTCTAATAGGAATCCTAGCAGAATTGTCACGAGGATGGAAATCAAAGTTCATTCATTACGCGTATAATGAATTGTCCATAGCCCGAGCCCATGCGTAGATGCCTACTCTTCTGGCTGCCTCAAGGGGTCCGAGTGATGTCTATCTTGAGGACAACCATGACTCAACGCAGCCCCCTTCGCCCGGCCCAGGAACATGCAGCATCGCGGCTGAGTAGCAGGCTTTTAAGAGCAAGGTCATCTCCGATATCAGCCTGTTAGTCCCTCAACAGCCGTGCTTCGGCCTGCAACTCGAACGAGGACAAGTGCCCGCGCAGACGGAAGTGGAAGACGGGGCGCAACTTGTTGAACCCATTGCGCCATCGGGGGCACTACGATTGGCGAATAGCACGTCGGTGATCTGCCCGTGAACCTGCGCCCCCTTGCCGCCCTCGGGGGGCCCAGTTCCTGAAACCATCACGACTGGCCCTTTCGGGATTGCTGCCAACGTGGTTGGCGGTGGGGGGAAACAGTTCAGTGGGGCGACTTACCTTTCCGGTAGCTCGCGAAGCTCCGACGACGTACTCTTTGCTGATGGCTGAACACCCTCTCCAGAAAGTGCGGCAAGGCAAGATCTTAGCGGTTGTCTGCGGACGGGTTCCCGGAAGAAATCGTCCAGAGGCTCTTGACTCGGTGAGCGACGAGCCCGCTTGTAGCTGCTCGAACCTGCTGACCATCCAAATAAACCCGAGGCCCCCTAGCAACCGAGCAGCCAACGTCGATGCTCACAATGGACAACAGGGCCGAAAGAAAATGCTTGACAAGGAATAATGTTAACATACAATTATATCATGTTAGCAGCATAACATGTATTGTAGTCAACTAGGGTGGTGTCGCGCGCTTAAGACACGACCAGATTTGAACTCGTGCCAAACTGACACGCTGGCAATGGTGCGGCGTACGGCGAAACCGGGTCATTCGCACCTGGTACCTACCGACGGCCATTGGTGGTGGGGTCTGTGAAACGCGCCCGGTTGGGCTTCAAGGGCCGAAGGGAGGGGATGCTGTTTTTTCTGCATAGACGCAACTGTGCGGCCCCCGTCAGCTTGACGATGTCGTCCACATCCACTAATGGGCTGGTAATTCGCACGGCCCATGGCACCTTCTGCGAATTGCCGAATCTGAATGTTAGCCAGCTCCTCAGCGGCAATCCCATTCTTGCCCCCCAACTCTTCAAGGAGGACTCCCAAGCCCATCTCGTGACGCAAGGATTCGAGCAAGAGACACTGTGAATTCAACCTAAGAGCTCGGCACTTCAGGGATCTCCAGAGCCGGACTAAGCAATCAATGTTGGCACTTAGGAACATGGTCGAGAGTCGGGATCGTCTTCGGGTGCCAGGAAGGCAGGTTTCAACCACGGGAGGCAAAATGGACGTGAATCCATCTGACTGGGCGCGAGGGTGCTTTTTGAGAGTGGCAGCGCTATGGCTCACCTGTGCAGTTGCGATTGCATGGTGCGATCCAGGGCAAGCAGGCGCAAGCCCCTTGTCGTCCGCCCCACAGCAATCCGAGGCAGGTCAGTTACCAGCCGTTCGTTTGGATGGCAATTACTTCTCACGCCAAGGGCGCCGATTCATTCCTGTGGGCGCCAACTGGGTTCCCGCCAAAGCCGCCATGGAGTGGCCCTACGATTGGGACCCGAAGGCAATTGAGGCGGATTTCGCGCGCATGCACGAATTGGGCTTCAACACCATTCGACTCGATCTGGTGTGGGCGTGGTTTGAGCCCCGGCCGGACGATTACAATCCCGAAGCATTTCGCGGGCTCGACTATCTGGTTTCACTGGCTCACCGCTATCACATTTATCTCCATCCCATGCTTTTGATTGGAGGAGAAGTGGGCGAGGCCTATTGGGATGTACCCTATCGCCAGGGTCGCGACCCTCAATCCGATCCCTATATGTTGCGGTTGGAGACCGACTTCGCAGCCGAACTGGCCCGCCGTTATGGAAAGGAACCCGCCATTCTGGCCTGGGATCTGACCGACGAACCTCCTTTCTGGATCGTAGGTGACAGCACCACGGACGCTATGGCCACCAATTGGACGCGGTTGCTTACTGGCGCCATCCGCCGTCACGATTCCATGCATCCCATGGTGGTTGGAACCTCCATGGAGGATGTGGGGCGCGGCCCCTTCCGCCCTGACATTCTCCGCAACGATGTGGACTTCTTCAGCGTGCATCCTTACACGATCTATGCCCCCAAGCTTTTCCCTGACGCCATGCTCTCCGCGCGCGGGACGTATGGCGCAGCCCTTGAAACGGCCCTTTCAGGAGGGGCGGGGCGACCGGTTATGGTTCAGGAGATCGGAGCATCTTCGGCTCAGTACGAGCCTGAGCAGATTGCGAGATACCTGGGGGCGAATCTTTACTCCGCGTTGGGTGCGGGCGCGAATGGATTTTTGATCTGGTGTTATACCGACGCCGCCCCGGAGCAGTTCCACCGTGTGCCTTATTTGCGCTCGCCGCATGAGACCCAGTTTGGGTTGACCACCTGGGATGGGAAGGAACGTCCCTCGGCGCGAATGTTTCAGGATTTCGAAGAGATTGTGGCCAGACTGGATCTCAGCGGCATCGAGCCGGCCCCCGCCGATGCCGGCATCATCGTTCCAAATGAGTGGTCAAGACCCTACGGCGACTTCTCGCACTTTGGCCTAGAGGGGCCGGGGATCGTGCCCTATACCTCCTCGCGTGAGGGCGGAGCCGTGGCCGGAGAACGCCTGCCTAACCCCGGTGAGGCAAATGACGACGTCACCGGCGCCTGGTTGTCCTCCTTCATCCTGGCGCGCCAGGCAGGCTTGAAGGCAGACTTCCCGCGGGAGTACAGCGATTGGCAAAGCCATCCCCTCATGCTGCTGCCTTCTCCACTGACCAGCACAGACAATTACCTGGTACAGGTGCACACCGACTTTTGGGAAAAGGCGCACCAGTACGTCGAGCAAGGTAGCGCTCTGTATGCCTCGGTGGCCGGAGACGCGGCGATTCCGGAGATGGAGAGATTATTCGGGGCACGCCTGGTTGACCATTCGCCCGTCAGTAACGTTACCCTGAAGGTCGTCTCTGATTGGGCGGGCTTGAAAGCAGGCGACGAATTTCACTACTCCGCCCCGGATAATCCCCATAAGTGGGCGGCGGTGCTTGAGGTTCGCGGCGGCACGGTGATTGCCGTTGACCAGGCTGGGCGGCCGGCATTGATCGCGAACACCCTGGGAAAGGGTAAGACGTTGCTCTGCGCGTACCCAGTGGAAAGCTATCTGGCGGGCGTTCCCTCGGTTTTCGACCAGGGGGAAAATACGCACCGGATCTATCAGGCCTTCCGGGACTGGGCGGGGTTGAGGCCACGATTCCAGAGCGATCGGCCGTCCGTTGAAGCGGTGTCATTGGATGCTAAAGATCACGGTTATGTGGTGATCGTGAATCACAGCGCGAACTCGCAGCAGGCGACAGTGAGTTCCACTTTCACCCTGCGCTCCGTTCAGCAGGTGACACCCAAGGGCGGACAGCCCATTGCACTCCACGGATCAAAGTGGGAGTTGGACCTCGAACCCTACGCGGCGGCGGTCTTTGACTGGAGATGACGGAAGGGAGACGCTTTCCCATATCGGAACGGAGGAATAAAGACGTGATTGGGGCCTTTGATATCGGAGGTACAAAGATTGCGATGGGGGTCGTGGATGCGCAGGGGCGAGTACTGGCAAGGGAAGAATATCCTACCGATGTTCCTTTGGGGTTCGATCATGCCATGCGGCGGGGGAGTGAGGTCCTGACCGGGTGCGCGGCCCAGGCTGGGGTCAAGCTCGAAGGAATTGGGATCGGCTGCACCGGCCCGGTGGATCCGCTGACGGGCGTGTTGGGTGATGTAAGTACTTTGCCGGGATGGCAAGGAGGCAATCTGGTCGCGAAACTATCGGCTGAATTCCACGTTCCGGTCGCGGTTGAAAACGACGCGGACGCGGTTGCCCTCGGCGAGGTAGCATGGGGGTCTGGAAAGGGCAAAGCCCGCATGATCTGCGTAACCATCGGCACAGGCATCGGCGCGGGAGTGGTGTTGGATGGCAAGGTCTATCGAGGGGTGGGTGAATCGCATCCGGAACTCGGGCACCACATCGTTGAGACGTCGGGGCCGATGTGCACGTGTGGCGCGCGTGGCTGCTGGGAGGCATTGGCCAGCGGACCCTCCATGGTGGATTGGATCAAAACCATCGTGCCGGCTGATTACCCAATCCAGGATTTGACCGCTCGGGAGATTTGCGCGCGAGCCCAGCGTGGGGACGAATGGGCCCGGCAGGCTGTCGAGCGCGAGGGCTATTATCTGGGCGTCGGTCTCGCCAATCTTGTCACCATGTTTCTTCCTGAGGCCCTTGTGCTCACCGGCAGCGTCATGAAAAGTGCCAGTCTGTTCCTCGACCGCATTCACCAGGTCATTCGCCAGAATTGCCGTCTCGTTCCTTATCAAAACGTTGAGATCTCGCTGGCGTCCTTGGGCCCGGATGTGGGCCTGATCGGCGCGGCCGAAGTCTACCGCAATCACTTCCAGTCTTCAGGGGATTAGCCATGAGTAACATGGATCAGAAATATCGCATTATCGAGGGCGAATATCTGCGGGACATCCTGGATCAGCCTCGCGCGCTCGAGGCCACGAGGGAGGGGATCACCGCCCCGGATGCCTTGCTCCCTGTTGCCCGGCATTTAAAAGAAGGAATTCTGAAGAGGGTCGTGCTGACGGGGATGGGGTCGTCCTATCATGCCCTCTACCCGTTGCATTTACTCCTTTCTTCAAATGGCTGCACGACTTTGTTCGTTGAGACTTCGGAATTGGTCCACTACTTTCCTCATTTGCTCGATCCTTCCAACCTGATCATCGCGGTCTCGCAATCGGGACGGAGCGCGGAGATCGTCACCCTGCTCGAAAAGAATGCAGGCCGCGCCCGGATCATTGCCGTTACCAACACTGCTGATAGCCCCCTGGGTTCGCGCGCCAATGTTGTAATGCTGACGAAGGCAGGTGAGGAATTCTCAGTTTCCTGCAAGACTTATGTGACGGCGCTGATGATCCTATGCCAGCTTGCCGCCCTCCTGGGGTACGCCGACCCTCGGCCCATACGAGGTGAGCTGGCGCAAGCTGCACCAGAGGTGGCAACGTATCTGAATTCCTGGCGGGACCACGTCTTGGAATTGGCGGCCTGCCTGGAAAATGTTCATCACCTTTTTCTTGTCGGACGGGGAATCTCGCTCGCTGCCGTTGGAACCGGAGGGCTTATCACGAAAGAGTCTGTTCACTTTCCCACCGAGGGAATGAGCAGCGCCGCATTTCGGCACGGACCCATGGAGTTGGTCGGCGAAGAAACATTCGTCGGCGTTTTCGCCGGGGCAGAGACAATCAAGGCGCTCAACGTAAAACTGGTTGAGGACATCCGGCACAAGGGGGGGAGGGCTGAGTTGATTGGAGCGGAAGCCCGACATTCGTCTCTGCGGATTCCCGCCGTGCCGGATAGTTTGCTCCCCATCCTTGAGATTTTGCCGGTGGAGATGATCACGCTGGCGTTGGCCGCGCAAACCGGGATGGAAGCGGGCCGGTTCAGTCTTGCCTCCAAGGTGACCACGATCGAATGAAGCAGGCGGGTGAGGGGCCGCTTTCACGTATGAAGCGAAGCAAATACATAGTCGGTTTGCTCTTTGCGACATTCTTCGTCATTTCGTTCCTCACCAACATCCTCGGGCCTATCATCCCCGACATTATCCAAAGCTTTCATGTCAGCCTGGCGGCTGCCGCATTGCTGCCGTTTTCCTTCTTTATTGCTTACGGAGTACTCTCTGTCCCCGCTGGATTCCTCGTGGAGGTATGGGGAGAGAAATGGGTGATGCTGGTTTCCTTTGGCGTGGCACTGGTGGGCGCTCTGTTTTTCGCGTTGTTACCTGTGTATCACGTTTCCTTGATATCTCTGTTCCTCATTGGTGGAAGCATGGCGGCGCTGCAGGTCGCCATTAATCCGCTTCTGCGTGTTGCGGGGGGGGAAGAACATTTTGCTTTCAATGCTGCCTTCGCCCAATTAATCTTCGGGGCTGCATCATTTGTTAGTCCGCAGCTTTACTCCTACGTAGTTCTTCACCTGGGAGACCCATCGAATCAGCAGAATTTCCTGCTCCTGATCCTTAAACGCCTCGTTCCCGCCGGTCTGCCGTGGGTGTCCATATACTGGATCTTCAGCGGGACGATCATCCTGATGCTGCTCGCATTGTCCGCATCCCGCTTCCCGCCGGTGGTGCGCACCGAAGAGGAGCAGGCTGGCGCTTTCAGCATGTATGGCCATCTCCTCAAGAAGCCCATCGTGCTGATGTTTTTTGTCAGCATCTTCATGTATGTCGGTTCAGAGCAGGGGACCGCAGACTGGATCTCCCAGTTCCTCGCGCAGTATCACGGGTACGATCCTCACACCACCGGGGCCACTGTGGTCGCGTGGTTCTGGGGATTACTCACGGCAGGCTGTGGGCTTGGCATGGTATTGCTGAAACTGTTGGATAGCCGCAAGGTCTTGCTGGGATTCAGTCTCGGGGCACTCGCGAGCCTGACGGTCGCCTTATTCGGAACCGGAACCGCAGCGAAACTGGCGTTCCCCCTCACCGGTCTTTTCGCATCGGTCATGTGGCCGATCATTATTTCTCTGGGATTAAACTCCGTGGCGGAGCACCATGGTCCTTTTGCGGGTATCCTTTGTACCGCCATCATGGGGGGAGCCGTGGTGCCGTTGATAATCGGGCGTCTCGGTGATTCTCTTGGGCTTCGCACGGGGATGGGTTTTTTGTACTTTACTTTTGGTTGGGTCTTGTGTGTCTCCCTTTGGGCGAGGCCTTTGATTGCGAACCAAACCATTCGAACAAGAAAGCGCAACAGGTTGCCGGCTGAAGTGCCCAGAGGAATATAAGGGAGGATACGATTGTTGCGAACAGTTTCGGTAGCAGCTTTTTCCGTTGGCTGGCGTGACCATTAAGGGCTTATCTCAAGGCTCTGGTGCATAGAAAAGCGAATGGTCAGGGAATGGGCATACAGCGAGAGATCCGAGGGAAGTACGATCAGGTGGATTTCCTCCCGCAGGCGCTAGATCGCTGGGGGTCGGAGAATCATCCCGCCAGGTTCATTCGTGAATTTGTCGATGCGCTGAGTTTGGTGGGGCTGGGATTTCGAAGGCGGGAGGGTCAAGTGGGGCGGGAACTACGCGCCAGGCTTGCTATTGGAGGTACAGGTGCACGAATACATGCCGCGCCTTCGCAGCACGCGGAGTTGAAGCAGGTGTCGAGAGGCGTGGAAGCTTGCTTCTGCAGACCCGGAGCGAACTGGAAGTCTCGCAAGCGCAGGAACGGAGGGAGAATCATCTGTCGAGTGAACTATACGAAGCCGATGAGCCGCGGCAAGCAATACGCGAGTGGTTGGGGAAAATAGCCGAGAGGAAGCGCGATCACCTGCAACTGCAGGAGCCGGAAACGCGCCCAATACTGTGCGAAAGGAGCACCAAGCCAGCCTGCAACGCAAAAGCGGTAGTTCAAGAGACAAGTTCACTAGTGGCGCCAACGACGTGGTAAACGAGGAGTCGGACAGCAGACGGGTGGGACCCATGCTGGGCCAGATGAAGAGTAATCTGGGGGGGAGGAAGCGGCGATCGTCGGCCATTATCGCTCGACGCCGTCTTGGCCCAGGCTAAGGCGAAAGGTCGTGCGCTGCTGGTGAACTGGTGTGGGGATGCCAGCGGGAAGCAGCCCAGCCTATACTTTGAGTCCCGGTCCCATCACTAAGGCGAGGAGTAATTGGTGGTCTACACATCATTCGACCTGAAGCAAATGCGTAAAGCCTGGGTGGCAGGCCGATTGGCATTAGAGCGAAGGCCCGGCGCCGGGCCTCTGTCGAACCGCCCCCGCAGCCACACTCAGTGCCGAGACGACCAGCCCTGCCGCGACCAGTTTATCAGCTTTGAGCACAGAGTTTTCAGGCAGACTGTTAGTACTACTACGTTAAGTTATTGACCTCTCCCAAGAGAGGTGTTAAGCTCCGGTTCATGACCGAGAGCGAAATTGCAAAATGTCGAACACGTTTGGAACAATTCTTGGCCGACCTGCTGGAGCCGCTGGGGCGACGCGAGCGACGCCACTGGGGCTCGGTATATGTGCGCGGCCTGATGCTGGACGGCGAACGCAAGTCCATCGAGCCGATGGCAGAGCGTCTGCCCGAGGGCAACGTGCAGGCGATGCAGCAGTTGATCGGGCAGAGTCCCTGGCTTTGGGCGCCGGTCTGGCAACGCTTGGCGCAACGCATGACGGCGGAGTTGACGCCCGATCCGGTGTGGGTCATCGACGACGCGGGTTTCCCCAAGCAGGGTCACCATTCGGTGGGGGTGGAGCGCCAATATTCGGGGACGCCGGGCAAGACCGCGAATTGCCAAGTGGCGGTGAGCCTGCATCAGGCAGCGGGGGAGGAAAGTACGATCCTGGACTGGCGGCTCTACTTGCCGGAAAGCTGGACGGAGGATCCGCAGCGGCGAGCCGAAGCAGGCATCCCCGCGGAGGTGAAGTTCCAGACCAAGTGGCAACTGGCGCTGGAATTGATCGACGAAGCGCGGGGGTGGGGCCTGCGGTGTGGGGTGGTGCTGGGGGACGCCGCTTACGGGGAAGTCACGGAATTTCGCCAGGGGCTGGAGACTCGCCAACTCCCTTATGCGGTGGGCATCCCTTCGACCTTGGGGGTGTGGACGAAGCCGCCTCGCATCCACAAACTGAAAGCCCGAGGGCAGGGCCGTCCGCCGAGTGCTTATCACTACGGCCCGCAGCGGCCAGGCACCGTCCGGGAGGTGGCGCAAAAGGCCCGCGGGTGGAAGCAAGTGCACTGGCGAGAAGGCAGCAAAGGCTGGCTCGAGTCCCGCTTCGACGCTTGCCGCGTGCAACCCTCGCATGGATTCCACGAGGGCCGACCCCCACACAAGGAGGTCTGGCTGCTGGTGGAATGGCCGCGCGGCGAGAAAGAACCCACCAAATACTTTCTCTGCGACCTGCCGGAGCACTACCCTTTGCGGCGGCTGGTGCGCATCGTCAAAGCCCGCTGGAAGATCGAACAGGATTATCAGCAACTCAAGGAGGAACTGGGGCTGGATCATTACGAAGGCCGCAATTGGAACGGGTGGCATCATCATGTCACCCTGGTCATGTTGGCGCATGCCTTCCTGACGTTGGAGATGTTGCGGAACAAAAAAAACTTCTGGGTGGACCCTGCCACAGACGCGCCGTGAGATCCAACGCCTGCTGTTTACCTGGACCGGAGAGTGTGCGTATTGTGGCAGCATTATTCGCAACCGAAACCGACCACCTTAACGTAACGTAGTAGTATGAGGGGTGCAGGGGAGAGTAAACCCCTAACCAAGTCACTTGCAACACTCGTACGAGAAGGGACCAGTCAATGAACTCCGTCAATCGTAGAGATTTCATTCGCCTCTCCGCGATGGCGACGACGACCGCGAGCGCAGCCGTGGCACAAGGAAGAACCCGTGTACTTTACGTTGGTGATTCTTCTATGACAGCGGGCACCACTAGTGCCGAAAGCAATTTCGTGTACGACCAGAGGGGTGTTCGGATCGTAATCGGTGCACAAAAGATCCTCGATGCCTGGAGAGCGAACCCTCGATTTGAGGTCAGTTACCTGACGGCGTGGGACGCCCTCGCCAAGTTTCCTGAAACTCCTGAGGCGCTGCACGACTTTGACGTTGTTGTCCTAAGTGACGTGGACAGTGATTCTCTGGTTCTTTATCCCGATGATCGGATCTACCGTGCCCCTATGGGCCCAAACCGGTTGAAGTCCGTCCGGGAATACGTGCAGCAAGGAGGTGCGTTACTGATGATAGGCGGCTATGCCAGTTTCACTGGCCGCCACAACGCCGGGAACTACCATGGGACGCCTGTTGAGGAGGCCCTACCGATCAACTGCTTGGCTCAGGATGACGACCGCATGGAGACCCCTGAGGGCGTGACTGTGGAAATGAAGGAACCGCCCCACCCTATTACCCGAGGTATTGACTGGATTCCTAGCCCAATTTTCAACGGCTACAATTGCCTGGAAGCTAAAAAAGGCTCCAAAGTTCTCGCGACCATCAGAGAAACCGGCGATCCTATGATTGTGTTGTGGCAATACGGCAGCGGACGCTCGATGGCCTTTGCATCCGATATTGCTCCGCACTGGGGTTCAGGGTTTCAGAATTGGAAATACTACGAACAGTTTTGGAATCAAGCGGTCGAATGGCTAGCATCTCCATAGCGGATTTCTAGCGTATGTTTTCATTGTGAACTCGACTTAAGAATCTTCGGATCACGTTCGTCATCAGTATTCATAGGGGTTTGAATGTTACGAAGAAGTTCCGGGGTGTCCACGCTCTGGGGGTGAAAAACAAAACGAGTCATTTCAGCTATCCATCGACGCTTTGTTGTAAGCCGATTTCAAGGGATTGCGAGTGACCTCAGACGTCAGCTTGATTTTGGTGGGGGATGCGGATCAGCGTTTGCGATTCAGGGGACACATCGAGCAATACCTGACCGACTCTTGGAGGAACAACATCCTGTTGTGTCTGGCAAACCTGCTGCGGCAGGCGGTCTAGAGTCACCTGGAAGGAGATCAGGAGGTCAACGGTAGGCGGCTGCTTTGCCAAGATGCAAACCCCGGGCTGATTTGCTCAGTGAAGGTGTGGCAGCGTGGCGCGAAATAAGCGATTCGCATCACGGCTAACTACAACCCTGAGCCGGATATCGCGGAGGCGGCACATTAGGAGGGCAAAGTGTATAGTGTTCACAGTTCCGACATGGCGTTGGCACTCTGCATGGTAACTATGCTCGGCTGGGGTTCTTGGGCGAATACGCTTAAGGTCGCAGGCAAGCATTCCTGGTCGTTCGAGCTTTATTACTGGGACTATGTCCTAGGTATGTTGTTTTGCAGCGTAGCGGTCGCGCTCACCTTTGGCAGCCACGGCGACGGCGGCCCAGGTGCGGTTGCAAGCCTGGCCCAAGCATTCTGGGGCCCGTTGGGCGCGGCTGCGCTGAGCGGCGCCTTGTTCAACTGTTCGAACGTGCTCATTGTGATTGCGACCGATCTAGCTGGCATCGCCATCGCTTTTCCGGTTGCGGTCGGGCTGGCGCTGATCATAGGCACTGTCGGTAGCTATATCCAGGTGCCATCAGGGCGGCCACAGCCTTTGTTCGGCGGCATTCTACTGATCCTCGCGGCGATGCTGCTCTCGGCGTATGCTTCGCGCGTGTTCCGCTCCGCAAAGAGAACTGGTAATTCCAGAGGGGTTCTCTTCGCGATTGCGTCCGGCTGTCTGATGGGCTTCTTCTATCCGCGCCTTTCGGCGTCGATCGCCTCTTCATCCATGAGCGTGTCGGGGCCAACAGGTAAACTCACTCCGTACGCAGCCGCGGTGGTCTTCTCGGCGGGTCTGGTCTTAAGCAACTTCGTTATCAACACAATTCTTCTGTTTGTCCGGAGACGGAGTTACCGCGAGTACTTCGGTGGCCCGTTCGGTATTCATTCTGTCGGGATCGCCGGGGGCGCGATTTGGATGGTCGCGCTCATCGCGAACCTCGCTGCCTCCAAAGTGGCTGGCCCTGCTGTTTCCTATGCTCTCGGCCAAGGGGCGACGCTGGTAGCGGCCATCTGGGGGATCTTCATCTGGAAGGAGTTTCGGGGTGCAACCGGGCGGGTGAATGCAGCACTTTCCCTGATGTTCTTCAGCTATGCGGCAGGTCTGTTGTTGGTGGGGCTGGCGGCATTTTAGCTCCACTTCGCATGGCTGGACCTAATTCATCCTCACCTGAACCACCGGGTGTTTAAGACGGAGAAACGAAATGCAGACCGAACAGAGCCAGAAAACATGGAGCGCCAACAAGATTGTAGGACTCTTCGACCATGCAATCCTTCAGCCCACTTACACCGACGATGAGATGCAGCAGCGACTGACCGCCCTGCGGCGCTTCCCTGTCGCCTCAGTCTGCATCAAGCCCTATTTTGTGGCCACAGCGGCGAAAGCGCTTGCAGGAAGCGGAATCCCCGTAGGCACCGTAATCGGCTTCCCGCATGGCTCGGCATTGCCCGAGATCAAGGCTGCCGAGGCCGAGGCGGCCGTCCGCGACGGCGCGAACGATGTGGATATGGTGATCAATGTCGGCAAGGCGCTTTCAGGAGACTGGGACTATCTACGGAACGACACCCGGGTGGTGCTGGAGGTAACCCGCCGTCACGACGGGGTAATCAAGGTCCTCTTCGAAACCGACTTCATAACCGCCGATCCCGTAAAGATTCGCCTTTGCGAGATATGCGCCGAACTCAATGTGGACTTTGTGAAGACCTCGACTGGGTACGGTTTCGTGAAACGCCTGACGGTACCTATAACTATGCTGGCGCCACCGAGCACGATGTGGTACTGATGCGCCGCCACTGCCCTCCCGCACTGGGCGTCAAGCCGTCGGGCGGCATTCGCACGCTTGACAGAGTGTTGCACTTTGTCGAGCTGGGGGCCACGCGCATTGGCACAGCCTCGACCGAGGCCATTTACGCTGAGGCGCTGGAAAGGTTCAGGGAGTAGCCGCATGGGCCCGAAAATCCTCGTAATCGGCAGTTCTAATGTTGACATGATTATGGCCCTGCCCAAGCTGCCCTCCGTTGGGGAGGCGGTCACCGACGGTAGCTTCATGCAGACTTTTGGCGGGAAGGGCGCGAACCAAGCGATTGCCGCCGCGCGGGCTGGCGGACGGGTGAGCTTCATGACCTGTGTCGGCGACGATGATGGCGGTCGCGCGGTCATGGCCGCTTTGGCCAAGGACGGTATCGACGTTTCGCTGTCCGTCGTCGCGCCCGGCGAGCCCACCGGGGCGGCTCTGGTGATGTTCGACGTTCATGGCGACAACTATCTCGCCGTCGCGCCAGGATCGAACTACAGCTTGCGTCCGCAGCATATCGACGCAATCGCTCCGCGTTTCGCCGAGTTCGCGATGCTGTTGCTGCAGTTCGAGATCCCCGCCGACACCTTGCAGGCCGCTCTTGAAACAGCGGCGACCAGCGGCGTTCCGGTGCTGTTCAATCATGCTCCGGCGCGCGTGTTCACTCGGTCGATCCCGGGAAGAGTCGCGCTGGTCGTCAATGAACTGGAGGCGGCTACCTTGATAGCACGGCCGATTTCCAGCCGGGAAGAAGTCTTTGCCGCGGCAGGGGAGCTGCGGAACCGAGGATTCGAATTCGTCATCGTGACGTTCGGAAGGGGTGGCTCGTTCGTGAGGACCGCAGAGGAAACCTTTCATGTGCCTGCGATTCCGTCGAAAGCGGTAGACACGACCGCGGCGGGAGACACTTTCTGCGGCGCTCTCGCCGTGGCGCTTGCTGTGCATAGGTCTATGCGCGAAGCAATGAAATTCGCCACCGCCGCCGCCGCGATATGCGTGCGGCGTGCCGGGGCACGGCCCTCCATTCCGTCATTTGCCGAAATTCAGGCGTTAGTTGACAATGAAGGCGGACCTCTGCCTCCATACGTCAATTGAGGAGGGCCATTCGATGTAAGCGGCCCTCTGGGCCAGGAGGGAATCGAGACCTGCACAAATTATTGCGAATTCTGTTTGTGAATAGGAACTCGAGCTTGCGAGGCATTTCCAAAGAAGGTTTGTACTGTGGCGACAATTATGAAACTCTGGTATGTGAAGGTGCATTTCTGGGATGTCACGGAAATGGCGCGCCGGTCTTTCAGCATCTGTCCCTAACCAGAACCTCGCCTAAAGGCCCAGGAGCCGCAACTCGGGCGTGTGAGTCCCATGCCATGGCGCCAGGTACTTTCTGATGCTTCTTCAGATCTCCTTCCACAGCGACCGGAGTCGCGAATGTTAAGGGTACACGACTTTCGTGGCACGGGAGTAAGGGCTTGGCGTGCTTGGCTCAGCGGCGTCGGCTCTGGGGTGCTAGTCTTCTTTGTGGCCGTGGCATGGGGGCAGGAGGCCAATCCTGCCAACGTGATTCCGGATTGCCTTCAGCCGGCGCGACACCATGACGAGTCCGGCATTGAGCTGGACCGCAGCGGAAAGACTCTCGCAGCACTTCGGGAATTTCGGGCGGCCGTGCGGATTTGCCCGCAGGACTCTGAGGCGAACTACAACCTCGGTATCACACTGAAGCAAATCGGAGAACTGGACCAAGCGGTTGATGCGTTGCGCATCGCAGCACAGCTCGAGCCCAACTCGGGACCCGCGCATTTAGCTTTAGGCCTTGCCTTGGCAAGCAGGAACGATATCAAGGGATCCGTGCCAGAATTCCGTCGTGCTGTGGAATTCTTGCCCGGCTCAGTGGAAGCCGTCTACAACCTTGGGTTGGCCCTGAGCCGGCAGGGCCAATTGTCCGATGCCGCCGCCGAGCTACGCAAAGCGATCCGGCTGGCGCCAAGCTTCGAGCCTGCGCACCTGACATTGGGTATCGTTTCGCGACGCCAGGGAAGAGCAGACCAAGCCTTGGAGGAATTGCGTGAGGCCGTGCGCCTAGCGCCGAAGGACCCGGAAGCTCACTATAATCTTGGCATTGCCTGGCGTGAAAAGGGTGGACTCGATGCGGCAATTAAGGAATTTGAAGCGGCTTTGAGCCTCAGGCCTGACTATGAGGAGGCGCGCTACAACCGTGCTGTCGCCCTGGGTGCAAAAGGGCAGCACAGCGCGGCGAAGGGCGACCTCGAAGACATTGCTGCCCTGAGTGAATTTCGCGCGGGGTTGGCACAGGCAAAGAGTCTCATCGGTTCGGCATCCGATCAACTTCAGAAGCACAACCCTGACGCTGCTCTGGAGGACTCGCGTGCCGCGATTAAATTCTGGCCCAAGAATCCCATACCTTATTACCTGATGGGATTGGCATGGGAACAGAAGGGCCATTTGCAGGAGGCGCGGGAGAACCTGCTGAGGGCTCTTGACCTGAAGCCGGACTATGCTGCCGCCCACACAAGTTTGGGCAAGATTCTTTGGGAGAGCGGGGATAAGGACAACGCCGTAACTGAATTTGACAGAGCGCTCGATCTGGACTCTCACATTCCAGAAGCCCACTACAATCGAGGGTTGGCTGCCCTCGAGTCTCACCAATTTGATCTTGCCATAGCCGAATTTCAGGATGCGCTGGCCATCAACCCGAATTACCAGGACGCACAAACAAACCTTGGTCTGGCCTTGCTTTACAGCGGAGATGTCCGGTCGGCGGTCGAACAATTTCGCGAGCTTCTCACGCTCCGGCCCGCCTCTGCGGAGATCCATAACAATTTAGGGTTGGCTCTGCTACAGGGTGGTGATTCAGTCCAGGCTATTGGAGAATTGCGCGAGGCAATTCGCCTGAAGCCCGATTACGGAGCGGCTCACTATAATCTCGCGCTCGCGCTTCGTCGAAATGGTGACTTAGACGCTGCGGCCATCGAGTTCCATCGGGCCCAAGGACTCATCCCCTCCTTGGTCCCACCCCAATGAAGTCTCTGTCACGTCGAGATGAAAAATAAGATCTGTGTCGCTAAAAACACGTGTCCCATGAACCGAATCAATGCTTCGGACTTAAATGAGGGGGATCTGTTGCAAAGATCAAGAGAGGACACAGAGCGATCCGAAACCGGTGACGTGGATGTTATACACAGCGTCATAAATAATTGCGCATCGCGAGGAAGTGTGGTTTCACGGAGTCATGAAACCACTTACCATCGCCGATGCCGCTACCATGGTTCTGGGACTTCAAGACGAGATTCGTCGTTCGGAAGAGTCGCGCTACGATCACCGCCTTCACGGCGTACTACTGGTGGCTCAGGGGCTGACCTGTCCCGAGGTCAGCCGACTGTTGGGGGATGCCCCACGGTCGGTCGAGTACTGGGTTCGACACTTTGAAGAGCGCGGTCTAGCCGGGCTGGTGGAAGGGCCACGACCGGTACGGCCCCAGCGCCTGAGCAAGGCGCAACTGCAGGAGGTGGATACGGTGTTGCGAGGCGCGCCGAGCGAGGTCGGCCTGAGCGGAACGCTGTGGGACGGGAAGACGCTCCAAGTTTGGCTCGCACGGCGCTATTTGGTTCGATTGGGCGTGCGTCAATGCCAACGGAGGTTTCACCAATTCGGCTTCCGCTTGCGCAAGCCGCGCCTGCTGATTGCCCACGCCGATGCCGTGTTGCAGAAGACGCACAAAAAAACTCCAGGCGTTAAGCCTTGATGGCGCTGTCGATCTTTGGGCTATGGACGAAGTGCACTTTCAACAATACGGTTCGCGCTGCCGAATGTGGGTCCCGCCTGAAACCAAGGACCCGGGGCTCCTTCATTACCCCACCCGGCGCAGTGTCGGGTATTTCGGCGCCGTCCGTTTGCGCGATGGCAAGTTCTTCTTTCGGCGCGAGACGGAAAAGTTCAACGCCGTCACCTGCTGGAAGTTCCTCCAGCACCTGCAGGCGGCCAGCACCGGAACCGAACGACGCGTCGTAGTCATTACCGACAACGCGAGATACTATCATGCACGCCTTTATCGGGAGTGGAGGGCGGGGCACGCGGACCGCTTCGAGCTCGATTACCTCCCTGCCTACAGCCCGGAGTTGAACCCCATCGAGCGGTTGAAAGCGAATTCGCCGCGTGGATTAAACCCAACAACGCCCTGCACCGACTATGCGCACATACTTAAGACGCTCTCTATATAGTTCAGGCGGGAAGGCCGCACACCCGTTCGATGAACAAGTTCTGCGTTCGGACTTCACCCTTCACCCTCGAAACCTCTCCCTTTCGGATCTTGTGCACTACCTCATAGCCTTGAAAAGTTCTCTGATTACAACCGGACTGGCGAAAGTGTTGCTTGGCACGGCCCAGATTCTGTCCTGTCTGGCGAACGGCCGCGTCATCCCGCTGCCCAGCGCGTCTTCGCCATGAAATACAAAAATGGAGCAGAGCAAACGGTAGAGCCAATTGACAGGTCGTTTGCACATAGAACAGACTATAATTAAGGAGTTTTCATATGAGCGTCCCACAGAGTTCCGTAAGTGCACAGTTGGACGAGAGCTCCAAGGCTCCGTTGAAGGAACCTATCCTGTTGTTGGATGCAGCAAGTTATGTCCCTTTCTACGAGCAGATCGCAGAACAAATCAGGATAGGGATCAAGAACGGGAAGCTAACGGCGGGACAGGAGTTCCGCTCCGAAGGAGAGGTCGCCCGCGATTTGGGAATTAGCAAGATGCCGGTGAGACAGGCCTTCCAGAAGTTGCGCTCCGAGGGTCTTCTGGTCTTCCTGCGAGGGAAGAAACCCGTCATTGGAACGGGTCAAGTACCATGGGATTTTCAGGAGTTGCGCGGATTCAGCGAGGAGATGCGCCGCCGGGGCCTTACGCCGTCGGCGCGTGTTCTGTCGATTGATCTTCAGAGCCCTGGGGCCGAAGTCGCTCAGGCCCTCAAGCTCGCGAGCGATCAACAGGTGTATCGCCTGAGAAGGCTGCGGTTCGTGGACAACAACCCGGTCGCAGTGGTCACCAGTTATCTCCCCGCACATTTTTTTCCCGGAATCGATAAACTCGATCTTTCCGGGCAGTCCCTTTACTTCGTTATGGAAAGCCTTTACAGGCGCCAGTTGCATCGAGCCGAGGAGAAGATTGGCGCCATCAACGCGGGCCACAATGAGGCACACATACTGGATACAAGCGTCGGAAGCGCCCTGATTATTATTCACGAAACAACCTACGACGTAGACCTTGTGCCTGTGGAATACAGCGTGTCCCTGTTGCGTGGTGACCGATATACTGCCTCAGTCGTCTCTATGCGCAAGAAGAAGACTTACACTAAAGACTCCGTGTGAAAATCTGCGGTTATGTCAATTGCCGAGAGCCGATTCCCATGTGAAACCAATGGGTTACGGGGCCGCCTACGGACGACCAACTGGTCCGTGCAAACGCCCCCATGTCAGATTTATTCTAGGTCTGTTCGGGTCGTACCCCGCCTTTGATCGCTCACGAAATGGTCTGGCACTGGAAATCAAAGAGCTGCGGCATCAGGTCAGCGTACTGAAGCGCAAGGATTTACGGTCGATATTGAGCCCTAAGGATCGGATGTTCTGGGTTTTTCTGCGCCCGACGTGGGCCTGGTGGGAGCGATGCTGGTGATCGTGAAGTCGGAGGCCGTCGTACGATGGCATCGTATCGGATTTCGGCGCTAGGGTGGATCCTTCCAGGCACAACGAAGAGGGCAGACACGGGATCAGCTTGGGACTTCGTCAGGTCATTGCGCGCATGGCGACGGAGCATCCGACCTGGGGAGTCCCGGAATCCAGGGTGAGCTATCGAAATTGGGCTTCGAGATTCCGGAGCGCATGGCCGTGGTGTGCCTTGCTCGAGAGGGCTGTAATATAGATACGCGCAAGCTCTGGTTGATCTTTAGTTCGATTGCGGCTAGCAGCGTAGCTGAATGGCTGTAGGCGCCGAGTTAAGGGCTCGGATTATTCCAGCACTGAGTCGAGTTGCTTCCGAATCTCCTCGACGAATTCTAGATCCTCGCTAGAGCCCTGCTTCTTCAGATTGTCGAATTCTGCTAAAGCCTGCTGTGACCTGGCCGATTCGCCGAGCTGGCCATAGGCGCGGGCAAGCTGGTAGTAAGCCTCCGCGAACTCAGGCTGGTACCCGACCGCCAACTCCAGTTCATGCAGGGCGGCCTCGGGTTGGTTGTTTTGCAGCAGCAACTTCCCGAGCTGGTAGCGGGGAGGGGCGTAGTCAGATTTCAGCTCGATCGACTTCGTGAATGCCTCTTGTGCCTCGGAAGGCCGGTTATCGCGAAGCAGCAGGATGCCGAGGTGGTACTCAAACCGCGCATTTCGCGGCTCCAGAGCAATAGCCTCTCGCAAGTATTTCTCCCCTTCCCGATTCCTCCCTTCGTTCACCAGCGTTGCAGCGTACAGGAACAAAGAGCGAGCGGATCGCGGTTCAAGAAGAAGCGATCGGTCTAGGCACTGGCGAGCCTCGGCGTAGCGGCGCTCGAAGTAATAACTTGCCGCTTCGCTGTAGTACGGCTCCGACCACTCAGGCGCCAGTTGAATCGCCTGCCGCAGCAACTCGAGGGCAGAATCGTGTTGCCCCACATACTGGCGGATTCGCGCCCTCAGGAGGATAGAGCGCGGCTCTCGCGGGGCTATCGCCAGAGCTTGCCGGCACGCCTCATCAGCTTCCAATGGGCGGTGCATTGCGTAGAACGCGCTGGCCCGCAAATAGTAGTCCTCGGCGGAGGTTGGATTTTGGATTGTTTCCAATACCTCTCCAGGGGCGTGAGACCTCAACTCTGCGAGGGCGAGCTGCCGGCGAAAATCGTCCTGAGCAGGCTGGAGCTTTGAAGCTTCGCGGAGAAAGGGAACGGCAATTTGCGTTTGCCCCTTTTCGAGGAACAGTTGTCCCACCGCCCCCACCCATTTCGGGTCGGCACCGAAGGACTTGGCAGCTTCTGCGGCATAGCGCCCCGCTGCGTCCGGCTGGTTTGCCTCGAGCTCTGCGCCGATGATCCGGAACGCAACGTCCGGCTGGGCAGGTCCTAGCTCTCTCGCGCGTCGCAAGTACACGAGCGCATCTAGGGGCCGCCCCGACTCAAGCAGTACTGTGCCCAGGTTGTAAGCGGCGTCCGAGCTTTGGGGATCCAAGTCCACGGCGCGTTCGAGTTCACGGAGGCCAGGCTGCACGTTCCTCTCGCGCAGGTATGCCAACGCCAGGTTGTAGTGGCCGCTAAAGGATTTGGGCCGGAGCCCGATGGCCCGCTGATAGTGCCTGATGGCCTCGGTTGTTTCCCCGTTTGCAAACTCAGCCAACCCAAGCAGCAGGTAAGCCTCAGCGGATTTCGGATCCGCACGCACAACCTCCTTCAAAAGGATCTCAGCCTGCTGAAAGTTCCCCGCCCCATAGGCCTTTCGCCCTTCTTCCAATTGCGATATCGCGGCGGGCTGTCTGCTGGGGCCGAGTCCGGCCACTCCGGGAGCCTGGGGAGTGGAAAATCCCGGCATGCCGGGCCAGAAGAGGACCAAGAGGGACGTGCTAACCAAGCCTCGGAGCCGCTTCGGTAAAGGCTTCCCCGCGAGCCACACTTGGGTCATGGGTATGAAGGGGAGGATCCAGGAATGTCCAAATAACCATCTTACTCCGTGGGGCGTATATGCTGATAGCTTGCGAAAAGGCTGGGAGTGGGACACTCTATTTGCCCACGTCGCCCCGTTGGGACAGCCCCCCTGAATCATGAGGAGACTCGCAGCGGTGATGGAGGCGCGCAATTCCTTGAACCCCCTCGTGGTGGTGCCGAACGCGCCGAGGTGGTCGAGATTTCCTGAGCTTCTGTTAGGTGCCGGCTTCGGCCAGCTCCAAGTCGCAGGGCTGATTCCACGTTCCCCAGCCGGTGGGGATACGACATCATCGAACACTGATTCGTGATACTTGACTGGGACAGGACGAGCTCCATGAATGCGGTTAAGAAGTTTGCGATTCCACATTAGCCCTATAGGCTCCCGCTCGCAGGCCTGAAAAGGCCCGAGCAGGCCCCATGCGAACTCGACGGGAGGGCAGAGGAGATGATCCCTTGTGCTGCGCCCCTCCGGCTTCTTCAGCCCAATGCGGCAAGATCGGCAATGAGCCCTACGCCGGACGCTGGACGTGTTGCGGTTTAGGCAGATGAAGTCCCTGACCCAGTAAAAGAGGGAATTCAGGATGGTCCTTCCCAGCAGAATTGCTGTCAGGAGAGTAATACCGAGGAGAGTCGGTGCCAGGAGGGTCATTTTGCAAGTTCCGGTCAAGATTCGCTATGCAGCACGGCTGGCAAGACAGCCGCATAGTGTCCCAACGGGATGTGTTGCAAAGTTCAGATTCGGGCGGTTGCACCTATTATCGCTGGTAGTCAAATGAGCCGGCAGCCACCAGATCAAGACTCCGATCCAGTGGTCCCGGATGTTTGCAACGCATCGCCTATCGAACATACACCCCGTTTACGGTGATGTAAGGAGAACGCCAAACGCTGAAAAAGGCTCAGCAATCACTATCATTACTTCTCTCAGCTTGAAGAGCGGGTTCTCACGTTCCAAGTCGGATGGCTCGCTGGCTGGAAAGACAAATCCAACGGTTGCCGCAGCATTCCGTATGTGGTTTCCGCTTTGCAACGCACCGGCGGTTTGTGCAACCGGTTGCGCAATTTTCTATCTAAAGACCTCCTCATTAACCCCTTATGCGACCGAGGCTCTTACCGCGGGCTCGTGCGCCGGACCGGTGGAACCACGGATGATGAGCGTAGTATCGATGGTTTGATCGAAACCAGAGGGCCGGCTGCCAGTGCGCATTTCTTCCAGAGTCCCGGCGGCGAGCCGGCCCAGCACCTCCTTGGGGATCCGGATCGTGGTCAGCGTAGGACGGCTCAGAAGGGCGAACCGGATGTCGTCCGCACCCACAACGGAGACATCTTCAGGCACACGATAGCCTGCCTTCGCCAGTTCGTTCATGACTCCGATGGCCGTCAGGTCGTTGCTGCACAGAATGGCAGAGGGCAAGGGCTTCTCGCTCAGGAGACGGCGTGTCTGCGCAGCGCCGCTTTCCTCCGTGTTTTCCCCTTCTACACCCCGATAAGGGACACCCCGCTCGAATAGAGCATGCTCAACGGCCTTGCGGAGGGCCTGATGAGACGGCCGGTTTTGAGGTCCGGCAATCAGGAAAAAATCCCGATGCCCTAGATTGTACAAGTAGGCGATGGCTTCGCGCGCCCCTTTGGCGTAATTCATCTGGATGTTGCTCCTGAACGCCCGCGCCGGTCCAGCGTCCAGAAAAACCGAAGCTATGCGGTGCGTGATCAACTCGTTGGCCAGGGAGGGATCCACCCGGGAAGTCATCACTGCAACCCCAGCGACGTTGTTCTCCACCATTTTGCGGAACGCTCCGCGGGTGCGCTCGGGGTCGTAGTTGGTCGTGCAGAGCAGAAGGTCGAAGGACTTCTCCAAGGCGGCGGACTCAAAACCCTTGATCAAGCCCGGAAAAAAGGGATTCTCAATGTCGGAGATGATGAGGCCTAGAAAATCACAGCGGCCGCGGGCCAGGCGACGGGCGTGTGCGTTCCCATGGTAGTTCAGCTTGCGGATGGCGTGCATTACCTTGCGGCGGGTCTCTGGAGCGACGAAGCGAGTCTGGTTCATCACGTGGGAGACGGTGGATACCGCGACGCCGCAGCTTTCTGCCACATCCTCCATCCGAACCACACGCATCTTTTCCATGGTCACATTCTAGCTCAAGAAGAGGCGGGAGGAACGATGTTTTTTTATTTTTTTCACTGTTATTTTTTTCACTTGACATGATCGATGTGCAATGGCAGCATACGCAAGACAAGCGCTTGCGCAATTTACGAATTGGAGTTGGAGGGATGTGGTGGAAACATCAGAAAGGTCTGGATCGGAGTGCTACCTCTTGCGGTTGGCGGCGCACTTGATTGGGAGCGATCGTAGCTCCAAAGGCTTGATTCTGAATTTTGCAACTCATCCAAGTGGGATCTGGGTTAGAAGCGCAAGAGAGCGCTCGGATACGAGTTCTGGCTAAGGGCTATCTGAGGGAGGCATGTCAACAATGAAGAATCGGATTTTGACGACTGGTCTGTTACTTTCCGCGGCAGCAGTACTGCTCATCGGACAAACTTTATATGCTGACGTCACAGGCACGATCCTGGGCACGGTTACCGACCCCAGCGGCGCCGTGGTGCCGGCCGCTGATGTGACATTGAGGAATGTGAACACTGGCTTTATGCGTAAGTCAACAACCGACTCCACGGGGAGCTATCAGTTTCCGGCGGTGCCAACCGGTGAGGGCTACGTGGTAGTGGTCGAGGCGAAGGGATTTGAGAAAGCCGAACAGGCTAACATTGATCTCCTGGTCAACCAGAAGTTCCGCGCAGACTTTCAGCTCGCCGTTGGCGCCACCACGGAGACCGTCAAGGTTTCGGCGGTGGCGACGCAGGCCGAGACAACCAGCACCCAGCTCGGCGACGTCATCGAGGAAAAGAAAATGACGGATTTGCCTTTGAACGGGCGCAGCTATATTGATTTGCTGGGCCTGCAAGCGGGTGTGGTGCCGATCAATTCCGGAGTTCAACAAACTGACCGGCCCGTTTCCGGGGACGGGAACGCCGGCAACCTTTCGGTGAATGGACAACGAGAGGCCAACAATGCCTTCCTAGTGAACGGTGGCGATGTGGAAGAATCACGTAACAGCGGGGCCACGATCGTACCCGTTCTCGACTCGATCCAAGAGTTTCGGCTGCTCACCAATTCCTTTGATGCCGAATACGGCCGCTTCTCTGGCGCTATCGTCAATGTGGTTACCAAGTCTGGCACGAACAGTTTCCACGGTACGCTCTTTGAGTTCCTGCGCAACGACCAGCTCGATACCCGCAATTTTTTTGAAGACAACGCGCTTGATCCCAACACGGGCCAGGAAATTCCAGGAACCGCGCGCGGCGTATTCAAACGTAACCAGTTCGGAGGGGCGGGCGGAGGCCCTATTCTGAAAAACCGCCTCTTTTTCTTCAGCGATTATCAGGGAACACGCCAAGTACGCGGGCTTCCCACAGGCAATATCCCCGTCCCATCAGGGCAGGAGCGTCACGGTGACTTCTCCGACTTGAGCACCACGGGTTTTTCGGCATTGACCGGGACCGTTCAGGGCGACGATCTCCCCAATCACTGGGCTTCGGTGTTGAGCTCACGGCTCGGCTATACGGTGACCCCTGGAGAGTCCTACTACACGCCAGGCTGCAGCACCACCGTTCAATGTGTCTTCCCTAATGCAGTGATCCCGCAGGCTGCGTGGGACTCGCCCGTCGCCAGCACGCTGAAGTTTTTCCCCACTCCGGTCGGCTCGCTGGGAGGTCAGCCGTTTTTCTCTACCAGCGCCCAGAAGGAAACCGTGCGCGATGATAAGCTCGCTGAGCGAATTGATCTGAACAGCGCCCGGACGGGCAACTGGACGTTCTACTACCATTTCGACGATGCCAGCTTTTTGAACCCCTATCCTTGGGCGAACATGCCCGGCTTTGCGGCCGTGACGCCGACGCGCGCTCAAAACTTCGATATGAGTAACACGCACACTTTCAGTCCTACCACGGTCAACGAAGCCCGCCTCAACTACACACGCCTGGGGGGCGTCTGGAATAAACCCGTCGGAGGACTCGGTAAGATCACGAGCTTCGGTTTCACGGAGGGCGGGCTGGGTATCATTCCGGATTATCCGCCGCTCGAGGGGCTGCCTGAAATTAGCTTGGGAAAGTATGGCGATTCGATTGGGCTCCCACAGGGCACGACCGGCCAGTACAACAACACCTTCCAGATCATGGACAACCTGTCCAAGGTGGTGGGTAAGCACACCGTGAAACTTGGCGGTGATGGTCGCTACATTGAGCTCAACGAGCGTAATACCTACGCTCAGAACGGCTGGTTCAATTACGCTGGAGCCGAGACCGGTAACGATTTCGCTGATTACTTGCTGGGGGCGGTGCCGCCCTTCGGCTTCTTTCAGTCAAGCCAACAGTTCCTGGATTCTCGCTCGAAGTATCTTGGCCTCTACGGCGAGGACTCTTTTAAATTGACGTCGAATTTGACTCTCAATTACGGCCTGCGCTGGGAGGTCAGCCAGCCGTTTTATGATACTCAGGGCAAGATCATGTCTTTTAAGCCCGGCGAACAGTCGAAGGTCTACCCCGATGCGCCCACCGGCTATGTATTTCCCGGCGACCCCGGCATCCCGAAGACACTCGCGCCTACTCAATATGACAACTTCGCCCCGCGGGTGGGAATCGCGTACTCTCCCGGGTTCAGCGACGGCGTGTTGGGCAAGGTTTTCGGTGGTCCCGGAAAAACGAGCATTCGCGCGGCCTTTGGGACGTATTATACGGCCATTGAAGATATGACTTTGTTCTATGAGGTAGGTGATCCGCCTTTTGGGCTCTTTTTCGGCGATCCCGATAGTTCATACATGTCCCAGCCTTACGCGAACCGCACCAGCGGCGTCGACCCAGGGCAGCGTTTTCCTTTCACCATTCCGACGCCCGGCTCGCCACTGAAGTTTGCCCAGTTCCAGCCCCTTACCGGCGCTCCGGAGTTCAAGACGGATAACGTCCGGCCTTACGCTAATCACTACAATATCAACATTCAACGTGAACTCAGCAAGTCCATGCTCCTGACAGTGGCTTACGTCGGCAACGAGGGCCACCACTTGATCTCTCAGACGTCTTTTAATCCGGGCAATCCCGGAAAGTGCTTGCAGATTCGAGCCGCCTTGGGGGCAGCCCTGGGCTGCGGGCCTTACGGGGAGGATGGGATTTACGATCTTCCCAACGGCCAGGTCGCTTACGGAACGCGCCCCTATTCCGTGACTTCGGGCCGCTATCTGAGCCAGGGCCTGCTCGATTTTGGTGACAACCCATATCAGGAGACTGTGGCCAATTCGAATTACAACGCCCTCCAGGTCACGGTGGAGAAGAGGGTGGGAGCGGTGCGGCTGCTCGGCGCCTACACGTGGTCGAAGTCGATCGATGACGGCTCATCCTTTACCGATGGAATTACCCCGTACGCCCCAGCGCGCGCCGGCAGGTCACTCTCAACATTTGACATGGCACACGCCTTTGTGATCAGCGACACTTATGATTTACCCTTTGAACGCTTGACGAGGCACTCAAGCACTGCTGTGAGGAAGTTCCTCAATGGATGGCAGCTTTCAGGCATTACCCGCTTCACCACCGGGCTGCCAGTTAGTCTCGGTACCACTGGGGACCTCGATCTCTGCGGCTGCACCTACGGTTTTGTCACGGGGGCAGAGGAGCCCAATTATGATGCGTCAGGCATCCACGTTGTCAAGCCCCGAGAGTCGGCGAACCACACCTACTTCGTCGAGAGTCGCGACGCTTCCGGCAATCCTGTAAGCCCCTTCTTTCCGGAGACCGGACGAGATCCTAACAACCCCGTTTACGGCGTATACGGCAACGCGAACCGCCGGTTCTTCCATGGTCCCGGACTGAATAACTGGGACTTGGCCCTGCACAAGACCACGAGCATCTCCGAGAAGGTCACGATGGAATTCCGAGCAGAGTTCTTCAATGCGCTTAATCACGCCCAATTCAACAACCCGAATGGAATCCTAACCTCCAGCACCTTTGGTCAGGTGACATCAGCAGCAAACCCACGGATTGGGCAGGTCGCGCTCAAGTTACATTTTTGAGCAAGGTATTGAAACGCGAAACCCGCAATGTAGCGAACTGAGCCGCCATCGCCTTACGGTGGCGGCTCAGAGTCTGTCGGCCGGTCGGAGCGCCCTCGGAGCAAATTCCTCCCGCCTTCGCGCCCGGCAGGGAGTCTCCAAGGCCGTCACCCCAATGGCACACAACGTGGCCAGCTCCTGTATCGAATGCTGAAATAGAAGAAGGTCTACGTGAACAAAGAATTCCCCTAGCACGATGTACAGTTCCCCTAGTATCAGAATAGAGGACTCCATAGACAGACCGCTGCCTTAATTCTTCAACGCGCTCCGCCAACAGGAGTTGCTCGTTGAGTTTCTGGAGAGCAACCCAGCCGAGACGCAAACCTCGGAAGATTTCATCGATGAGTGAGGCAGCGGAAGGGAAGAGTGCCTGATGACACGGGCGGAAGAACGGAAGCATCAGGCTTTGGCATTCTCCGGAGACGTGAAACAGGCTCCTTCCGTGGGTCGCGGAAGTACCCAGCACTGAAAAACTCGGCTGAAGATTAAAGTCGAGGGACTCCGGGGTACATCACCGCTCGTGCGAAGACTGAAAGCGTAGATTCTGGTCGTGCAGCCCCTGGTAGTAGCATCGTAACTACCTAGCACCGGGCCGACTTTACATGCGGCCGGGACACGAAAGGAGCGATACTTTATGACGTCACTCAAACGAAATCTCACCATAGCTGGCCTCGTTCTCCAGTTTCTCTGCGTGTCAACCGTATTGCACGCAGCGGATCTCCGGCCCGACTGGCCGGTCGACATCCGTCAGACGCTTCAAGAGAATGTTCTGAAGTTCTGGATCGACCATGCTGTTGATCATGAATATGGCGGAGTGTTCGGGAGACTGGACAGACAGGGGAAGCCCATCCTGCCGGACGACAAATCTCTAGTCCTGATTTCGCGGACATTATGGTCGTTTGCCGAGGCTTACAGGCGATACCCTAATCCACAATATAAAGAGGTTGCGATGAGTTGTCTGAAGTTCCTTCGGGAGCATTTTTGGGATAAAGAACGAGGCGGCTATTACTTCATGGTCAGCCGCGATGGGCACCCCACCGATACCACCAAGTTGGTGAACCCGATGTCGTATACGATGGAAGGACTTGCGGAAACCGCCATGGCCTTCCACGATGCCAGTGCCGCTCAAGAGGCGTTGGAATTGTTTCGCACCATTGACAAAGTGGCGCACGATTCCACCTTCGGGGGCTACCGGATGGCGTTCACTGCCGATTGGCAGAACATCGAGGACTATAAACCCCAACCCTACGCCGGGTCGTTTGGCCGGAAGTCAATGGATTGGCATCTTGGGGTCCTCGAAGCCTTCGCAACACTCTACGACGCCACCGGCGATACTACTGTGCGAGCGCGCTTGGAAGAGCTACTGGACATATTCACCGATAAGATTGTGGACGTGGAACAGGGCTACGGCCGGCTTTTCTTCTCGCGTGATTGGAAACCGTATGATCCCGACGGCGCGGCACCTCAGTCTGCCTACGGGCTCGATCTGGAAGCCAGTTGGCTGATCATGGAGTCGGCCAAGCTGGTGGGTAGGGTCAATGATCCAAAGACGCGGCGGGTTGTCCTTGCCATGGTTGACCATGCATTACAGGTTGGATTCGACAACGAACATGGCGGCGTATACGGCGTGGGTCCCATTGCAGGGCCGGTGACTGACAAGAGCAAGATGTGGTGGCAGCAAATGGACGGCCTCGTGGCCTTCCTTAACGCCTTTCAATTGACCGGAAGCGTGAAATACTGGGATGCATTCGAAAAGCAGGGGCGATTTATTGAGGACAACTTTGTCGACCGCGAATATGGCGAAGTGTACACATCCATCGCACAGGATGGGAGTATCCAATCGGAAAAAGTCGGGCCGTGGAAGGCTCCTTATCATGTGACTCGCGCTTTTCTGGAGGTGATTGCCCGACTCGGGCGTACTCTCTGAGGGCAAGGGCGCCTCCTCACGCCCAAACATTCCTTGGGCACGTCGATCCGCCGCTTAGGCCCAAACCTCGGCCGAATCTTTGGCGCTTCGAATGGCTCAAAACTAGATACCGAGCTGCATACTCCAGGTCCCTAGCTTAGCCCGCAGTTGTCGCTAAACCCTGCAAGTGGACAAGAGAGGCGAAGGTTCGGTTCTTCTCCCTTACGCGGGTGAGCGAAGCGGGATCAAGTCCCGCCGGCGTGAAAGGACCGAGCGGTGTTATCAAGCGAGGGTACGTTCCCGTGGTTTCAGCACCAGGAATGGAACTCGCACCTGCTCGGCACCAGGAGGCCAAAACAGGCAGCACCGAGCAGGCGTGCCAGACTGGCGGCGACAAATGCTGCGGCGAATCCCCGTTCCGGTTGGCTATAGTTCGGCGGCCCTGAGGAACTCCTCTGCGATTTCAGGCGTCGAAGCCACAATAAAAGGCTGCTTTCTGACATGCCAGACCGGCGACCTCCGGTCGATTCCCCACACCGTCATGCCGGCTTCCTCAGCAATCACCTGGGGCGGAATCAAATCGAGATCTTCACCTGCCCCAAAGTTGGCATAGACATGCTGGCCACCTAATATGGTCATCATAACGTTGCCGCCCGCCCCGCCGGTACCGGTCGTCGAAGAGATAATCCCGCTGTTATAAACTTTCATGGTGCGGTCCCGCTCCGCAGGAGTCATCTTCGTGCTGAACGGAACACAGGAAACGTAGGTCCTGGTCTTCGGGAGGCTTTTCTTGGTGAAGCGGCGTGCCTCGCCAAAGTCGAAATTATCACCCCTAAACAACGATCGCCGCAGGAGCGCGCTCTGGCCGCGGATGGCGAGTGCCATGCGTCCGACGCATTCGTCCGTTTCCTCCAACGGAAGGTAAACCTCTGGCTGAAACACCACTCCAACCAGTGGTACTCCCTCCTCGGCGTAGTAGGCCTGAACGGAATACAGATTTCCGCCGGCCGCGAAATGATTGGTTCCATCCAGAGGATCAGCCCCGGCCTTCTTGTTACTTGGACTACCAAAGAGACCAGACTCCTCGAGCTGGAACGCAATGGCCGGATCGATCTGAGGTAGTCGCTCTTGAAAGACCGAAAGAATCGCGGCGTCCGATCGCTTGTCCGCAGTGGTCACGAGTTCCTTGGAATCCTTGTACTCGGTAACCACAGATCGAGTTCGCTTTACCGTAAGTACCTGAACAGCACCGAGCGTGACCGCTGCTGTCAGTACATCCAGAATTTTTTCCAACACGGCTTAAAGACCTCTCTCTATTGTGGCGGGAAAGATTGTAGCACGCCTCTCCATCCGTGGAGCCTCATCGCGCAAAAGTGGGGAGCGGTCAGTGCAGTCCTGACCGTTCTATCAGAGGGGATGTCAAAAAAGGTTTGTCCCTGGACTGGCAAGACGGTGGTTTGGGTATCGTCATCCAGCCCTTGTTGGTTCCCGCTACGATCTCGGTAAACGCCGGTTCGAGTCATGATCCGAACGACGAGCGTCCGGATCAGGGAGCGCATTTGGGAGGTCGGGATTTAAACCTGCGATCGCGACAACGTCGGTGGCGGTTCGGAGCCGAAAACCATCCCAGAGAGAAAATTGTGCTCGGTTGGACGCGAATGGGAGTATTTTTTCAATCGACGAAAGGGCAAAGAGTGAATTCTTGCTGAAGTGAGTGGTAGGGAGGAAAGCGACGCAGAAACGTGAGCCGAGTGGTGAAAAGTGTGTGCCAAGTCGATCGGGGCTCTTTCGATTTCTAGTCAGAAAGATCGCTCTCTCGCTTGACACTTTAGGTTGCCCCGCAATACCATGACCGCTGCCCAGTGCAATTGACCTCAACGGAGGCGTGATGAAAATCCTTCCGCAATTTGATTTGACCGGCCAAGTTGCCCTCGTGACGGGTGCAGCACGCGGATTGGGACGCGCCACGTCGCTCGCGCTGGCGCAGGCCGGAGCCGACGTGGCATTAGGGCTACGCGACATCTTGACCTGTGGAGATCTTGCGTCCGAAATTGTGGGGATGGGCCACCAGGCATTGCCGCTGCAAATGGACGTGACCCGCCTGGATCAAATCTCCAGCGCCATCGACGCAGTGGTCGAGCGTTTCGGGCGGCTTGATATTCTCGTCAACAACGCCGGTGGAGGATGGAACAATCTTGCCGAAGATGTAACCGAGGATGAATTTGACCGGACCGTCGCCTTAAATGCAAAGTCCACTTTTTTTGCCTGCCAGGCTGCCGAACGTGTCATGCACCGACAAATGCGCGGTTGCATCATCAATATGAGTTCGCAGGCGGGGTTCGTGGCCTTGCCCACGGAATCGGTCTACTGCCTGAATAAAGCCGCCATTACTCACCTCACGAAATGCCTCGCCGTCGAGTGGGGCAAGTACAACATCCGGGTAAACGCTGTGGCACCCACATGCATTTTTACACCGGGCACCGAAAAAGCGCTCGCCGACCCAGCGGTCCGCGCAGATACCGTGGAGCGCATCGCGGCCTTGCATCGCATCGGCGAACCGCGGGAGGTCGCGGGAGCCGTGGTCTTCCTGGCATCCTCCTCGGCCTCGCTCATCACCGGTCACACGCTGCTGATTGACGGCGGTTGGACGGCGCGGTAAGCAAGCGCGAACCTGTTTTGCTTTTCCGCTGTGTTTCGCCGAAATCTCATCCACGACGAAACCTGGCGCGATTAGCCCTCGTTTCAGCCTGAAGTGAGAGCCTGGATTTGGTCAAGGCTTGCTTTGAGGAACGCGAAGTTCCCTCGGCGTGGGAACCATCGTGCACGCGCATGCAGCGTCTACATATTGTTAGGGACGGGTGAAAAGTTGGTCCGGGTCAAGCCGCCCGATCGTAACGATGACGCAACCCGCCGAGTCTCTCCTGAGACAAGACGCGACCTGAGGCTTTGGAACGAGTTCAACAGTTCGGAGTTCCCTTCCCGAGTCCCAGATGCGTGCGGTCCTCGTGATATGTTCGCTCGGAATCCAGTATCAGGAGAGTCGCTTCACCGCGCCGCCGGTTCGGGTACCGCAAAGCTCATCAGGGAATCTGTGGTCTTAAGGTTTGTCGAGTAGGCAGCCCACCAACGCAATGTTTTTGGGAATCTTAGTGTCCATTTACTGCCCATTTCTATAAGGCACGATATAGACTTGCGAGACTCCAAGAGACAGGAAAGAACAACACCATGATCACGTTTATCGCCTTTGTTAATGCTGTTGAAATCCTAAGTTGAAGATTTGGTAGCGCTACCGGGAATCGAACCGGGGTTTTCAGATTGAGAATCTGACGTCCTAAAACAGTCTCTGAAAACAGAACCTTTAGTTGTGTGGTGTCCGTCTGTTTACAAAAAGTGGACACCACGCTCGGCCTATAGTACACTCCATTTATGTTCAGCGTCAACCTGGTTCTTCGCGTCAGATCGGATAAGGGTTGGGTCCGAATTCCCGTCCGCAAAACACCCCAAGGCAAGTTCATCTGGGACAATCCCGAGCACGGCGTCTACTACCTCGAATGGTATGAAGATGGCAAGCGCAAGCGCCAAGCTGTCGGGCTCCGCCCTGCCGAAATCCTCGACGCTCGTCGCCGCAAGATCCTCGAACTTAAGGGAAGAGCAATTGAGAATGGTCGAACGATTCAACCAGGCGTCAGCGAAGACAGCCCTGTGCCACTGGCCGCAACAGTGGACACGTACTTAAACCACCTCAAAATTAACCAGAAGTTAAACACGTACCGCCGCTACCGCTCAGTGCTCGATAGTTTCCGCCAGTACTTCGCCAGCAAGAAGTACCTCAATGAGATCTCGCGAGGCGCCATTCTGGAATACCGCGATTTTCGCGCCACGCTCGTTGCATCTCCCGTGACCCTCAATAGCGAAATCACAATGATCCGCGCATTCTTCTATTGGTGCGTCCACTATAAGGGTCTCCGTGAAAACCCCGCTGCCAAGATAAAACCGCGCAAGGTTGTCGAGAGGCCCCCGGAGGTTTACAGCGATAAGGACATCGCAAAGCTCCTGGGAGCTGCGGAACCTGTAGAGCAGGCTGTGCTCCTTACCCTACTCTACACCGGCCTTCGCGAGCAGGAACTATGCCACCTCGCCTGGGATGACGTTGATTTCAAGAAGAAGGTGCTCAGGGTCACCGCAAAACCAGAAGAGAAGTTCACGCCCAAAACCTGGGAGGAAAGGGACATCGAGATGAGCGACCGGCTGATCCAGTCCTTAAATCTTCTGCCACGTGAGGCCCGTTGGGTGTTTCCGACAGTTGGCGGGAAACGGCATGCCCATGTCTACAAAATCGTCGAGCGGGTCGCAGAGACTGCAGAAATCCAAGGCGCACACCCCCACAAGTTCCGGGCCACTTTTCTCACGCGCCTCCTTCAGTCCGGGTGCGATATCGCCAATGTTCAGGCCCTCGCCGGCCACCGCAACATTAAAACCACTCAGAGGTATCTCGGCGTCTCAACAGCCCTGCGCCGAGAGGCCGTCAATCGTCTCGACTTCCCGGAGCCTGTGCCAAATGGCGAAAACGCCTCGAAATAAACGTCGCCCGCCTCCTGACCCTCCCGAACACTGAGCCGTGATTCCTGATGACAGCAAGGTTGTTTCGGTTCAAACATAATTCATCATTTCGCATGATTATCGTACAGCTTTGGCCTATGGGTTTGCGCCTCAATCCAGCTCAAGATTTCCTGCCTGAGGAACCGGACATTCGATTGAATCTTTACGTACGGAATCAAGCCTCGTTGCACGTAGCTATAGATCGTTTTCACATCGATCCTGAGCATTGCCTCGAGTTCTCGAGCCGTCATCAACTCGGGCGCTGCCCGCGCGCTCTGAGGGTCCCACCTTCCAAACGTGTTTACATTTGCCGTTGCCATAGCCTAATCCCTTCCTGCGCCTGTGCAGACAGGGTCCTTCCGTGATTTTGGTGAGCGGATCTGAGGAAGTGTGTAGCGAGGAATCCCGTCTCATTTAATAGAATAAACTCCTTCTTGCGTCAAACGGGCATGTCGGGTCATCCCAGCGGGCTAAGCCTGGAGCCTGAAAGCTGCTGAGGTTTCAAGGCTTGGCAGGCGAGGGACCAAGAAAGCTACGCGGTTCTCACAAACGTCGACCCGTGAAAAAAATTTGGCAAGCGATTTGATCACGGACGCGGGGGGCAATAGATGGAAGCCAATGGCTGGGCAATATTATGCCCTCGCTGGTTGAAAGCACGTAACCTCACTCAAGACTAATCCGGAGCGTCTCGCCGAAAGGCGCTGTTCTGCGCGAGTCGGTCACCCAAAGGACTGGGTATTCCGGGACCTCTGGGTACGAATGGCAGCACAAGTCGGCGAGATAGATGAAGCAGACTGGCACGATATCATTCTCGGCCACCCACTTGAACGGCGGGCAGAAATCCGTGCCTCCGCCGCCTCTAGGCTCAAGTCGCACTGGCTCTGAGGGGCCAAATTGTTGGGTGCTCTGGGCCGCCGAGTTGCAATACATCACGTGGATGGCCTCCGGCGGCGCCTCCTCGGAAATCGCCCAGATTTCACTCGCAAATTGTTCCAGCTCGAGTTTTCCTATCGAGCCGGAGGTGTCGACCGCAATCGCGATCTCGCCCAATCCGTCCCGCTCAACAGAGGGCAAGTACAGGCCCGAAGCGATGTAGCGTCGATTGGGAGGGGTCCAACGGTAGTTTGCCGGCGTGGTAGCGGCCACAAAAGCACGCAGGATCGCTCGCCAATCCTGCTTGGAATTGGCGGCTGTCGCTAAGGGGCCTTTCGATCCCGGCGGGTTCGTGTCCCCACGCCTTGGCGGACCGCAACGCCTGTTCGGCGGCGATGCCCCACTCATGCTCCTGGCGACGCCTCTCCGCTGGCGAAGCCGTTTGCCCCTGCTCGTCCGTCGCGTCCCAGACCTCGCCGAACCCTCCGGGCCGCACCGACGCTGGCCCCGCAGCTTCACCCGTCGTCCGCCCACCTTGATCTGAAACTGGCTGATGCAAGGGGGCTGGCTTCGGAGCGGAGGGCGTGGTGCCGTCGGTCCCTTTCTGTAACAACCGGGCGTAGATTTCTTCCGCGCTCAGGTTGTTGAACGCAGGATCGACGAGCGCACCAGCCGGAAGCACGAAACCGTTTCCGGTCGGAATAGGGTTGATGGCGAAGTCCGCTGCTACACAGAGCTCTGGATCTCGCTCGCCGCGGCGACACTGATGCCCTAGCGCGCAATGCAGGACTTCATGGGCAAGCGTTCCCCCGTGTTCCGCCGGCTTGAGTTCATCCACGAACGCGCGGTTATAGACAATCCGCGAGCCATCAGTCGCCATCGTAGGCAGATCTCCCGGTATCAATTTCAACCTCAAGCTGAGCGTGCCGTTCCGGCTTCCCGACCTGCCCGGAGCTTGCGCTGCCACCAGTAAAACTGACTCTCCCGCAACCGCCGCTGGTGGCAAAAGGCTCGAATCGACATCCCACTCCGTGCCGCCTCGCTGATCGTCCTCTGCCAGTAACGTGCCTTCTCGGCATCACCCTTTTCTCTGCTGCTCATCCCGCACCTCCCGTGAGGGCTATGACATGCACGCTTCGCGCATGTAGTCTCGCAGATCAACTGTCGAGGAATTATCAGGCAGAGACTTTAACCACGGGAGGTGGGTTCACCGGCTTTCAATTACCCACAAGTTTGGCAGCATTAAACCCAAGCTCGATGTCAGTGAGTCGGGAGAGCCCACGCCACATGACCTTATTACCTGGCGGAGAGTCACCGCTGCCGGCAAGATAGCCGCCCAGTTTGGCCAGTTTGGTGATGTAGAAAGACAACGACCTCTTTAGAGCGCGATCGACAGCGCGATCCGGAACAAGATGATCAAGCAGTTGCCGCTCTGTGTCTGAAAACACATGGCCGGCAGACATTCCTGAATCCGAGCGGTTGAGCATGGTCATCCAGAAGAGCCTCCAACTCAGAATGCAGAAGACAGCGATCAGGTTCACCAGTCGTTCCGCTGTCCGCAGCCTAGATTCCTCCGCCTTACAGC
>Ga0326727_10003080_pt1 | contig 54493 bp, 42 predicted proteins | sample MB2enrmetagenome_FD_207643 | JGI IMG/M metagenome (GOLD analysis project Ga0326727, IMG submission 207643) | Lab enriched peat soil microbial communities from McLean, Ithaca, NY, United States - MB29MY | ecosystem: Environmental > Terrestrial > Soil > Wetlands > Peat | place: USA: New York...
CAATTACGCCAACTCTTCCGTTGCAAGCTGTAATGGAACAATGGAACCAGATTGCCGCATCGCTCTCAGAACCAAACCGGAAGAGGAGGCCGCAGATTGATTTCTTATCTTAGCGCTTATGGGTGGGACACCCGGAGTTCTTCAGTCGATGCGGAGCTAATCAATAGCCTTGCTACTTCTGCTCGGCTGGTGGCGCGGCGGGCGCACTGGAACCCATTTTCATGTTGTCGCGGATGAGGTTGGCTAAGAGGACATCAACGAGCGTGCCGCCCTGACCACCTGCGCCGCCCCCGCCCGCAACGATCTGCGGAACGAGTTGAGTCTTGTTTTGAGCCAGAGCCTGCACCACCTGGACCAGCGCATAGTTGCCGGACTCCATCGAGTCGATCTTCAGCTTGATGACATCCGCCTCGGAGGTTCCGACGGCCAAGGTCTTCGAAGCTTCAGCGTTGCCAACGATGGTGATGACATTGGCGTCCGCCTCTGCGTTGATCTTCTTTGACTGTGCCTGGCCTCTGGCTCCCTCGATGGCCGCTTCGGCGCCGAACTTGGCAATGGTCACGCTCCGTTCGGAATCGACGACGCGGGCCTGCGTGTCGGCCATGGCACGGGCCTGCTGCAGGTCCTTGCGGGTTTCTTCGGCCAACTGCTGTGTCTTGTAGGTCACCTGCTCCTGCTCGGCGATCTTCCGGTCGGTGAGCGTCTTCATCAGAGCTTCCGGCGGCGTGATGTCGCCGATCAGCGTGTCGATGGCGTTCACGTTGTACTCGGTAAGAGCCTGGCCGATGGCCGCCTTCGCTTCCGCCTGCCGCTCGCTGCGTTTCTTCAGGAACTCGATCACGTCCGAGGTCTGCGCCGCGTTGCGGAAGTAGTTGCCGATGGTCGGCTCCAGAACCTGCGTCACCAAATTCGCCATGGTACCAAAGCGGGCTATCACCTTGGGCGCGTCGTTGCGCGGAACGTGAATGATCTGGCTGACATCCAGGTTGAAAGTGAAACCGTCGGAAGAACGAACCGTGATGGTCGAGAGCTTCTCGTCGAGGTGGTGCGCTTCAGTTTTTCCGGTTGCCCAGTTGAGGACGATGTTCGCGGTAGGCACGATCTCGACCTTGTGCGTGAAGGGATTGATGGGGTACTTGCCGGGATCGAGTGGATCGACCCAGACGCCCTTTTGCCCGCGGCTCACCAGATTGCCATGCTTGAAGGTGTCGCCGGTGACGTCCTTGCCCTCTTCACCGACATAGGCGATGACTACGCCGACGTTGGCAATGGGAACATCCGTCATGGGTTTCATTTCGACGGTGGCAAAGCGCGGATTGATGAAGTACCGGCCGGCGAGGATGACTTGCTCCTGCAGGCCCTTGTGGCCGCCATTGGAGATGAACGCCTCGGCGTCCTGGTACATGTTGTGGCCCGCGATCTCGTTGCCCGCGATTTCGCCCGTGGCCAGCGGCTTGCCGTCTTTTGTCGTGACCACCCCGACCATGTTGTCCGGGATTTCCAGTACTTCGTCCGAATAGACCTGGAAGAGCGCCGTGTTGATGCGATAGGTTCCGGGGGGAATGATGGAGATTTGAGGACCGCGCTCGCCGCCGCTCGTCAGGAACCCGCGCGCATCCTGGAAGGAGTTGCATTCGACGGTCTTTGCCAGGACGCGCCCGCCGGAGAGCGGATGGCCGTCGCGGGCCTCGACGATGCCAATGTGGCCCTTGTCTATGGTGGTGAATGGCACCATGGAGACGGCATATTGCCAGGCCCAGAGGCCAAAGTGGATTCCTGGAGCAAGCGTATCCGCCTGCAGGCCGGCTTCGCCGTTCAACGCGATGATGGCGCCGTCGGGAAGCGTCCGGTGCTTGCCGAACAGTACCCATTTCTTGTTGACGACTCCGATTTCGTCCTTCGAGACGATTACTGTCCCGAAGAAGATGCGCAGAATCGCCTTATGCAGGATCACAATGAGGATAAGGGCGAGGATCCATCCGTACCTGGCCAGCAGGTCAACCGTTGTCGTATCCATACGGGAAATCTCCTTGTTTTGAGGACCCTCCATCATAGCTCATAAGTTAGCCACGCCGTCCGCATTATTCGAACAATTCTGCTCTGCGCCTCTGCGGTGAATTCCCGGCACGCACAGCCCAGGCCGGCTGCAAGTTTGGCCAGAGCGCAGCCGGCATCCCGTTCAGGCTGCTCCGCTGTTGACCCAGTTGGCACCTCTCGCTCAACCCGAATCCAGTTCTCGAACATTTTGGGCGCACTGGCTTAAAATAGCGGCAACGCAATATTTCAGGCGGACCGCAAAGAGATGCCATTCCCGTTGCGGCCGCAGACGGGTTGCCCAAGGCGAAGAGCCCGGCAGTCCGCACATTCAGATTTTGGGCGCCTGGCAAAGGCTTTTGCCCTGGAAGGCCCAGTCCCATCGGGACAGAAAAGGAATCATCTTGAGCGCAATGTGGAAACCCAGCCAGTCCGGACCGATTACCCCCGCCTTTACACCGGAGCCCGCCCGCCCTCTGCCGCCTGCTCCTGCCGTTGAACCCATGGGCCGCACCCCGGTTTCGACCGGCGACCAGGCCACCATTGGCAAGGGCCTGTTCGTCAAGGGAGAGATCACCGGCTCCGAATCGCTGTTCATCGACGGCAAGGTCGAGGGCAGCATCAGCCTCCCCGGCAACCGCGTCACCGTGGGCCGCAACGGCCAAGTGGCTGCCAGCGTTGCCGCCCGCGAAATCGTGATTCTGGGCAAGGTGCGCGGCAATGTCTCCGCCTCTGACCGGGTTGACATTCGCGCTGAAGGCGCCTTGACCGGCGACGTGACCGCGGCGCGCATCAGCATTGAAGATGGCGCTTTTTTCAAAGGCGGCATCGACATCAAGAAGGCCGATGGCAAGCCGGCAAACGCGGCGCCATCCGCACCGGAATCGCCCCGGCCCGTGCAGCCGTAGCCGCATCTCAGCTCCGCCCGAACACAAGCGCCTCTGCGTCGGCAGGGGCGTTTGTGTCTTTTGGGAGCGAGTGGCGACAGGCGGTCTCCTAAGCTGTAATAAAGTTCACACTATTTCCGAAAGTGCGCTAGAGACAGGACACTGGCAAAAAAGAAATGGAAATGACCGGGAAATGCTCTATCCAAGCCCCAGCCGTTTCATCGTCACCCTGGGCAGCGCCGATCCGGTTTTTTCCAGCACCCATTTGACAATTAGCAACCAAAGCGCCGTCCCGGCCAGCAAAATTGCCAGGTCGATCCAGTAAACATGGCTCGGCACTGCCTTGTGCAGGACGCCGTCCAGCCATCCGAAGAGCACCCCGACCCCCGCGCCACCGGTTGCGGCAGCCAGCAGGCACCGCCCCATCTCCGCAAAGTCCAGACTGGCCAGCGAAACCATGCGCCGCCGATGCAGAAAGACTGCAATCGCCCCGGTCTGCAGCGCAATGCCCACGTCTGAGGCAACCGCCAGCCCCATCGCGCCCTGCCAGTGGTAGAGCGTCCAATAGATGGGCAGCGAAACCAGAGTGACCACGGTTCCCGCAGCCATGGGAAGAAAGGTGTTACCCGCGGCAAAAAAGGCACGCGAATAAATCGCTTGCGCCGACCACAGAAACAGCGAAACGGAGAAGACGGCGAAGTAAACGGAGCACTCCCGCGCATCGCGCAGGGAGAAACGGCCGCCACTGAACAGCAGTTCCACCAGCGGCACAGCCAGCGCCACCATTGCGGAGGCGGCCAGCAGTCCCAGCGAGGCCACGCGCGAGACCGAATCTGCCACGCTCACGGCAAATTCATAGCGGCGCTGCTTGCTCCACAGGCTGGCGAAGAAGGGCATGGAAGCCGCGCCGGCCGCCTGGGCCAGCATGGCCATGGGCGCGGTGAAGAGCTGCTTGGCATAGGTCATCAGCGTGATTGCGCCGTTAGTCTCCGACGCGAAGTGGGCGATGATCCAACTATCGGCTGTCACCAGCGAAACGCCCACCATGAGCGGAAGCGAGAGGCGCACCCATTCGCGCAGGCCCTCATCGTGCCAATCGAGAACCGGCCGATAGCGCACACCAGCACGCCGGGCGAAGATCGCGTTCAATAGAAACGGTCCCAGAAACGCACCGGCCAGCGTGCCGATGGCCAGCGAAGAGACGCCCAGGCGATGGACCAGCAAGATGCCGCCGACAATGGTGCCCAGGTTGTAGATCAGCGGGGCCGCGGCCTGCACATTGAACTGCCTGCGCACCAGCAGCACGGCTCCAAAGACTCCGCCGGCGAAAAAGAACAACTGCGCGGGCAACACAATGCGCGTCAGCCGCACGCAAACCGCCGCCTTTTCGGCGTCGAAGCCGGGAAACATCCGGTGGACGTACCAGGAAGCAAAGATTTCGGCCAGCAGAATGGCCCCGCCCAGCACCAGGTACATGCTGGTCAGAATCACCGAGAGCGACCGCTGCCCCTGCTCTTCACGTCCGGTTTCGCGACACCGCGTGAGGATGGTGACAAAGGTGATGGAAGCCGCGCCTCCCACCAGAAAATACGAGATCATGTCCGGCAGCACAAACGCGGCGTTGAATGCGTCGGCCTCCATGCCGCGGCCGAAGAGCCAGGCAATGTATTTGATTCGCACCAGGCCGATGATGCGCGACAGGAAGGTGGAGGCCATCAGTACGAGGGTTGCCGTGAAGGCTGTGTGCGTGTGGGAAGGGCGCAGAAACCCCAGAGCACGCGCCCACTTGGACCGCGCCGTCGGAGGAGGATGAGTTGAGGGCCATTCAGCCACTAGACTCAATTTTACCGGGGTGAAGCCAAAAGGCGGTAAAAGATATCAAAGAATGATAGTTAGAAGAATAACCTCGACGCAATGACCGGGGTCCCCAGCACGCGAACATTGCGCCCTGGGGCGAAGAATAAGACCTCTCCGCAAGGCTGCCTTAGTGCAGCACAAGGAGCGGGTAGCGGCAAACGCCTCAGAAAACTCCGACGCCGGACGGATGGTAGAATTGCTCTGCAGTTCGCTCCATCTCTGTTCGGCTGAAATACAGGATGACTTGGAGGCTTGTTATGAGTAAAAGAGTTCTTCTGCTTGCCTGGTTGGCTTCTTGTGTCTGCTCTTTCGCGGCAGCGCAAGGCGAGGCAAAGAGCGGCACAATCGACTTCAATTCGCTTAAGCCCAGTCGTATTGTTACGCCAATTTTCAGCGAGATCGTCGTGCGTCCCTATCCAGAAGGATTTGTCGAGGCTTATGAACATACGCATGGCGACAATTACATCAATGAGATGGTGCTGAAGGGAGAAACGGTCGATCAATGGTCTCAAATGGTCACGACAACCGGCAGACAGGGGCTTTCTTCCACCGCGAATCTAACTCCGGAGATCTTCCTTGCACGGATCGCGAGTGGCTTCAAGCACGCTTGCCCGGAGACATTCTCCGCCAAGGGAATCGGTTCGACAACAATCAGTGGCCACAATGCTTTTGTCGCCTGGGCAAGCTGCGGGACCGTAGGAGCCGATGGAAGCGTGCATAGCGAATCCTCTCTCTTTATTGCCATCAAGGGCACGGAGGACTACTACACGATTCAGTGGGCTGAGCGCGGGCCGGCTTCCAGTCAACCCCTCGTCTACGATGACGCAAAGTGGGAGGACAGATTGAAGAAACTGAATTCAGTGAAAACATGTTCTCGAGTCCCTGGGGAGGCAGCTCCTTTCCCGAGTTGCGTTGACAAAAAATAGCCGCGAAAGGCAGTGCGGATGCTCTGCGAAACGGCCGAGCGCGCCACTGCGGCGCATTCCTGAGAATCGCCGTCGAGGTTGATTGTGATTCCCGAAAGCATGGGAACCCGGCAATTCTTCGCGTATCCTGTCCGCATGAGGCATTGCGTGGAGCGAAGCTTCGGATGGGGCATGATGCTGTGGGTTGCGATTGGGGTGAGCGCGCTTGCCCAGGCGATCCGTGGCCGCGAGGGCATTACCCTGCCGTCGCCGCCCGCCGTCGAGGCCATTCCGGTGGTGGACGACTACTTCGGAACGAAGATCACCGACAGCTATCGCTGGCTGGAAGATGCAAAGAGCCTCCAGACTCGCGATTTCATCGATGCCCAGAACGCCTATACGGCGCGCTACCTGAAGCAGGCGCGTATCCGGCCGCAAATCCTGGACGACCTGGACGAGTTGGAGCACGTCTCCCAATGGTCCTTGCCCATTGAGCGCGGCGGCAATTATTTCTTCCTGAAGCGGCTGGCCGGCGAGGAGCAGGCCTCGATCTACGTCCGCCGCGGCTGGACGGCGCCAACCAGGACGAATCAGGACGAGAGGCTCGTTGACCCCGCCGCCCTGAGCCGGGACCCCACTATTTCGGTGGAACTGGCGGATGTCTCCCAGGACGGAACGGTGGTGGCCTACCGGGTACGGCAGGGCGGCGCGGATGAAACCGGCATTCGCCTCTTCAATGTGAAGACCGGCAAGACGCTGGGGGATGAGCTGCCCACAGCCCGCTACGGCAGCGTGAGCTTTGCTCCGGACGGCGCCAGCTTCTACTACGCGCGCAATGACAAGGCGGGAACGCTGCTCTACCAGCACCGGCTGGGCACGCGGAACTCGCAAGATGCGCTCGTCTTCGGCCGCGAGTTTCACGGCGAGGAACTGGGGCCGACGGACCTGTTCACGGCCCATGTGACCGACGACGGACACTATCTTGCCGTCCAGATCGACCGCGGCGTTCCCGCCCGGCGCGTCGATATTGTCTTTCGCGACCTGACCAAACCGGGATCGTTCTTTGAAATCCTGGTGTGGGGGCTGGATTCCCGCTTCTCGGCCATCTACGCCAAGGGCGCATGGTACGTGAAAACCGATTACCAGGCGCCAAATGGACGCATTCTCAAGGCCGATCCAGGTATTCTGCCCGACGTGTGGACGCCCGTCGTCCCCGAAGGGCCGGATGTAATCGAAGACTTCTCCATCGTGGGCGGAAAGCTTTACGTCGAGCGGCTCAAGGACGTGAAACCGGAGACAGCCATCTACACGCTGGATGGGAAGCCCGCCGGGAAGATCGCCGACGACGGCATCGGCTCAGCCTCCCGCGTGGAGGGCAGAGCGGCCAGCCGTTACGGCTTTTTCAGCTTTCAGTCGTTCAATCAGCCGCCCACGCTCTACGTGCTGGACACCGTCACCGGCAAGCACGAGGTCTTTGCCCAGCCCAAAATCCCCTTCGATGCCAGCCAGTATGAACTGAAGCAGGTCTTCTTCAAGTCGAAGGACGGCACACAGGTCCCCATGTTCATCGCCGGACGGAAAGGCCTGAAACAGGACGGGACGGAGCGTTTGTTGATGACCGGCTACGGGGGCCTCAACGCGAGCGTCACCCCGCTCTGGAACCCGGCCTACGCGTGGTGGCTGGAGCAGGGCGGCTGGCTGGCCTTGCCCAACCTGCGCGGCGGCGGCGAGTACGGCGAAAGCTGGCATGAGCAGGGGATGTTTGAAAAGAAACAGAACGTCTTCGACGACTGGTTCGCCGCCGCCGAGTACCTGATCGCCAACAAATACACCTCATCCGCGCACTTCGCCATTGCGGGCCGGTCCAACGGCGGCCTGCTGATGGGCGCCTCGATCACCCAGCGGCCAGAATTGTTCTCCGCCGTCTGGTGCGGATATCCGCTGCTGGACATGCTGCGCTACCAGAAGTTTCTTGCGGGCTCCTACTGGAAGACTGAATTCGGCTCGGCGGAGAACGAGAAGCAGTTTGCCTATCTGTTCAGGTACTCGCCCTACCACAATGTCAAAGCGGATACGGCTTACCCCGCAGTGATGTTCTTTACCGGAGAGAGCGAAACGCAGATCGACCCGCTCCATGCCCGCAAGATGACAGCAGTGTTGCAGTCGGCCTCGTCCAGCGGGCGGCCCATCCTTTTCCATTCCCGCCGTTCCGGCGGCTATTCGGCAGGCGTCGGCGTCGAGCAGCTTAGCTTTCTATGGACTGAAACGGGACAGTTTGTCTCGCTCAAATAGCCTCCAATCAACGGAATCGGTACCCTATAGAGACTCTCCCCGGTAACCTCATGTCGGCGGCAATCTCTTCCGATAAACAGGATGCGGGACTCGATCAGCCCTTTCTTGCGGGTGACTTTCCACCGGCTTCTGCTGCGCAGGCCGAACGCGGTAGCGGCCAGCACGGCCTTACTCCGCTTATTGCGCGGTTTACGGGCGGGTTGGCAGAGTTGCCGGCTGATAACCGGTATGCGGAGTACCGCGGGGCCAGGAGTCAAGATGCCACAAGCAGAACGGGAGATTGGCGAAATCGATCGGCAGCAAGAGGATGCGCGGCTCGCCGCATTGATTTCTACCGGAATTCTCGACACCCCACCCGAACCCGGCTTCGATGCCATTGCCCGGTTGGCTGCCGAGTACTTCCAGGCTGATTCGGCCACCATCGCATTTGCCGACGAGAGCCGCGTCTGGATGAAGTCCTGCTGGCGGCAGATGGTTCGCGAGTTGCCGCGCAAGAACTCCATCTTCGATCTGGTGCTGGCGGAAGACGGTTCGGTAGCCGTCCCAGACATTTCCAGGCATCCTCAACGCGATGCGCTTCTGCCGCACCTCAAACATCTCGGGGTAACCGCATTTGCCAGCGTTCCGGTGCGCTCTTCAGAGGGCAGAATCCTCGGAGTCCTGACCATCTTTCGCAACGAACCCTGCCAGCAGATGGAGCCGCAAGCGATTCGTACACTGGAGAGCCTGGCCGAGATGATCTCCAGTCAATTGGAACTGCGCAAGCTGCGCAGAATCCTGAATGGGAACGGGCATGGGCTGCGGCACTCCCACGCTGCCGCGTCCGCCTGCGGAAGCTGGCCGAGCGGGGCCGACCTGCGCCAGGCCCTCGAACAGGGCCAATTCGTGCTCTATTACCAGCCGGAGGTCGACCTCGCCACGCGCAAGATTGTCGGCCTTGAAGCACTCATTCGCTGGGCTCATCCCGAGCGGGGACTAATCCCTCCCCTGGACTTCATTCCACAGGCCGAAGAGAACGGGTTGATTCTGTCTATCGGCGACTGGGGGCTCGCTCAGGCCTGCAACCAGATTCAGAGATGGTGCAATGAGGATCCCCACCACGTCTCACTGCGCGTCTGCGTGAACCTCTCCGCGCACCAGTTCTCGCGCGAGGGCCTTGCCGACCACGTCGAGGCCCTGCTGATCCAATCCGGCATCTCCAGCCGCCAACTGGGCCTGGAGATGACCGAATCCAGCCTGATTCCCAATCTGCGTCCAGCCCTGGGAGTCCTCGGCAGCCTGCGCAGACTGGGCGTTTCCCTGCTGGTGGACGACTTTGGCACCGGTTACAGCTCCCTAAGCTACCTGCATTCATTCCCCTTCGACGTGCTCAAGATCGACCGCTCTTTTGTGTGCCGCATGACCGAGGGAGAACAACCGCTGCAGATTGTGCGCACCATCATTGAACTGGCCCGCGTGTTGGGCATGAACGTGGTGGCTGAGGGAATCGAAACCCTCGATCAATATCGCCTGTTGCGCGAGATGAACTGCCGCTTTGGCCAGGGTTATCTCTTCGCGCGCCCCATGAGCGCCGAAGCCGTCACCAAGCTGTTGAAGCTCCCCGGCCGCGTGCTCCCCGACCCCGAGGCTGCCGAAGCCATCTGCGCCTGACACTTCCGGACTTCATCTCTCCATGCGGGAGCTGGGATGCTCCATATGACGGGAACGCTCTTGCGTGTTTCATTTCAGGACAAGCAGCGAACACGTCCTCTTCTGGAACCGGTCCAGTCTTTTGCATGGGAAATCTCTCACGTTCCCAGCCCAGCCTCACGGTATGCTTCATGCCATGGAACAAACAACTGCATCCGCCCCTTCCTCCCCCAGCTTTGCGGGCCTGCTGGCCGCGCTGGCCTCACCCGCGCAGAAATCCGGGGTCCCCGGCGACAGGTCTTCGTCGGCGGGGTGGAAATCCGGGGTCCCCGGCGACAGGTCTTTGTCGGCGGGGTGCAAGCCGACGCCCGCCTGGAGCGATGACGGCCTTGAAGACGATATCGCCACTCTCAGCTACGAACGCGCCCTGCGCGCCCACGCGCGCTACCGCGCTATCGGAATCACCGGACCAACTGGACCCACTGATCGGGCGCTCACCCAGGCCGCAGATTTAGGGCCGACTTGTCCAGAGGAAGCGCCTCTTGCTGAGGTGGCGGCAGCTTCGCAGTCTGCGGCCCGTCTCGACGAAAACGGGCTGTCCGCCGCAACTCCGGCGACTGCCGCGACTCTTTATCCGGATCGCGACCGCCCCTGGGCCGCGCACTTCCAGGGGAAACTGAAGGATGCCAGCATTACCATTCGCATGAGCAAGGCGGAGTGCGCGCAACTGCACCGGCGCGCCGCCGAGGCAGGGCTTACCGTCTCGGCTTATCTACGCTCCTGCACCTTTGAAGCTGAGTCGCTGCGGGCGATGGTCAAGGACACGCTTGCCCAGCTGCGTTCGGCCACAACTCAGGCAAGTCCGGCGCCGCCCCGCCGCTCCCGGTTCCGCGGACTGGCCGCCTGGTTGGCGCACTTGCTCACCCCCTGGCACGGCAGCCAGCGCGTTGCCCGCGCCTGAACCTTTGCCTGGCCTACTCCACTTCCAGCACCAGGCACTTCAGGTATTCGGTTTCCGGCAGGTTCAGCACCACGGGATGATCGGGAGCGGCGCCGCGCCGTTCAAGCAGCCGCACGCGCCGATGCGCATCGGCTGCGGCCGAGGCCACGCTCGCTTCAAGGTCGGCCCAGCCCACGTGATGCGAGCAGGAACAGGTCACAAGAAGGCCCCCGGCGCTGACCATCTTGAGCGCACGCAGGTTCAGTTCCTTGTAGCCGCGCAGCGCGCCTTCTACGGCTCGCTGGCTCTTGGCGAAGGCCGGCGGATCGAGCACGATGGCGTCAAACCGTTCGCCTGCATCCGACCAGCCGCGCAGAATTTCGAAGGCGTCGCCCTCCACCCACTCGACCTGAGCGCCAAGGCGCGAGCGGTTTGCCTCAAAGTTGCGCTCCGCCACTTCGAGCGAGGCGCGGGAGGCGTCAATGCCTGTAACATGGGCGCAGACTTCGGCAAGATGCAGGGCGAAGCCGCCCTGGTAGCAGCAGACGTCCAGCGCCTTTCCGCCACCGTCCCATTTTGCCGCGCCGAGCTTCCGAGCCCACTGTGCGGCGGCGGCGTAGTTGGCCCGCTGGTCGAGGAATGCGCCCGTCTTTTGCCCGGCGCCAGCATCGTAGTGAAACGTGAGGCCGTTGAGCCGGAATTGGGTGCTGACGAACGGAGCCGTATCGTCTCTGACAAACAATGGGGCAGGATTGGGCGCCGCCAACCCCTCCAACTCGCGCACGCGCGGATCCGGCCGTTCCAGAATTGCCGCCGGCGCCAACTCTTCGCGCAGCACGCGCACGCACCTCTCCCGCACTGCGGCGGAGTCCAGTCCCTTGGCCAGCAGTTGAAGAATCACCAGTTCGCCATACTTGTCCGCCACCAGGCCGGGCAGCTCGTCCGCCTCGCTGAAGCACAACCGGCAGGCGTCGTTCCTCTCGTCGAGCAACGGCTTCCGCCGCCGGATCGCCGCGCGCAGCCGGGTTTCCAGCAATTCCAGCCATCCGGCCTCGTCTACGCCCAAGCGCGAGACCAGCCGCAGAGCAATCTGCGATGTGGGGCTGTAGAGCGCCGTACCCAGCAGCAGTCCACGGCTGTCGGCCACGGGCAGCAGCGCGGGAGTCTCGCCCGCGGGCAGTTCAACGGACTCGACGTCGGAGGCGTAGACCCACAAGTGTCCCGAACGCAGCCGGTCGGCAGCGCGGCGGCTGATCCGGGCTCCGGGCTCCTGGGCTACGGGGACAACTGTCCTCGGGGCTTGAGCTTTGGGGGCTTTGGAACCGGTAGCTTGAACTTTTGGGACGGTGCGGGCCGCTCCGGCGCTCTTGCTCCCAGCGCGCACGTCTGTCTTGGAATCGCGGCTCTCCTGGGGCCGTGCAGAGTGAGGTTTTTCGTGATTGGGCTTGAAAGGCGAAGCGGGTTGGGCGGTCTTGGAGGCCTTTTGATTCTTAGCAGGTCGGGGAGTGTGCGGCTTTGTCATATATTTCCTTAATCCAATACATCGTATCCCTCATCCTACCAAGGTTCGAGCCCGCGGCATCGCAACGGAAGCAATTCAGAGCCTTCTACAATAAGAGAAGATGACGTATCTTTACGGTCTATTCCCGCTGCTGGACTGGCACTGGCTCTGGCTCGCTGTGGCGGCGTTTCTGGCCGGGGTGCTGAATGCCGTGGCCGGCGGCGGCTCGTTTTTATCCTTTCCAGCAATGATGGGGATGAAGATGCTGCCCATCCAGGCCAACGCCACCAACACGGTGGCCGTGTGGCCCGGCCAGCTCACCTCGGTGGCCGCTTATCGCGACGACATCCGCAAAAATCTGCGCCTCGCTCTGCTGATGGCGTTCGCCGGACTCATAGGCGGCACGGCCGGCGCCCTGGTGCTGCTGAACACGCCGCAGATGACCTTCCTGCACCTGGTTCCCTGGCTGCTGTTGGTGGCCGCATCGATTTTCGCCCTCAGCGGACCGGTCTCCCGCTGGCTCGCGCGGCGCAAAGGAGCCATTGCCGGGGCCACTCATCCGCCACGCCAACTGCCGGTCTTTCTGTCGACGATTGCAGTCTGTTTTTATATCGGCTACTTCGGAGCCGGCGCGGGCTTTCTGATCATCACCGAGCTTTCGCTCTTCGGCTGCCAGGACCTGCATGAGATCAACGCCCTCAAGGTGGCTGCCACCACCCCGGCCAACGGCATCGCATGCGTCATCTTCGCTGTGAGCGGCCAGGTGATCTGGCCCGACTGCCTGCTCGCCATGGTCGCCTGCGCCATCGGCGGCTATGCCTCGGCCCGTTTAGCCCGCCGCGTTCCGCAGCCCGTGCTGCGCGGGCTGGTTGTCTTTATTGGCCTGTTTATGGCCGCATGGTTCTTCTGGAGAAACTCCTGAACATGGCCTACCTGAATCTGCCGCCCCGCTGGATGCTGGACGGGATCGGCACAACCGCCGCCGTTTGCACCACCATTTCTTTTCTGCCCCAGCTTATCCATGTCTGGCGGCGCAAGAGCGCACGCGACATCTCACTGACGATGTTTCTGCTCTTCAGCTTTGGCGTGACCTGCTGGCTGGTCTATGGCCTCGGCATCGGATCCGGCCCCATTGCCGCAGCCAACGCGGTTACCCTTGCGCTGGCCCTCGCCATTCTGTCGCTCAAGCTGCGTTACGACAAAAGAGCAGTGAACAGGGATTGATTAGGAAACAGAAGGCAGAACTTTCCAAGCGGCTCCATACTCCTGATCTCTGTAAAATGGACTCATGAGCCACGAAGGCATCCGCATTGCCCCCAAGGACCACGAAGAGCCAGAGAGCGAGGCCGAGCGCCCTCTGCCCCGCATCGCAGTTACCCCGGAGAAGGTTCGTGTGCTGCTGACCGAGGGCAAGGGCATGGAGATCGACTGGGCCGACGGGCACCGGAGCGCCTGGAGCTTTGCCTGGCTGCGCGATGCCTGCCCCTGCGCCACCTGCAACGATGAGCGCGCCAAGGAAGGCCGCAAACCCGGCCAACCCAAACCCAAGCCTGCCGCCGTCCTGCCCTTGTACACGCCGCCCGCCAAGCCCGCCAGCGCCCACGCCGTGGGCCGCTACGCCATTCAGTTCAACTGGCAAGACGGCCACTCCGGTGGCATCTACTCCTGGGAGTATCTGCGCCGCGTCTGCCAGTGCAGGGAATGCACCTTCGCCACCGAAGAGACGACCGGCACGCCGAACTAAGCCAACTTCCCTTCTCTCGGCAACCGCCCGCCTGTTCCGCGAACTGGCGGGTTTGTCTGGATTTCGCCGGAATGGATGGATTTCTCCTTGGTTTTCCACAGGTCAAACGACTTCCAAGAGAAAATGAACCAAGTAAGGCACCAATTATCCACGTATTTTTTTATTGCGGCGGTAGTTCGTGTCTGCTTATCCACTCATACTCTTGGCATAATCGCAAGCAAGAGCGGTTCCTCAGTAACTGTTCCAAGAGCCGAGTTCAGGGAGGGCGGGGTCCAGAATCCAAGTTCAGAACGCGAGTTCGAGACCCAAGTCCTTGTCGGACCACCCACGGGGGGCACGGAAGAGTGACCAGCTATAGCCGCCAGGATGTGTTGCGGATTCTACAGATCAGTTCCCGCCAGTTGCAGGGGTGGGAGCGAGCCGGGATTGTTTCCCAACAACGGATTTACAGTTTTCAGGACCTTGGGCAGTTGAGGACCTTGCGCGCCCTGCGCGAGGAAGACGTGCCGGTGGCGTTGATCCGGCACTCGATCGTGGCCATGAAGGCTGTGGCAGGGATGGCCAATCCGCTGCTGGAGGCGAGCCTGGTGAGGACCGGGACGCGGCTCGCCTTCCGGCATCACGGGGCAATGGTTGACCCGATCAGCAGGCAATTGCTGTTCGACTTCGAGCGCCTGGAACAGACCAGCGGGCCGTCGGCCAGTTCTGAGCCTGCGCCGCTGCGCGGGCCGAAGACGGCCAGTCCGCGGGGCGTGCAGGAGATGTTTCTGGCGGCGGTGCAGGCCGAAGAGGCCGGTGAAAAGCAGCGGGCGATCGGGGTTTACGAAGAGATCATGCGGCGCGATCCCAGCTTTGCACCGGCCTGGATCAACCTGGGAACGATCCACTTCCACATGCGCCAGTTCGACCGGGCCGAGGAGCTTTACCGGCGGGCGACGGAGATCGATCCGAGCTACGTGCTGGCGTTCTTTGACCTCGGCAATGTGCTGGACGAACTGCAGCGGCTGGATGAGTCGATTGCCGCTTACGGGCGGGCGGTTGCGCTGGCTCCGCGCTACGCCGACGCCCACTACAACCTGGCGCTGGCCCATGAACGCAAGGGCGAGGCGCGTCCGGCTTTGCAGCACTGGCAGGCTTACGTGCGGCTGGACAAAGGCGGTCCGTGGGCCGAGCACGCGCACGGGCAGATTCGCAAGCTGCTCGACCGCGAGAAGCTCTCGATCGCGTGGCGCGCTGAGAGATTCATTGCGCCGCGCAAGGGAACGGCGGCGCTGGAACTGGTGTGCGCCGAGCCCCCGAAAACTGCTTGAGGACCGGGCGGCACACCCTCTCAGTCAGGCGCTGAACTTGACGCCGCGACTCTCGCAGAGCCTTCAGAAGCCGATTGCCAGTTCAACAATTTGCCCGATCCTGCTCCCGGCGCGGAGCGCAGCCCTGTTATTCTTGTAGGGTGATTCAGCGCGCAAGACTCAAGAGATTTGCGGTGATGGGCCTGCTTCTGGCAGTGAGCATCGTCGCCTGCCACAAGGAAGAACAGGCGGTGGTGGTGGTGGCCCAGAACGCCGTCAACGCTGAGAAGAAGGCCCAGGCCGCTGCTCAGGCTACAGCCACGGAGCGGGATCAACAGCGCGCCGCCCTGGCAGCCATTCCATTGCCTACCAAGAGCATGTATGTGGATGTGCATGAGCCGGGCGCGTGGGCCAATCCATTTCTTTCAGTCGATACCGATACTCTGAATCTGCGCATTACCATGGTTGACGCCAACCCCAGCGCCGTGGGCCAGGGAAGCATGCTGCGTCCTGAGGCAGCCCGCCGCCAGGAGATTCAGTTGCGTCCCGCCGACCTAGCCCAGGCCCTGGCCGCTCTGCCTCCCGGCGCATGGCGCTATGGCCGCGTGATCGCCGTGGCCGAGTCGCCGCAGGCCAGCAAAAAGGACCGCCCCAAGGTCCGCCGCAACGTGGAAGCCGCCATCCAGCAGCTCAACGATCTGGGCATTGTCGTCGAAGAGTGGCCGACGCGGTAAAGTTTTTCTTGTTAGCCGGTCACGCGCGCCGGCATACTGTTTCCGGGTTGCCGACTGCTCGTCCGGACCTCGTTCCGTCGCAGTGAGCCTACGCCTAGGGCACTTTCGGAAATAGTGTGAACTTTATTACAGCCTAGGAGGCCGTCGCTCCCTGGGGGGCGCGCCAGATTCAGGTCATGGATCCGGTCTACAGCATTTCTGAAAGTGCTATAAGAAGAACGGTTTGGGGCTTTCGCACAGAGATCTGTGCGCGAAGTTGGCTTTCGTATTCATTGGGGCAAACTGCTAGTGGGCTTTTACGATCCCGGTCAATCCAGAAACAAAAGAAGTCGCAAGAATCCATCCTGCAACGATCATTGTCCAGCGAATCCATCGCAGTGCCGTAGGGGATTTGGATGGATCGGCCAGATGCGTAATGAACCAGAGCTTGAGTCTCGTTAACTTGCCAGTGCCGGAAACACGCGGAGCTTCGTGACGTTTGGGATTCGGATCCGGCTGCCAGTGGTCGTCCTGTCCAAGCTTAAGAAGAGGAATACAGTTCTCAATCGAATAGATCAGTGAATTGAAGGGCGGATAATTCGCAGGCAGGCCGCGACCTTCGCTGAAGTCCTTGTATGCGTCCTTGTCAGTGGGCGTCATCGCTCCCGCCAGTTGTGCCCGGCGGTGTATGATCCACCCTATTGCGGATAACACTCCTAGCTCTACGATAGTTCTCTCTGGATAGATTCCATATCCTATTGTGAATCGTAAAACATTATCCGAAGCAGATCGGCGCCACTGGTCTGACGTGTTGATAATCTTGCTTGTGTGGATAATCTTGCTGCGTTCCTCCGCTCTCGAGCGAATTTCCATATCCATCAAGACCTGCTTCGATCCATCTTCATCCCCGAGATCAGAGAGAACTTTTGCCAGTTGGCGATAGGACTGTGCCGAAAACTCCGGTTGACGTTTGAGCCAAGTAAGTCGCCAGGATGCATCCTTCAAATCATTCGATATGCCGCCGTATACAAAACCGTCTAAATGGAGTTTTCCGGGTGTAGGCCAACTTCCCTTGTCGCTTGAGAGATTCCCAACGCTGGCGTTTCTTAGGTCGAGTTCAGAGATATGTGACACGTTGTTCCAGAAAAAAGTTTGTTTCACAACAGCATTCGAAAGACTTAGATTTTCGAAGTATGCACGCTCACAATGAAGCGTGTTCCCTATTTGAGCCTCTTGCAGGCATACTTCGCCCGCTGCGGAAAAGTTTTCCGACATGAGCACGCTCCCGCCAATCACTGCCTCCTCGGCTACAAACGCATTGTTGCCGCTGTTAACGAAACTGCCGCCGTGGCAATCCAGCCCCCTGCCGATACGGGCTCCCGCAAGATTCACCTCGCCCTTTGCGGTGAAATCCTCCGTCATGTAAACATGACCTACAATCTGAACGTGATCGGCATTCAGCGCAAAACCATCTGCATTTGTAAAACTGCCCTTGTGGCAGTTCAAGTCGCCTCCAATCTGCGACCCCATCAGGCTGATCGCGCCAATCGCGGAAAAGTCGTCTCTGAACAAGGCCGATCCTCCTATTCGAGCATTATCGGCCAGCAGCGCTTTCCCTCCAGGGTTGGTTATATGGCACTGACAGCAATTCAAATCGCCCTCGATGTGTGCTCCGTATAAACTAACTCCGCCATCTGCGGAGAACGAGTTGCTGAGAGATACTTGCCCTCTGATATCAGACCGGTCGGCAATCAAGGCGTAGTGTCCTGGATACTTTAATCTGCATTGGGAGCAGATTAAGTCGCCAGTGATGTGTGAACTGTATAGACTTACCTGGCCGTCTGCGGAGAATCCGTTGGCAAGAAGCACCTGCCCTTTGATTTCAACCTGGCCTGCTTCCAGTGCGACGCCTGCTGGGTTATTCAAGCTGGCATTGTTGCAGTGAAGGTCGCCTCCGATCCTGGCGTTGTAGAGCCTGATTCCTCCATGCGAAGCAAAGCCGTTATCCAGCCAAACAGATTCGGCTACATGAGCGCCCTCCGCGTTTAGCGCCCCGATCACAGATCCACTGAGAGACAGCAAGGGTAATCGAACAAATCGTAAATCGATACCTTCGATGACGCGGCATCGAGTCAAGCGAAGAGGAAATGGGACATCTGCATAGGATAGGTTCAATTGTGCTGAGATATTGGCTCCGTAAACCTTAATTCCGCTGGGGTCAAGCATTTTCGAAGCCTCAGGGTCTACACAGAGCCAGCGAATGAGGTCCGCGCGGATCTCCCTTGTCTCGTCCCAATATCGAATATTAGAGGGATCGTTGCTCTTGTCTTTATCGTTGTCATTTGCTCCACATATAGCCAGGTGGCCATCGGGGGCAGCATGAAGCAGGCGCATTTCCGCATCAGTCAGTCTATTGCGGAATCGTTCTGGCAAAATCGCCTCGATACCCGCGGTACGAGATCGGTAGTCATTCGGCATATCTCTTCCCCTGATCTGTGGTTGGAGAGTCCCGGTCCCTTGAATTGGGGTGAATGTTACCACGGTAATGAAAACAACGGCAAGAAATAGGTCGGACGATTAGTGGCTGTCAAGTCTTCACGGGAAAATATGTTTGACGCAGGATCGTACTGTGAATCTGCGACCCCGGTAAAGTGCGGGCAACCCAGGCGTTATTCCTTGAACGTCACGCTCCTCCCCCCGACGCGCTACTATTCCAGCGTGAGTACATGGCGCATTTCCGAGCTGATGAACCAGCCTCCGCTGGACCATGAGCGCTTTCGCGTCCACCGGGAACTGGAAGCGCTGCTCAGGAAGACGCTGCGCGGCGATGTGCGCTTCGACCTGGGCTCGCGGGCGCTTTACGCAGCCGACTCCTCGAACTACCGGCAGCTTCCCATCGGCGTCATCCTGCCTCGCGACGCTGACGACGTGGAAGCCGCGCTGGCTGCCTGCCGCGCCACAGGAGCCGCTGTGCTGCCGCGCGGAGCGGGCACCAGCCTGGCCGGCCAATGCGCCAACGTGGCCGTGGTCTTCGACTTTTCGCGTTACATGAACAAGCTTGGCTCCATCGACCCGGAGGCAAAGCTGGCGACGGTTGAGCCGGGCATAGTCCTGGACCGGCTGCGCGAGGCCGCCGAACGCCACCACCTGACCTACGCACCCGATCCGGCCACCCACTCGCGCTGCACGCTGGGCGGCATGATCGGCAATAACAGTTGCGGCGTCCATGGATTGCTGGGCGGGGTCACCAGCGACAGATCTTCGTCGTTGGGGTGGTTCGGAGGCAAAGTCGCCGACAACGTGGAGTCGCTTGACCTGGTTCTCTACGACGGCACGCGCATGACCGTGGGCCGCACCAGCCCCGCCGAGCTGAGAAACCTGATCCACTCCGGTGGTCGCGTGGGCGAAATCTACTCCGGCCTCGCACGCCTCCGCGACCGCTATGCCCCGCTCATCCGGCAGAAGTTCCCACGCATTCCCCGCCGCGTCTCCGGCTACAACCTGGACGAATTGCTCGACGAGAACAGCTTTCACGTGGCGCGCGCGCTGGTGGGTTCCGAAGGCACCTGCGCCACGGTTGTTTCCGCCACGTTGAACCTTGCCGCCAGCCCGCCCTTTCGCGTGCTGACGGCGCTGGCTTTTGACGATGCATTCCTGGCCGCCGACGCCGTGTCGCGCATTCTCGAATTCGGACCCATCGGGCTGGAAGGCTTTGACGGGCTGCTTCTGGAGTTCATGCGCCGCAAGGGGCTGGCCATCGACGACGTTGCGCTGCTGCCGTCCGGCGGAGGGTTTCTGCTGGTGGAGATGGGCGCCTGGGACGCGACGGAAGCGCAGGCCAAGGCGGAGGCGCTGGTGCGTGCCGCGCAAGGCTGGCCGGTCAAGTCCGCGGCCCGCATCTACTCGGTGGAAGACGCTGCACGCGTGTGGCATGTGCGCGAATCGGCTCTGGGCGCAACCGTCTTTGTTCCCGGCGAGCCGGAGGGCTTTGAGGGTTGGGACGACGCCGGCATTCCTCCAGCGCATCTGAGCGCTTACCTGCGCCGGCTCACCGCGCTGATGGGCGAGTACGGCTACCGCAGCCCGCTCTACGGGCACTACGGCCAGGGTTGCGTCCACCTGCGCATCAACTTCGACTTCCGCACCGTCGAGGGAGTGCGCCGCTTCCGCGAGTTCATTGACCGCGCCGCCGATCTTGCGCTCAGCCTGGGCGGATCGCTCAGCGGCGAACACGGCGACGGCCAGGCCCGCGCAGCGCTGCTGCCCAAGATGTTTGGCCCGGATCTGATGCGCGCCTTCCGGGAGTTCAAGGCGCTATGGGACCCGGAGAACTGCATGAATCCCGGCAAGCTGGTGGATGCGGTGCGCGTCTACGATCCTGTCGAGAACCTGCGCCACCTCCTGTCACCTGCGGTGAGGCAGTCGCCTTCGGCTGGTCCGCGCCAGAAAGAAGGCGCGGGATTGGAAGCTGTTTCCCATCTGCCGGCAATGGAAACTGGCCTTGAAACGCATTTTGTCTTCGCCGCTGATGGAGGCTCCTTCGAGCGCGCCACGGAACGTTGCGTCGGCGTGGGCGCCTGCCGCAAGACAGAGGGTGGCGTGATGTGTCCCAGCTACCGCGCCACCGGCGAGGAGCGAAACTCCACCCGTGGCCGCGCGCGTCTCTTGTGGGAGATGCTGGCCGGGGCTCTGCGCGAAGAGGGTTTCCAGAGCAAGGCCGTCCACGAGGCCCTCGACCTCTGCCTCAGTTGCAAGGCGTGCAAATCCGAGTGCCCGGTACAGGTGGACATGGCAGCGTATAAGTCAGAGTACCTGGCCCAGCGCTACAAGCATCGTCCGCACCCGTTGCACCACTATATCTTCGGCTTTGCCGACCGGCTTGCCCGCTGGGGCTCGCTTGCCCCGGCGCTGACCAATGCCCTGCTCACCGGTTCCATCACCAGCCCGCTCATCAAGCGCATTGTGAGCGTGGCGCAGGAGCGGGAACTTCCGCGGCTGGCGTCGAAAAGCTACACGAAGGAACGAGGGGCTACCCTGCTGGCGTCCGAAAGGCAGCCAGAGGTGGTGCTGTGGCCGGATACCTGGAACAACTACTACCACCCGCAAACGTTGACCGCCGCGGAGACCGTGCTCACCCAGGCGGGTTTCAAGGTGGAAGTTCCGCGCGGACACATCTGCTGCGGCCGTCCGCTCTACGACTTCGGGCTGCTGGGCGCCGCGCGCTCCTACCTGGCCAAGGTTCTGGACCGCATGGCTGCGCGGATTGAGGCTGGAGTTCCGTTCATCTTTCTGGAACCAAGCTGCGCCAGCGTCTTCAAGGATGAGTTGCTGGAACTCTTCCCTAACGACGAACGCGCGCAGCGAATGAGCAAACAGGTCTGGCTGCTGGCCGACTGGCTGGCCGCCAAGGCTCCGGAGTATGTCGCCGGGCGTCTTGAGGGAGCGCACATTCTGCTTCACGGACACTGCCATCACAAGGCCGTCTTCGGCGGTCCGGCCAATGAGATCGCCCTGCTCCGCCAGGCGGGCGCGACGGTCGAGCCCATCCAGGCCGGGTGCTGTGGGATGGCCGGGCCGTTTGGATTTGAGGCGGACAAGTTCGAGGTTTCAAAGACCATCGCCAACGATGGCCTGCTGCCCGCGGTCAAAGCCGCCGGCCCTGCGGCAATCATCGTCGCCGACGGCTTCAGTTGTCGCGAACAGATCAGTCAGTTAGGCCACCGGCAGGCCATGCACTTTGCGGAAGTCCTGGCCCGCTCGTGCGGCTGCGGAAGATAATTCCTTCAGGCCAGATGAGGCCGCTCCAGATGGCTTGATCCAGGATTACTCCGCAAACATGGTGAAGGTGGCGGTGTAGGTGGGCGGATTGGCTCCGGGGGCAGCCGGCACCAGAAGAAGCGGGAACTTGCCCAGAGCAGCTTGCGACAGAATGTAGGTTTCCTGCGGCAGCATTCCGCCCGATCCCTGAAAACGCAACGCGAAGCCAGTGAGGGCCCGCTGCGATCGGGGCGCCGTGCTTTTTCCTCCTGGCTTGGCTGCGCCGGGCTTCGTATCCCTGACTTCAATCAGCGTGAGTTTGCCTAATGATTTTCCGGCGCGGCTGACCCCGAAGCGGTCTCCAATATAGGGCTCGAAGGTCTGCCGGGAGACGCCATCCAAGCTGGCCATGTTGTCGGGGCTGAAGGTGTCGTCCTCGGCCTCTTCCTGCGCAAACGCAGACGGGAGAGCTGCTCCGGCCAACACGGACAGAGAAGCCAGATGAACAAAGTGACGCCGTGACAGGGACATGCTGTGCCTCCTGGATCCAGCCTCGGAGTCATTAATCCGCCAACGCTCTCCGATGCCGTCCTGTTTCAGATCTGGTTTAAGTTTGGGGGAATCACAAATAGAGTTTGTTTCGCTCATCTTATATCGGGCCATTAGAGATTGCATATCTTTTTTTGCGGAATCATCAACTCACTCAACTGGGAGAGCGTGAGGAGTCCTGGGAAAATGCTGATCTGCGCGCCTGGAGGCTTCTTTCCGCAATTCCAGAGACACCGCAAAGCGCGAATGCGCGCCCTCCGGATCGCCCGGCGTGACGGTGGCTCCCATCGAGACCTGTTGCCGAGGTATGGCCGCACCATTTGGTTTTGAGGCGGATAAGTCCGAGGTTTCGAAGGCGATTGCTGACGACGGCCTGCTGCCCGCAGTCGAAGCTGCTGCCCCCACGACGCTGATCGTCGCCGACGGATTCAGTTGCTACGAGCAGATCGCGCAATTGGGCCATAAGAAGGCTATGCACTTTGCGGAAGTCCTAGCGCGAAGGTGCGGCTGCGGATGATAAGGCTGCGTCGGATGGTCGCAGGTCTTCCAAGAACAAATCAGAGCGGGTGATAACTGCCCTTACCCCATGGGATTTCCACGGACACGGAACACTCTTTCGTAGTAAGTGTTTCCTTTACGACGCCTGTGTTCTTCCCATCCACGTAGGGCTGGTCCGCCGCTGCGGCGTGGCCTTGCGCATTGACGGTGAACTTGTTTTGGCTCACATCGCCAGCGGAATTGGATTCAAAGGGAACTTCCGTGTTCGGCGGAAGACCGTCGGCATAAATAAGAATGGCTTCGGCATCGGGCGATGCTAATCGAATCTCAATCATGCAGTTTTTGTCTTTGCTGACAATCGGAAACGGGACTACCGTGCCGGGCACCATGAATTTTCCGTCCGCGGTTGCAAGAATGACGCGAATCGCCTCACCGCGCGCCGCCTGAGGAGCAAGATCGAGTTCATCATCCTCTTCGACGGCGTCCTTGTTCTCCTGGTCTGGACGAGGCTTATGGTCCATCAGCAGCCCTTTGGCGTTGACATAAACGTCGGTAGGGAGAATCTGCACCTCGGCTCCGACCTTCCAGATTCCCAAATAGTATTTTCTCCCTTCTGCGGCCCCATGAACGTAAGCTCGGTAGGTTGTAACGTGACCTTGCGGAAGGGTTAGATCACCAATCTTCGAGAATTGAAACTTTAGTCCCGAAGGATTAACATCGCTGGGCAGATTGTCGTCCCAGCCGATCTGCCGCTGAATATCCGCCTTCAATTCCACCCCTACTTTGACAGTAGGCTTCGCCTCCAAGACAACCGGCGGGGATGTCTTCTGCGAGTTTTGAGCGGGAGAAGCTAGCGTAAAGAGAGCCAGACAGAGCCAGGGCAGGATTTTCAAGAGCGAAATGCGAGCAGAGGGGAGCATGGAGGGATTATCCACGCTTTGCCACCTGCCCGCAAGGGTTTCATGTTAGAAGTTCAGCGTAACCTTCGCCGTCAGCGCGCGCGGAGTTACATAGTGCGTGCCGCTGAAGGTGGAAAGAAAGTTATACAGGGCGTACTTGCCGGTCACATTGATGGCTGTGAGATCGAGATTCACCTTGTAGCGGTCGGCGTGGAAGAGGTTGTCCTTGCCGATGGAAGCGTCGAATAAGTCGCGTGGCGCAATGCGCGGTGGGTTCTTGTCGTTGTCGCCTTTTCCAGCCGCGGGAATGTCGATCAGCGTCGAGCCATACTCGGAGGCCAGGCAGACTGCCGGCAATGGATGGCCGAGGGTTGCCTTCTGGCCATTGCACATGAGTCCAGCCTGAAACTCTTCGTCGGCGGTCAGGCTGCTCAGATCCACCGCGGGCTGGCCGTTGAGCGTGGTGGACGTGGCGGCGCAGGCGCTGTTCGGATCGTTCGAGAGCGGGTTGAAGCAGGGCGTTGCTCCGGCCACCATGCCCGAATCATATCGCCAGTTGAAACCGCCCCACAGGCCGTTCAGCAGCTTGCCGCGCGAGTACGTGTACTGCAGATGCGTGGTCTGGTTGAACTTCTCGTCGTGGTCGATGCGGAAGGGCAAGCCGGTTTGGCCCACGGTGGCTCCGGCGCCGGCCACCTGCGGCGGATAGAAGCGTGCGGAGACAGAAGAGGCGACGAGATAGGCGCTGAAGTTATGGAAGTGCGGAATGTCCGCGCGCAAGGCATAGCCGGGAATCTTCGAGCTGTGCCAGTCGATGGGGAAGGTGATAGGCGTGTTGCCCAGCACGCTGAAGTCGAAGGCATTGTGGGTGTACTTCCAGATATACTCGCCGCTGAAAACTACGTTCTTGCCGAAGGCCTGCTGAAGGCCTGCATGAAACTCATTGCGAAAACCGGGCCGCATGGTTCCCGAGACGCCGGAGGCGCAGGCAAGCAGCGGCGCAAGCACCGCGCTCGAGCATCCGGTGCTCGACAGCACCAGGTTCTCATTGAAGGGTGTTTCCAGCGTGCGTGCATAGGAGACGCGCAGCACGGTCGTGGTCGGCTTGATGTTATACGCGATGCCGAGGCGCGGCTGCGCCTGAGTGGCCGACGTGAGGCCGTTGTACATGTCTCCGCGCAGTCCCAGATTGAAGAGCCAGTTACCGGCCTTGATCTGATCCTCGATGTAAAGGCCAAGCTCTTTTACGTCCGTGTGGCCGAGATACTTGTAGTAGCTGCCGCCGCGGGTAAGGTCGTATTGGGCAAGGATGGGAAGATAGCTCGGGTTCGCGCTGTTGGGGCACGGCGACGTGCTGGAGTAACCGGCTACTGGATTGCCACTCACATCCAGGCAGGGCGCGCTGAAGGGATACGTCGGATCCACCACGCCCAATCTATCGTTTTCGCGCAGGAAGGTCTGGCCGTATTGCGCTCCGGCCTTGAGTGTGTGGATTCCGCTGGCGTAGGAGATGTCGGAGTGAACAGCGGCATTGGTCAGCGTGCGATTCTGCGCGATAGACGAAGTTTGCAGGTTCGCCGGTCCCAGGTCGGCCAGCGGATTGCCGCTGGGATAGTAGTTATATTCGTCCCTGCGGACGAAGGCGCCCAGATTGAGGACCGCATTCGTGCTGATAACTCGTGTATAAGTGGGCGAAATGTTGACAGTTTCGATTTTCGAGCGCTGATCGGCGTTGCCTACGCTGCCCATGTCAGGGCTCGCGCTCGCGCCGCCCCCAAGGCCGCTGCTGTTCGGATAGAGCACGTTCCGCACGTTGAGATTGTCAAAAGAGTCAGGCGTCTGGAACCAGGAGCGCGAGTAGTTCAGGTCCAGGTGGATCGAATCGGCCGCGGTAAAGTTATAGTCCACGCGATCGAAGATATTCTGCTCGTTGCCTTTGTCGTGGAAGACCGTGAACTCCGGAGGATCGAGAAAACGGCCGGAGTTGAGGCCGTCGGCTTCGATGAAGTTGCCCCACTTCTTGCCGCCGTAGGCCACGTCGAAGCCGCCCGAGGCCGACCCGAAGGCGCCATAGGAACTGCTGACGCTGCCGGTTGGTTTGTTGACGCCCTGTCCGGAGCGAGTGGTGGCCACGATCACCAGACTGGTCTTGCCGCCGTACTCGGCCGGAGGCGCACCGCTGATGACCTCTATGGATTGAATCGAGTTCGATGGAATCTGGTTGGAGAAGACCTTGCTCTGCTGGTCGGTGATCGACTGGCCGTCCACGGAAAAGGAGTTGGAAGCGTGGTCGCCGAGGCCGTGGAAGAGGCCGTTGGAGTCGGCCGCAACGCCGGGCGTGGAGAGCGTAACCAGGGAACTGAGGCCGGAGGACTCGCTCTCCAGCGGCACTTTGGTGAACTGTTCGCGGTCCACGTCGGTGTGGAAGGTGGGGTCGGTTTCAACCAGGTCGCCGCTGGCCTCGACCGTTACGGTCTGGGAGCCGCCTGTGACCTCGAGAACCAGGCTGAGATTGGTTCCCACCACGGAGCGAATCTCAAAACCGCGGCTCAAGGGAGCAAAACCGTCGGCCGAAACATTGAGCCGGTAAGGGTTGAAGGGAACGTTCGCGAAGATGAACTGGCCGGTCGTGTCGGTGGACGCAGTGCGGTCCAACCCGCTGACCTCGTTGATCAGGTGGACCGTCGCGCCGGGAATCACGGCGCCGGAGGGATCGGTGACTGTGCCGTGCACAGTGCCGGAGTTGCTGCCCTCGGCCAATGCGCAGAGGGGGGCAAGAATCAAGATAAGGACGGGAAGAATAAAAATCGCGCCGCGTTTGAACGGCATAGGGAAGCCTCCTGTGAAGGTCTGCTGGATTCGAAAGGAAGGCCGCGGAACTCGCCTCCGCGGCAACCTCAGTGCGAAGAGCCATCGTTTCGATTCCAGGGTCATCCTGAGAAGAAGCGCCGGAACTGCGCCCGCAAGAGGTGCGGGATGCAGCCGGAATCAGGCGGAAACGGAAGATCGGAAAAGAGGCTCCTAGCAGCCGACAGGTGGAGGCCGCGTGAAGAGCTTGGGATGCCAATGGCGGACGACCGCGCGCGCCTCAAAAAGCGGCGCGGGTGTTCCGAAGCTGACCAGGACCACCACAGCCGCAAGAACCGCAACCGGCGCAGCCGACTGCATTGCGATGCAGAGCGGGCAATGGTCGGCATCCTTGTCGAAGGGATGCATGTGCGCCACCTGAACCACGACCAGCAGCGCGAGCAGGGCCAGACACACGAGAAATGCTACCTCGAAAGCGCGTGGCTCCCGGCGGCGACTCCCGCGGAATTGGGTCTGAATTCCTGTCAATTGGCCATCCCTATCTTCAAGGATACACAGTATTGGACGCGGCTGGAGCGGCCGGGGTTGCGCTTTCTGGCCGGCATTTCGCCAAATTGCGCCCTCCAACCCTCGGCCGCGCCGTCTAAACTGTTGAGCTATGGCGTATTCCCGTTCAATACGGCTCATGCTGACGGCTGCCATGGCTGTTCTGACGGCGATGGCCATGGGCGGCGCAGCGCAGACCCCCCAGCCGCAGTCTCAGCCCCCGGCCCAGAAGCCACTGCCGCTGAAGCCCGACCTGCCCGGCATGGCCACCAATCATCGCCTCATTCTGAAGGACGGCACCTATCAGATTGTGCGCAAGTACGAGATTGTGGGCGACCGGGTGCGCTACATCTCCGTGGAGCGCGGCGGCGATTGGGAGGAGTTGCCTGTGGATCTGGTGGACTGGGACGCTACCCGCAAGTGGGAACGGGATCATGCCAACCTGGCCGCCGAAGAGCCCTCGCCGGCTATGAAGGAGGCCGCGGAGATCGACAAGGAAGAGGCCAACGAACGCACCGCGCAGCAAGAGCGCCGGCCCGAAGTGGCCAAGGGGCTGGAGTTGCCCGACGAGGACGGCGTCTTTGCGCTGGATACCTTCGAGGGCGCGCCGGAGCTGGTTGAGCTGCTGCCCGTGGACCTGGCCCTGAATGCGAAGAACAGGCATGGGCTGAGCACGCTGAATCCGCTGGCCGGCCAAAAGGCCAGCCTGGAACTGGAAGGCGCGCACGCCAAGGTTCATCTTCACGTGAACGATCCGGCCATCTATCTGGCTCTGGACGCACGCGACGACGCCGAGAAGGTGATCTCGCACGCCCTTACGATTCAGACAGGCGGCGCGAAGGAACTGGCCAACCGCAAGCACGGCGCGCACTCGCCCACATCGGGATTCGCGATTGTGCGCGCCGACGAGCGCAGAGCGGTGCGCATTGTGGGCGCCATCCACATGAGCCCCACAGGCACGGTGACCCAAGACGAGAACGTGATTCCAGCCAAGGCCGAGGTGCTGGCCGGCAAGCACTGGCTCAAGATCACACCCAACCAGCCGCTTACTATCGGCGAGTATGCGCTGGTGGAGATCATCTCCGCTTCCGACATCAACCAGTCGGTGTGGGATTTCCGCGTGGACCCGCAACTAGGCGACAATCCTGGGTCGCTGGGGCCGATTTTCAAGTAGCGGGCCGGCAGGCCGGAGCTTGCAGCTTCACAAGGTGCGTGTTTCTGTGATATTGGCCTGTGTAAATTATTAATTTTGAGCTGGTTAGGATGGGTTTCACGGCTTCACCGTTTATCAATGTTTGTGTTTGTGTGAAGGCGGTGCACGAAAGTTATTGATATTGAATTGGTTAGGTAAAGCTCCACAGTTTCACCGTCGAAAACACGAAAATCATTCTGGCTGGACAGATCAATTGAAGGCTGGTTTTACGTTGACAGGATTGGGGTTACGGCTCCTGTGTCCGGTGCAAAAGTGGCTTTAGTAGCGGACCTTTTCGTATGAAACAGGTACATTGCCGGGCGGATTACGGTCATGCCGTGCATAAGTTCTCCTGTGGATGAGAAAGCTCGCTCTTCATCCATCCAGGGCTGGCTAAAAGTCGTGCCCTGACACTTCGCGCCGCTCCGAATGGATTTCTCCGCGGCGTGTAAATCCCCACGTTGATTGTGTTGGCTTTATGCGGGTGTTGAAACACCGCCTCACTTCGGATCGAGTTTTTTCCGCAGCACGTAAAGCCCTGATTTACCAGCTTGACCTAAGAGCCAACGGTATCTTTTCGCGCTCCAAACGCGTTTCGAACTGGCGATTGAAGCGGATTAAGGCGATCCATTGGCCGTGGTCTTCCTGCTTCCAGACCAGGTCGCCGTGGAGTTGGAGGGCGATGGCTTCGGGCGAGAGGTCGTGGTGCAGGCCGAAGTAGCGCTCGTCTACGGCTTCGCCTTTGGGTCCGAGGCTCATGGGCAGCGAGGGCGGATCGTACTTGGTGCTGAAGACCAGGGCTGCGGAGTATTTTTCCGGCTCCTGGGCAGCGCGAGCGATCTGATCGGCGGTGAAGTCTTCAAGCCGGTAGACGGCGAAGGGCTGCTGGAGATAGCCCAGCTCGGGGCGGAGCAGCTCATCGCTGACAGGCCAGGCGGAAAGCACGGTGGAGCCGGGGTAGAGCTTTTCAAGCTGATCGATGCCAGCCTGATGGAGGCGGATGACGCGGGCGTAGGCCAGATTGTCTTCCGGGGCGAAGCGATAGGGGGGATTGATGAACAGCGCCAGTACGAATGCCGCCGCGGAGAAGATGGCAAGGCACGGCCAGTAAGGCACCCGGCGGTAAAACGTAGCAACGGCTACGAGCAGCACCAGCGGGTACATGGGCAACAGGTAGCGGGTGAGCAGCGCGCCGCCCAGGACGCTGAAAAGCAGGGCATTGGCCAGGAGGAGAAAGAGAATGCGGCGCAGGGCAGCGGGCGCGATGGCAGGGCGTGCCTCATTGGCTTCGGGGCTGTCGGTTTCAAATCCATCCGCACCGGGGCGCGGGTCAAGCAGCAAAGCGGCGATGGCCATCCCTACCGGCACAAAGAGGTTCATGTGCGCGGTGAGATGCAGGATGCGGTAGCCGAGGGCGGCCAGAATGCGAAAGGGCGAGAGGTTGGCCTGGGCGTTGTAGCGCAGGAACTCGGGATTGCCGAAGAGGAAGCCGGTCTTGAAGTAGTGGAAGGCGTACCAAGCGGCCAGTGGCAGCACACAAGCAGCGAGCCAGGCGGCCTCGCGCCAAAGCCGGATGCGAGCCCTACCTGGGGCGCGGCGGCTTTCAACAAGACTGATGACGGCCAGGGTGAGCGGGATGACAATGGCCGTTTCCTTGGAGAGCGCGGCCAGGGAAAACCACAGGGCGGCGGCCCAGGGCTTGTGGGGCAACTGCCGGTCCAGGGCGGGCATGGCAAAGACCAGCCCCCAAAGCGTACAGGCGGCGGCGAAGATGTCAGCGTGGGCCAGGGAGCTCTGGGCGAACCAGACGGGATAGACAGCGGTGAGAACAACAGTCCAGAAGGCGACGGCGGGGACGCCAATCAAGCGCATGGCCAGCCGCCAGACCGCCGCAAGGCCGAAGGCGGCGACGATGAGCACGGCCTCCCGCGTGACTTCCGGAAGAAAGCCCGAAGCCTTCCACCAGAGCGCCAGATAGATGCTGGGCAGCGGCGGATGGGCGTTGGTCAGCGTGGTGAGGGGGATCAGCGAGCCGGTGCGGAAGAAGTCCCAGGCCGCAGGGATGTAGTAGCCGGCCTCGTCCCAGTAGTAGGGCAGGCGGAGCAAGGTGAAGTGGCTGGCGTAAAGGGCCGCAAAGACGACCGGGAAGATCATCCAGGCGGGAAAGAGCGCGTCCAGCCGCGGCTGCGAGAATCTTTTTGAGCGCAAGCGATCGGTCCTCGGCCCAGGGATCTCTGAATCAATCCTGGCTTAGAATCGGATATTCCCTCGGGGGCTAAAGCCCCGTTGATTCCATGATGTTTATGTACGGGCTAAAGCCCGTACCATTCAAAATATCAACTCACTCAGTGATTCCCTAGTTGACGGGACCGGGCGAAAAGCTGTGACTCTGCGGTTCCAAATTGAGCGTGCCAAATGCATGCTCATACTGGGCCAGATTTTGCCCCAGCATGTTGCACAAAGCCTTGGCCTGCTGCGGGCTTAAAAAAATCGCGGTGTGGTTGCGGATGGTCACCTGATCGGGGGCTTCGCTGGAAGCCAGCCCGAAGGCCAGTTGGAAGTCCCATACACTAACGCGGATCTGGACGCTGTTGGCGTAGGACTCGCGATACTCGGGAGTTTGAACGAGGTTCATTTGCGGCTGTTGTGCGGATGGACTCATGGTTTCTCCAGATTACTCCGGCCGGGGCGGGAAAGTCGCGGAAGCGAGGTACGACAGCCGGGACGGAGGGTGTGAGGATGGTGCGAAAGGGGGGACTCGAACCCCCATGGATTGCTCCGCCAGATCCTAAGTCTGGTGCGTCTGCCAATTCCGCCACTTTCGCGTCTCAAGTCAATCGTACCGCGGGCTGCCCAGGTTTGAGCGGGCTGCCCGCAGTGGCTTTCTTAGTTGAAGAGATCCTTCATCTTGTCGATCAGGCTGGGAGAGGCGGGCTTGTTTTCGACCGAGAGCGACTCGGCCAACTCGCCGACCAGTTCGCGCTGGCTGCGGGTGAGTTTACGGGGGATCTGCACGACGACCTTCACGATCAGGTCGCCCTTTCCCTTGTCATTGAGGTAAGGGATGCCCCGGCCGCGTACACGCAGCTCACGGCCGCTCTGCGTGCCCTCGGGAATCTTCAGGCTGACCGGGCCGTCGATGGCCACAATCTCGATCTCGGCGCCCAGGGCAGCCTGGGGAAAGCTGATGGGAACGACGCAGCGCAGGTTGTGGCCGTCGCGCTCAAAGAATTCATGGTTACGGATAGAGAGCACAACGTAGAGGTCGCCGCTGGGACCGCCAGAGCGGCCGGCGTCGCCTTCGCCGGCATAGCGGATGCGGGTTCCATCCTCAACGCCGGGAGGCACCTTGACGTTGAGCTTGAGCTCCGCAGTAACGCGGGTCTCGCCTCGGCAGACCGAACAGGGGTCGCTGATGACCTGGCCCGTGCCGCTGCAAGCGGGGCAAGTGCGAGCTACGGCGAAGAAGCCCTGCTGGTAGCGAACCTGTCCCCGTCCGTGGCATTGGCCGCAGACGGTGGGTCCGCGGCCGGAGGCGCTGCCGCGTCCCTGGCAGGCGCCGCATGTTTCCATGCGGCGAATCTTCACCTCAGTCTCTGCGCCAAAGATGGCGGCCTCGAAGTCGATGGTCAGGTCGAAGCGCAGGTCGTCTCCGCGCTGCTGGCGGGTGGGGCGATGCACGTTGCCGCCCATCGAGAACATCTCTCCGAAGAGGTCTCCGAAGATGTCGCCGATGTCCACACCGCCGGCGAACGGTCCGCCGAAGCCCTGCCCGGCCGCGCCAACGCCAGCATGGCCATAGCGGTCATAAGCGGCGCGTTTGTCGGCGTCGCTCAACACCTGGTACGCTTCGCTGGCCTCCTTGAACTTCTCTTCGGCGGCATCATCGCCGGGGTTGCGGTCAGGATGGTGCTTGAGCGCCAGCTTGCGATAGGCGCTCTTCAATTCCTGGTCGCTGGCATCGCGCGAAACTCCCAGAACTTCGTAATAGTCTGCTTTGCTCACTGTTGTATTAGAACTCATTCGCTTGTCTGTTTCGGGTTAGAGACCACACGCACCAGCGCAGGACGCAAAAGCCGCTCGCGCAACCGGTAGCCGCGGCGAATCTCCTCGGCCACGTGCTGGTCGGGCAGGTCGTCGCGCTCCACCGTGCTCATTGCCTCATGTTGGCGGGGATCGAATTCCACGCCCAGGGCGGGAATCGGAGTGACTTGCAACTGGCGCAGAACATCGTCCATCTGCTTCACAATCAGCTCAACGCCGGAGCGCAACTGCTCAGCCGAGCCGGAGGACTTGAGCGCCAGCTCAAAGTTGTCCACGACGGGAAGGAACTTTTCAATAACACTGCCGGTGGCATAGTCGCGGTCCGCTATGCGCTCGCGCTCGGCCCGTTTGCGGGCGTTCTCAAACTCGGCCTGGAGACGGGCCAAGCGGTCAAGCAACTGGTCGCGCTCGGCCTTGAGCTGGTCAAACTCCGCGTGGCTGATGGACTGTTCCGTGGTTGCAGGCTGCTCGCTGGTTGCGGGTTCCTTTGGGCTAATGGGCGGAGCCGAGAGTTCGGGCTCCTTTGGACCCACGGGCGAGGCTGGGGCTACGGGTTCATCCAAGCGAAAGGGGATCACATGACCGGCGAGCTGCTGGGGGGGGACAGGCTCCTCATGGACAGGCGGCTGCGCCGGCTTGCCGGGCGCTTCACTGGCCTGCTCGTCCACCGAGACAGCCGGCTCGTGCTTGAGCCTCTCCAACAGCCTCAATTCCGTTTCCTTTTCTGGCATGAGTCTATGATTTCTCCGAAAGATCTTTCGTATTTGTTTCAATGATAGTTTCCATGGCAGCTTCTGGCATCTCTTTTGCTTTTTGGAGAAAATCCGGAATCTGACAAGGTCTGTCGGTCTAGTCCGCGGGAACTTCCAAGAGGCGCTCGGAGAGCCGGGCGATGTAGCGCACCGCCTGGATCATCTCCTGGTACTGGATGCGCGTGGGCGCAATAACAGCCACCGTACCCAGATTTGCGCCGCACAACCGGGCCGGGGCGCCGATGAGCACCAGGTCTTGCATGGCCGGCGAGGCTTCGTCGAGGCCCACCACCACACGCACCTCCTGCTGGCGTCCGTCCACGTAGGCGGTGAGCAACTCCACCAACCGCTGCTTGGTTTCCAGGGCCAGAAGCATCTGGCGCAACCGCTCGCGGTCCACCTCGGCAGCGATCAGGTTGGCCATTCCATCCACAAAAATGGCAGGACCACCCTCGCCGCCGGCCAGCGCGCCCTTGCGGCAAAGCTCCTCGACCGAGGCCAGCATCTGCTGGTAAGCCGTCTGCTCCATCTCCATGCGCCGGGCAACTTCTGACCGGACGCGTTCAATGGGCCAGCCGCGAAAGTTCTCGTTCAGATAGCGCGCGGCCGTTTCCAGCTCGACATGGGTCAGCTCGCGATCCAGGGCAAGGACACGATCCTGCACAGCGCCGGCCTGAGTAACCAGCACGGCCAGCACACGGCCCGCCGAAAGACGCGAAAAATGAATGTGCTCCAGCACCTGTGTCCCGGTGGAACTGGCCAGCGCCACCCCCAATCCGCTGGACAATAGCGCCAGTACGTGCGAGGTACGCTCCAGGTAGTCGTTGGTGCTGGTGACGCCTGAGAAGCTCTCTTCAATCTGCCCGCGCCGGGCTTCGCTCATCGGCGTCGGCGCCATTGGGGAAGCCCCTTGGGGAATCGAGTCCAAGCTGGACGCCTGCGCGCCAGCGGCCATGCGGCCAATTTGCGCCTCCGGCCGGGTGATTTGCTCGACGTAGTAGCGGAAGGCAGCGGCGGTGGGTACCCGGCCAGCGGAGGTGTGCGGCTGCTCCAGCAGACCAGCCTCTCCCAGCGCGGCCATCACGTTGCGCAGGGTGGCCGAACTCAGCCCCTCGCGATCAGCGAAAAGGCGCGCAACCGCCTGCGAAGCCACGGGTTCACCAGTGGCGATGTACAGCTCGATGATGGCCGTGAGCACCAGCCGCTCTCGCGGACTGACGCGCGCATCTGGCATCTTTTCTGCTCTCCGTGTGGGCTCTTCCGGCGTTGCTGCGGGACATTTGCGGCCTGGCCCAGACCCGGATAATACTGCTAAACCCTTGAAATTCCTAGCGCTTAGGTAGGAAAGTTATCAAAGTTCTCCTTTCTAATTTTAGGGATGCCCGATTGGCTCTGTCAATACAACGGGTTCGCCCAGGATTTCACTTTTTTGTGTCTCCTGCGCTGCGACCCATGCTGCGCTGTGAAAGAACTACTTTTCATCCGGCGCCGGGCTACCCGGGCTCAGTACCTGCGACTCGGCGCGGAACATGTGGTACTCCCCAAAGGAAACATCGTTCAGCATCGTGGTTGCAGGTCCAAGAGTTGGTTTGCCACCAGAGTCAAAGCCCAGAAAGGATGGTCCCCTCGAAATGGATACGCTTCTCACCGGGCAGATATAGGTCTTCCCTCCGATCTCTACCGGACCATACTCGACCATGATGCCCGCCCGAACCATCGGGGAGCCGGGTTCGAAGTCCGCCTCGACCACCAGGCGAAGGATGGTTCCGGCCGCCTGATCGATGGCGATCTCCCCGTGATAGGCGGTTGGCTGTTGAAGTTTGTCACTCTCGTCTTTGAAGGAAGAGCTATCGTACCCTGGCGCATAATGCGATTTATCCCTGGGGACAGCGAAGTGGAAGACCGCCAGAGGACCATCCGCGCCCTGCTCCCAATGGCTCCAGGTCAACTGGCCTTTGGAGGCATCCCCGATCACCACGGAAAGAATAGGACCAAACGTACCTTTGGTGATCAAGAACTCCGCGTTCGCATTTGCTTTCTTGGTTTTCGGCGTTGCCCCGTCCACCACCTCATGGCCGTCGCGGTAGAGCACTGCCGCGCTGGTGCTGCCGGTGAGATCCAACGGACCACCTCCAGAGGTGTTTTTCGCTGCTTTCCCAGACTTCCGCGGCGCTTCCTCGTAGTGCACAGTCAGCCGCGTGGCGAAGAAGTCCGGCAACTCCGGGAGGGTCTTGCCCAGATAGTCGATGGTTCCGGCCATCATGGTGCGCTGTGCAGCAAGGTCGGGCGGCGCATTGGCAGGGATCTCCGCCGGGGGAGGATTCAAAAAGGCCGACGCATCGGCCAGGGCCACCAGCGCCTGCTGGGCCTTGGTTCCGGGCAAGCCGACCTTCCAGATCGAGAGCTTTGCGCTGTTCAGCCGCTCGGTCAAAGCCAGTCCAGACAGTTGCCTGACCGCTTCTGCATCCGAACGGCCATTGAGCTGATTCAGCACTTGTTCCAATTGCTCGACAGAGACCGGTTGCGCCGCAGCGCCGGTCTCAGATGAAGCGCGATCGTTGGCGGGGCTTGATTCCTCCACCGTCTGGTTGTAATAGCCGGAATTGGTGCGGACTGTCAGCTTCGGCTTGTCAATCTTGACCATCAAATCGTGATACTCGTTGGCGTGATCGGCTCGAGGCGGATCGAAGGAAAGCGTATAAAACGCGCTGTTATCACGGATACAGTGCTCAATCTGGGCTGCCAGATCCCTATCGGTGGCTGAGTTCAGAACCCTTCCGCCGCTTTGGACGGCCAGAACCCCCAGGGCCAGGTCGGCAATATTAGCGTCGTCTGCCGTCCGCACCCCTTGCAGGAATCTTTCATAGGCCAATGAGGTTCCCGGAGTGTAAACGGAGATGCGAGCCTCACGCAGCCGGGTGGCAAATTGGACAATCCAGTTAAAGCTATCTTGTTGCCTCTGGGTTGAGGGTGGATATTCTCTGACATCCCACGTGGGCCAGCCTGGGCCGATCCAGATCAGCAGCTTCCTGCCAGGCTTCTTCGCCTCACTCTGCGCGATAGCCCTGAGCGCCATGAGCGATAGATTCAAGCGGTCGTTTATGCCCCATTCCCCTCCCGACGAGTTGATTGTGCGGAATCTGTTCTCCAAGTGAGCGACCTTTGCGGCCAGTGAGTTCCCATCGACGGAAGGCGGGGCAAGGCCATCCAAGCCCTTGTCTGTCAAAGCGAAGAGCAAGACCGGCTGTGCAAGATGCCCGCCGTTCTGGCGCAGAAATTTCTCCAGATTGTTCTGGAACAGAGCGACGCCCACAGGCCCGACGTTGACCGCATCAATGAGCAGAATCAGTTCGACCGGCGGGTCGGCCTTTTGAATGGTTCCGTCGACGGCGCGCATGGAGAGAATCTTTGCGGGCTGGTTGTTGTCCTGGAGGGTGAAATCGTTGAGATTGAGGCCGGTTACTGGCTTTCCCGACTTATCGGCGACCACAACGTCAAGCTTGATGCGGCCTTCGCTGACATCGGGCGTAGGCTCCGGACGCGGAGAGAGCGCAGGAAGCGGATTCTGCTGTGCGTATGCCACAACTGCACACAAAAATGGAAGCGCCAGACAATGAACGAACGACTTGCACATCTCTTTCACCCCACTTGAAGCAAGGCTACCGCCCACGCAAGAATCCTAAACGACTCCTTCGATGCAAAGATCCCTGGGGTTTGCCATGAATTAGACATGGAATTGCCCGAGCGGTTACGGATGCAAGACAAAAAATGCGTTCGCCACGATGGACGGCCAGGCCCCGGTGGTTTCTGTCCCTTAAAATAGGCTGTTCCCCTGAGCGATAACTCTCGCAGGGATGAAAGGGAGTTTGGCTCCATGATGAATCGCTTTGCTGGTCTCTCCGGGTTGGCTTTGGTGTCTTTGCTCTTTGCACCGGCTTCGGTTGGGGCCGCGCAATCTGCTTCGGAAACTCACGATACGGCCGCAGCGGAACCGGCGCAGTGGCGCCAGGAGTTGGCCGAATGGCGTGTGCAGCGCGAGCGCGAAGTGTCCGCACCCGACGGCTGGTTGACGCTGGTGGGGCTGGAGTGGCTCAAGCCAGGCTTCAACTCCTTCGGCGCGGCCAAAGACAACCAGATTCAGCTCCGAGCCCAAGCCCCCGAACACATGGGCCTGCTCACGGTCAGCGGCAGGCCCGCGAGCGGCAAGACAGCCCAGAGTGACCAGATTGTGCAGTTGCTCTCGCCGGCCGGCGGCTTTCCGCCCGATCTGACCCTCGACGGCAGCCCGGCACGGGAAGGCCAACTTACCGTGAACAATGCGAAGCCAGCGATGATCGCCTGGCACGGCCTCACCTTGGCGGTGCTAGCCCGCGGCGGCCGCTTCGCGCTGCGCATCAAGGACCCCAATGCACCCGCCCGCGCCGGCTTCCGCGGCCTGAACTGGTACGCCCCCGACCCGCGCTTCCGCGTGACCGCCCGCTGGATTCCCTTCGACTCACCGCGCATTGAGAAGATTCCCACCGGGCTAGGGAACACACTCGACCTGCCCGCGCCGGGGATCGCCGAGTTCACCCTCGACGGACAGACCCTGCGCCTGGAGCCGGTGATCGAGGGCCACGAGGGAAAGACACTGTTCTTCATCCTGCGCGACACAACCAGCCGGGCTACGACCTACGCCGAGGCGCGGTTTCTCCACACTGGATTGCCCGACCACGGCCTTGACCAACCCGGAACCCTGACGCTGGACTTCAACCGCCTGGAGAACCCGGCCTGCGCCTATACGCCCTATGCCAACTGTCCGCAGCCCCCGGAGCAGAACCGGCTGACGGTGGCGCTGGAGGCAGGCGAGCAGCGGTACGCGCACTGAGGTTTGGGCCAACGTGGGAGATGAAGAAGCCGCGAATCCTTTTTCCGCAACCTGTAGCTACCGTTGCCACAACCTTTCCCGCCTTGCCGAGTCGAAGGCATTACCGTCTCTGTTTGGCGATTCGCGCCGGATACAATTCATCCAAGGAAATTGCCTTGATGGTTTCTTTCCACAACTTCAGGCTGGCGGCCTTTCTTCTGCTCCTGTTGACAGCGCTTCCAGCGCAGGCTGAACGGGCCGCCTCGCCGCCCCTGCCGGAGATTCGTCAGCTTATGCGGGAGGTGCATGAACACCAGAAGCAACTGGAAAAAGTGCGGGAGAACTACACCTTCAGCGTGTCGGAGACGGTTCAGGAGATCGACGGCAAAGGGCAAGTGACCAAGACCGAAACCCATGAGTACGAGGTGTTTTACGTCAATGGCAAGCCGATTACGCGGATGGTGAAGAAAGACGGAAAGCCTCTCACAGAGGACGAGCAGCAAAAGGAGACAGAGCGTGTGACCAAGGCCGTGGAGAAGGCGGAGAAGCCGCAGCCGAACCAGCCGAAGGAGGATCAAGAGATCAGCCTGCGCCGCATCCTGGAGGTTGCCGATGTGCGCAATCCCCGCCGTGAGAGCTTTCGCGGCCGCCCCACGATTGTCTTCGACTTTGTGGGCCAGAAGGACCTGAAGGCCCACGGCCTGAACGAAGATCTCTCAAAGAAACTCCAGGGAACGATCTGGATCGATGAGGCCGATCGCGAGGTGGCACGCCTGGAAGCTGCTTTCGACGACAACTTCCACATTGCCGGCGGGCTTGTGGCCAATGTTCAGAAGGGCTCACGATTCAGTTTCGACCAGGCCCCGGTCAACGGCGAACTCTGGCTTCCCACCAGCGCTGAGATTTCCCTGCAGATGCGTCTGCTGCTGTTCAAAGGCATTCATCAGCACATTACCGAACGCGATTACGACTACAAGCGCTTCCGCGTGGAAACCGAGCAGAAGAAGGATGCGAAGGTGGTGGGAGGGAAGTAGCGAGCGGCCACCGCTGGGGTTGCGCGTGCTTTTTCAGGGGGGCATCCTCCATCGATTACATTGGAAGAATGTTCGCGCGCAAACTCTCCGTGGAGCGCATCGATTCTGGCGGGACCCGGCACGCATGCCCGATTCGCTGGATCGACAGCTTTGCCATGCGCAACTTCACCAACGACCCGGTCTTCGATGACACGCTGCCCATCGCCGACGGAGTGCTCGAAGCCGGGACACGCGTTCCTCTGGCGCGGCTTCAGGCGGCCATGGAAGACTGGTTTCGCCGCAAGGGCTACCTGAAGCCTGGCGAAGGGGTTGAAGTGGCGGAGACCCAGTGAGTATCGGGGGCTGAGTTGACCTGAAGCCTCAGGCGGCTACCTGATGCTGCTCCCGGGCGCTGCGCCAAAGCTCGGCCTCGGCCTTGCGGCGGATCTTCAGGGCGGCGTTTTCCTGCCCACCAGCGTAGTCCCAGCGCAGCAACTGCTCGGCGGCATCGTCGTATCGCCCGTGGTTCAGAATCTTTAGCAGAGTGGAGGCGGTCAGCTTCCCCGCGCCCAGGTTGAAGCAGAAGTCCACCAGCGCATCGAATTGGCCCTGCGTGACCGGAACCTTTACCAGGCGCTGAACGGCCTCCTCGGCCTCGCGCACGTCGCTGGCCAGGATCTCGGCGGCCTGCGGCTCTTCGATGCCGTTGGGAAACGACCCAGGGTTCAGAAGCCGGTGGCCGTAGCCGATGGTCGGAAACCCGGCCACATCCAGATAAACGCGACTGCGAAACCCCTCCGACTTCTTGATCAACTCCATTCCCGCGGCGCTGAGTCTCATCTCTCTCTCCAACCGATATTGATCGGCAATTTCACGCTAGCAGGACAGGAGAAATAATCGGCAAAACCGCCCGCGGCCGCGCGGCAAGCCTCAATGGCCTTGCGTGACCGGCTTTCCGGCGAGTTGCTGGAATTTTTCCATGAGCACCAGGATTGCGGCGTCGAAGTTGTGGTCGTGGCTCTTCTGGAGGAGTGCAACATCGATCAACTGAGTCACGGTCCAGAGCACGTAGTGGGTCTTGCGGTCATAGACCACCAGCCGGAACATGGGCAGCGGATCTGCCGCGCCATTCACCTTGCTGCCATTGGTGGGGCCGTTGGGCGCGATGAGTTGGAGTTCCAGCACCAGGTCTGCGTCGGCCGGGTCGGCCACCAGTTCAAATTGACCGGCAGACTTGAGAACTGCGTAGAACTGGGTGTAGGCGCGATCGGGATCGCCCGAGAAGGGAGACGGGAACAGACCGCTGTCGCCTCCGGCGTTGGAGACAAAGATCTTTTTGGCTGCGAGAATGGCTGGCGGGACCGGCCCTGCCTGGGCATAGGCGGCCTGCTGGGCGAGGGTGGCAGCGGCCGAAAGAAGAACGGCGCAAACGACGGAACGGAGTCCAACACCGATAGGGATCAATGGAAGTTCCTCCTGATGAGAAAGATACCTTATTGAAAATGACTCGGCGGCAGGAAAAATGTTGTTGCGCCGACGGCGGATTTGTTTACGAGGGAGAAGATAGCGGGCGCCAGATTACGCTGGAAGCTTCGGAGAATTCCCGGCCGCATTGAGGGCGGGGCGTGAGAGCGGGAAAACGGCACGCAAGGGCAAAAAATGTGATTTTGCACCATCCTTAGTGCAGCTTGCAAGTTATAGAGCGGAAACGATTTAATTGGGAATGCCCAAAAAGTTGTTCCTTTTTGGGCAGAAAATCCTCGTATATATCTAGATAACAGTTGAGTGAACTAGTGTCGAATCAGTAAAATGGGCAAATGGTGAAACGACGAGAATCAAGCAACACGAGCTCAAAATCTCCGCTACGGATTTGGCTGTTGGCGGGAGCTTGCTCTGTTGCGCTAGCCGCCGTGGTGGTGACAGTATCCACGCGGACTGTGCATGCAGATGCGCCGCTTCCCCGTCCAGCCGCAACCGCGCCCCTTGCGGTTCCGATGGCAAGCGCGACGCCTGGCTCGCTGGCGCCGCAGAAACACGCAGAAATCGAAGCAGCCGATATGCTCCACGGCATAGCCTCCTGGTATGGGGGCGTGTTCAACGGCCGTCACACGGCCAGTGGAGAACGTTTTGACATGTACGCGATGACCGCCTGCCACCCAACCCTGCCGTTCGGCTCGTTGGTTCGCGTAGTCAACCTTGAAAACAAACGGTCGGTCGTGGTGCGCATTACCGATCGCGGCTACCTTTTCGATGGGCGGGTCATCGATCTGTCGTATGCCGCCGCCAAGAAACTGTCCATGACCAAGTCCGGACTTGCCTCGGTCAAGTTGGAAGTCCTTTCCCTGGGCAAGCCTTCCCACGGCAAATAAGCAACCGGAAGCGTTCAACAACAGCAACGGCCAGCCCTCGGGCTGGCCGTTGGCATTGGCGGAAGGGCGTCTCAAACCGGGGATAAAGGGCGGCAGACTCTTATTCGTTTTCGGGCAGCTTGTATGGCTTCTGCAGGTACATGCGCGCCTCATTGACCGCGCCCTGGGTGTTGTCGTTGGTCTGCACCGCCAGCCGGTACTCGGTGACGGCGCGGTCGCGCTGGCCGGTGATGTCGAAGATCTTGCCCAGAGCGATGTGGCTCCAGACCTCGGTCCAGCGGGGTTCTCCGTCGCCGCGCAGCGCATCCCGGTAGGAGTTCACGCTGGCCTGGAAGTTGTGCTGCGCGAAGAGCAACTCGCCGATGCGGTAGCTGGCCAGCGAACTCTGCGAATTGGCTTCCAGAGCTTTTTGATATTCGGCCAGAGCGCCGGGCAGGTCGCCCTGGGCCACCAGTTGCTGGCCCTTGAGGATGGCAATGCGTACCTGCAGGTCGGGCGTAGACTTGAGCACCCAGTTCTGCGGGTCGATGCTGATGCGGCGGGGACGGCCAAAGGTATCCACGACAAACTGCGTATCCGTGCCCACGATCTCGATCTTCTGTGTTTCCGTCTTGCCATCGGTATCGATGCGCAGCTCGACGGGCATGCGGAAGAGGTCAAGGTCCTGGCCGATCTCGCCGATGGTGCGGAAGCCCTTGTTGCTGCCCAGCCGGTAGACGGCGTACTTGTTAGTGAACTGCGGCGCGCCGGTGCCATCCACCCATTGCGCAAAGAAGGCGGTCAACTGTTGCTGGCTCTGCGCCTCGGCCACCTTCTCGAACTCCGATGCGCGCATAGGCTTGTCTGTGTACTGGCTCAATGCTCCCTTGAGCGTGGCCAGGAAGGCCTTGTCACCCAGCTCCCAGCGCAACATGTGGAAGATCATGGCACCCTTTTCCAGCGTCATCGACTGAAACTCAGGAGAGAAGGGGCTCAAGCGGCTGACGGTAGAGAGGGGAATTGTGTCGTAGGCCAAAGCCCCGGCGGAGACATCCTGGAGGGCCGCTTTCATGGCATTTTTGCCGCTCTCATCCTCCACGTACATCAGTTCGCCGTAGCGGGACATTCCGTTGGTGATCCAGGCGTCGTTGAGGGTGCGCGGGCTGACCTCGGAGCCCCACCACTGGTGGGCGATGGTGTTGGCCAGCAGGCGAATACCGCTCTTGTCGCCAACGCGGGAGCCGAGGATGGCCGCCAGCTCCGGTGCCCAGACGGCGGGTAAAGTGTCGTCGGGCAGCTCGACGACATTCAGATGGCTGGACTCGGACGCTCCAAAGTTGTCGGTAAAGAAGTCGTACTCTTTGGCCGCGGTCTGGGCCAGATCGTTGCTTGACTGCTGGTGGCTCACTGTCAGGTAAACTTTCGCACTGCCGACTGAAACCGGGGCCACGTAGCGGCCGGCGATCACCGTGCCGGGGAAGCCGGGCTTGTCCCAGTTGAAGTCGTACTGGTCGCCGGGCTTGCCGTTGGCCAGCGTTACAGGCTTCGAGCCGCCCTGGGCGCCGCTGGCGAAAACCCGCATCCCCTGCGGGACACGGATGTGCATCTCGGCGGTGAAGCGGTCGGTCAGGTAGCCGGTCATGGGGAACCAGCGCGCAGGATAGAGGAGGTAGGTAATCGGTTCCTGAATGGCGGCCAGTTTCAGGCCCTCGATGGGGCCGTCCTCGTTACCGGTGATGGCGCCCTCGTATTCGAAGGTCCAGCGGACGGTCTGCCCCTGGACAAAGGGCGTGGCCGGGGTCACGCGGATGGTTCCGTCCGCCGACCGCTCGCCTGTGAGCACACTGCCGGCCGCGTCGGAGATTTTGGTCAACTTCAGAGCCGGGTGAAAGCCGAAGCTGACTACCTCGGCGTTTTCCGGCGCGGTGAAGGTAACCGCTGCCTTGGCCGCCAGATGGTGCGTAGCTGTGTCGATCTCGGCGTCGATGACATAGCCGGAGACAGTGAGCGCGGGCCGCTCCGGCCGCTGGGCGGAGAGCGGAGCGACGATCATCAGGGCACAGGCCAAGCCGCAGCCCCACAACAATACCCTCTTTCTTGTACGCATCGCAGACCTTATCGCAGCCATTGTTCTCGTCCCATCCCTCGGTTGCAGTGTTTTCGCTTGGCTGCAAGTTGAGGCAGCTTCAGCACAGAAGGCCGGTGGCGGCTCCTGGCGTTCAATTCGCCCTCTTCCTGCGATCAACCACGATCGTCTCCGCAAGTCTGTCTTGGGCACACATTCTGTTCCGGTCCCAAAATATCTGAACAAAACCCAAGCCTCCTTCCAGCATCGCGGCTCCATAGCCAAGCGCCCGCTCGAAAGATTGCCAAAAGCCCAATCGTTCACTCGTCAGCGACACGATCCGGGTCCGCGCAATCCATTTGCCGGGGGTCCGGCCATTGCCGAAGTAGTTGCACAGCCCCCAATAGAGAAGCATGACAATCACATTGCCAATCTCATGAAAATCCCACACAACATGAATGTCGGTCTCATGCAGCACCAGCCGCCGCCAGGCAAACTCCAGCGGTCCCCAAATGATTACGGCGAAGAGCAGATCGACATAAAACCCCACAAACCTCTGCCAGAGCGCAGCCAGTGGCATCCCGTTCAGCGCCTCGGTTCGGGCTGTCTCATGTGCTTGAAAGCCGCGCCGCGTCTTGCTCTTCTTCCCGCTCCCGGTCCCTGTCATGGAAGCAATCATAGCTGAGAAGTTTTCTCCCCCTGACACTATCTCCGTAGAACCGGATTCAGGCCCGCGAGGCAGTCGTACGCCCAATTCACGATTTCAAGACCCGGCGAGCATCAACCTCCAGTGCCCTACCTGTTTCGCGTTCCTTGCGAAAAAGGTGGAAGAGCGCGAACCTTACCCCGTCCGCCGTATCATCTCCAGCGTAACTGTCGCCACCCGGTCGATGGCGCCGCTCTCTCTCGCTCCCGGATGCAGCAGACTGCGCACCAGCGCCAGATCCTCCATCATGGACTGGCGAGCAGGCCCCTCGGGTAGCAGAGGCTTGATATGTTGGACGATATTCTCCGCTGTAAAGTCATCCTGGAGCAGCTCCGGCACCACCTGTTTGCCGGCAATCAGGTTGGCCATGGCGACAAAGGGCACCTTGACCACCCGTTTGGCGATGGCGAAGGTGAGGGGCGAGACCCGGTAGACGACAACAAATGGATTGCCGATCAGCGCTGCTTCCACCGTGGCTGTGCCGCTGGCGACGACTGAGACTCGGGCGTGAAAGAGGGTGGCGCGGGCGCCACCTGCGGTGGGGTCAACCGCGCCTTCGGCGCCAATGTCATCAATCAGGCGGAGAGTGAGACCAGCGCCGTGAGCGGCGATGATTTGGCGGACTTCCTCCCGCTGCGGTCCATTCAAGGTTGGGGCGAGAGGAATGAGGAATTCGAAGGCCATTCCCTCAGGGGCTAAAGCCCGCAGTTCATTGTTCTGCTTTTGCGGCACGACTGAAGTTGTGCCCTGACACGATATGAATTGGGAACCGAGTTTTTCCGCTGCCTGATCCAACTGCCGCGCCGCGCGCAGAAGCTCCGGCAGATGGTCGCGAATCTCTTTGGCGCGGCTGCCGGGGAGCAGGCCGATCCAGGTTTTGGCGGGATCGAGGCTGTTGGCGGCAGCGAAGTCCTCGCGGCTGATGGAGGGCGGGGGCAGCTCCGCCAGCGGATGGCCGACGAACTCGGCCTGGACGCCCTGCTGGCGGTAGAACGGCTCCTCGAAGGGGAAGATTACGAGCATCTTGTCGATGTACTTGCGCACCAACCGGATGCGGTGTTTCTTCCAGGCCCACAACTGCGGGCTGACGAAGTAAACGACAGGAACACCCAGGCGTTGGAACTCCTCAGCCAGGCGGAAGTGGATTTCCGGGAAGTCGATGAGCACGGCCACGCTGGGCGGGCATCGCCGGATGGCCTGCTTGAGCTTGCGGAACTCGCGGTAGATGCGGGGCAGATGACGGACGACCTCGGTCAGGCCCATCACCGCCATGTCTTCCGAGCGGACGACGCACTCCAAACCGGCGGCGTCCATGCGCTGCCCGCCCATACCGAAGAAGCTGGCTGATTGGCCGGCGGCGGCGAGTTGCTTTTGGAGCGTTGCGACCAGCAGGGCGCCATAGTGCTCGCCGCTGGCCTCGCCTGCCGAGATGAAGATGGTGGGGGACATTTTGTGCTTCGCGCTGGTGACCATCATAGCGGGTTGGGTTTTTCTGTGCGTCATCCGCGACCGGAAATAATCTCACCTGCCGGACTCAAACCGAAATTGTGCTTTCCCGTCCATTTCCTCGCCCATGGTCAAATTTGCTTCAAAGGGTTTTCCCTGTTTGGAAGTGAAGCCTTTGAGCAGAGCAGTCTTGCCCCTCACGCAGAGCGTTTCGACCTGTTTCGGGGGCAGGGTCTTCTTTGCAATGGTCTCGTTGATGCTGAAGTTGCAACCCTCGCGATAGCGGCTGCAACCGTAAAAGTTCCGCCCATTGGGCTTCTTGACAGTGCCTTGCTTGCATTTCGGGCACACGAGCGATCCGGGCTGCGGAGCGATGTGCAACTGCGCGAGCTCCTTCCTGAGCCGGCCGTCTATGCCGGAAACCACGTTGAAATACTGAGCTTTGCCTTCGGCGATATCGTCGAGCTGCTGCTCAAGAGAGCGCGTCTACCTGTACGACGGCTGGGCCGGAGAACTCAACTGTAACCACAGTGATGTCGTCCAACTGGCCGAAGGCGCGAGCGGCCTCGGAGATGGCGGCGGCTGGCTGGCGGCTGATCGCGCGGGTGCGGTCGAAGCCGAAGAGTTCGCCGGGCTTTGACTTTGATCTGGACGGGGTTTGGGCTTCGATTACGCCGTCGGAGACAAAGGTGAGCCGGTCGCCGGGCACGAGCGTGAAGGTGGTGGTTTCGTACCGTTGCCCCTTGACGATGCCCAGCGGAAGAGCGCCGGGAACGGCGATTTCCTCTCCGTTGAGATAGGGCGGCATGTGGCCGGCGTTGGCCACGGTGAGCAAGCCCCCGGCGGTGACGTGCGCGGCCAGGCAGGTGGTGAATCCGCTTTGCGACCGGCCCATGATGCGGTCATTGAGTGAACAGAGCAGAGTTGCCGGATCCGCGCCGTGGGCGGTTTCAGTGCGGATGGCGCCAACCAGCACGGAGACCAGCATGGCGGCCGGAAGGCCCTTGCCGCTGACGTCGCCTACCACGAGCAACATGCCGCCCTGTCCGTCGCCGATCTGCTGGAAGAAGTCGCCGCCCACCTCATCGGCGGGCTGGTAGATGCACTCGACCTTGAAGCCGGGACACTGGTCCAGTTCGTCCGGCAGCAGAACCTGCTGGACCTGGCGGGCGGCCTCGAACTCGCCGGCCAGCCATGCTTCTCGCCGCCGCGCCCTGGTGAACCGGAGAATGAGAAAGACCACCATTGCCAGTAGAAAGAAGAGATGAAACAAGATGCCAGCATGCATGGTGAAGGGCGGCAGCGGCAGCGGGACTTCAAGCACGTGCGGCGTTCTGGTCCATCCCGCCTGGTTGAGCACGATGGCCAGGTTGTCGGCCAGGTAGTAGCCCATATCGAGCAGGGTGGGCACCAGGAGCAGGCGGGCGTCGAGGTTGCCGCGCACGGTCCACACCATAAGCAGGCTGAGAATCCACCACACGGCGGGCAGAAGGCAGGTGAGTTGGATTGCGCCGGAAGCCGGCGCCGAGAACCAGCCCGGCCAGTAGGAGATGGCGGCAATTGGGCTGAAGGCCGCCAGCGCAAGGCAGACACGGCCCAGCAAGCCGGTGCGGGCATTGAGAACCCGCGAAAAGAAGCAGAGTGCGGCGACGATGGTGATGGCCGCGAAGATTCCATCCAGCAGGTCGAAGAGTGGCACGGGAAGCCACGAGTAGATTTCCTGGCCGACGGTCAGGGCGTTGTCGGCTGCCTGGGCGAGCAAAATGAGGGCAAACCAAAGATATTCGCGCTCCGCGTGCCGGATGAGAAACAGGCAGAGGATGGCGAATCCGACCAGGGCGGCCGTGATGCTGTAGGAGTATGCATCGACATAGCGGATGTTGCGGGCCACCTGGCGATGCTGCTGTTCGGCTGCCAGAAGCTTCGGGTCCCCTGCAAGGTGGCCGGGAAGGTAGGGTCCACCACCCACGTAGCTTGCCCAGATGGGAGCATGCCAGACGCGGATGGCCACCTCGACTGTGCGCGCGGAGGCGCTGCCGCCCTGCGTAAGAGGGAAGAGGTGAAAGCTCAACCGAGCGGTGGGAATCAGCGCGGGAGGCATTTGGCCCGAACCGCCGGCGCGCTCGCCGTCGACATAGACCTCGAAGGAGGTCACGATGGGCGCAAGCAGCAGGGAAGAGGGCCTTTCGCCGGCAGGAACCTTGACCGCAAAGCGGTACCATCCATAGCCGCTCATGGCCGGATAGCCCTGCGCAGCCCACGACCTGCTGCTTTCCAGCAGCGGCCAGCCGGAGTCGTCGAAGCCCGGAACGGCCCACAGCGGCGCGGAAGATCCGGGCGCTGCCGGCGAGTCGCCGGGGTGGAAGCGCCATAGCCCGTCGAGCGAGACCACCGGCTCCCGGCCACTGTCCAGATCGAAGGATTGAGCAGGCATCCAGGCCGCATACAGGGCCACGGCGAGCGACGCAAAGCGGCGAAGAGCGGAACCAGAGCGCATGGCTGCGTTTCCTGCAGGGAAGGAATCGAAACGTGGATAGATGCTATCGCAGACCGGACGGTTTGCGTTCAAAAAAATCCGCGAAGCCTGTCCGCGGCCCGGCGGAAGGGTATTGAGGGAGCACCTGTCCGATCGAATTGCCGGGGAAGCCTTTCGCCGGTTTCACAGGGGGCAAGAATTGTTTCATTCTGGCCAATTCTTCCCGGTCGAACTGCTCTTCCAGCGATGGGATTTGCGCATTCCAAGATATAAATTTCTCAACCGTGAGCGAGGTCACCTTCAACCCCATTGACACCGGGGCAAAGTAGGAGAAAAATGACGAGGTCGAGCCAATTTTGAACTGTTTTGTCAGGTGTTTGGAGGGAAAGTGAAAAACGCAGCAAAGATGCTTGTTTTGGGGACGTTGGGTGTTCTGTGCGCAGGGTTAATGCTGAGCGGCTGCAAGTCGGCGCCGGAACTGACGCAAGCCAACGCGCTGGCCTTGATCCAGGCCAAGTACGATCAGACTCCAGCGGTGGGCGCAATCATCACGGTGGACCAGGCGGGGCTGGCCCGGGGCGTGACGGCCAAATATTGGGCGCGAACCAAGCTTTATCCGAACAATTACTGGGCCGACTTCACGCTGACCCCTGAGGGCAAAAAGGTGCTCAAGCTGCAAAAGGGCGGCGATGTGATGGAATGGCACCCGGAGAACGCCGGCGATAAGAACTTTTCAGTGGCGGTGGTGACTGTGGCGGCCAACCACCTGAAAGCGCACGATGCAGGAGATGCGCAGGATGAAGTGGGCGGAACCAAGAGCGTCTCGTACGTCGAGAGCGTGAACCTGGACGGCGTTCCAAACGATTTGCAGATTATGTCCCGCGCCCCAGGCAACAAGCTGACCAGCAGGCACATTGCCACCTTTGCGTTGGATGGCGGCGCCTGGAAGTTGCAGTCGATCAACTAATTCTCTTTGTAGGGACCGGTAGCTGGACTTGTGGATTCCCAGGTTTCGGAGGCGGAGCCTGGGAATGCCGGTTGACTTGGCCGGCAAAGGCCGAGTCAAATCGGCTTAGATCGTATAGCCTGTTGCAAAATAGATTGGCAGATTCCTTCTGCAATCCCTCAGGGGTTGACGCCCCTGTTTTACGGGATCTTTCGGCGCTACGGAAGCTCCGCCTTCGCATAACACTGTTCACTGAAATACGCTCCAAAGGAAAGCGTTCCTGACAAGGAAACGCTTCCAAGTCTGTTCATTTTTATTTCTTGCGCGACTTCCGGATTAACTGCCGTGTTACAATCCCCTTTATTTTGGTTCCCAAGGTAATCAAGCGTCTAAACCAGAAGATGGGGTGAAGCATGTACGCATCGCTTTCTCGCTTTTCGTTCAGTGTTGTTGTGATGGCGTGTCTTGCAGGTTGCGGGGGAAGCTCCAACAGCAGTTCAACGGGCGGCGGCGGCACCGGCGGCGGAGGCACCCCAACGACGGTGACCTATACCTTTACCGGTGCCATGCCGACGGCTGTGGCTACGCAGATCGGCGCTGGCGCGTACACGCAGGCGTCGTTGGAATCCGGCAAGCTGAGCATCAGCGTTCCCAGCGGGACGACAAAATACTCAGCTGCCTGGGTCTGCCCCGCGGATACCAGTTCCAATCCGCCTCAAAATGACGAGAGAGTGGTCCAGGCGAGCGTTCAGGATGGCACGTCGTTTTCTTGGTATTGTTTCGATGCCAATGTGAGCAAAGGCACGGCGACAGTCCAGGTCAATGCGTCCGCGATTTCCGGGGGAGCATCGGTCGGTGTATATGGCAATGTTGGGGTTAACGGCGCGGGCATCGGTCTTCCATGGTCCAGCAGCACTTTGAACCTCAGCGGCGAGATGTTTGCCGGAACTTACGATGTTTTCGCAACCGTATATGATGCAAAAGGCAATTTACTGGCGGTCAAAATTCTGCGTGACCAGACGATCCCAGGCGCACTGAATGGCGGAAACCCGGTAGTTTTTGCGGCCAGCGATGAGGTTACGTCTCAGCCGCTCACCGTAAACAATATCCCCGCAGGTTTTTCACCTTCAATGGCATTGGTCAATTACGAAACGGCAACCTACGGAAATTCTTTGGACCTCAACTTTGGGCTTAACGGATTGACGCAATATACGGCTTTTCCGTCCGCCGCGATGCAGAGCGGAGACTACTATGTTTTCCTGGTGGGCGCATATGGCTCGACAACTCCCAATTTGGGCGAGTCTGTGGGCGCCGAAATGACCTCGACGAGCAGCGGCCCACAGACGATTGCCCTGCCTGCGCCGTGGTCCTATGCCGGCCCCACGCCAGCCGCCTTGCCAACCTTCAACTTCTCCTACACGGGGTTTTCCGGCATGGCGGATGTTCAACAGGTGGCCGGGGTCCAATGGCAGCAGGGAACCACATCGACCCAACACATTCAGATGTCAGCGACGGCGAGCTATCAGAATGGGGCCACATCGATGACCATCCCCGACCTCTCCGGACTAACAGGATTTTTTGCTCCAGCGCCGGCAGGCACATCCGTCTTCTGGTTCGCCAGTGTTGATCAGGGCTGGGCTGTGCTTTCTTATTCCACCAACGGAACCCTTTATACCGTGGCGAACTCCGGGACGTATACCGAGCCGTAAATTGAGTTTTTGAGACGGGTTGCACCGAAAATTTGCCGTGGAGCGGAAAAAGTTGACCCCGCCCCGGATTCTTGTTATTGTTAAAAGGTTCCGCAAGAACGCCTCTGTCCGTGTGTCCTAACGACGGAAGCGGAGGGAAGGCCCGGCCAGGCTAGAATTGGCGGTGCTGATTCCCATGGTCAGGCGCAGTTGGCCGGCCAGACAGGTCCTGGAAATCGCTCTTTTCTTGCGAGGGGCAGGGACAAATCGCATCGGAGTCCGCGCGTTCTCCACCTTGGAGGGCTATGCGGGCCGGAACTGGCGAAACGGAGTTGGCTTTACCCGCCTGAAGCGGGGAAACGCCCGGCCACCGTCCCGGTTCTCGTCTGAGATTGGAACGAAGGCAGACGCGAAGCAGCAAAACAGGGCTTCCGTGCGCGTGCGCGACAGTTTTGGGGTCGTGCGCTCTTGCAGTGGGAGGCCTTATGGGTCTGCGCGCGGCTGGTGAAGTTGAGTTGGTCAACGTTTTGTCGGTAGGGTTTTTGGCGTAAGGAGTTTCAGTTTGCCTACATTCAATCAGTTGGTTCGCAAGGGGCGCACGGCCCCGCGGTACAAGACGGCGTCACCGGCCTTGCAGGCTTCGCCGCAGCGGCGCGGTGTTTGCACCCGCGTATACACGCAGACGCCCAAGAAGCCGAACTCGGCCCTGCGCAAGGTAGCCCGCGTGCGGCTGACGAATGGGATTGAGGTCACTACCTACATCCCAGGCATTGGCCACAACCTGCAGGAGCACTCGATTGTGCTGATCCGCGGCGGCCGCGTAAAGGACCTGCCCGGCGTCCGCTACCACGTGGTGCGCGGCACGCTGGATTCGGTGGGCGTGGCCAACCGCAAGCAGAGCCGGTCAAAGTATGGAGCCAAGCGCGCCAAGGGCGGCGCGGCGCCAGCCAAGGGCAAGAAGTAGTAACACGGTTCCGGGACGGAGTACTTGGACCCGGACTTGGGCAGTGAGTTGAGCGCGGATTCGCGCTGAGGATTTTGAGGATTATGCCGAGAAAAGGGCACATTGCGAAGCGGGAAGTGGCGCCCGATCCTGTCTATGGATCGACGCTGGTCACCAAGTTTGTCAACTCGATGATGTGGGGCGGCAAGAAGTCGACGGCCCAGGGCATCTTCTATGAGGCGATGAAGAACCTCGAGGAGAAGGGCGGTGGCGACGACGCTCTGAAGCTCTTCAAAAAGGCTGTTGAGAACTGCAAGCCGCTGCTTGAGGTGAAGACCCGCCGCGTGGGTGGCGCCAACTATCAGGTGCCGATCGAAGTCAATCCCGACCGGCGCACTTCGCTCGCTATCCGCTGGCTGATTACCTATGGCCGCAACCGCGGCGAAAAGGGCATGACTGAGAAGCTGGGCAACGAGCTGCTGGATGCGGCCAACGGGCGCGGCGCGGCGATGAAGAAGAAGGAAGACGTGCATCGCATGGCCGAGGCCAACAAGGCCTTTGCCCACTACCGCTGGTAAACGGGCTTTAGCGGAAGCCTAGAGATTTGAGGCCGGGCAGTACAATGCTCTGGCTGGCGAGGGTCCGGATGTCCGGATCTTCTGAACCGAGAAAACCGCGGGCCGGAAGCGCCCGCAAGGAAGAATTGCCGTGGCTCGCACCATACCTCTGAATCGTTGCCGGAATATCGGTATCATGGCGCATATCGACGCCGGAAAGACGACAGCGACAGAGCGCGTCCTGTTTTATACGGGCATCACGCACCGCATTGGCGAAGTGCATGAGGGTACTGCGACCATGGATTACATGGAGCAGGAGCAGGAGCGCGGCATCACGATTACCTCCGCCGCCACCACCTGCATGTGGAACGACTACCGCATCAATATCATCGACACTCCCGGCCACGTGGACTTTACCGCCGAGGTCGAGCGTTCGCTTCGCGTGCTCGACGGCGCGGTGGCGCTTTTTGATTCGGTCAGCGGCGTGCAGCCGCAGTCGGAGACGGTTTGGCGGCAGGGCGACAAGTATAAGGTGCCGCGCATCTGCTTCGTTAACAAGATGGACAAGAACGGCGCGGACTTCGAGTATGTTCTGGAGACCATCCGCAAGCGCCTGGGCGCGCGGCCGCTGGCTCTACAGATTCCGATTGGCGCCGAAGCGAATTTCAAGGGCGTCATCGATCTGGTCGAGATGAAAGCCATTGTCTGGCACGATGAGACGATGGGCGCGCAGTATGCCGAAGAAGAGATTCCCGCGAACCTGCTGAAGAAGGCCGAAGCCTTCCGCACGCAGCTCATTGAAGTGATCTCCGAGAGCGACGACGTTCTGATGGAGAAGTACCTGGAAGGCGAGGCGCTGACCAAGGAAGAGATCAAGGCTGGCATTCGCCAGGCCACCATCGACATGAAGATCTTCCCTGCGCTCTGCGGCACGGCCTTTAAGAACAAGGGCATTCAGACGCTGCTGGATGCGGTAGTCGATTACCTGCCCAGCCCGCTGGACAAGCCGCCGGTCGAGGGCATGGATCCCGATCATCCGGGCCACACGGTTGTGCGCAAGCCGGAAGACGGCGAGCCGCTCGCGGCCCTGGCCTTCAAAATCATCAACGATCCATTCGGCAAGCTGGGCTTCGTCCGGGTCTATTCGGGCTCGCTCAAGACCGGCGACACGGTGCTCAATCCCCGTACCGGCAAGACGGAGCGCATCGGCCGGCTGGTGAAGATGCATGCCAACAAGCGCGAGGACGTCACCGAGATTCTGGCTGGCGATATCTGCGCCTGTGTGGGCATGAAAGAGTTGAAAACCGGCGACACCCTGTGCGCGCCGCATCACCCTATCGCGCTGGGCGCTATTACCTTCCCGGACACGGTGATCTCGGTGGCTATTGAGCCGAAGACCAAGGCCGATCAGGAGAAGATGGGCGTGGCTCTCTCGCGGCTGGCCGACGAGGATCCCACCTTCAAGGTGCGCACCGACGAGGACTCTGGGCAGACAATCATTAGCGGCATGGGTGAACTGCACCTGGAAATTCTCGTGGACCGCATGAAGCGCGAGCACAAGGTCGAAGCCAATGTGGGCGAGCCCAAGGTCGCCTTCCGCGAGACGATCCGCAAGAAGGCCGAAGCCGAGGGCAAGTATATCCGCCAGACCGGCGGCTCGGGCAACTACGGCCACTGCAAGCTGCGCGTCGAGCCGAACGAGCCAGGCAAGGGCTACGAGTTCATCAACGAAATCAAGAGCGGTTCGGTGCCCAAGGAGTACATCAAGCCTATCGATCAGGGCGTGCAGGGCGCGCTCGAACTGGGCATCCTGGCCGGTTACCCCATGGTGGACGTGAAGGTGACGCTCTACGACGGCAGCTATCACGAAGTGGACTCGAACGAAATGGCCTTCAAGTTTGCCGGCTCGATCGCGTTCAAGGAAGCCGCGCGCAAGGCCAGCCCGGTGCTGCTCGAACCGGTGATGGCTGTCGAGGTTACGGTTCCCGAGGAGTTTATGGGAACCATCATCGGCGACATCAATTCGCGCCGCGGCCGCATTGAGGGCATGGAGCACGCCGCGGGATCGCAAGTCATCAAGGCGATCGTGCCTCTGAAGGAGATGTTCGGCTACGTGAACGACATTCGCTCGTCCACGCAGGGCCGCGCTTCCTACTCGATGCAGTTCGCGCACTATGAAGAAGCTCCGCGCATGATCGCCGACGAGATTATCGGCCGTTCGCAGGGCAAGTAAGACAGGTTTTGGACCCGCGGGCCCGGCACGAAGAGGGCAGCCGCAAGACAGGAACAGGCAGCAAAGGAATTCAGGGAACGAAGGGAACCGACCATGGCGAAGGAAAAGTTTGACCGTTCGAAGCCGCACGTAAACGTGGGGACGATCGGACACATCGATCACGGCAAGACGACGTTGACGGCGGCGATCACGAAGGTGTTGGCGAAGAACAACCCGAAGATCCAGTTCCGCTCGTTTGATTCGATCGACAACGCGCCGGAAGAGCGGGAGCGTGGCATCACGATCGCCACGGCGCACGTGGAGTACGAGACCAAGAACCGGCACTACGCGCACGTGGACTGCCCTGGTCACGCCGATTACATCAAGAACATGATCACGGGCGCGGCGCAG
>Ga0326727_10003081_pt1 | contig 54493 bp, 49 predicted proteins | sample MB2enrmetagenome_FD_207643 | JGI IMG/M metagenome (GOLD analysis project Ga0326727, IMG submission 207643) | Lab enriched peat soil microbial communities from McLean, Ithaca, NY, United States - MB29MY | ecosystem: Environmental > Terrestrial > Soil > Wetlands > Peat | place: USA: New York...
GCTCCTGCCCTGGAACATCGGCAGCCCCACCCCACACATCGACCAGTCAAAATCGTAAGTGTCCACAAATCCGATTCGTGGACACTTAGCCCATCCAGTCAATAACGGCCTTCACCGGAGGCTTACCGTAGTTACGAGCAACGACTAAGTCCAGTGCACTCCGGCGGTTCAATACAACCGATTTTTAGCCACTGTCGCGGCCTCATAAATTCACTGCGGACCCGCTGTTCTACTGGCCGCGACGCTGCCTAAAAATGCTCTGCGTTAGGCTGTACGATTCGGCGAGGCGCGATGCGATCGGCCGAATGGACCTCAAGGTTCCATTTCAGGCGATTGCCAAAAGAGCTTCGGCCTCGGCTAAATCATCAGTGAAATCGAATACCATCTGTATTGGCTGGCCGACATTGAAATTCTCGTTGTAGCTGTCGATGTCGGTTTTGAGCTGTCTGCAGTCGGCCGATATAGACTCGCGCCGCTGCTGGAACGCAATCTCCATGTGTTCTCTGGGTGCTGTACGGACATCAGCCCAAAAACCTACCTGCCTGCCGTTCATCTCAATCCGTGCCACGTGCTTTGCGCGCAGCCTGCGACCTTGAGAGTCGCTTATGTACTCCTCGCGTAGCGCTCGGGAAATTTCTTCAGCACAACGATTAATGAGGGTAGATCGCTGTGGTGCCCACCTGCCAATTTCGAGCGCCCACTGTGCGATATCGTGCGAAGAAGCCGGCCACGGCTGGCCCGCAGCTTGATATTCCTTAATGATGGACTGAAGCTGATCTATGTAAGACATGGCCGGTCTCCTAAATCGCATTCGGAAGAATATGTCCCCACCCGTCAGTGAGTGTGGTCTCAGTCACCGTTGCACGGATACGGGCAAGCATTTCGCGGTGATATGAATAAGGAATTTTTTGTCTGTGCTGCAATTGGCCAACTACGATTCCTGGGTGTACACCGAGCTTGGCTGCGAACCCCATTATCTTTAGCTTCGAATAGAGTGGATGAACACGAGCGATGAAACCCTGCAATTCGGGCTGGTCGATGCACGATTTCGTAGAAAAATCGTCCGCAGCCAGCTCCTCTGGTGGTTTATCAGCACTGCTTTTAGCCCCTTCGCCCACAAGATCTGTGTCGTAGATGGCAGTTTCCATACCGTCCCTGTTCTTGATGTGGCCTAATTCGTGCCAAAGAGTGAACCAAAATGCGTCTATGCGATCGTAGCGCAGTGAAGCCGCCACTACAGGAGATGATTTATTTAGCCATAGGCATGCACCATCGACCTTGCTTCCACTGAGGGGCTCTATCACCACGAAGCGGATCCCATGCTCCAACAACACACGCTGCACATGTCGCGCGTCCTCTGGATTTGCCATCAGCTGCTTTAATTTAGCGAAGCAAGACTCCAAACCCTGTTCAGAGAAGCGCGGTGCCTTAAGCGTTGAAGCGAGCTGCCTAACACGAAGCATCCAGGCGCACATCGCGGAGGTCATTTCGGAATAATCAGCGGATTTACGCGCAGCATGGGCCAACGACGGCAGTGGATCTTCAATTGATTTCAGTTGAAAGAATGTCTTTACCTGCTTTTCAACCACATCCAGATTGTCCGAATTCTCTATCCAATGCCTTCTAAGCATCTCTTTAAGAGGCACCTTCTCGAACAATGCTGCCCGTCTTACAACTCTGTCATCGGACCGAATCTTTGAGAGCTGGTACGCAGCCTCCATGTTCATCCAAAACTGCGCACCAGTCCCAAATGCGTCACCGAGGCCCTGTGCGGTCTCGGGAGAAATACCACGCTTTCCTGCGATGATCTCATTGATTACGCGAGGTGGCCGTCCCATGATTTCGGCCAGGTCGGCCTGTGCCCACCCACGCGCATCGAGCTCATCCTGTATAAATTCTCCGGGTGGGAATACCTCAGCAGCCAGTCTCTCAGTCATAGCCTTACTCCTTCACTTCAGTGGTAGTCCTCGATAGAGATCACCACGACGATCTTGTTCGGAGTGACACTTTCAAGTTCGACGACCAGACGCCATTGTTCATTGAGTCGCATCGAGTGTTGATGTTGGCGTTTCCCCTTCAGCTTCTCGAAATGCAGCGACTTCATATTGCGGAACACGCGTTCATCGGGGGCCTGACGTATCACCTGCATGCATTTGCGAAACTGCCGCACAATGGCCTGTGAAAAGCCTGCGTCGTACGCAGGATCCGTCTCAAGCCGATCCAGGTCCCCGGATTTAAATCGCACTTCCAACGGCGTGGTCCCCGCTTCTTCGTTTTACAGTTTTTATGGTATAACATCTTTACACATGGTGTAAAGGCGTAATTTGTGATACATTGAATTTGAGAAAAACAGCAGACGTGGAAGGGATAGCTGACTTGAAAATCACGCCAGATCGTCTCGAAAAGATATTTGATCGCACTGATGGCAACTGCCACATTTGCGGCAAGGGGATCTGCTTCAAGAATTACGGCCAGATCGGGGCGCGCGGTGCCTGGGAAATTGAGCATTCAATTCCTCGATGCAAAGGCGGAAGCGATTGCCTCAACAACCTTTACGGAGCGCACATTCGGTGTAATCGAGCGAAACAGCATAGAACCACTCGAACAGCCCGTTCATGGTACGGCCGGACAAAAGCACCTATGTCAGCACAGAAAAAGCAGGCCGTCAGCTGCGGGAGAGCGTGGGGCCTAGGTGTGTTAGGTGCAATGCTCGGGGCAGCTACCGGCGGTGTCGGTCCAGCTTTATTGCTAGCAGCGACCGGAGCGGCGATCGGTAAATCGATAAATCCAGAAGGGTAGAGGAGGCAGAGTATGGCGAAAAAAACAGTTAAGTTTGAAGCGCATAAGAGTGTCCCCAAAAAAGTCGAGGTCGAATTTAAGACCAAGACCGGAAAACCAGTCGAATTTGAGGCCAAGAAACATGTGAAAGTTCCTGTTCACGTCGAGTTCAAGGCAAAAAAGAAATGAGGGGCTGTACCCGCCCTTGGTCAGGAAGAGGTTGCGCGCCAAGGTCACCAGGTGATCCCGAACTGAGTTTTAGGAGATTTCAAATATGGCTTTTACGATGAGTGGATCAATAAATCTCAACGGCGTTACCGACGCTGAAATGGCAAAAGTGTTCGAGCTGAAAGCGAAGCATGGGACGGCGCTTCATTTCAATCCTCAACCCGTCCAGCCGATAACCAATTCGAATCCTCCTGCATACAACAACGTACAGTTTTCATGGAACACGGCTGATGGCTTTCATCTCGTACACGAGGTAGTGTCGGCCCTGACAAAGAAGGAAGCTGCTGCCGGACAATAGTGGAGTCACCTCAGGACAATCCCGCCGGGCCTTTCGAGTTGCACTGTGGTTGTGGGCGTAGCGTGACGACGTCGACGCCCCTGGCACCAGGGGCACGCTACACCTGCGGTTCTTGCAGTTTCTTCCGCAAGGAAAAGAGCCATTTAACGCGGATACGCAATGAGGCGAGGAATACTGCTCTCCGTCAGCGCCTGGAGCCTTTCTTAAAGCTCCCATTGGAAGGTAACGAGCGCGAATGGTTCGAGTTGGCGCATGAGCTGAAGATTGACCCGGTGGCGCTGGAGGTACTCGTCGCCATAGTCCAGGAAGCAAAATGGCAGAAATCGACGGCTCCGTTAATGTTTGTGCGGGTGAATGTAGAGCGCCGCAGCGCAGAATGGCAAGATCCATTCACCGAGAATGGCCAGGTTCATCATCCGCAGATTTTTTCCTCGGTGCCAAGGCCTGAAGACCGCGCATGGTTTAAACAATTGGCCAGTTTTAGAGATTTAAATGCGCTTGTCACCCCAAAAGATATTGAGGCAGCGGGTCCGACTCTGAGCGTAGTTCAGGACGAAGAGGAAAGAGCGGTGATCTGCGCTCGCGCTCTGGGTATGACGCGTGCCCAGTATCTATCCGGGGTGGGCGACGCAGAGCGGCGCAGACGGGCGGCAGCATGGAAACGGCTCTACAGGCACGGTATCCCCTCCGAGTTGCGCACGGCGCTTCGCGAAGCCAGTGGCAACGCAATCATGCGGCCCGGCTTTGAGGATCGCGCTTGGCGGGACTGGCAGGACGATGGCAACGAGGACGAGCTGCCCACCAGGGCCACAGCGGTACCGCGATACGATTTCTAAGGCCGCACGTTGGCGACAAGAGGCGAAAATATTTTTGGGGAAAATGTCCCCAAAACCTATAACTCCTTGTCTATATAAGTGAGAGATGAATTTTCGGGCGTGCCGACGGCGTGCCTTTATCTTTTGATTGTGCTGTAGCGTTGCACCCACGCCAAAGCGGTGCTCCCTCCGAGGGCCATTCATGGCACACCGTATCCACGTGTTTACCAAACCAGTTAAGAGGATCGCGACAACGCCCTAGGTTTCGGACGTTCTTGCGCCCGACAGTGCCGCCGACCATGGCGGCTTTTGTATTTGCAGCGCTCCAACCAAAATCACCCGGCCTTCGGCTCATGCCCGGGGCCTTTGTGTCCACGATGACAACAGCACTCCTGGCTATCATTGGGACGCTCACCGTCCTTACGCTCGCAGTTAACGGGGCAAGGACGTTTATTGAGGCAGCGACCGCGTTTATCGTTGCTTGCGGCAACTTGATCTGCACGACAATCCAGACCGCACGCAAGGTAATAACGGAATTGAAACCTCGATCGAGGCGTCGCCAAGCAAACCCGAAAGCAAAGAGTTCACCCCGAAACAATTCTCTTTAGAAAAGCATTGATGCTTTTAAAAAGGGGGCTTCGGTCCTCGGGTCCAAGTCTGCTCATTTTTGAGCATGATAATGTCCTTTATCATGCGCAAACTCTGGCGTATGCTGCTGGCATGGAATTCGATAAAGATCTGGCTCGGGAGATCCTGCTCAAGGTTGAAGCCGACCCACATTTTAATGGTTCGTTCCGTGGAGTCAGCGCCGGGAACTTAGGAATCGCCTGCTCCCCTGAAACGTTCGCGTACCACTGCGTGCTTCTACATGAAGCTGGGTTCCTCGAAGGCAACATGAAGATGGCCCAGCAAGGGCACATCGTCATCAGCCGGCTCACCTTTAAGGGCCACGAATTCCTCGACACCATCCGCGACGGCGAGATCTGGCGCCTGACCAAAGAGACTGCGGCAAAGACGGGAGCCGCCAGCGTCCAGGCGCTCTTGGCGATCGCAACCGCGGCTATCAAGCAGAAGCTGGCCGAGCACGGGATTCCTCTATGACGACTGCGGCTCTGGTTTCTGCTGGCTCCGGCGCCTTGCCGTCGCTCTTCACGGCGCAGCCGGAGGCCCGCCGCCGGCTGCGCGACTTCTTCAGTTCGCACATCCGCAACCGCAATACACGCCGGGCCTATATGGAGGCGGTGCGCCAGTTCGCGGCCTTCTGCGCCGAACTCGGCCTCGGCGAGCTCGAGCAGGTGGACGCGGTGCACGTCGCCGCCTTTGTCGAGCGCCAGCTCCAAACCAATTCCCGGCCCACGGCGAAGCAACGCCTGGCGGCGCTGCGCATGCTCTTCGACTGGATGGTGGTGGGCCAGGTGATGGCGTCCAATCCCGCGCACGCCGTGCGCGGGCCGAAACACACGCAGAAAAAGGGCAAGACGCTGGTGCTGACGCCGGCCGAGGCCCGGGAGCTGCTCGATGCGATCGATGTCGAGTCCGTGGTGGGGCTGCGCGATCGCGCCCTGATCGCGATGATGGTCTACAGCTTCGCCCGGGTCGGTGCCGTGCTCGGCATGCGGGTCGAGGACTTCTTCGTCCAGGGGCGCCGCGGCTGGGTGCGGTTGCATGAGAAGGGCGGCAAGCTGCACGAGATGCCGACCCATCACAACCTGGACAAGTATCTCGAGGCCTACATCGCCGCCGCCGGCATTGCTAATGAGCGCAAGGAGCCGCTGTTCCGTACCACGCGGGCGCGCACGGGCGAGTTGACCGATCATGCCATGCTGCAGTCCGACGTCTGGCGGATGATTCGCCGGCGGGCCGAGGCCGCCGGCATCGAGACTGAGATCGGCTGCCATTCATTTCGCGCCACCGGCATAACCGCGTACCTAAAGAATGGCGGCAAGCTCGAGATCGCACAGCAGATGGCCAATCACGAGTCGGCCAGGACGACTGGGCTCTACGACCGCCGATCCGATGAGATTTCGCTCGACGAAGTCGAGCGAATTGGGATCTGAGAACGCCATCAAAACGAACGTTTAGATTTGTACAAGGATTCTGAGACGCGCAACGGCCTGATTCTTCGGCCCTCGGCAGTCGTCGCAAAACCTACCCTTTGTGAGAAACACGCGGTTGAGGCGGGAACGTCCTCGACCGGGCGCGGCGGTCGCGTCTGCAATGGAGCATTTAAGGCTCGCTATTTTGCAGGCGGTAATTTATGCCATGCGTCCTTGTGTGGCAGCGCATCGCTGAAATTAAATCCACCCATCTCCTTTGACTTTGCCGATTGATTGGGATGATTTTCCCGATAACGTGCATTCAGATCGCGGACTTCATCCTGCGTAAGAATAAAAAGCTGGTCAGGTTCCCGCTTCTCCCCACCGAGCGGCACAAACGCCAGAATGTAGAACAGGTTTGTCCGTGCCGTCTTGTCCCTTACCAGCCATGCGCTTTTGAATGCCTGCCCCTTCACGTCAACGGTGAACGCTTCGCCCTTGGAAGTGCCTGCCAGTAAATCATAAACGGGCACATGGCTTCCTTGTGTGAAGGCCACCGTATAGCCGCGCCGCGACAATTCGGCGGCAACAACAAATTCGGCTGTCCATTTAGTGCCGTGATCGGAACGTGACATTATCGCCCCCAATGGAAGAGCAGGCCAACATTCAGGATGTTTACGTCGCCATCGAGAACCGACCTCGTTGCACAGTAGGTGATTTTGTAAACAACCTTCAGGCTTTGCGACTTCGTCATTCTGCCCTCTGCCGTGACATCCGAAAAGCTCTAAGCGCCATAAAAAACCACAGCACGGCCAAAACGCCCGCCGGGTATTTGAGTAGCAAGCTGACGTGTGTTTTTAAGACCACGAACCCGGCCCTAAAACACAATGCCACCAACAAAAGAAAAGACAGAAAATAGGAGGATGAAAGCGACAAGCGCATAAGTGAGGCTCCCGATTTTTACGGCTTGATTTCTCTGACCGCTGCTATTGCCTTTTCAAGAGCATCAGAAAACGGCAAATGCTCGCCTAGCTCCAACACTGTTTCTTGAAGCCCATCTAACTTAAAATCGTGTGTTGTCTGGTTGAATGAGGCCCGCGATTTTCTGACCGCAAAAAAATACTTTGTTGGGTCTGCCTCATTGCGATGAATGATAAGAACGGCGGCCTCTCCCGGTTCAATTTTCATAAAAAAGACGTGTTCCTTTCTGAGTGACTATCTAAGGATCACGCCGGGTGGAAAAACCGTCTATAGGAATCGACTTGCGGCCCCGTTTTTCTTCATTCGTCGCGAGACGCGGTCAACGTTCGTTCAGCTGTTCGCACCACAACGACACTTTCATTTCAGATTTGCGGTTGGAAGAATAGTAGAACACTCGTTAAACCACGCGGCATTTCTTGTCTATGTCCAAGTAGATGGTGTCGCCTATCGCAGGGAGTGGGCCGTCATACGCATCACTCTGGGCTGCAATACCTTCGTTGCCCTGGGCGTTGAGGAATTCAAGTATGGTCTTCATTTGAACCTCGCTATCTTTGATCTGGTAGGCCGTCGCAGTACTCCCACCGAGCCTTGTTGTCAACGGGAGTTGTGCCCTTGTAGTAGCACTTGTCGAAGCTCTCCTCTCGTTTAGCTCGCAGTGTGTATTGGTTAGAAAAGTCCTCTGCCTTCTTCAGGTCATGGACGTCAAATTCTAGCGTCTCGGGCGGGTCATACGCCGGTTCATACTCAAAGTACAATTTCCGCGCACCCAACGTCTCTTTGATCAGCGATAGTTCAGTCCCGGACTGGGGTACCGCCTGCTCAGGCCCGAATGTAGTCCAGTCATCGCCCTTTAACCAAGGACCGTCGTCAAATCTGTATCTGACGTAGACCCAGCCTGAGTGAGCTTTGATCGGCTTGGGCGTGTGTATCCGAAAATCCACATCTCGTCGACGGAAGGTTATCCATAACTCTCCCTTATCCCTAGTCCGTGTGACAAAATTTCTGACATCGATTTTCTTGTCGGGGTACTCAACCGTTCCGGGGTAAGATTTCCAAGATCCAGAGCAGGCAGTCAGAGAGACTAGGATTACACAGGCCGTTGCGAGTGCGGTTTTTTTGACCGCTCGTTTTGCAATTTCGAGTGTAATCATCCTGTAGCGTCATCTCCCTAAACGGTCCCGAGCAATCTTGCAGCTCCCCGGCAGTAAAGAAAACCTGGAACAGATGGTTCAAGAATGATCGTCTCGAATAGGCTTCCCGGTCGATGTGTATCGGACTACCCGCGTCCGCTCATCAGAGGTCGCACTAGGTTTTCTGCCTAGCCGCACCGACTGATTCTCTGGCGCAACAGTGGTCAGTCCCGCCCGGCGTCGCGTTCGAATTGAAGCTGTGTTAACTCCGGACCCATTCATGCCTTTTATGCTTCCCGAGCCTAATGAGCTTGGAAGTGAGACATTAGCTGAGCTGCCGGAGCGCAGTTTCATCAGTGCTCTTGATTTTCTTCCCATTTGTTTACCTGCAAATTACCTGCACACTTTTGCCAAAGGCCCGCCGGCTGCGTGGGCCAGCGGGGAACGGGAGAATTGTACTCTCAAATTGCCCCTAGGCGGTGGGTTTTGGGCGCAAAAGCACACGCACCGTGTTCAGTGCAGAATGGAGAACACCGCATAGGCACTGAGCCATTCACGACTCTCCTAAAGTTTCCCACCGGCATTGCCAACGAAGAGGCTCATTGGAAGGGTGAGGCAACGAGGGCGGGTTGGGCTTCGGCTCATCACGCCCTCGTGAGTTTGGAGGCTGGTGCAGGAGGTGCAGGTGGAGGAGGTGGTGGTGGAGCTGCTGGTGGAGCTGCTGGAGGTGGTGGTGGTGGAGCTGGTGAACGTGGTGATGGTCAAGGTGGTGAAGCGCGTGGTGCACGCGGTGATACAGATAATCATGATCATGCTGCCGCTCCAGCCTGACGCCCTCGGTGAGATTCGTTTGGCGAACACCATGAGATGATTTCCCAAGGACAGCACCATGGATGATATTTGACATATATATCAAATACTTGTTGTTTTATGATGTTATTTGATATATACATCAACCCATGAAGACTCTGAAGGAGTTGGGACAAGCTGTCGCTGATCATCGAAAGCTCCTGAAGCTCCAGCAAGGTCACGTCGCCGCCCAAGCGGGCATCACGCAGGAATCCCTCTCCCGATTTGAGCGCGGGCAGTTGTCCGAGTTCGGCACTCGCAAGCTCTTGGCTGTGCTGGCAGTGCTCGGTCTTGAGCTGAGCTTCGCGAAGATTGGAACCTCGGGTTCTCTTGACGAACTCCGCCGTGAGCGAGGTGGAGCTTGAGACTGAACGTATACGTGCTAAGCCACCACGTCGCTGTCCTCGAACCTGTCGGTGATTTCAAGAGCGTGCTGACCTACGTCCCGGATGCGGCGTTGGAAAAGCTCGTCTCTCTCACCATGCCTGTACGCACGGAATCATACGTGTGGGACGACCAGCTTCACCCCATCTTCCAGATGAATTTGCCGGAAGGATATCTGCTGCAAGTTCTGCAGGAAGAGTTCGGGCCGCACATCGGTGCAAGCCCAATGGCGCTCCTGTCCGTCATCGGTCGAAACATGGTGGGGAGGCTTCAGGTAGCTCCTCCCGGCGCAGCACTGGACGAACCCGCGAGTGCGATAGACGTCGCTGACCTTCTGAAGGGAGACAACTCGGAGCAGGCTTTCACCAACCTGGTTCGTGAGCACGCGAGAAGTGGCGTCTCCGGTGTGCTGCCGAAATTCTTGGACACTGAAGAAGAGAAGAAACGATCTCCGAAGGCTGTGCTAGGCAAGCATCCGAAGGCGACCCTGCTGACTCACCGTCACATCATAAAGGGCTCTTCCGCCAAACTTCCGTTCGCCACCGTGAACGAGCATCTGTGCATGCAGGTGGCGGCGAAGGTGGTCACCTGTGCCAAGACTGAATTGTCAGAGGACGGGAATGTGCTCGTCGTCCACCGCTTTGATGTGGACGAAAAGGGAGAACCAAGCCTAGCGATGGAAGACTTCTGTGCGCTCCTTGGTCTTCGTCCCTCGGCCAAGTACGAGACGACGTGGGAGCGCATCGCCAAGGCAGTTCGTGATCATGTGCCGGGAAGTCGGCAGTACGAGACATTTCGGACGATGGCGTCGATCTTGCTCCTGACGTACGCACTGAGAAATGCCGACTGTCACTCGAAGAACTTGGCACTGCTCTACACCTCGCCCACGGATGCCCGGCTCTCACCTGCGTACGATTTCCTCACGACCTCGGTCTATGCCGGGTACCAGCACAATCCACCGGGGATTAGCTTCATGGGCAAGAAGACGTGGCTGCCCGGAAAGAACTTGGTCAAGTTCATCACGAGCACCTTCGGAATTCCCCAGAGGGAGCAGAAGGAGATGGTGGAGCGCATCAGTGATGCGGTCTCTGAGACGGCTCCAGCCATACGTGAAATGATGAACCAGTTGCCGGGGTTCCGGGACATCGGGAAGCGGATGCTTGCGACGTGGAGCGAAGGAATTCAGCTACTGCGAGAACCTCGCGTCTATGCCATGAGTGCATGGCAATCGAGCGAGGCATTCGGAGGAATCTCAGACCCGCCGAAGCTGGAGAACCCGAGGGCGGTCATCGGTCGGTCGCCGTTGTTGGCAAACCGTGCCCGGCGTCAGAAGAAGACCAAGTGATACCAGCCTCAGAATCCAATTCCCTGCTCTGCCTTAGCTCGTGGCGGACTAAAAGGGGACTAAATTGAGCAAGCATCAGAACATCATATTGAAAACACAGTGGTTAGCGGACGCTTTTCAAGGTCTGCAAAACCTTTATTCGCCAGTTCGATTCTGGCCCGCGCCTCCAAAATTTCCCCGTATATCTATGAAATTACTGTAGTTCACTGAATCCGTTAAATCGGGCTCGTTGGGGCTCATTGGGCCGAAATCGGCCAGTTTTGGCCTCGAAAGCGGACAAGCATTGGCCGTCTGGCAAACTCTTGCGGTGTTGAGACACAAGGGTGCAGAGTCACCCGATGGCGCCGGCGGTTGACCGTTTACCCTCTGCCAAGGTCCCGTCCATGCTCGTATTTCTCCCATATTTCCGTAAGAAGCGACTCTTATCAACTATGTCAAGCCTCACGCTTGTAACTATCAGGTCTTGCACCCGCTTGTGATTCCACCAATTCGCCGCCATCATGTCCTTGGTGCGAAATGACCCACCCATACATCGGCGGTGAAATACTCGATGATGTCCTGAGAGAAGTCATACAGGAAGTACGCAGGCGCGGCGTACCAATCAAGCCGTCAAAAGGTCCAGCGTTGGAACTTTCAGGCATGCTCCTTGAGGTGACAAATCCGCGTGCTCGTTTGAGCCGCACGGAGACCCGCGGCAAGGTTTTCAGCGCACTGGGCGAACTCAGTTGGTATTTAGCAGGAACGAACAAGGTTGGTTTTGTTTCCTACTACATCAAGCCCTGCTTGAAAATGGCGGACGGAGATGAAATACACGGCGGATAACCACCCTCCCGCGTTACGCAACAGCCACAATCACTGCGCGAATCAGTCGCCTTCATCACGATCTGCAATCCGACTCCCCGGACTAATCCCATACTGGCGGAGGTTGACTACTTCCGGGTGGCCGACCATACGACCGGAACTTCAGTCCATGCCTACGTGAGGCGATTCAAGCCCGGGAAACTGTCTTCCTTCCTACGCCTCACTCCAGCGGCGTCAGTACTGCATCGCAGGGAGCGTATTGACCGCAATACACAGTCGCGTGGCGAACCAGGATTGCATTGCTCCCGACGGGGAACTCGACCTGGAACTTGGCGGCCTCGAGCCGCGCGAAAACTTCCTTCATCCTTGCGTCGCCGCTGGCGAAGACTGCGACCGGGGCCTTCCCCGGTGTGAAGGTCAGGTCAAACTCCGCTGAGCCATACGGACCAGATTGATGGCTGAATTTTGTATCCCGCAGCTGGCTCAATTCTTCGCCAGTTGTAACTGGCCATTGCCCACTGGGCAGACGCTTCATAGGGCGCGCATATAAGGAAGGTTCAGCCAGAGTTTTGCCGGTGAGCTTCTGGTACCTGTCCGCGATCCGCTTGCGTGTTTCGTCATTCTCTTTTGTAATGCTGAACTGAGAGGATGCGCTCATCCCTACCACGCCCGGGATGGCCGCAAACGCCAGTTCGTAGGTATGGGCCGCCTCGCGATCCTTTCCGAGCTTTTCGTACACCTGCCCGAGATGCTCGCCCACTACGCTCTGCTGATCCAGCAGCCAGGAGGCACGGATGTAGCTCTCGGCGCGGTTGCAATCTCCCGACTGGAAGTAAACCCACCCAGCGGTGTCCCAGAGCATGGCGAAATCCCGGGCGAGTTCGTGGTTCGAATGGTTGGAATCGGCGTGCGACCGGACGTCAAGTTCTACCAGGGCCTTTTCGGCATAACGCTTGGCCAGATCAGGCTCAGCGTTGGCTTCGGCAAGGGTGTAGGCAACGTTGTTCAGCGTCATTACGTCGATAGTCTTTGTATTGTTATCGTCATTGGCGGCGATGCGCAGGTGAGGCAACGCTTTCTCCAGGCTGCCGCTCTTGATGTAAGCCTCGCCCAGTTGGAATTGAAGGCCCGTGCTATCTGGCGACAACTGAACGGCGGCCTCCAGCGATTCGGCTGCCTCCGCGTACTTGCCATCGGCCAGGAGGAGTTGCCCGAGGGCCAGTGCGGCATCGTGATTCTTGGGATCAACCTTGAGGAGCCTTCGCCATTCCTGTATCGCATCTTCTTTACGATGGAGAAGCATGGCTAGACGAGCTGCTGCCTGCACTGCCCCGGTTTCGTCTGGCGAAATTTCTTCCTCCTTACGAAACTCGGCGAGTGCATCTTCCAGACGGTTCTCGCTCACGAGCGCCACCCCCAGATTGAAATGCGCGCCGCGGTACCTCGGGTTGGCGGCAATCACTTGCTCAAACAATTCCTGCGCCCGCTTGCTGTCTCGCTTCTGCAGTGCCTCAACACCCTCTTTGAACTTGCGATCCGTGTCTCCGGCGCCTTCCTGCTGCGCACTGGAGCCAGCCTGCAGGCCGGCTAACTTCAGGTAGTTGAACTCGTCGTCCGACACGGTCTTTGCGAGTTTGCTGTAGACCTCCCATTCGCTCACCGGCACCTCGGCCATCTTTACATTCATCCGCCGGGTCGTTTTCAGCACTCCATTCTCCAGTTTGTTTACGCTGTGATATTCGAGGTAGGGCTCAACCAGGTCCAGGTCCTTGGGCGCAGTCAGTGAGCTGCCCGCAGGCAATTCAATCTCCGAGTGGTAGAGGAGTTCTCCAGGAGCACCAAGATACAGAGGATCCTTCGGGACCTTTTGGTTCTTGTTTGCGGCGGACTCGATGCCAAAGGGCGGAAGAGCCGCCAATATTTGCCGATTCTCCCAGTCGGCGTAGTCTTTGCGCAGGTAGTCATAGGAGAACTCAAGCGGCTGAGTAAGGTCTTCCAGCGGGCTGCTCACAACGTTGCTCACTTCTCCCCCAAAGCCGAGGCTCTGAGACACGCGCTGCATCAGTTCCTTCCAGTTTGACTGCGAGGTCCGCCGCAGCGCGGTGCGGAAAACGACTTCGGTGTCGCCGTGATACTTCTGTTCAATATGTCCCTTCAGCACACCGTCTGCACCAAGTTTCGCCGTGACCGTGAATCTTTGCACCTGGGGGAAGGGAGCATTCGCCGGGGTCGTCAGCAACATGGCGTCCTTGCCGGAGGGCATCACGAGGGCTTGCTTATCACGCAGCATTGCCAGCAGCAGTCCATAGGGGGCAACTTCAGGAGTTGTGTCCAGCCAAACAAGCTTGCCGCCCCGAGGTACCACGGTGATGACGTGGTTGAACTGTGCCAGCGATGGCACCTCGGAGTCCAGCTTGCGCGATACGTGAATCAGGGCAGGCCACGCCTCGTATCCTGCGGCCTTGAGCAAAGCCGCCAGCAGCGTGTGCTTGTCCTTGCAGTCTCCATATTCGTTACTCAGAACATCTTCGGCGGCATGCGGCTGAAAGCGCCCAATGCCAAAGTCAAGCCCTACATAATGGATATTCGCGGAAACGAAGCGGTAGATCGCGTACAGCTTTTCGTCGTCGGTGGCAAGATTGCGGGTTAACTCATTGGCCTTCGCAGCAATTGCCGGCGTCACGGCAATCTGATCCTTTTGCAGCTCCGAGTACCAGCGTCCAACCTCCTGCCAACTGGAAAAAGTTGATATCTGTATGGAGGGAGGGGGCAGTCCGCGGAGGGGCGACGGCGCCTCCTCGTCCTTATTCTCGCGCGCAAGGCAAGAGTACTGCCAGATATAGATGATGCTCGCGCCCTGCTCCCTGATCTCCGGTTTAAAATCTGGACTCTTGACGCTGAGGTGCTTGCCCTTGGGAACAGTTAACTCAAGGCGTTCGTCACGGACAATTTCACTCTTGCTGAATGAATGTTCGTACCAGAACTGGCCCGGAACTTGTGGCTTGACGGTTCGGAAGCGGATTTTGTATTCGAGCACATCGCCAACTCCCAGGCCTTTTACGGCGACATGCTTTTCGCGCACGTCGCTGTACATGGGCGCGCTGCGCGTTATGTCGGCGGGCATGTCCTGGACGTTGTAGTCCGGGGTCTTCACCACCGTTCCATCCAGTTTGCGGACACGGACGTAGTCCACGTCCACCACCTGATTGGCACTGGTGAAGGTGAAATTCAGGACCGCCAACGCCTTCACGCCTGCGTCAGCCAGGACTTTGACCTCGGCCGCGACCTCGCGCACGTCGCTGCCGTCCTCTTCGACAATCACTTTTGTGGAGAGATGTTCAACCACATAAGCTTCCTTGGAGTAGTCATGAGCGGAGGATTGATTCTCTGGCGCATTGGACTGGGCACCGCAAGAAACAAATGCGCTGAAAACAAAGAGAACGATGGCGTTTTTGAATCGCATGGGATCGCACCTGTTGGAAGCGCTTGCACGAGTTCGCCCTGCAGCGCCGGTGGGGGAAATGGGAGGAAAAGGAACTCTCCGCAAAAGATAGCAGAGCAGGAAGGTCAGGGCGAGGCAAAAATGGGAGTTCACGATGCCGGGCTGAGGTCCCCTCCTCGCGGCCACACTAACCCGGCTCTAACTCCTCTCGAATGACGTCGTGACTCGGATCCAACTCTGCGAAGGCAACCAACGAACTGCCCCGACCGCCCGAGATCGCGGCTTACTGCAGCACGATGCCAGCCGAGGTGCTGCCGGAAGCATTCACCATCGTCACTGTTGCTACCAGCGAGGCATACTGCTGCGCCGGAACCCAGGCCGTGAACTGCCACGAACTGACGTACCAGCTATCCAGGCTTGCGCCGTTCCACTGCACACAGGTGTATTCGCTTGTGAAGTCGGTGCCCGTCAGGATCAGCACGTAATCGCCACAGGTATTGGGACCCGAGATCGAAACGCTCGAGGTCTTCGCCGCCGGGGACTTCGATTGCACCGCGATCGGCGACGCCGCGGTAGTTGCTGCATTCTGTGAGGGATTCGCGACCGTTATCAGGTCTGTCCCCTCCCGCGCAATATCTCCGGCTTGGATCGCAGCCGTCAGTCGCGTGCTATTCCAATAGGTCGTCGCCCGCAACGAACCGTTCCACAACACCTGCGAGCTGGAAATGCAGTTCGCGCCATTCACCGTCAGCGCAAAGTTGGCCTCGCCGCGCACCCGGGCTGGTCCCGGCTGCCGTCGAAGAATTTCATCCCCTCACCGGGCCGGGGATTTGAGACCGGCGCTCGCGCGACAGCCTTGTGCTTACTGACACGAAACCGTGAAGCGGCGCACCGAGGCTCCATTCCAGCCTTCGCCGTTGTTTGGGTAATAGGTGTACATGACATAGAACTGCTTGCCCAGAACGTGGGGTTCATCGCCGAAACCGATGGGGGTAACGTAGAAACCCGGCTGGTTCGGATCGTTACTGAAGTCTTTGAGCACGGTGGGAAGGGACCACCTCAGGCCATCGGGAGATTCGGCATAGCCAATCAGATTTCCGTTGTTGATGAAAGCCTGATAGCGGTGCAGGTCGGCATTCCAATTTACGCGCATGGGCCCCCAATAGGAGGCGCCGCCGGGGAACAGATCGCGAGAATAGCCGCCGAGACCTTGGTCCACGTTCCAGCCGTCATAGCGTTTCTCAAATGCGAGGGCGTGCGGATGCGTCTTATTGAATGCGGCTGCTAGAACTGAATCGACAGGAGCGCGGGCAAGCGAAAGGAAATTGATCGTAGTAAGCCAGTGGGTCGTTCCGTTGGCGAGCCAATCGGCGAAGTAGATGTAGAAATACTTGCCGTCGGGTGACAGAACAAGATTGGCGTCGCCGATATCGTAGCCGTCCATATCTGTGCGATAACCCTGATTGGTGCGAACAATTTCGCCAAGGTCAGTCCAACTCAGGCCTTCGTCGCTTGAGGAAGCGAGGGCGAGGACGGAGTAAAAACTCTGGGTGGTGATGGTTGGAATCTCGGCATGATAGACCATGAGAAGGTTGCCGGCGCCGGGCATACCCGCCGGTACTTTCAGGACCGGTCCGCCGCCCATGTAGTCGTAACTCGAGTAGAAGGGATTTACGGCTGGATCGGAGTTGGGCTTGATGGTTACATCAATGGGAGACTCGGAGCCGAGTGGATTGTCGAGGGTGCCGAGGGTACGGGTAACCGAGCCATATTTGTTGTTGCCTTCGATCAGGTCTTCCCAGTTCTGACGCGCGTGGAATGCGCCGTCGCTGCCGAAGAAGGCGTAGCCGCCGTCGATCCTCACAACACCGAGTTCCGTATCGGGCCACGCAAAACCATTGGCCTCGTCTGTGAGCGGAGGCAGCGCAATGTTACCTGCCCTCTTGCGTTGTTGGGCAGTGGCGACAATGATGTTGCCGGTGACTTTGGGCATGCAGAGTTGTGTGATCGGCTCAGTTGCAGATGCACTTTGCGCATGGCTCGCCCTTTGCACCGTGTTGTCGCGCTCAGCGTGAGGAACGGTTTGCGCACGAAGAGCGTGTTGGACCTCATCAATGTCTTGCGCGCGGACGACAACGGTTGACGCGCAGAGTGTTGCATAGAGAGCCATGAGAATACCTGCATGGGAAACCCTAAAGGGACTTGGCATAAGAACCTCCGGTTCAGAACGGGTCGATGGTTTGACAACGATGTGAAACATCACCTGATTCCGTACAGTGCGCAGTTGGTTTCAACCGAGATTCGTTCGTCGGTTGGGTCAACGCCGATCGGTCCGGTCGTTGTGCCCGCCCGATACGGATCGCAGACGGTGCCATCGCTCGACTGGAAGATAAGGATCGAGTCGAGTGTCGAGAGTGCGCCGAAATTGCCCGGCGAAGTTTGAGTCTGGTTGGAGTTGAGGATCCAGTTCATGTCGATCGCAAAGTTACGAGCCGAGGTAACCACAATTGCCGGCCCCGGTGCATTTTCGATGGAGTTGTTCTGTATCTTGATCTTGTCGAACACCGGCGCGTTGAGAATGCTGCCGTCGGCGGCCGGCGCTACTAGCGAAATTGCGCCGTAAAACTGCGCCCATTGCCCCGGATAACTCGCGGCATTGTTAGTGAGAGAAAGATTGGTCGCGCCCGGTCCCTGACCCGAGCCCCCGCTCAACTGAACGGCGCCGGCGGAATTGCGATAGAAGGTATTGTGATCGATTTGCCCGTACGGCGCGTCCACCAGCACACCGTGGCAGCGGCATTCGTGCATCCCGTTGTCGTGCACCATGTATCTTGCGGACGGCTGCTGAGTCAAATCGAGAAGATTGTCCGCGGAACTCAGTCCTTCAATCGCGTGGTCCAACTTTAGTGTTAGCGTGCCGCAGTCAGACCCGGTTGAAGCGACCACTCGCGCCGTCGCCTTATAAACAAAATTCTTATCGAAAAACGCCAGCGCATCCCCGTTGACCGGTGAATCCATCGGGTCAGGATCGCAGACGCCCAAGATGCTAATCTCAGTCCCATTCACGCCGGCGATCGATACAGTGGTGGGATAGATGGAAAGGCTGTCATCCCCCTGGTAGCCAATGTCGTTGTCTTCCACAAGAATGTCGCTTTTCATGCTGATATCGATGGCGTCGGAGGCGGTCGAAATGAGCCTCCCCGGCCCGCGCTTGACCTCCGAATCGGCGATCCGGAAACCTCGATAACCGCCATTGTTCGATACCGAGAAACCAATGCCGGGGCCCGTCCGCAGCTTCACATTTTCAAAGTCGATGTCGTTCGACCAGTTCACCAAAAACGCGAAGCCGTTATAGGTGTAGTGCCTCACAATCACCCGCGTGCCCGGCGCAAACAGATCAAAGTTCGCGCAGCCCTCAAACATGCTGCATGTTGGGTCGCTCGCGCTGTTCTGAAAATTGCACGACGTGCAGGAGAAAGTGTGTGCACCGGCTGAAGTCTTGCCAACATACGTGGGCTGCTTTGCACCGAAAATGAAGTAAGTTTCAAAGTTGTTGTTCGCCTTCGCATCGAAGATGCCCGGCGCGTCGTCGATCTTCTTGCTGTCATCCCAGACGTCGACGGCTTGTATCTGCACGTGTCCGCCCTGGTACTTGTCGTTCACCGGGTATTCCGGATCAAGCACCAGCGCGTTGTGGCCGGGATTGTCCGGATCGCGAACCGCCGTGCCGAGGGAGGCGATGGGCAAGGACGGCCAATCAACCGTGAAGTTTCTCAGCCGTAGCCGTTGCGCTTCGAGAATCCAGATGCCGATGACCGGTGCGCTGAAGTCGAGCTCCGAGCCGCTGAAATCGATGTCGAGATCGGAGACGCTGTCTGGCACGGTCACTTGGCCCTGGGGATATTGGCCGATGGTCCAGTGCGGCTGGCAGTTCCAGTATTGGTTTGCATTGCAGCTCGTCGGCAGTTTGCAGGTAGCAGATTCCAGGTCCGTGCACAACTCCGGGCCGCGGAACTCGTATACATCCTTCGGGATCACCAGGTGATGCGCATTGGCTTTTACTGCCTCTTCAACCACGGCCGGAAAATACTCATCGGGTGTCTCTCCCGGCTGGATGGCGCGCGTGTAGGTCCCCGAGCCAACCGGCCCCTTGACCAGGACTTCTATCGTCTTCCCGTTCGGAGCCTGAAAGGACTCGCGAATGTCCGTTACCGGATTATAAGGAAGCCCAGATGAGGTCGGAATAATCTCGGAATAGATGGGAGGATTGGTGTCCTGGCAATCGGCGAACGAGGCAGAACACATGAACACCAGAAGAATCCACCGCGAGACAAGTTTTTCCACGGATTTCCCCCCAAGGATGGCGCGACCTTTAGAACCCACAGAATCGAGCAAAGTCTCTGAGCCGCCGTGCAAAATCGGAGCCCACTCAGGAAGCTTTCATGCTATAGGGTCCATAAGTGACAAGCAGAGCAAAATTGAACGGATTGCCGGCGCTTATCATCCAGCTTTGCGGATGGGCAAGCCGTGATCGGAAAATGGTCTTGCGACGGATCGAGGCGCCCTGGTGGGGCGAAACTCCCCCAAATTGCCCTAATTTCAAGAAAAGCAATCATTTTCGCCAAGTGCGAGAATACGCACCCGCGTTTCAGACTAAGCGCCTTTGATCTGATCAAGGACTTTGGCGAAGTTGACGAACTAAACCCAGCGGGAAAACCCTTGGTTGCACATGAAAAATCCATTGTTCCACCCCTCAACCGAACCCGGAACGGCGGCGCGGATCTTAGCCTTCATTCTGACAACATCATCCCTTGGCCTGGCGGATCGGGTCTTCGCCTTGAGTTCGTCGAAAAGGAACTTCGCGCGAGTCAGCGATATGAGCGCTAGCCGTGTTCGAGTGTTTGCCGCGGTTGAAGGTGCGCGGAAAGATGGCTATGCTCAGGAGCAGTGGTTGTCTCGGAGGGTGAGTCCGATGCGCAACCCCGCTCAGCGATATTCCCACCTTTTTCTAACCGTCGTCGCGACTATCGTGATGGCCATGCCCGGCGCGCATACTGCGGCTCAGGATTATGCATCGGGCAACCCAGACAAACATAGAGCCTGCTCGAATTTAGGAATATATGTTTTCGTCGGGGGGACCGGTGGTTTCGACGCGCCTCGTCACGGCGATCGATTCGAAGAGCTTCTCAAGACTGGTCATGTGGGGCTCTACGAACACGCGAATGCGATCTACGCAGCGCAGGAACTCCCCGGCTTGCTTCCGCGCCTCCAATCTTTCCCCGTATATCACTGAAATAAAAATAGTTCATAAATTCAGTTCCATTGGCCGCGTTGGAGCTCACGGGGCCGAAATCGGCCAGTTTCGGCCTCGAAAGCGGACAAGCGAAGGTGAACCCACGAGTCGCCCGTTTGGGCACATTCTTCACACTCGCGCTTATTGGTAGTCCGAACTTTGATTTGTTTGAGGTGGGTGCACTTGTCTGGCATCCGTTGTTCCTGCTCTGGCTTATGAATGGCCCACCAGCGTTGATTCCGGGCCCTTTCCGCATGCGGGCGCCTCAAACTGCGGTGAGCAGGTTTTCCGCAAATGGCCACGTTTCGTCGATCCACTGCGCCTCGCAGCAAAAGCCGGCGCCGCGCGCCATCTGGAGAATCTCCGCAGCTGAATATTTGTGGCTGCTTTCCGTCCAAATGGTCTCCCCTTCCTGAAACTCTATCTCCAACCTCGCGGCTGCGATGCTTACCCTCTGCTTTCGCGTTGATCGTAAATGCATTTCGACGCTGCGCGCCTCGTGATTGATTCTTGCCAGGTGAGAAAACTGTTTGAGGTCAAAGTCGGCGTCCAGCTCGCGGTTGATGCGCGCCAACAGGTTGAGGTTGAAAGCCGCTGTCACGCCGAGCTCGTCATCATAGGCCTGAAGCTGCCGCGCACTGGGTTTTTCCAAGTCAGTTCCGAGCAGCAACGCGTCCCCTGGCTCCAGTATCTGCCGGATATCCGCCAGGAATCTCACCCCAGCTTCACGATCGAAGTTTCCAATTGTGCTCCCGAGGAATAGCACCAGGAGGTGTTGCCCGGTCTTGCGCCGGCCCACAACTTCCAGCAGTCCATCCAGGTATTCGCTTTCAAAGCCGATAATGCTGACGGAATCCATATCGCCGAGCTCCCGTTCGCACAGAAGGAGGGCGGAACGGGAAATCTCCACAGGGTAGTAAAACGTTCGCTGCCTGCCAGAGAGCGCTTCGAGAATCCATCGGGTTTTCCTGCCACTCCCGCTACCCAGTTCGGCCACGGCAACTGGCGTGGGCAGGCGTTCGACGATGTCACTCGCGTGCCGCTGCAGCAGGCGCGCGTCGGCGCGGGTCAGGCCGTATTCCGGTAGCCGGCTAATCACCTCGAACAGGGCTGATCCCACCTCGTCGTAAAAGTACTTGGACGGAAGTGTTTTCTGGCCCGGCCGGGTGAGCCCGGCGCGCACGTCGCACGCGAACTCGTAGGCGGCATTTCCCGTGATTGCAGGAACAAACATCTCCCGTCCCCTATCATTGGCTGACGCAGCGGAACCCCGCATACGCATACTGGTAATGGGTTTGGAACCAGTTACGAAAGGTGCGCCGAAGCATGCATGCTGCCGTGCGCGCCGAGCCTCCTTTTAGGACGAAGTGTTTCCCGTCGAAAAAATCGGCCGAGTAGCCCCGGTAAAACGGGAACGGTTCAAACCCGCGAAACGGGGCAAACACCGTGGACGTCCATTCCCATCCATTGCCCAACATGTCACAGAGGCCAAAAGCGCTCTGGCCCCCGGGAAACGCGTTCACCGGCGTGGGATCCCAGCGGCTGAAGTCAAAATTGCCCAAGCTCGAATTGGGCGCTGAATTTCCCCACGGATAGTTTCTCTCGCTCCCGTCGGCGCAGCCATATGCGGCGCGATGCCATTGCGCTTCAGTGGGAAGCTGCTTCCCGGCCCATCGCGCATAGGCGCTTGCCTCCGCATGGCTGACATAAACCGGCCAGTCGAGCGGAAGTGCTACCTCCTCGAACATGGTCCGGTAAACCCATTCGCCGCCTTCTTTCTTCCAGAACACCGGATGCGAGATGGCGCTGGCGGTTCTCCAGTCCCAGTCTTCGCTGCTCCAGAAAGCGCGCGTATGGTAGCCGCCTGCCTCCATGAATTCGAGATACTGGCGGTTTGTAACTTTGTACCGGTCCATGGCGAATGCAGGGACGTCCAGGACGCAGGCTTCATATTCATTGTCCCAACCGAAAGATTCAGAGCCACGGGGAAGGCCGAGTGACGCCCGGCCCGCCGGGACTGCGATGGTTCGATGAACCACTGCGCCTGGGTCAGGATTGAGCGGCCCGCTTTGCCGCTCCTTTTTGTCGGGTGCCAATTGATGCAGCATGTAGGCCAGCGTTTCGACGTGCATCATGCGGTGTTCAATGGCTACATTGAGCAAGGTGTTCAGCGCAAAACCGCCGGGCGCGGAAGCCTGATACGCCGATGCTCCATTGACCAGTCCGTCATCCAGAACCGCGCGGGTCCTGTTGGCGTAATCCTGCACCGCGCTCAGCGGAGGCCAATCGCACGGCAGGTCGCGGGGAAGTCCGCCTCCGACTGGATCGATGCCAAAAGCAAACAGTCTGTCGAATTCTGCATGAAAGCTCTTCAGTCCAAGGACATTTTCGTGGAGCAGATTCCAATCGAACGCCTCGAGGTGTCCCACGTAGAAAATAAAGCGGTGGCGCTCCGGTATCGGACGCTCGTATAAGCAGTCGGTGCGGATCACACGGAAAAGCTCATCGCTACGGTGCCGCGCATCGTGCAGCCTCCCGATGATCTCCTGACCCAGTGCGCTGCAATGTTCCGTGGCCGGCATTTCAAGCCTCCTCACAATTGGTATTTCGGCCATGGGATACGGCCGTCGTACGCTCCAGAAGCGGCGATGGCCGCCTGAGGTCTTTCGCTCTAGAAGACCGCAAGTCAGGCAGTAAACTTCCTGCGCCGTTTTGCCTGGCCGCCTCGCACATCTGTGCGGACGATCGAAGATCGACACCTTATTTCAAATTAAGCGGGCACGCTTGGAGCGAATACGGTCGAAGACACTCGACCCTGCCATCTCCCCGTGAAGGTCTTAGATGACGGATCGTGGAAAGTGGTTGCAGGCGATTGGCCTCATCGTCTTTGAGGATCGGGACCGGCAGCTCCGGGCGGGGCAACAAGGGTTCGCAACCGGTTAAGGGTGCTGAAGGTTTTTGGGCGTCTCGTCCCAGGCCCGGGTTCCAGAATCAAGCTAAAATTGAGAGTATGAACCCGTTTCGAATCGCACTCGCCAATCTCCGGTTCCCGGCGACTCCCGAGGAGTCGGTCACCTTGGCCGCGCAGGCCATCGCTCAGGCGTCCATCGAGCGCGCTGGCCTCATTTGTTTTCCGGAATGCTTCATTCCTGGCTACCGAGGACTGGGGAAGGTGGTGCCGCCTCCCGACCCTGCATTTCTTCAACGCGCCTGGTCCGCCATTGCAGCAGAGGCAGCAAAGGCAACCATCGCGGTTGTGCTCGGCACCGAGCGCGTCGTCGGCGGCGCCCTGTTAGCCACTGCGCTGGTCATCAACCGGGACGGAGCGATCGCAGGTTTCCAAGACAAGGTTCAACTCGATCCCGACGAAGAAGGTATCTATTCGCCCGGCTCGGGGAGGCGGATTTTCCAAACTGGTCCGCTGACATTTGGTGTCGTGATCTGCCATGAAGGTTGGCGCTATCCGGAAACAGTCCGATGGGCCGTCCGCCACGGCGCCCAAATCGTCTTCCATCCCCACCTCCACGAAGCCGAGCCCGGTGGTTACGTGCCCTCCAGTTTTGCCGATCCTGCAAACTCATTCCATGAGAAAGCAGCCTTGTGCCGCGCTGCCGAGAACACCTGCTATTTCGCAACTGTAAACTATGCCAGCGCCGGGTCGCCGACCACTTCGGCGGTGGTGCGGCCCGACGGGACACTGCTCAACTACCAACCCTACGGTAAGCAGGGGTTGCTCATCGCGGACATCGACATCACGGCGGCCACAGGCCTGCTCGCGGCGCGCTGCAAATCTGTCTAACTGTTCCACGGCACAATTTTCGGGATAGGAACGCGCTCAGGCAAGGCGTCTCCCATGGGCTCTGCTCAGGGACGCGGTTGGAAAGATCAACCGCGCCGCAAACGGCGTTGAGCGAATCGCGGAAATGGGTAATCATAAAGATCTAGCCCGGCTCCGGAGCGACAAGGATATGGACGTAGCTGAACCCAAGGCAGCGGTAGCGATCGTGCGCGCAAGCGGCCCAAGAGAATCTATCCTGCTCATCCGGCGCTCGGAACGGCCCGACGATTCCTGGTCGGGACACTGGTCGTTTCCAGGAGGGCGGCGTGACGCGGAAGACTCCGACCTGCTGCAGACTGCTCTCCGCGAACTTGAGGAAGAGTGCAGCATCCGTCTCGGCCGTGAGTACATGGTCACGGCATTGCCGCCCGCGCTGGCGGGACGGAGAGCGGGACCGTTTGTTCTGGTGGCTCCCTTTGTTTTCGCTGTAGATCGAATGTTGCCCACCGTTGTGGATGATCGCGAGGCGGTGGAAGCCGTGTGGGTTCCGCTGGATGTATGGCGCGACCCTGCCCAGCACTCGCTCCGGGCCGTGCCGGGTGTGCCAGGGAATTGGCTGTTTCCGGCAATCGAGCTAAACGGGGTTCCAGTGTGGGGATTTACCTATCGGCTGGCCACGGATTGGCTCGGTCTGGTGCCTGCGCAGAGTCCGGTCGAGCGGGCGGGATTCGAAGAGGCTTGCCGGGTGCTGAACTTTCTGCTCTCCCTTGGCCTGAGTCTAAAGCGCGGATGGGAAGATGGCATCGCGCAGCCAGGAGCGGTGGGAAAGCGGCCTGCGAAGGTTGCCATGGTGGAAGGCGCAATCCCTGTGGCGCCAGTGCTTGCCCACTTTGCGATGCCAGGCAAGCTCTTCCCGCGCATCAACGTCCTCGAAATCCGGGCGGACATGATTCGCGTCGTGGGCCTCGCGTTTGAGGAGTATCTGATCTCGGTGTCCAGTTAGGATGGCCGCCGAATCCAGGCAGAAAACGGCGAGCATGGGAAGGACAAGCCCGCTTTGAAGACGACCGGCTTCCGGGTTGCCCGCATTGCCGGAATTCCACTAGCATTCCGTTCTGAAAATGCTTAGGCGGCCCTGTTCGCCGCCTGAGCTTCTAACTCGTTTTGAACCCGCCCGTACTCGCTCCCAAGTGGGACCCTAGTTTCTTGAGCCGGACGGAGGGCTGAGTATGGTCAGAGCACGCCCTCAATTTGCCCGTAGATCTGTTCGTCCGTGTAGTGGCGGACCTTGATGGCCCCCGCCGGGCAGCCGGCGGCGCAGCAGCCGCAGGCTTTGCAAACGGCGCTGATGATGTGGCTCAAGTGCTTTTCCGCGTCGTACTCGACGGCTCCGTACGGGCAAAGAGAAAAGCAGGTGCGGCATCCGCTGCAAAGCTTGTCCTGCACCTCGGAGTAGACAGCATCGACCGTGATCTTGCCCTGTGCCACCTTGGCGAGAATACGGGCCACGGCGGCGCGGCCTTGCGTGACTGAATCCGGAATGTCCCTGGGAAACTGGCATGCGCCCGCGATGTAGACTCCATCGGTGGTAGTGGCCACCGGGTCCAGCTTGGGGTGGCTCTCGATGAACCATCCGTCTTTGTCGCAACTGATGTTGACGAGACGGGCGATCAGGGACGCGTCTTCGCGGGGCTCCATGCTGACCATGAGAACGACGAGGTCGGCGGGCATTTCGATTTCTTCGCCGGAGAGCTGCTCCTTGACGGTAATGAGCATGCCACAGCCGTCGAGTGCAGAAGCCTCACGGATGGACGGCAGTTGATTCTTGGCGAACATGACGAACGACGTCCGGGCCTCGGAAGCCTTGCGGTAGAAGTCCTCGCAGCCCTTGCCGAACGACTCCATGTCACTGTAGAGATTGGACACATGGGCGGCGGGGAGAGCGGACTTCACCTCGAATGCATACTTGAGGCCCACCGTGCAGCAGACACGCGAACAATAGCGATGGAACTCTTTGCTCCGCGAACCCACGCAGTGAATGATGGAGACATAGCGCGGCTGCTTGCCGGACTTGGTCTGCAACTTGCCGGCCTGTAACATGGCTTCAAGTTCAAAGGAGGTAATAACATCGGGCAGGCGTCCGTAGCCGTACTGGGCAATGCGGGAGGCATCAAATTCCTTGAACCCGGTGCAGACCAGCACGGAACCCGCGTCCAGCTCCAGCGATTCACCGTCTTCGGTCCGCAGACGCGGTTTGAAGTTGCCGTTGAATCCCTTGAGCTCGGAAAGTTCGCTGTTGAGAAAAATGCGGATGAAGGGATGGCGCTCGACGCGCGAAATCCAATTGCGGAGGATGTCCTGCGCGGAATCCAAATAGGGCGCAGTAAGATCGAGGCGGGCAACGTTGCCGCCGAGATGGTCCTGCTTTTCGACGAGGTAGACCTGTTGGCCGGCGTCGGCTAATTCAAGCGCGGCGGTGAGTCCGGTGACCCCGCCGCCAAGGACGAGGGTGGACGGACACATGGGCGCGGAGCGGCTTTCCAGGGGCTCGTTGAACTTTACCCGCTGGACGGCGGCATGGACCAGGGCCTTGGCTTTTTCCGTGGCGGCCACGGTGTCGTCGTGGATCCAGCTGCACTGCTCGCGGATGTTGGCCATCTCCAGTAGGTAGGGATTGAGACCGGCGCGCTTGATGGCGGCACGGAACGTTCCCTCGTGCATGCGCGGGCTGCAGGAAGCGACGACGATGCGGGTGAGTTCGTTCTCCGTGATGTCCTTGGCGATCATCTCCTGGCCAGGATTGGAGCACATGTACTTGTAGGACCGGGCAACGGCCACGCCTGGAATTTCCAATGCCGCCTGGGCGACCGCGGTGACATCGACGATCTTGCCAATGTTGGTTCCGCAGTTGCAAACGTAAACGCCAATCCGTTCTTCTGCCATGGTAGCCTCCTGTTTCCTTATGCGGCCGGCTGCGGTTTAGCCGACCCGCCAAGAGGAAGTGCCCGTTCGGCCTGGGCTGCCTGTTGAAGTTGCGCGAAATAAACCGCCAGCGGACGGTAGGCCAGATGCGACCACTTGCTGAATGGCACCTCCAGGCCCAGCATGGGAACCACGCCCATGAGGTGCACGATGTAGGTGATGTTGGCGGCCATCGGGAAGCCGGCGCGGTGCAACACGTGCTGAATGATTCCGGTGATGGCGACAAAGAGAAGCAAACCTAAGAACATCCAGTCCGACTCGTGGGAGTGACGATGGTAAGCCGCATCCTTTTTGAGGCGGCCCCACACGGCGAACGATGCGGTTCCGACCAGTCCGATGGCGGACGCATATCCGAAGACATGCACGTACCAGTTCACCTTCGGTCCTGATTGCATCTGCTTCAGGAAGACCATGATGAGGACGAGCATCGTGAGATAGCTGAGCATGAGGACAAGGTGGTTGGCCCAAGGCGTCTTGTTTTCGCATCTGCGGAAGCGCTTCTGGGTAAAGAAATGGAGCGGCAGCAGAAGCAGGTAACGCACATAGAGCGAAAATGGGACCGGCGCGGAATGTTCATTCCGCATGGTGAACTGCCACATGCGGACACAGTTGATGGAGAGCAGGAGGGCGAGGATGATGCCCATCGTCCAGTCAAAGATGTGGATGTCGTGAGCGGGAAGGAACGCGCCGGGGCCGTCATAGACGGACAGGTTGCCGCCTCCGACCAGGAATCCGAGGCTGAGGAAGCCGATGCCGGTGAGCAGCGCAACCACCAGCACGGTGATGAGTTCCGTGCGCCACGAGCGGTAGAGCAGCCGGGAAATTCCAGTGAAATCGTACTCGGCGGTGAGCCAGCGGCGGATGCCCATCATGGTTTCGCCGGGTTCGGCACCGCGCGGACACTGTTCCGAGCACTTGCCGCAGTAATAACAGAGCCAGGGATCGAGCGCCGAGCGGAGCGGCTTCTCCAGACCCATCTGCAGGTAGTGCATGGACTTGCGCGGAAAAACGAAGGGGTCCTCGGAGTGCGCGCAGGCGGCGCTGCAATTGCCGCACTGGTAGCACTTGACGGCGTCCCTGGCGCCGAATTGTTGCAACTCATCGATCAGATCCGGATTTGCACGAACTGCCATGTTATTTCCTCTTCACCTTCAGCAGGTCAGGAACGCGCGGGCGCAGCCGCATTTTCCGCGATCGCCTGGAGCGGCGCGCCGGCGTGGTCCTGGGAGCGATTTTGCGCGGCTGCGGAGCCGACGATAGAACGTAATGCCTCGGCCGCCGCGGCCGCCGCCTGGGCCACCGTGTCTGGAATATCCTTGGGACCCTGGCAGACACCCGCGACATAGATTCCTTCGCGGCCGGTGGAAGTCGGCTCGGAATTGTAATCCTGCTCGCGGAACCAGCCATCACCATCTCTGGGGATCTGGAGAATTTCAGCGAGTTCGGCGGAACCGTGGGAAGGCTCCAAGCCGGCCGCGAGCAGAACCATGTCGACTGGCATGGTGAACAGGTGCTCGGCGATGGTGTCTTCTCCGTGGATGAAGAGCTGCCCGTCACGCTCGACGACGCTGGCCGAGCGTCCCCGCACCAGGAACACACCCTCTTCACGGATGCGCTCGTAGAACTCCTCATAGCCTTTGCCGAAGGCGCGCATGTCAATGTAGTACTCGTAGCACTTAGCCTCGGGTAGCTTCTCGCGCACCAGATGGGCAAACTTGAGCGAGTACATGCAGCAGACACGCGAGCAGTAGGCGTTGAAGTTTTGATCGCGCGAGCCGACGCAATGAACAATCGCCACGGCCTTGGGCTTGGGACCATCGGGCTCAAAGACCCACTCGTCGGTCTTTGTCCTTTTGTTGAACCGCTTGGTCCTCATGACGATTTTGCCGCCGGTGGGGCCGGAGGCGTTGGTGAGACGCTCGAATTCGAGGGAGTTCAAAACGTTGGGATAGGTGCCATATCCGTAGCGCTCAACCCGGCGGGCATCGAGCATGTCGTAGCCGGTGGCAACGATGATGTTGCCGACCGAGAGCTCGACGACCTCGTCCTTGGCGTCAAGATGAACCGCGCCCTTGGAACATTTCTTGACGCAGGCGCCGCACTTCTTTCCGCCGCTGAGAACCCAGGTGCAGTGGGTGGGATCGATCATGTATGCATTGGGCACCGCCTGCGGAAAGGGGATAAAGATTACCTTGCGGGTTGCGATACCCACGTCAAATTCGCTGGCGGTGGTGACCGGGCAGAACTGGGCGCAGTCGCCGCAGGCAACGCAGGCGCTGGCGTCAACCCTGGTGGCGTGCTTGAGAACCTTGACCTTGAAAGCACCAAAGCTGCCGGAAACTTCCTCTACCTCGGAAAGCACGAGCAGTTCGATATTGGGATTCTGGCTGACGGCGACCATCTTCGGCGTAAGAATGCAGGCCGCACAATCGAGCGTCGGGAAGGTCTTGTCGAACATGGCCATGCGTCCGCCGATGGTCCCGGTGCGCTCGACGAGATAGACCTTGTGACCGGATTCGGCGATTTCAAGCGCAGCCTGGATGCCGGCAACACCGCCGCCGATCACCAGTGTCGCCGATTCAAAGGAGGCAGCTCCGGGTTCCGCGGCCAAGTTGAAAGGAATGCCCTGAACGGCACAGGCAACCACGGCTTTGGCTTGAGCGGTGGTAGGGGCGTCGCCACGTTCGGCCAAGGATGCGAGGCGAACCTGTTCACCGGCGCCGCCAGCCAGGGCCAGGGCGCGGGAAAACACAGGCTTGTAGAAGCCGGGGTGAGCCGCGGCGATGACAATGGTGTCCAACTTGCCTTGGCGAAGTTCAAGCGCCAGTGCGTCTGGATCGAGAGCGGAGGAAATGGTGAGGGTGCGAACCGTAACCACGCCGGGAAGCCCGGCGGCGTACTCGGCAACACTGCGCAGGTCCATCACCGCTGAGGACTCTGGGCCGGTCTGAAGAAAATACACTCCGATTCGCGCCCCGGCGCCGGCGGTTGTGGCTTCAGTCTCAGCAATCGTGGTTTCCGCTTTGCTCTTCACTGAACTCTCCCGTACTTGATTCACGCTCTGTCGCATTTAGAACTCCTGCGGCAGGTCCCGCATCTGGGCGGCAGTAAAGACCGGGCCGTCCTTGCAGACATAGGTAGGGCCAATGTTGCAGCGTCCGCACTTGCCGATACCGCATTTCATACGGTTTTCCAGCGTGGTGTAAATGCGTTCGCCGGGGAAGCCCAGCTTGGTGAGCACGGGCAATGTGTATTTGATCATGATGGGCGGACCGCAGATGACGGCGAAAGTGTCTTCGGCGGTGGCGACCGCCTGCTCGACAGCCGTGGGAATGCGTGCCACCAGGCCCTTCCAGTCTGGAGTCTCGCCGCCCGGATCGACCGCAAGGCAGAGCCTCAGATCGGAACGGCTGGCCCACACTTCGAGTTCGCGCTTGTAGACAAGGTCGGCAACCGTACGCGCTCCGTAGATGATGGTGACGTCTTTGAATTGTTCGCGCAGATCGAGCACGTTCCAGATGACGGAACGGACCGGCGCCAGACCGATTCCTCCGGCGATGAAGACGATGGAGTGACCCTTCATCTCCTCGAGCGGGAAATGATTCCCGTAAGGACCGCGGAACCCGACGGTGTCACCTACGTCGAGGCGGCGCAGCGCCTGCGTCACTTTCCCGGTTGCCTTGAAGCTGCACTCGATGTAGCCGGCCCGGGTTGGCGGAGAGGCGATGCAGAAGGTGCTCTCGCCTTCGCCAAAGACGGAGTACTCGCCGAACTGCCCGGCGGAGAACTGGAACTGTTCGGCAAAGGCTGGATCCTCGAACTCGAGTTTCAAGGTCCGGGTGTCGATCGTCTCGTCCGTGATCTCCCGGATACGCATCAGATGGGGCTGGTAGATGTTCATTGACCACTCACTTCAGGCTCGGTTTGCGCCAGCGTGACGAACTCGCCGAGGAGATTAGGTAGATCCATGCCGCCAGGACAAGCCCGCGAGCAACGGCCGCAGCCGGTGCAGAGGATTTCTCCGAAGCGGCTGGGATAAATCGAAAACTTGTGCTGAATCCGCTGCCGGAAACGCTCACTCTGGCTTTGCCGCGGATTGTGTCCGGAGGCATGGAGGGTGAACAGGGAGGTCTGGCAGGAATCCCAGTTTCTGCGGCGCACGCCGGAGTCGGCGCTGTCATGCTCGTCAACGATGTCAAAGCAATGGCAGGTTGGGCAAACTGCGGCACAGGCTCCGCAGCCATGGCAACGCAGCGCAAGGGTCTTCCACAACGGGTTGTCAAAGTTCGCGGCCAGCCAGCCGGAAAGTTCCGCGGGAATGTCCGCGAGGTTGTTCTCCACCTTCTTGCGGGCTTCGCTCTGCGCCGTTTCGGCCGAGGCCAAGGCCGCTGCGGGAACTTCTGCCGTGTGTCCCTGCAACAATGCCTCGCCTTTCGGGGTGATGACATGCGCCAGATAGCCGCCGTCGGCGGGCACCAGCAACACATCCGATCCGCGCAAAGACTCCGGTCCCAGGCCGACAGCGGTGCAGAAACAAGTCGAGTCCATGAGGCTGCAGAGAAAGCTGACGATGGTGGTCGCCTCACGCCGTCCGAACCAGAGTTCGTCGCGGTAATCCCACCCCATCACCTTGTCCACAACCTCCAGGGCGGCAGCATCGCATGGCGTGGCGCCGAAGATGACTTGCGGCGGCGCCTCGGTGGGCACTTCGCGGATCTCAATCCCGGCCTTGGTCTGCCGGTAATGCAACAGGACCTCGGTGGGCGGAAGGAAAAACTCTTTCAGGGAACGGCGCGGCAGGCGGAGGCCAAACGCCGCATCCTCGAACTTCTGGATGGGCATGTAATCCACTTGCTCCGGATCGTCTTGGGCGCGGACGGGGGCAATGACCCGCTTGTTGGCGGCGAGCAATTCGGCAACCAGAGCCGCGAATCCTTGGTGGGAAAGAAAACTGTGCGTCACCGGATGAACTCCTCGTCGTCGCTGGGGCTGAATACGCCGAAGGGCGCTGCCTGGGACGGATCTTCGCAGGCTACGTAGTCAAAGCGCTTTTCTACCGCATCGGCGACATAGCGGGCGAGCATTCCAAGCGGAATATGTTCGGGACAGGCGCGCTCGCACTCCAGGCAATCCACGCATCGGCCCGCCTGGTGCAGCACGCGCATGGTTTGCCAGGCTCGATTGGCTCTCGGAGTCGCCGAGGGATCGATCCACTGCGGCTGGGTCTTCTCCGCCGTGCACTTTACGCAGAAGCACATGGGGCAGGCTTCGCGGCAGGCATGGCAGCGAATGCAGCGCGAGAGCTGATCGGTCCAGTAATTCCAGCGCTCCGCGGCAGTCATTTTTTCCAGCGCGGCGATCTGATCGGTGCGGCGGGTATTCACGGGAGGCTCCGGCGGCAGCTCGCCCAGAATGTGGTCGAACAGCTTCGGCTCGCGGTCCGTGCAACCTGCGCAGCGCACCGACACGGTGTCCGCGGTCAGATCTGTATCGGTTCCGGAATTCTCCAGCACTCCACCGCAGCGCATGGCGAGGATGACGACATTGCCGCGCTCGACCTGTTTCTCGCGGATCATGCCGGCAACCGCGCGCGCGTCACATCCCTTGACCACAACGGCCACTTTTCCAAGCTGCGTAATTTGCTTGCGGCGAGGATTCAGGTAGGTGGCAAGATTCTGAACGCAGTGGATGTTGAAGACGAGCTTGTCGGCCTGCTCCGGAGCGGTGATAAAGGCGGGACGAATGCCGCGGGGCCCGCTTTCATAACCGATGACGACGTTCACGGTTCCATCGCTGAGTAGCTTGCGAGCGAGATCCTGTAGCTGTTTCATTGCGGCCCGCCGCCTTCCCGCTTCCCGAATCCGCCGAATGGTCCCAGTTGCTTGACGCGTTCCGTGGTCTCGTTGACCACCTGCTGCCACTTGTTGCCCTCGGAAGCAGAAACCCAGGCAAAGGTCACGCGATCGGCTTCCACACCCATGAAGTGAAGAAGGTCATGCAGAATGGCGAAACGACGGCGGGCGTGGAAGTTTCCGGTGCTGTAGTGACAATCGCCAGTATGGCAGCCGCTGACGATTACGCCGTCGGCGCCACGCTCAAAAGCCTTGATGATGAAAAGGGGATTGACACGGCTACTGCACGGCAGCTTAATGACGCGAACGTTGGGATCCATTTTCAGGCGGCTTGTGCCTGCCAGATCGGCTCCAGTGTAAGTACACCAGTTACAAACAAACGCCAAGACTTTGGGAGACCACGAAGAAACGGTCTCCTCTACTACCTTACTGGACATAATAAGCCTCAAAATGAAGGCATGAATGAGTGCTGTAAGTGATAATTCTAGCTGATTTTTCAGCGTGAGTCCAACGCGTTCGCCGCGATTGCAGTGCATACGCGATGGATATACAAACACTTTCCATACCAATCACTCACGATGTTGGTTGAGGGATTCCGCAGGGTGCAAATTGCCAGCGCAGTTCACACCGGGTCAGGCGGTTGCCGCCGTCAGGCAAAGCTGGGTTCTGACGGTACCGCGCTCTCGACGGGCTCGGCGTGACCGCTGAATCCGGCAAACAAAACCCCGTCGTAACTCATCCCTGCATAATTCATTCCCATTTCGCTGCCGATGCGCAGGCGTTCGTCACGGGCATTCAGGTCCATCCATAGCTGGCCGGGTAGTTATTTCTTGGCGAAGTCTCGCGAGGACTTCAAGCTCAGCTTCCATGTTGTTCTTGAGATCGTAATGGCGTGCCTCTATCTCACCGTGGCACGGATTCTTGCAATTAACTCCGGCAGGAACTCCAGAATGTCGTCGACAATTCCCACGTCTGCCACCTGAAAGATGGGAGCCTTGGGATTCTTGTTGATGGCGACCATAAAGGGATTGCCTTGAATGCCCGCCAAATGCTGGAATGAACCACTGATGCCGCAAGCCAGATAGACCTTGGGCTTTACGGTATGGCTGGAGGATCCCACCTGGCGGGACTTTGGCAGCCACTTGGCGTCAACCACGGGGCGCGAGCAACTCACCGCCGCGCCCATGGCTTCGGCTAGTTCCTCGGCGATATGGACGTTGCCCTGCTCCTGGATGCCGCGGCCAATTGAAATCAGAACCGGCTCCTTGCTGATGTCCACATCGCCGGATTCGGCAACCACCGTTTCCAGGTAACGTCGTCCGGCCTTTAGAGCGCCAACCGCGGACGACTGATCGACAACCGTTCCGCCAACGGGAGCCATTGCGGTTGGCTTCAGCGCCCCGGGACGAATCTGGATCACCGCGCCGCTGGAAATGTCGCACCAGACGTGGGTGCTGATCTGCCCCCCAAATTCCTGGCGGATCACTTTCAGCCGGTTTCCTTCCGCTCCTTCGATGGCAACCACGTCGGAGACGCAAGCCGCCTTCAACTTGATGGAGAGACCAGGCCCCAAGTCCACTCCAAAATGAGAATGGGGAAGCAGAACGATGCATCCAGGAGGCAGAATGGCGACCAGGGCTTGGCGGACAAGTTCGGCATTGGGGTAGGCAAGTTCTGCCTTTGATACCTTCCATATCTCCGCGTAGGTATCCCGCAGGGCCTTGCAAACCGCATCAAGCTGCGGCCCTGAACCGGTCACGAGGGCGGTTGGAGAGGAGCTGGCATTGATCCATTTCGCGGCGGCCAATAACTCAGCGGCCGTATCATCCGCGGCGCCGTCTTTGTGCGCGATGTAGGCAAAGATCCGAGCCATTACTTCAACCCTCCTTTGGCTCTTACCAACTCAATCAATCTGTCAATCACCTCTTTCCTGCCGCCGTTGAGAATCTCGGCTCCCTTGCTGGCGGCGGGCATAAAGTAGTCCGTGCGATGCACCTTGGCGGCAGCCTTGCCGGTCGAGGCGGGGTCAATCCCCAGCTCCGCCGCACCCAGGGTCGGTATCTCCACCGAGGTCACCAGCCGGATGCTCCGCATTCCGACATAACGCGGCTCGTTGATGCCGGTCTCAATCGAGAGCACGCAGGGCAGGTCGATCTCGTTCAGTTCCTTGTTTCCACCTTCGATCTCGCGGCTGACTTTCAGTTTCGTGCCATCGAGTAGTTCGACGGAATCCACCAGGGCGGCAAACGGATAGTCGAGCAGGGCCGCCAGCATTCCGCCCACCTGGGCCGCGCCGTCCTCCGCCTGCGCGCCGGTCAGGATCAGGTCAAAGTGGTTCTTCTCGACGAAAGCCTGGAGCAGGCGGGCAATGCCCGCGCCATCGGATCCCGCAAAGGCCGCGTCGGAAATCAGCACGCTGCGATTGGCGCCCATGGCCAACGCGCGGCGCAACACCTCCTCGTCGTCCTCGCCGCCAACCGTGGCCACGGTCACACTGCCACCGTTCTTTTCCACGATCCGGATGGCCTCTTCCAAGGCGTAGTTGTCCCATTCGTTCACCGCATACACCAAGTCCTCGCGCTCGATGTCGTTGCCGGCGCGGTTCAACTCGATCTCATTCTCCGACGTATCGGGCACGCGCTTGATGCAAACCAGAATCTCCACGGTCATCCTTCCAGGTTGATTTTCCGCGCTACATGTTGCCTGTTCCGGCCCTCGGCGCTTCCCTCGCATCGGTTCAAATGCGCCGCACAATCTGTTGGTCAACCAGCTCGGTAAGGTCGATGGCGGTCATGGTTGCTTCCATTCCCGCCACCTTGATGGCATCGTCTATATTCACCATGCAGAACGGGCAGGCGGTGACAATGACGTTCGCCCCAGCCGCGGCAGCCATCCGTACCCTGAGCACTCCCATTCGCTGATCTTCCCTGGGTTCGTAGAACAGCATGAGCCCACCGCCGCCACAGCAGAAGGAACGGTCGCGGCAACGGCTCATCTCGACTCTCTTCAGAGCTGGAATCGCATCGAGCACATCCCTGGGAGCGTCATATACCTGGTTGTGCCTCCCCAGGTAACACGGATCGTGATAGGTGTAGACGGCGCCGGCGTTCTCCAGGCGATTGAACTTGATGTTGCCGGCCCGCACTTGCCGCGCCATCCACTGGCTCATGTGCTCCACCGGCGGCACGTCTTTGTAATCGTTCTTCAGCGCGTTGTAGGCATGGGGATCGGCGGTGACGATGCGCTTCACTCCGGAGGCTTTGATGGCTTCAACGTTGTGGCCGCGCAGGGCTTGGAACAGCGTCTCTTCGCCGCAGCGCCGGACATCATGACCGCTGTCCTTTTCCGCCGCGCCCAGAATTCCGAAGTCCTCACCGCTATGATCGAGAATCCTGGCAGTCGCGCGCCCTATCGCCTGGATACGGTCCTCGTAGGAAGTGATGCTGTCGACAAAGTACAGGGTTTCGGCACCGTGCCTGGCATCCAGAATTCTGACCTTGCAGCCCTCGCGGAACTCCTTGTTGTCGGTCCAGTCGGCCTTTTTCTTCTCCATTTTGCCGTAGGGATTGCCCCGGCTCACAAGCGCTTTGAGAGGTTTCTGCATGGACTGCGGCACATTCCCTTCGTCGATCATGCCGCGCCGCAGATCGACCATCTTGTCGATGTACTCGATCATCAGCGGGCACTCCTCCTCGCATGCGCCGCAGGTGGTGCAGGACCAGATTTCATCCTCGGAATAGATGCCACCGATCAAGCGGGCGTCGTCTGCCTTCGCCCGGCCAAAAACCGGATAGTGCTGGAAGCTGTAATCCCTCGCCTTGATCGCGATGAATCGCGGGGACAGAGGCCTTCCCGCGGCAGTGGCCGGGCAGTGGTCCGAGCAACGCCCGCAATCTGCGCAGGTATAGAAATCCAGCATGTGCTTCCAGGTGAAATCCTCGAACTTCTTCACCCCGAACGAGTTCAATTCATCCAGGTTGGCCGCGCCCCAGCGCACCGGCTTCACGCTTCCGCGGTCTAATTTTGCAAAATAGACATTAAACAATGAAGTGATGACGTGAAACTGGATTCCGAATGGCCGGTAGCACAACAGGAAGTAGAAGGTCAGTTCATGAAAAATGCAGATGGCAACGCGGGTGTTCAGCAGCACCGGCAAAGGAACTGCGATCAGCCCCCGGTTCAACATCCACGGCAAGGACCCCACGGCCAGTGGTTCCACGGCCTTGCCTTGCTGCAGAAGAACGGCTGCATTGCTGGCGGCAAAGGCGATATCGCACAGCATTAAGGTGGCGATCAATCCCAGCAGAAAAATGGCGTCGCCCGGATGCCCTTTGCCATATCTTGCCGGCACCGCATAACGAGCGGGTTGGAAGACTATCCGGCGTACGGCAGCCACAATCATGCATACCAAGACGACGGACGCGGACCAGTCCGTGAGCAGGTCATAGAGATGACCGGCTTCGCCCGGGAATCCGGCATTGCCGGAGAGACCGGAGACGACCAGCGCCAGGGAACGGACCGCCAGGGTCATGAAACCGGCAAAAATAAAGATGTGCAGCAATCCGGCGCCCCGGTAGCGCGGATGCTTCCACTGCGCCAACCAGAATTGCACGACTGTCGCCAGCCGTCGCCATGGGCGGTCGAAACGAGGGTCGCGCTCGCCCCGAAGCAGAGGCGTCACGCGCCTGGCAAGAATGTAGGTAAGGAATGTGAGGCCGAGGAGATGAATCACCAGAAACAGGACCTTCCCCACGCTCAGCCATTCGGCTACTTCGACGGGTGACCGGATTGCTCCTGCCATATACATGCCGCTTCTCTTGCAACGGCCTCCGCGATCAATGCCGCGTGCCTGCGCGTCTACCTCTGGGTTCGGCTTACAGCGGAATGTTGCCGTGCTTGCGGCGCAGCCACACTTCCCCTTTTGTTGCCCAGAACTTCCAGAACCTCAATCAGCCGCATCCTGGCTTCGCTCAGTAAGAGTACCGCATCGGCATGGCCGCCGGAGACCGGGACATATGGGTTGTCAAGCTTATGGCGATCGCGATCGATCACCTCCTGCCATTTGGCCCTGGGATCTACAGCTTCCAGCATCTCGCAGGGGAAAATCATGTTGGCTGCGCCCTCAGCCCCCATGGCTGCAATCTCCGCCGTGGCCCAGACCAGTGGCCACGGTTGCCTCGGAATGGGACCAGAGCGGCTTTGCGCCCCGGCGCATGATCCCGTTCCCGCCTGTTCCGAGCCGGGGAGAGAGCCCGGAACGCCTGCAATGGCCGGCATGGGAATGTTGAAGCCGCCGGGTAGTGGAGGCAACTTGCAGTCCTGACTGGAGGAAGAAATACCGGAATTGTGATCCAACTCCTAGATTGGATCACAAGATCGCACTATTCTGGTCGTGTACTCTTCCCGATGCCTTCCGCTCCATTTCCTGAGGACATCACAACACGCTCCAGTTCCCCAGTACCATGGAAGGTGTCGGCTATGCGTTCAGATATCGTTTTTGAAGCGTTAGCAACGAAAAACCGCTTTGAGTTGTGCCACCAGGCGTTTAAGGCGATTCGACTGCTTCACAAAAACAATACTCGCATCGAGGATACGGCCAACGATGCACTGATGCGTCTCGCGAGTGCGGAGGCAAGCTTGATCAAGCCGGAAGACGTGGCCAGCGCCTTGGCCGGGCCCACGGAAGGCGAATGACGGAAACGGCTTCCCGGCTCCATGCCGAAAGATGAACCAACTGCTTGAGTCGGCGACGAAAGCGCAGGGTCTGAAAGTCTAGCGCAATCCCCGTTTCAAGCCGCGCCCTTGCTAAAGGCAACCACCTGTTCCTGGTACGGGAACTCACCGCCGTAGTCGAAGCCAGCAACATGTTTGCCTGCGGCCGGATTCCCTTCGCGCGAATCTGGCTCGGTGCTCGCGTACTCGAACCGAGTGTCGATGATGCACAACCCGGCTTTTCCCGGCGCAAGACGCAAGACCAGGAAATGAAGTTTCGGCTCAGTGTATGACTGCCGGGGAGGCCTGCTTCGGCGGGCTGAGTCCAGGCCCCGTTGCCTCCGCCCGGATACATCACGCGCCAGTGGGTCGGCTGCAGAGCAAGTGCGGGCTGACTATTCCTGAACCGGGGCTCCGGTTTCCAGGCTCTGGCAGAGAACTGGGCCCCAAGATAGACGGTACGATTTTTCGCCGTTTTACCTACGCTTCCGCTAAAGGATGATTCCGATAATACCGCCCATTGCCGTAAAGAATGCGCTGAGTGGCACGCTGATTCACCATTCCTTTCCAAAAGCGAAAACTTTATCCCACCAGGACAGGGTCTGTATTGGTCCGGACATACGCCGAATGCTCCCTTAACTATAAGATTTGATTTTCAATACGGACGCGGAGGCAGCGACCAAGCGGAGCACCTTCAAGAGCGACTATACGGGCGACACGATCGACGATGCGACTAGCGTCGACAACGGTCCGAAGCGCGCCGCCGGAGCGCTGACCTACTCCTACTGGATGAACTGGGTGGGCAATGTGCTGGGTGAGTCGGGGGTGACAACCGCAGCCAACGGTTACGTCGATGACGAGACCGGTTACCAAGGGGAACTGTACAACGAAATCTGGCTGTTGGGATGGAACCCTCTCGGATCTTATTTGGCGGACCCTAACGTTGCATCCACGGCAATTCGGGATGGCAACTGGGACTGGTTCCTGGGCAAACAAACCTGGTTGACGACCCCGGCAGCAGCGGGCGAGACAATTCCGAACTCGTTGTACCGGACCAGCGCGCCGGCGTTCTTCGGCACCAATCTCTGGCCCTGGGTCGATCCAACCACGGGAACCACCTACACGCTCCCGGCCAAGGCGAGGTTCGACGCCGGGACGCCGAATACGGTCCCGTAACGGGCACGCCGGGTCCGGGGAGGCGGCATAAGCCGTGGTGTGGCGGAAAGCTGGATTTGGACTCTGCGCATCGACTGGATTCCATGCAAGCGGAAGCCAAGCTCGTTTTCCACTCGGGGCTATTGCACTGAGTGATTCTTTAATTAAAGGCGACGTTGGCGTTCCCGTTTAATGGGAGCATCACCATTAAAACCGAATCTCAGCACTTAGATTCGACATCGTTGACGCTGGTGGACAAAAAAAGTCCGCCGTGCAGCTGCGCGCTGAGTTCCCAGGGTACCCACGTTCCATTGAAGATTAGGAATGGCATCGTACTTCGGTCTTCCACTCCGTTCTTGAACGTTTAGGGAGTAAATCGGCTACAGTCGTGTCGTTGCCAGCTGTCCCCAATTTCCCAACAGGCTCCGCGCACTCCGGGTCAGAAATATGCAACGGGAAGGCCGAAGCCCTCCCGTTGCGGAGAGTTACTTGCGTTCCGGCGCCATTTCTGTGTTTCGGGAGGGCTGAACCGCGTTCGGCGTCTGGCGCGGGTGCGACGGCAGATTCAGCGGCGGCTTCGCCCTGGCCGCTTCCCCAATCGGGGCAGGGGTCGATTGTCCGCCGCCATTTTCTCCGTGGCAAACCGATCCGTCACGTCCGTCAGCCGTTCAGTCTCGTGCCCCTTACGTTTAGCGACGATGCGATAGTCGAAGGCGATGCTGTGCGCGCCTTGCGCCGACTCGCGCACCTCAAAGCCGGATGCCGTTTCGTTGGTCACGTAGAGGGACTGGGCATCTCCCTTCGGGGTCAGGAAGACGTGGTATTCCACCCCGGTGTTGGCCGCATCGGCAAAGGTCGGGTCGAGCTGGATGATGGCCTTGCCGTTATCCAGTTTGCCCGAGCCAAAGTCTTCCAGCCAGCTCTCCGCCGACTGCACCGCATATGTCTCCACCTGGTGCGAACCGCCCTGGGTGGTGGCCAGAGCCTTCAACTCCCCGGTGCAGCTTACGTCGCCGGTGCTATTGATCCCGCAGACGCCACCCTGCCCCTCGGCCCGAATTACGGTCCCGAAGCCTTTTGCGCCAACCCCGGCGGCCAGTCCAGTGGACCCGCCGGAGTTGAAGTTCTTGGCCAGCACGGTTGCATACCCAGCGGAGTTATTAAAAAAGGACCCGCCGTTGTACTCGTCGCTGGAGCCGATCATCCCGTTCATCGAGCCGCTGTCAGCCCACAGCGCCGCGTCGTAGTTGGCGATCTGGTTCTGCGAAACATTGCTCTGCGTATCGCTGTAGATATTCACCGCCGTCCCATAACCGTTGTTGCTCACCGCCAACGCTCCTCCGCTATAGGCGCTGCCGGCAATTGTCTGGAGGCCGGTGAAGTTATTGGAGGCGGCCAGCAGCGGCACCTGGGTGCTGTCCACACCTAGCGTGACTTCGCCGGAGTTACCGCCGCCGGTCAGAGCTGTGCCCGGCACCACTGCCGTGATGGTGCCCGATCCCGGACCGCTGCTCGGTATCGGAAATGTCTGGCCGCTGGCAAAGCTCAGGATACCTTTGCTGTTGATCGCCAGCCCGGTGCCTGAAAAAGAGCCGTTGCCGGTTCCGAACATCAGATCGAGCTCGGCAGAAGGATTGGCGGTGTTGTTGTTGTCGGGAAACGCGCCCCAGTAGAAGTTCTGCTGCACGGCAGTCCTGGTGCTGCTGTTATATGCCGAGGCCGAGGCTTCGAGGAAGGAGTAGGAGCCATTGGTCGATGTCGATGTTGCCTGCAGGGAAGGCTGAACCCGTAATGTGTTTTGTGCCGCTACTTCTCCTGTTGCGATGATGTCGCTTGTTGACAGTCCTCCCGTGATGTTGGCTGTACCCAGCACGGCATTGGCGGCTGTCAGTGTGCCGGAGACGGATGCATGGCCCGTGAAGGTCTGGTTGCCAGTGAAGGTGTTGGCCGTGGCCAGCAAGGGCACCTTGGTGGTGTCGAGGTTGAGCGTGAGCGAGCCGGAAGTGGCGCTTGCGCTGCCGCCGCCAGTCAGACCGGTGCCAGCGATGACTTTGTTTACAGTGTAGGGAAATGTCTGCCCGGCGCCAAAGATGACCTGCCCTGTCGAATCGACCGAAAAACCAGTCCATTTCGGCGCGGCGGTGCCGGCAATGTACATCAGGTTCAGGGTGGCATACGGGGCGGTCGAGTTGTTGCCCAGCGCACTTGCCTGCCAGCCATAGCTGTTGGTGACCGCGGCGGATTTGGTGCTGCTGTACGAACTGGCGCCTACCTCCAGCAAGGGAGAGTTCACTCCCGCCGCGTGTGTGGCGGCACTGGTGGGAGGGAGATTGAGCGTGCCCCGCACCGTGGCCGCGCCCCCTACGTCAAGCGTGGTGGCGGGAGTCGTGGTGGCGACGCCGACATTGCCATTGCTAGTCTCGAAGAGCTTCGAGTTTTTCAGGTCGCCGCTGGCGTCATAGAAGTACGGCAGATAGCCGATCGCTGGGCTGGAGACCGTGATGGAGGCAGCGACCGCCTTGGCGGCCGAGTTTACGGCAGCGGTGCCGATGTAGGTTGTGGGCGCTGCCGTGGCTGCCGCGCGCAGAAATGCCGAGGCGGGCAGGCCGCCGAGGGTTTCGGAGTCGGAAGCCTTGAAGGCGTAAGGAACGCTGAGGAGGAGGACGCGCGGCTGCTCGGGTTGACCTTCGGGCTGAACCGCGAGCCAGCGCGCCTCGCCGGTACTGAAGAGATCGACGGGAATGCCCGCCGGGGTGCTTGCGCCGAGCAGCAATGTGTAGTGGCCGCCGCTATCGACGGTGACGCTCTGCACCTCCTGCCAGAGCGGGGCTCCGCCGCTCTGATCCTTGTAGAGAGCAAAGATGACGCCTACGGTGCCAGAGGGCGAGCCGGAGATGGTTCCGCTGATCTTCACCAACCGCGGGACGGCGACACTGTCTTCGGCGAATGCGCACCCGAGCAAAACTGCCACAAGTAATATTGTCAATACGGCGTAGCGCAAGTTTGAACGGCGCAGGACTACACCAAGGCGATTGTGGGACATGAATCCTCCTCTTGATAGTCGTTAAAACGTACTTAAGAAAGCGAAACCGACAGCCCCGAGCAGCGTCTCTGCGTCCGGGCACAATCCAGAGAGCCTTCTCCTTCGTGCGCTCGCGGCTTCTGCTGCTCCATGCGGAGGCTCGAATCGTATGAAACTCCACCGTCGGACTGAGGGCACACCCGGCAGGCTCTGCCCGGCGGTGGCTTTCTGCGTTTTTACAGCTTACTGATCGTTCTCCACGAAAATGCCCCCGAAGCCGGGGCGGCCAGTCACGTTGGAGAAAACCAGCACCGAGCCGATGCTGGTTGTCTTGTCCGTAAGCTGGGTCGGAGTGAAGCTGAAGACGCCCCCCGTCTTGCTGGCAACGTCGCCATTGGCTCCACACTGCGGATCGGTTTCTCCATAACTCTCGTCGCTCACCCACAGATGCGTTGAAGTGGAATACAGTCCGCCTGGGCAGACAAATGGACTGTCGGCGGCAACTGCGCTGTTGCCGAAGATTGCATTGACGGTCAGCGTGCCCATCGCCGCCGGTGTACCTCCAGGCGTCACCTTCACGTCGATCAGTTCGCGTCCCGGAGTCGTGCCACTTGCGCCGGTACTGTTATCGGCCACCCAGACGTCGTCATTGACGAGCGCAACGCCTTCGGGATCATTCATAAACAGGCCGCTTTGGTATTGGCAACCTTGCCCCGACTCGGAAGCCATGCAGTAGCTCGGGTTGGCGCCCTCGCCCAGGCCGAACTGGCTGGGCGCAAAGTTCAGCAGAATCCCCTGGCCGCCCCCGTCCAACCCGGTGAGCCATAGCGATCCATCCGCGGCGAAGGCGAGCCCCGCCGGTGCATTGGGCGAGCTGATCAGCTCGACCGCAACCGTGGGGCTTGCCGTTTTCAGCGCGGCCGCCGAGATCATTTCAACCTGGTTGTTGCCGTTACTGGTGACCCACAAGTTGTTGGAGCTATCGAATGCAATGCCAACCAGCGAACTGAACTGGGCGTTGCTGATCGTCTGCGTGGGACTGATGTTCAGCGTCCCCGCCGCCGCCGTCCGGATACTGTTCGTAGCGGTTGAGTTATAGATGAGGATCTTGTCTGGATTCGTGTTTTGCCACTTGTCATACGAGCAGACGACGTAGAGTTGGTCGCTGTCGATCGCCACGCTGTTCGGATTACAATCCGGCAGCGGGACGGTAATGGCCGTGATGCTGGCGCCCGTACCGACCCGGACCTGGAGCAGGTCGCCATAGAAGTCCGGGATCCAGACCACGCGCGCAGGCGCGGTCGCTGCGTTGACAACCAGGCTGACCTTGTCGGTTGCCGTGTTGTAGTCCGTGGTGTCGGTAGGCGTAAACAGAACCGAAAGCGTATCCGTGCCCACCGGCGGTGTACTGCCTGCCGCGGGTGTGTAGACCCAAGAACCCGTAACGTTGGCGGTTGCATCCAACTGTGTCGCGCTCAGCACGGTTCCGTAGGTGATCGGCGCGGGCGTTGCCCAGGTGATCACTGGCGTTGCCTTGGCGATCACCATGGTTCCGGTGGCCGAGCCGATGTAGCCAGGCGTGGTGACCGTTGCGACCACCGTATAGCTGCCAGCTTTTGTTGGAGCTGTCGCCGTGCCGTCGTACGTGAAGCTCACCGTCAGTCCCGCTGGAACCGTGGTGGCCGTCGCCGCAATGGGCGCGCCTGTATAGGTTGCGTTCAACTCGCCCAGCGTCACGGTTGCCGCCGTATCGGCCAAGCCGGTTCCGCTGAGTGCAATCGTCTGCTTCGGGCTGGCCCCTCGCAGGTTGTTGTCAGTCATCACCAGCGAACCAGTGATCGTGCCCGCGGTGTCCGGTTCAAAGCTCACGGAATAAAAGCAGTTCGTGCCGCCGGCCAGCAATTTAGCCGTCTCTTTCCAGTGGACAATGGGACAAGTGGACAAACTGCCCAGGCTGAAGTTGCTTGAGATCCTCGGAAGAGAGCCCGGAGCCGGCGGCCCTGGGAAAACCAAATTGGCGTTGCCGATGTTCTCAACCGTGACATCCTTGGGGCTGTCCGAACTGATTTCACCAACCTTGGTGGATGCAAAGCTGAGGCTGGGCGGGCTGCTGCGGTTGATCTTCAGCAGCCGTTGACGAGTGAAATCCGAGAGGTACAGATTCCCGCCGCCATCGGCCGCGATGAAATTGGATGTGAACGCATAGCCTGCCACCGTGCCGCTCAGCAAGGTACTCTGTACCCCGGCCGGGTTCAGCTCCAGAATCCGGTTCTTGGCCGGATCGGTGATGTACAGACTCCCCGTGCCGCCGATCGCCATACCCCACAGGCTGCTGACGACTCCACTGGCCAGCGCCACGCTCGTCGCTCCGCCCGCAGACACTTTCAGGATGCGGTTGTTGCCCGAATCGGCTACGTAGAGGTTCCCTGCGCCGTCAATCGCCAGCCCAGTGGGAGAGCTCAGGCTTGCGCCCAGCACCGTGCCGCTGAGCACGGTGCTCTGGCTGCCGCCAGAGGTAACCTTGACCACGGTATTGGCAAGCGTGTTGGCCACGTAAACGTTGCCGGAGCCATCGACCGCGATGCCTTTGGGAACAGCGTACCATCCGCTACCGACCGTGCTCTGGACGGCGGCCTGATTGAACTTCAGAATGCTGCTGCCAGCCGAAACGTAGAGGTTGCCGGCGCCGTCGATCGCCAGTGCCCAAGGCGTGTTGCTCAACCCGCTCACGAACTTGCTGTAGCTGTTCGCCGGAGTCACCTTCCAGATCTCCTTGTTAAGGTAGTCGGCATAGTACATGTTTCCCGCTCCATCCACCGCAATGCCGTTGGGAGATGTTTGGAAGGCAAACGACACCGCGCTGGCCGTTCCCGGATCGTAGGCGATCTGGGGACCAGTGCCGGTGCCGCTGATGTAGGCGGTGGCAAGCGGATCTCCGTTCGTGCCCAGCAGCACTGCGGCACCCAGGCGCTCACCTGCAGCGGTCGGCGCAAAGGTGACATTGACCGTGCAACTACTGCCCGCCGGGTAGGGCATGCCCTTACAGCTTCCGCCGCCGGAGTTCTCAAAGTCCAGCCCGGTGACGCCCATGGTGAGCACCTTGACCGGAGTGGTGAAGTTGAGCGTGGTGGCAGATGCGAACTTGAAGGTAATCGCATGAGCCGTGCCGATGGTGTTGAGATTTTCGCTGCCGAAGCTGTCCGAGGTACTCAAGGTCGCGGCGGTCACCACCAATGAAACTGTCGCGCTTGCCGTTTTCCAGTCGTTCGTCAAGGTCGGCGTAAAGTTCACCTTCAGCGTGTCGGTGCCCACTGGCAGCGTGCTTCCCAACGGCGGTGTATATACGAAGCTGCCCGCGGCGTTTGCGGTTGCATCGAGTTGGGTTGCACTTAGCGGCGTTCCATACGGGATTGAGCTCGGCGTTGCCCACGTGATGGTCGGCGTTGCCGGGTTGACCGTGAGACTCACCGTCTTGGTCGCCGTCGTGTACTCGGTGCTAGCGGTCGGCGTGAATGCAACCGAAAGGGTATCTTTGCCGCCCGGGGGATAGGTGCCCGCGGCGGGGGTGTAGACGAACGTCCCTGGGACCGAAGCGGTTGCATCCAGTTGAGTGCTTGTCAGCGCCGTGCCGTAGGTAATCGGAGCCGGCGTGGCCCAGGTGATGGTCGGCGTAATCAGGACGGGCACCGACACGCTGGTCTCCGTCGCCACGCCTTTACCGAAGGAATTCACGCCTTCCACCAGATACCAGTACTCGTGGCCTCGCGTCAGATTTGGAATGGTTGCGCTGTTGCTGGTAACACTGGCGACCAGCGCGCTCGGCCCCGCTCCCTTTGCCGTCTCGGAGTAGACGTTGTAGCTGGCCGAGCCGGGGTCCGCCATCCAAGCCAGCTTCGCGGTCGTGCCGCTGAGAGAGGGTACCAGATCCGTGATCAGGCCGGGCAAAAGTATCTTCATGCCATGGGCCGCGTTGAGCAGCGGATGCTGCTGGCTGGCCGCAGCCGATGGCGCAAAGTCGCCGGAGAGTTCGAAGATGAAGACGCCGCCCAGCGAGCCTCCAACGCCCGCCTCGGTGGGACTAAGGTCCACGCCTTTCTTCGTAATCGACGTCGGGCTGTCAAAAGAAACGAAACTGTCTTTCGCTTCGTTGGTAGTGCCGGTGCCGGAAGGATCATAGCTGAGCCAGGACTGATCCGCGACCGAATCAAAGTTGGTGGTGTAGCCTGCGGTAGTGGCCAGGGTGGTAATCATCGTCCGATAAGGCACGGTTGTCCAGGAGGGTGCGCCGGGGTCGGCCGTCGCGCAGTTGTCGTTCCCGTAGGTCCAGCTCTGGTCGGGCTTGGTCACGCCTCCATTCGAAGTGCCGCTCCCCCCGGTCCAGACCGCCGAGTCGAATTGAATCCCCATGGCCATCCGGCTGATCGGGATGCCAAGGCTGGTGTAGTCGTTCAACGCGGTGGGGATCGAGGGCAATGCTCCGCCGCTGGGAAACGTCAGCCCCTCATTGCTCAGCGGCGAGTTGAACCAGGTGACCCAGCCGCAGTACGGACCGGACATGACGTAGGTCTGCAGATTGATCTGATCAAAATCCCGGTAGACATCGAAGATCAGGTCAGGACGGCCGCCGTTGCCCTTGGTTACGGGAGCAATCGTCAACAACAGATTGCTCGCGGTGCTGTTGAGCTTGGTGCGCAGGTTGCCGATGAAGCTGACAAAATTCGCGTCGTCACTACCGTTGGAGGCGAAACCCTCCCAGTCGATATCGACGCCGTCAAAGTCATATTGCTGCATCAGGGTGACGATGTTGCTAATGAAGGTAGCCTGGTGGGCGGGCGCTGCCGCGGACTCAAATCCGGCCGTTGCTCCGGATTCCTCGTTCCCGCCGACTCCGATCAGCGCCTTGACTCCTGCCGCATGAGCGCGGGTGACCAGATCGGTGGCGCCGTTACTGAAGGTCAAAGCGGACAACCCGAAAGGTGTCGTATTGAGCGTGCCATTCGTGTTGGGAATCACGGGCCAGTAGATGGCATGCGTGAGCTTGGTATAGTCCACCTGGCTGGTGGTCATCACGCTGTAGTTGTAGGTGGCGTAGTAGCCGGTGAGCCAGCGTCCATTCTGCGCGGACATGCTGCACGCGCTAACCAGCACCAGCAGCAATACGACCGCCAGGCGGATGGAAGCCAAGCTCCTGACTTGGGGCGAGTACGAGATTCTCAGCATGGCGTTTCCTCGATGGAAGAGAAATTCTGGACGGCTTTGCACGCGCCGGCGGGATCATCGCCTCGCGCACACGAAGTTGGACTCTGGAGCTTTTTTGCGCTGGCAGGCACCGCTTGCCCCGCGATGTGCGAGGTCTTTCGACACGGGTTACACGTTCCACTCTCCGCGGATGGCGCTCCGGGCTCAGGGATCGAGAACTCCGGCGCGAGGGAGGATTCTCCGCTCGTGCAGTGCCTGCCCGTGCAACCATGGCTGGATACAGTCGCGTCATCGGACTCTCGCCATTCCCGCAAATCATCCCCCCGCGCGCCCAAGAAGGCAAGGGACCGTTTCTGAAAACTTCTGAGATTTTCGGAATAGGCTTCAGATTCATGACAATCAGGGCATGCAGCCTGCGCAGAAATTGGTTGTCAGCTACGACAATGAGCAGGAGCACAAGAAATTTGAGTAGGCGAGGAAGGGCGTGAGCTTACCATCCTCAGGCACCTGCGGTCCGCGACTCAAACCCGCCCCGAGAGCATGTGCGGCGGCCAGTCGCGACTCCGTAGTGTGCAGCGTTGCGTCTAGCGGACAGGGGGCCCCCGAACACGAGCGAAATGCGATAAAATCCCGCGAGTGGGGGCTGAAAAAGGAGCTTCTATTCGAAAGAGGCAGATATGGATCCAACTTTCTCTTGGGTGCCTTCGGCTGAAGTCGTTCAGAAATCAAATTTGTATGCACTTATGCAGCAACAGCGCGCGACGGATTATGCCGAGATACATCAATGGTCAGTGCAGAATCCTGAGGCATTTTGGAAACGCACAATCCGGGCGTTGGATATCAGCCTACGCAAGCCATATACCCAGTTGCTCGATCTTTCGCAGGGCGTTGCACACGCTAAATGGCTAAGGGGAGCGGAACTGAATATAGCGGAAAGCTGCTTCAAAAAAGCACTAGACAGCCCTGCCATAATCACCCAGCGTCAGGACAAGCGCCTCGAAACGATCACCGTTGGACAGCTTGACCGCCTCAGCAACCGCGTCGCAAACGGGCTTCAGGCACTCGGTATTTCCAAGGGAGATTCCGTAGCCATCGACATGACCATGACGGCGGAGTCAGTTGCCGCGTACCTGGGCATTATCAAGGCCGGAGCAATCGTCATTTCCATTCCTGATAGCTTGCCTTCACAGGAAATTATCAAGCGCTTGCGCATTGGAAATGCGAGAGCAGTGTTCACTCAGGATGAAATCATACGAGCTGGGAAGTCTCTGCCGATGTACGAGAAGATTCGCGATGCCAATGCGCCCCCGACCATTGTGCTTTCCGGGCAAGACGATTCGCAGATCGATCTTCGCGCGGGCGATTTGCGCTGGAACACTTTCTTGAGTTCGAATGAGCGATTTCAATCTGTGCCATGCGCGCCTGAGGACCCCACCAATATCATTTTCTCTTCGGGGACCACGGGTGATCCCAAGGCCATACCATGGGATCACACGACACCAATCAAATGTGGCTCAGACGGCATGTACCATCAGGACATCAGGCCGGGGGATCGCGTCTGTTGGCCAACCAATCTGGGTTGGATGATGGGGCCGTGGTTAGTTTATGCGAGCCTCTTGAACAGTTCGACGATTGCACTGTACGAAGGTGCTCCTACTGAAAGAGGGTTCTGTGAATTTGTGCAGAATGCAAAGGTGACGATGCTAGGTCTCGTTCCCAGCATCGTAAAATCCTGGCGCAGTACAAATGCGGCAGAAGGCTTCGATTGGAGTCATATAAGAACGTATAGTTCGAGTGGCGAAGCCTCGAACCCCGATGATTATGCGTGGCTCATGAAGCTCAACCAGCGGGATGGCCACTCCAGGCCGATCATCGAATATTGTGGCGGCACGGAGATCGGCGGCGGCTATGCAGCCAACACGGTGACTGAGCCGCAAAGGCCTTCGGAATTCAACGCCAAAGCTATCGGCATAGACGTTGTGTTCTTGAATGAGCAGGGGAATCCCTGTGTTCCCGGCGAGGCTGGCGAAGTCTTCATTCGCCCTCCCTCCATAGGTCTTTCGACGCGTCTGTTAAATGCAGATAATGATGCCGTCTACTTTGCCAATTGTCCCATTCTCGATAACCGCATTCTACGGCGACACGGCGATCGGATGATTGTATGCGAAGATGGCCGTTTTCGCTCCGATGGCCGAACCGACGACACGATGAACCTCGGAGGTATCAAGGTCGGATCAGTAGAAATAGAGCACACGCTGAATAATGTGAATGGAATAATGGAAACAGCCGCGGTTGCCGTACCGCCGCCGGGCGGAGGCCCTGAGCGGCTGGTTGTTTTTGCAGTGGTGAAAGAGGAGTGTAGGCCAGTGCGGTTGGATGCATTGAAGAGCGAAATGCAGCAAGCAATTAAGAATCTGAACCCGCTCTTTCGCGTGGACGAAGTCGTGGTTGTAGACAGTCTGCCGAGGACTGCTTCTAATAAACTGATTCGAAAAGCTCTACGGAAAGCACTTGCCTGAGTTGCGGTAACCGCTGCGTGCTGGCGCCATGACTCGATAGACCGACGACTTTGCTTTTTCCGGAGAGGGTCGCCTGTGTTCCCTGCGCAGGAACGCACCTACGCTCAATTTTGTGAGAAATTCCCAGTCCGTATTCCAGCCCGTAGTTTCGGGCTCAGGTAGCGTTCTGAGAAGGAACGTTAGCGGTCTGGGAGTGTCCGGCTCAGTGTGGGAAAGACGCGTTCCGTTATCCCTTGTCCAATCAGCCAGATTTACTGAACTTAAACGTTTGCAACAGAGCCTGCGTTAGAGTCAGCGTCCGTCGATTCGTAATCGACAGGTCATCGGTTCAAGTCCGATCGTCGGCTCCATCAAATCTCAAGCGATGAACAAGATGCCCGCCCGGCTAGGCGGGCATTCTTTTTTGTTGTGTCGTAGCGGTTTTCGAAAATTTACGGTACGGAAGTGTCGAGCCGGATTCCTACCTCATCGAGGTGATTGAGAAGATCGAGAGGATCTTCGTAGGTTCGATATGCCCCGGCTCTCTCCAGTTCGTCCTGAGAGTAGCCGCCAGAAGCAAGGCCTACACCCAAAGCTTGAGCGCGGCGCGCGGCCAGAAGATCCCAGACACTGTCGCCTACAACGATGGAATTGTGAATCGAGACGCCGAGCTTTTCGGCAGCAGCGACAAAGAGATCCGGATCAGGCTTGGCATGACGGACCAGATCGCGCGTGATAACAGGCGTTCCGGGTGACAGGTGGAGTGCCTCGAGCGATTGAGCGGCACTTTGCAGGAGTCCGCTGGTGGCGATGGCGTGCGGCACCTTGGCTTCCGCGAGCATTGCAAGCAGCTCAACGGCACCAGGCAGAGGACGAACCTCGGGTGCCAGCTTGGCGAAGGCTTCGGAATGCCATTTCTGTATGTTTTTGGCGTCTTCGCTCGTGATATTGCGTCCGGTTTCGCGCGCCAGTGCGTTCATGAGAAGACCGCCGCTCATTCCGATGCGGCGGTGAATGCGCCAAACCGAGAGCTTGATGCCAGCCCGCTCCAATGCTTCCCGCCACGCCAACACGTGCTGGTAAACACTATCGATCAGCGTGCCATCAAGATCAAACAAGAGTGCGGGCATAGTTTCAGAATTGCCGTTGCACATAGGTTTCTCCAATTCTGCAATGTTTCGGGGCGGAATTGCCCTGTGTCAACTCGGAGTCGTTGGAATTGTACCGCTTACGGACAGTGATGCATGACGAAAGCTGCACCAGTGTGATTAGAGACTGCTTGTTTTTCATCCGTTTTCGGTGATCCCGTGACATAGGGCCGCCGTCATACATCCTTCGACATTCTTTCGTAAGAGTGACCTTGAAGGGAAACTCCCGTCGTCGAGCACCTTAGCAGTGAATCGTTGTCGCAAACAGGCCTTTCAGCTCAATATCCGGATTCGGGAATTGCCGGGGCTATTCTGGCTGATCCAGTTTTGAGCACTCAACAGGTCGCTGACGAATGCCGGGCAATCTGGAGATTGAGCGGAGCAAAGCCGACACACCTTCAACGGGGACGGTCGGGTATCGCTTCGAACCCGGTAATCCGCTCGCGCGAGCCTCCGAAGCCGTCAGCGACCGCTCTCCCAAGCCGTAGGTATCAGCCCGCAAGCTGCTGTCCCGCCTTTCTTGAATTTAGCTACATTTAAGGCACTCTTCATGTGTGATTTAGACGCGACGTTATCCAATCGGACTGAAGGCGGAGCGTGCAAGAGAGTTCATGGCTCGCCGGGCAGGTTTCAATGTCGGACATCACGGTGTCTACGATCTGCATTGCGTCGCTTCTGTTTTTCCTCCTGATTCTCTTCGCCAGGAACACCAGAGTCCGGAGTTCACGAAAGCGCCCGGCCGCGAGAATTGAGCGGGTTCAACGAGGAACTCGAGTCCGCGGCCCGGCTCACGCGATCACGCTCGTTTATTCCAGGTCGCGGCTGGTGCTTCGGCCGCCTTCGGGTACATCGGGTGCATTGTTTCAGCGTTAAGCAATTCGTACTTCAGGAGGGCTAAAGCCGTATGTCTAGCGAAACAGTTTCACCGGAAAGATTGGCCGTGCTGTTACACCACTATAGCGAGGCGCTGGCGCCGGATTTCGGATTGCGGCCGGGCACGAGCCCGGATTGGGAAAGTCTCCCGGCGAACGAGCGCAGCCGAATGGTGGCCGCCACCAGGCTTGCCTTGCTGGAACTCCGCAGCACGCCATCGCACAGGAATCCCAGCGACATGCCATTTTCGGGGATTGGGGGCGGAAGCGAGGGGAAAGAGTGCGGTTGCTGAACGCCGGCACAGGCCGAAGCCGATCCGTCGCTCCTGGCCGATGGCAGTCCGGAACCAGCGCCGCGGGAAGGAGATTGGAGAATGGCAACATTGAAAGCAATGGCATCCAACCTGTTCGAGACCATCGGCCTCGTTCCGCCTTGTATTGAGGTGATGGTTCGTGAAGCGACGGAGTGCCCGGTCGAGCTGAAGCCGCTTCATATGCAGTGGGTCCGCGAACGGAAGTCCGATGGGCGCACGGTCACCCGGGTTCAGTGGGTAGAAGATGCGCCGCGCAAGGATGCGGCTTCTGCCGCGCACTCCCAATCACCCAGGAAAGCTCCGGGGCACGGGGAAAAAACTCTCCTCGCGACATGTAGGAAGAGATCGTATGTTTAGCGAAACAGTATCGAGCGTCGCAATCGCAAGCCCCATCCGGACTGGGATGCATCTTGACCACTATCGTATCGAGGGCTTAGCCGCTCGCAGCGGCATGGCCTCTATCTTCCGCGCTACGGATCTGCGCACTGGGCAGTTGGTTGCGATTAAGGTTCCCCATCCAGAGATGGAATGCGACCCGGTGCTTTTGGAGTGCTTTCGCCGCGAAGAAAGGATCGGGACAAGACTCGACCACCCGGCGGTCATGAAGGTACTTCCGAGTGCCGGTCGCAGCCGGGTTTATATGGTTATGGAGTGGGTGCCTGGAATGCCGCTACGTCAACTCCTCAACCAGTTGCAACCGAAGCTTTCTCAGGAACGCGCCATCGCCATCACCTTGGCCATTTGCGATGCCCTCGACTACATTCACCAGAATTGCGTATTTCACCGGGATCTGAAACCCGAGAACGTGATGATCAATGCAGAAGACCACATCAAGCTGATTGATTTTGGTCTCGCTAACAGTTCCAGGGCCCGACGGATCACCTTCGCCAAGGTTTCAAATACGATGGGAACTCCCGACTACATTTCTCCCGAGCAGGTAGAGGGCAAGTTCGGCACTGCCCGCAGCGACTTGTATGCCTTGGGAGTGATGCTGTACGAGATGTTAACCGGCAAGGTACCATTCGAAGGCGCGAATCCATTCGCGGCCATGAATGCCCGGCTGTTGAATAATCCCGTGCCACCGCGCGAACTCAATCTGGCGGTTTCTCCGCAACTCCAGGAGATCGTCTATCGCGCGCTGGAGCGCAACCCGAATAATCGCTATGCCAGGGCTCGCGACTTCGCATGGGACCTGCAGCACCAGTATCAGGTCAGCGTGTCCGACCGCACAGAGTTGCAAGACTGGAAGCCACAGCACCGTACACCTTGGATCAAGAGAATCTTGTCCTACACTGGGTTGGTCTTGATTCCTTCTGTGATCTTTGCCCTGCTGTTGTTTGTTGCACGGCACGCCTGACCGCAGTGCTGCGGCAGAGGCCATCTTCACCGCCATCTCGCGGCGCCAACCGCCGCTCGACCTACCTTCATCAGTACTCCAGGCTAATGTGCAAGCAGATGTTCCAGCACCGGTCCCAGCGTGAGGACGGGGAAGAAGCTGAGCCCCATCACAATAAGCGCGGTTGCAGCCAGCAAGACTCCAAAAATGAACGTGTTGGTTGACACTGTCCCTGCCGTGGTTGC